>CABEDF010000053.1_pt1 | contig 31866 bp, 28 predicted proteins | sample 3132921 | NCBI WGS metagenome assembly CABEDF01 (sample SAMEA5534329, study PRJEB31848) | metagenome | biome: tundra; feature: field; material: soil | place: USA | collected 2013-05 | depth 0.15 m
GTTCACGCCACGCGGCGGGTCACTGGAACCTGCCCAGTGAAGGCTACCGCTCCGGCGGTTTCTGGTTGTGCAACTGCCGCAGCGCCCGGTCCAGTTCCAGTTTCTGCTGCGTCAGCACGGCCAGTTCGGCAAAGTCGCCGCGGCGCTCGGCCTCGGCAATCAGCGCGCGGAGGTCGCGCTGGCGGTTCTCGATGGCCCGCTCCTGAATCTCCTGGATGGCGCTCTGCACCTCGTTCTCCTCGGGCGCCCTGGTCTCGGCCAGCAGAGTCTCGGCCAGCAAAGCCCGGTGCGCCTCGTCCTCAACCGCGTCCATAGGGTCTTTAGTCTGCCGCTGTGCCAGCGCCTGCAGGGCAGAGAATGTGCCAAGATGCTCAAACCAGGCTGGTTCCCTGGCGATAGCCTCAGCCGCCAGCCGCCGCGCATGCTCGTTCTCGGGATCGGTAATCGCCAGCGCACGCAGCAGCACCCGCTCCACCTCAGTGAGCACCGCGGATCTCGCCTCGATGCGGTCGCGCCGCTTGAGCGCGGCCTGGCGCAACTCCTGACGCAAAACGGCGGAGTCGATACCCAGCTTTTGCGCGGCGTCGCGGGCAAACTGGTCGCGGGCCAGCATCTCCGGCATGCGACGAATGTGCGGCAGCAGGTAGTTCATGGCTTTCACTTTCTGCTCCGCGCTGGCGCCGGGAAACGCAGCCCGGGCGCGCTCGATCAGGTAATCGGCCTGTCGGCGCGCGCCGCGCAGCGCCTGCATATAGGCCTCCACGCCCCGCTCGCGAATGAAGCGGTCGGGGTCCAGGCCGCCGTCGAGGGTGACGATTTTAATGGTGAAACCCTCCTCGGTGAGCAGGGCGATGGACTTTTCGGCGGCATTGGCTCCGGCGGCGTCGGGATCGAAGTTGACCACCACGTTCGATGTGTGGCGGCGCAAAAGAGCCACCTGCTGCTCGGTGAAGGCCGTTCCGCTGGTGGCGATTACGTTGTGAATGCCGCGCAGATAGACTGAGATGCAGTCCATCTGGCCTTCCACAAGCAGGGCAAAATCGATGTCCTTCTGGCGAATCGCCGCCTTCGCCTTGTCGAGATTAAACAGCACCAGGCTCTTGGAATAGAGCGGCGTTTCGGGCGAGTTGATGTACTTGGCTCCCGCCTTCTCGCCGGTCTCGAGCGTCCGCGCCGTGAAGGCGATCATGTGGGCGCTCTCGTTGGCAATGGGAAACATCACGCGCTTGCGGAAGCGGTCGTAGATCGGCCCCAGGCTTCCGTCACCCTGCTCTTTGGAGGCGAAAAGCCCGCTGGCGCGGAGCGTTTCGTTGTCGGCCATGCCGCTCAGCCGGTCGCGCAGGGCGTTGAAGCTGTCGGGCGCATAACCGATGCGGAAGGTCTTGATGCCCACTGGGGTCAGTCCGCGGCCGGCCAGGTACTCACGCGCCACGGCGCCCTCGGGCCCGCGCAACTGCTCCTCGAACCAGGCGGTTGCGGTCTCGTGCAATTCCAGCAGCTTGGTGCGCAGCCGCGCCTCCGCCGCCTGCTCCGGCGAGGAGAATTCCCGCTTGGGCAGCGGGATGCCGCACTTCTGCGCCACAATCCGCACCGCCTCCGGGAAGGTGACGTTCTCGATCTTGCCCACAAAGCTGAAGACGTCTCCGGAGGCCTGGCAGCCGAAGCAGTGGTAGAACTGGCGCACCGCGTGGACCGAAAACGACGGCGACTTCTCCTTGTGGAAGGGGCAAAGTCCCTGGTAGTTCTGCGCCCCCGCCTTGCGCAGGCGGATGTACCCCTCGATCACCTTGACGATGTCGGCCTGCTGCTTCACGGTTTGGGCAAAATCGGGCACGGGATGGACTGTATTGAGGATAAGCCCGCGGGTTCGGGGCATCTGTTGACAAGTGTTAAGCGACAGGCTACGCTGATTGAGATGAAAATTCGGAACTTCGTTCACAAGGGCTTGATGAGGCTCTACGAAGAAGACATCGTAAAAGGCGTTCCGCCCGATACGGTGGACAAGCTCCGTAAGATGCTCGCATTTCTGGATGAGATGGACGGCCCCGAAGAGCTCCGAACGCTCCCGTCCTGGAAGGCTCATACGTTGACAGGTGACCGCAAGGGTACATGGAGCTTAAGCGTGACCGCGAATCGGCGTTTGACCTTTCGCATTGATATTGCCGCGCAGGAAATCTGCGACGTGAATTTAGAGGATTACCACTAGCTCGGAAGGAGCGTTTGCCATGCCCATGAAGAACCCGCCTCACCCCGGAGATTTCATCCGGACAGAAATCATCGACCCTGCGGGCTTGTCCGTGACGGCGGCAGCGGCTGCGCTTCAGGTTTCCCGGCCTGCGTTGTCCAGCCTGCTGAATGGCAAGGCCAACCTTTCGGGGGATATGGCGCTCCGCATCGAGAAAGCCTTCGGCGTCAGGATGGACACGCTGATGCGCATGCAGTCCTCCTATGACATTGCCCAGACCCGCAAGCGCGAGAAAACAATCCGTTTACAGCCGGTTTCGCTGCTGACGGCCAGCTAGTAGAAAGCTAACGGGCTCGGGGATTGCCAGCCTCACGCCTCAGTTGGCAGATCTTCGGCAGCTGTTCGCCGCCACAATACTTGTTGCAACGAATATCTCCTTCGCGCATCCAATTGAATGTAAGCCCCAGGAGGTCAACCATGTCGCTTCGTCCTGTAAGGCAGATTCTTGAAACCAAGCCCACCATCGAAGGCGCCGGCGTAAAGTTGCAGCGCGCCTTCGGATTTGGAAAGACGAAAGAGTTCGATCCGTTCCTGTTGCTGGACGATTTTCGCAACGACAATCCGGCCGACTATCTGGCCGGATTCCCCTGGCATCCGCACCGGGGCATCGAGACCATCACCTATGTGCTGGCCGGCGAGGTGGCGCACGGAGACAGCCTGGGCAACAAAGGCCGCATGACCGCCGGCGACGTCCAATGGATGACCGCCGGCAGCGGGATATTGCACCAGGAAATGCCCAAGGGCGACGCGCAGGGCCGCATGCACGGCTTTCAGCTCTGGGCCAACCTGCCCGCGGCGCTCAAAATGACCGATCCGCGCTACCAGGACATTCCGGCCAGCGCCATTCCCGAGGTGACCGACGATGACGGAACCCACGCGCGCATCATCTGCGGGGAATTCTGGGGCAAGACGGGGCCAGTGGAGGGCGTAGCTGCCGATCCGCGCTACGTGGACATCTCCGTCCCGCCCGGCAAGCGCAGGCGGATCAAGGTGGAAATCGCGCGCAATGCCTTCGCCTATGTGTTTGCAGGCGCGGGAACCTTCCGTGATGCCTCGGACCCCCAGGCCGTGCTGACCGAGTCGGCCGTCGATCCCAACGCTTCCGCGGTCTACGACGCCAGGAACCACTCTCTGGTGCTGTTTGACCGCGGCGACGAGATCGTGGTGCTGGCCGGCCCCGAGGGCATCCGGTTCCTGCTAGTCTCGGGCAAGCCGCTCGAGGAGCCGGTGGCCTGGTACGGGCCGATCGTGATGAATACGCAGGCTGAGCTGCAGCAGGCGATGAGTGAGCTGCAAAACGGCAGCTTTATTCGGCACAAGTGAGCCGAGTGGCGCGGCAACCAGTCCAGGGAGAACGCTCCGTGTCCCATCCTTTCGCCTTTTTTCTTGCCGTATGGGTGGGATTCTTTTTGCATTCCAACAGGGTCAAATCAATAAGAGCTAGGAGCTAGCAGCTTTCACGCTTCCGCAGGCAACTCCGCCGAAAGAACTTGCTCCGGCGTAACTCCGCGCTGGCGCAGGACGCGCAGGCTCAGTGAGTCGTGGCGCTTGGCCAGACGGCGGCCATTCCGGTCCACCACCAGCCGGCAATGGAACCAGCCCGGATTCTCGAAGCCCAGTGCGCGGTTGAGCAGGATCTGCCGCGCGGTGGACTTGAGCAGGTCCTCGCCGCGCACCACTTCAGTGATTTTCATGGCCGCGTCGTCGGCCACGCAAGCCAGCTGGTAACTCGGAATCCCATCGCGCCGCCACACCACAAAGTCGCCGAAATCCACGCCCGCCACAAACTGCTGCGGACCAAGGTTCCGATCCTCAAACTCGACCGCTTCGCCGTCGGGAACGCGGAAGCGCCAGTTGAAGCCATCCGTCTCCTCGATCTCGCTCGCCGCGAAATCGAGCGGATGCGAATTGCTGCCCCGTGCCCCATCCTTTCGCCTTTTTCCTGGCGAAAGGGTGGGAAACCTCGAACCCAAATCGGAATTGTTGATCAGAAGCACATCGGTGCTTGGCCTGCAGGTGCCGGGATAGACGGGTTCGTCGTCCAGCGGCTCCATATCTCCGTTGCTTGGCTCCCCGTCGCTTTGCGGGCCGTTCGCGCCTGCCGGAATGCTTTCATGCGGCGCGGCAAGCGCGGCCTCCAGGTCTTTGCGCGAGCAGCGGCAGGGGAAGAGAAAGCCGCCCCGCAGCAGCTTGCGCCATGCGTCAAGATAGATGCTCTTGCGCTGGCTCTGTGCGTAGGGCGCGCACGGCCCTCCCAGATCCGGGCCTTCCTGCCAGCGAATGCCCAGCCAGCGCAGGTCTTCAAGCGCGGCCTCGGCATAGGTTTGGCGGCTGCGGTCCGGGTCCAGGTCTTCGATGCGCATCACCAGTGTTCCGCCCGCGTCTTTTGCGCGTTGATAAGCGGTCCAGAAGGTGCGCGCGTGGCCCACGTGCAGATAGCCGGTGGGCGAGGGCGCAAGCCGTCCGCGATAACATGATAGCGGCAAAGGAATATAACTTCTCATGCTTGTAACAGCATAATTCAAGTTTCTCTACAGGCTTTGCGGCACGGTCAACTCCAGCGCCTGCCCTTTGCGCCAGACGCGGAAGTTTTTGATCGCGCCGCTGCGGGCAAACTGGACAAAGAGATCAACGTCGCCGATCTCCGAATTGTTCACTTCGAGAATGACATCGCCGGCGAGGAATCCCATGTCGTCGGCCAGGCCGCCTTTTGTCACATTCACCACCACGATGCCTCTCGCCTTTGCCAAGCCGAAGGGCGCAACGTCCTCCTCCTTCACTGCCCGCACCTCAAATCCAAATCGAACGCCGGACGGGGCGCGGGCTGGCTTGCGGCCGCAGTTGGATGCCCGGCCCCCACATTGCTCCTGGCAGATTCGGCGCTCTTTTGCCGCAACTGCGCTACGCCCGCATCTGGGTTGGGATAAAGCAGATCGAAGGACATGGGATTGTTTTTGCGGAGAATCTCGATATGGACATCGCCGCTCCCTTTCTTTTCCAGCATGGCTTGATTGATATCGTGATAGAAGGTTTTTCCTGTGCAGGGCCTGCCGTCGATGGAGCGCACAATGTCGCCGGCCTTGATGCCCGCTTGCACCGGAGGTCCGTCCCGGTCCACTTCTGAAATCCTGCAAGCCTCCTCTGGATGTTTTTCTAGTTCCTTGACGGCCACCCAAATGCCCGGCGATGAATCAAGACTCGCTCCGCTGGCCACCACCAGAGTGGCTATGGCATCGGCCACAGCCTGAGCATCCTGCTCGGTGGCGACACAGAGAAAGCTATTGCGAACCAGCCCTCCGGTGGTGGGGGCAACGCACCAGGTGGCTTGGTTTTTTTCGTGGGGAAAGTTCCAAATCTCGAAGTATTGGATCTCCTTGTAGACAATCGATGTGACGATGTCGTCGGTGTACGGGGTAGTGACGGGCGCAACATATCCGCCCCACCAGGACCAGAAATACTGGCTGTTCTGAATAACGCCGCTCTTGGTGAAGGAGAGGTTGATGCCCAGCCGGTTCACGTCGACGCGCTCCAGCGAGTAACCGCTGGTCAAGCTGTAGGCTCTCCGGCTGCCGTTGTTATAAACCTCCACGGACATGGGGGAAAAGTGCGGGGAGGCTAACTTCAACTGGTCGGAAGCATCCTCTACGCTGGGCAAGTAGCGCGGTTGATACCAATGCGTTTCAAGCTCGGCCGCCAGCGGAGCGGGCAGCAGAATCGCGGCGCAAAACGCCATGAACAGAATACCGTAGCATTTCATCTTCATCTCCCCTCCTTGAGCAAAACTCATGAGGCCGTTCAAAAGGCCCGGTCAACCACAAACAACCGCTGAGGGGAAGTGGCAGCGCCGCTGACGGTGAACGAGTACGGCCTGCATGGCTCGCAATACATTCTATTCCCATCGGCAGATCACCCGTTAGCCTGAGAGGATGCGCTAGAAAATATCGGGAATGGTGTGGAAGGCGATGCGCGTGGGCGCGGCCTTGAAGGCGGTCAGCATGGTGGCCGGAGTGCGCTGGCTCCGGCCTCGTAAGGACGATCCATTGGAGTGCCGCTCTACATACTCAGCGAAACGGTAAGTTCCAGCGTTTGTCCCTTGCGCCAGACGCGGAAGGTCTTGGCCGCGCCGCTGTGAACGGTTTGGACAAACTGTTGAAGGTCGCCCACATCCGCGCCGTTCACCTGGAGAATCACATCGCCAGCGAGGATGCCCGTGATGTCGGCAAGACTGCCATTTTCAATGCTGACCACGACGATGCCCTGAGCCTTGGTCAGCGCGAGGGGCGTCCTATCGTCCTGAATGACGGGGCGGACCTGAAGGCCGAAGTGAACGCCGGAAGATGGCGCGGCAGGGTTGACCTCCGGGACCGGAATTACTGACCCCACTGGGTGTCTGGCCGATCCTGCACTCTGCTGGCGAAGCTGCGCCAGGTTCGCATCCGGGTTGAGGTAGTGCAAATCGACAGTTCTGGAATTGCCTTTGTGAAGAACCTCTACATGGACAATGCCGCCCTCCGGTTTTTCCCGCACGGCAGCATTGAAGAGATCGGTGAAGGCTTTTTCCTCCGTGCAGGGCTTGCCGTTGATGGAGCGGATGATGTCGCCCTTTTTGATGCCGGCCATATCGGGGGGACTGTCCCAAACCATATCCTTAACCTGCATCCCGGCCAGCTCGGGATGATTCAGGGTTTCCTTTTCCGGCACCGGTTTCATGATCATGCCGGGGAAAAAGTCCAGGTTCTGTCCGCTGGCCACCACCAGGGTTGCCAGAGCGTCGATGATTCCGTGGGCATCTGCCTCGGAAGCGACGCAGAACGCGTTGCCGCGCTGAGCTCCGCGGCTGACGTAATCGACACACCAGTTCGCACCATGTGCACTTACGACCTCAGTGCTTCTGCCGTTGTGGTAAAGCTCGAAATAGGCAACATCCGCGTAGACGATCGATGTGACGATGCCGTCGGTGTACGAGGTAGTGACGGGCGCGACATATCCGCCCCACCAGGACCAGAAATACTGGCTGTCCTGAACGACGCCGCTCTTGGTGAAGGAGAGGTTGATGCCCAGGCGGTTCACGTCGACGCGCTGAAGCGAGTAGCCGGTGGTCAACTCTTCGTTGGCTGTTACGGGGGCAAAGTGCGGAGAAATGAATTGCAGCCGGTTGGAGGCCTCGTCCACGCTGGGCAGATAATGCGGTTGATACCAGCGTGGGTTATACAGAGCCCACGTCGTGTAATCCCTGGCCAGCAGCGACACGGGCAACGCGAGAACACCACAAACTACTGCCGTGAAAATCACACCGTATCGAGACATCTTCAATCCAACTTTCCGAGCACTGCCCATCCGGGAAGACTTTTGCGCCTCCGCTTGTCCGAAGCAAGGGCTGAAGGACGAGGCAGCGCTGCCTGGCGGAGAGAAAACACAACTGGCCCGGCTCGCAAGTATTCTATTCCCATCGGCTCTTCGACAGCTAAGCCTGAGCGGCAGCCTTAGAACAGCTCCGGAATGGTGTGGAAGGCGATGCGCGTGGGCGCGGCCTTGAAGGCGGTGAGCATGGTGGCCGGAGCCAGCGTGCTCAGGCCGTACTTATTGTTCAGCGCGTCCATGGCCGCCAGCAGGCGCTTCCGGCTTGGCTCGCCCTCCGTCCCGCCGAAGAGGCTGAGAGTGTGCAGATGGTCGGGCACCAGCCCGTTCAAATGCACGCCGATGAAGTACGGGTGCTCGAACTGCGCCCCCGTGGGCCGCGAAGCCCACAATCGGCTCAGCGCGGCAATCAGAGAGAGATTGTCCTGGCACTCGGTCAGCCGCATTTCGCTCTTCCATCCGCGCGTGGGAACGCCGTAGGTGCTCACAGGTTTCTTTTCGCCGCGCGGGACCGCGAAGCCGATGGCCAGCCCAATGCTGCCGGCCCACAAACCGCCCGCCCGCAACCGCATGGCCGCCTTGTGGAGCAGCTTGTGAGCGACAGCCCAGGCCTTCTCCGCCGTGCGCATATCGGGCGCGAGCACGTGCTGGTGGCTCAGGGACTTCAAATGCTCCGTCTCCGACATGTCGAAGTCCTCGCCGCGCAGCCAGTGCCACAGCCGCTCGCCCCACACCGAGCCCCAAAGCTGGCCGGCCTGCTCGCAGTCGAGCGCCAGCAACTCCTCCATCGTCCGGATGCCCTTCTGGTTCAGGCGCTTCTCCGTGCGGGCGCCGATGCCGGGCAGATCGCGCAGCGTGAGCTGGCGCAAGACTTCGGGCAAAATGTCCAGCGGGAGCGCCACCAGGCCGTCGGGCTTTTCCATGTCGCTGGCCACCTTGGCCAGATAACGGTTGGTGGCCAGACCGACCGAGCTGCGCAACATGGGGCCCACCCGCTCCAGGATGCGCGCTTTCACCCGGCGGCCCAGTTCCATCGCCGTCAGCAGCGGACGTTCCCGGCCCATCAGCCGGCAGGCCATCTCGTCGATGGAGAGCACGGCCGTCACCGGCAGGCAGCTTTCCACGGCCTCGACGATGCGGTGATGGTACTCGACGTAGAGCTCGTGGCGAGCCTCAACCAGCACCAGGCCGGGGCACATTTTTTTGGCATCTGCCACCATGGTTCCGGTCTTTACGCCGGTTGCCTTGGCCTCGTAACTGGCGGCAATACAACAGGTTGTGTCGGCCATCATGGGGACAATGCCCACCGGGCGGCCGCGCAACTCGGGACGGACCTCCTGTTCCACGGAGGCAAAGTAGGAGTTCAGGTCGACGAACAGCCAGTTCAGCGCCGGACCCTGGGTCTGATCGCATGCGGGGGCTTTTTCTGGGCCGTTTGAGGCAGTCTCGGCTCCCCAATTCGGGGTATGGAGTTCCTCCGGACCTTGGTTCATCATGGGGTCCAGCGCTGGATTGGGAGCGGATGCCATCTTGGGACTATTTTCGCTGTTTGTTCCCTTCAGCGCAAGGGAAAACTCAAGGATGACTGAGAAATTCTGCCGATGCTAAACTTACAGCGCAGGGATTTCGTCAAACCGAAGTTCGAGAGACTTTGCCGGGATGTTCAATTCGCGACAGAGTTGTGAATTGTTGCTGGATAGGGTCACTGAGTATGCATAGCCTGGTTCATTGGTTTACGACGAACGAAAGCATCCTCGCCGTCCTGGTGGCGGTGGGCGTGGCCGTGTTCCTTGTATGCTGCCTGGAATGTTCGGACTGTTCCAGCCGCGACAAGGACGACATCTTCCGCCACCACGAGCTTTAGAATTTCGAGCCCTGGGCTTTCATTGCCCCGGTACCGGACGAAATCTTCGGCTTCAGATACTCCTCAAAATGCGCCAGAATCCGGTTGTAGAGATGGGTGCGCACATCCGAGCCGGCGATGGAGTGCGTCTTGCGCGGATAAATTTGCAGGTCGTAGGGAATTTCGGCTTCGATCAGTTGCTGGATGAACTGGATGGAGTTCTCCATGTGCACGTTGTCGTCGCCCGTTCCCTGCGCCAGCAGCAGACGCCCCTTGAGATTGGCCGCCGAGTTGACCACGGAAAAGTCGCGATAACCCGAGGCAAATTCCGAGGGCTCGCTCATATAGCGCTCGGTATAGATCGAATCGTAATTGCGCCAGTCGGTAACCGGGGCCACGGCAACTCCGGCGCGGAAGCGGTCGGAGTGGGAGAGCGCATAGAGGGTAAAAGTGCCGCCCCAGCTCCAGCCCCACCAGCCCAGGCGCTTGGGGTCCAGTTGAGGAAATTGGGCCAGCGCCGCGTCCACCACGGTCAACTGGTCTTCTAGCTGGAGGGGGCCGAAGTTATGATAAGCGGCCTGGGCAAAGGCGCGTCCGCGGCCTCCCATCCCGCGGTTGTCGGTGTGAAGCACGGCAAAGCCATGCTGGGCCAGCAGCTCGTCAAAGAGCAGGCCATCCCCCCAGCGATTTGCGACGGCTTGTGCGTGGGGACCGCCATAGGGATTCACGATGAGGGGCACGCCGGCGGGACTGGCGGCGCCTTCGGGCAGCAGCAAAGTGGCGTAGAGGGTTGTGCCGTCGTGGGCCTTCACCTCAAGCTGCTGCGGGGCGCGAAGCCGGTAGGGTTCCAGCGCCTTCGTTGTCCAGAAGACGTTGCACTTGCCGGTTGCCTGGCAGAGGCTCAGGGTGGGCGGATCGAGGCGCGTGGATTGTTTGTCTGCAAACGCGCCGCCGGTGGGAGCAAATCTACCCTCATGATGCCCGGCGCCGGCGCTTAACTGCTGGCGCTCGCCCGCAAAGCTCACCTGCCATAACTGCTGTTCGAGCGGGTTGCCCTCGTTCGATTCGAAGTCGATCAGTTGGTGCGCGGGATCGACGCCGAGAACGTCACCCACCTCGAAATCGCCCCTGGTCAGTTGCCGCTCCAGTTTGGCCGTAGCGGCGCCGGGATTGGCCTGGTCATAACTGTAGAGATAGAGATGGTTGTGGCCGTCGGACCAATTGGTCAGCACGATTGCGCCGGAGCCTGCGAAGACGTCATAGCTCTCGTCGAAGAAGTTATCGTCGGCAAGTTGGAGCGCCGCGTGCGCCTGGCCGGTGGCCGCGTCGGCAAAGTAGAGATCCCGGTGCTTGTGATCGCGAGTGAAGGTCTCGATCCACAGCGTCTTGCGGTCCACCCAGCCGAAGCGCGGAATGTAGTCCTGGCCCCCACGGATTGGAAGTTTCACCCACACCGTCTTTCCACCCCCGGCGCTCACCACGCCCACGCGGACGTCCGGGTTGGGATCGCCGGGCTGCGGATAACGCTGCAGATCGACGCTGGCATGGGTGGGAATCCAGTCGGCGATGGGATATTGCGGCACGGCTGTCTCGTTCATCTCCAGATAGGCCAGATGCTTCGAGTCCGGCGACCAGAAGTAGTTGCTGCGAACGTCCAACTCCTCTTCGTAGACCCAGTCCACCTCGCCGTTGAGGGTGGCCGCATGGGTATCCGGACTGGGCGCGGGGGCCACGACGGCCGCGGGCGAGCCGGGGTCGCGCAATCGCAAAACCGAAAGGCCGTGGTCGCGAATGAAGGAGATGAATTCGCCGTTGGGCGAAAACTTGGGATCGTCGCCGGAGGCCGCTCCCGTAGAGCCAACCTGCACCCCTGTGCCGTTGTGCAGATCGTAGAGCCAGAGGCGGCCGTCGGAGTCGAACAGCAGATGCGCCGAGTCCGGCGCCCAGATGTAGTCAGCCATCTTGTAGCGGTCGCGATGATCGCGGTCCTTTTCCGAGTCGCTTGCCCCTGAGAGCGAGGCCAGCTTGGCGCGGCTCACCAGGACGTGCGGCTTGGGCTGTTCGGATTTCAGGCCGGGGTCCAGATCAATCAGTTCGCCGCCATCGTCATAAGTCAGGTGCTTTCCGTCCGGCGACCAGGTAAGCTCTTCGGGCGGGTGTCCGACCAGCGGTCCATGCGCGAAGATGGCCTCCACGGTCAGTGGCTTCGCGGGCGCTTGTGCAGCCAGGGGAAGAGCCGCAAAGGGAACGGCAACAAAGCCGAAGAGCAAGAGAGCGGTTGTACGGGTCAAGGTGAATTCCTCCGGGAGCGGAGCCCGCCATCGCCTTGCAGGCTGTGCACTCTGGGCGCGGGGCTTCCATGTGGCAGTGTAACTCACCGGGTTTGCCGGGTTGCGCGCTACGGACCCAGGGTGTATGGTCCGTGTCATGCACTGGGCAACTCCGCAGGAACGGCGCAATCTTGGCCAGGCGCGGCGCAAGCAGGTGGGCCGCCAGGAACACAGCGAATTCAACCCCAAGGCGCGGAAGGCGTCCCCGCTGGCGCTTCTTGCCCGGTCGATGCACGGCCGCGTCCCGGCGCTCATCAAGCTCAAATACGAACTGATGGCACAGTCGCCCTTCGGCTATTTTCGCGGCGCCGTGCCGGTGATGGCAGCGGATTTGGCCGTTCTGCCCAGCGCCGGCATCATCAGCCAGCTCTGCGGCGACGCGCATGTGCGCAACCTGGGCGCCTATGCCGCGCCCGACGGACGTCTGGTCTTCGACATCAACGACTTCGACGAGACCATCCGCGGTCCCTTCGAGTGGGACCTGAAGCGCATGGCTGCCTCGGTCACGCTGGCCGGGCGGGGGTCGGGCCACAAGGAATCGTCCGCTCGTCAGGCCGTGGAAAAATGCATCGAACGCTATGCCGCCCAGATGCGCGCCTTTGCTGAAATGCCCGGCATCGAAGTGGGCCGCTATCAGGTGCGCCGGCTGGGCCAGGCTGAGCCGGTGCACAACGCGCTGGTGAAGGCCGAGCGGGCTACGCCTGTGCACACGCTGGAGCAGCTTACCCAGCCCGCCTCCACGAAGCCCGGCGCGCCCCGCCGCTTCAAAGAGATGAAACCCACACTCACCCGCGTCACCGGCGCGCAGGCTGCTGCCGTGCTGGCCTCCCTGGGGCCTTACCGGGAGATGCTGGAGCCGCATCGGCAGCACCTTTTGTCGTTCTACCGCCCGGTGGACGTGGCCTTCAAGGTGGTGGGCACGGGCTCCGTGGGCCTGCGCGACTATTGCGTGTACTTTGAGGGCAACGGGCCGGGGGACCCGCTTTTTCTGCAAATCAAGGAAGAGCCGGCCTCAGCCTACACGCCCTGGCTGCCCGACGCGCACCCGGACCACCACAACGGCAAGCGCACCGCCGAGGGGCAGCGGGCCATGCAGTTGCAGTCCGATCCGTTCCTGGGCTGGACGCACATCGGCGGACGCCAATTCCTGGTGCGCCAGCTCAACGATCACAAAGGCTCCATCGACCTCGAGGATATGGCCGGCGGCGGCCTTGAGGCGTACGCCGAGGTCTGCGGCGAACTGCTGGCCCGCGGCCACGCCCGCTCCGGCGACCCTCTGGTCATCGCCGGCTACCTGGGCTCTGGAGACGGCTTTGCCGAGGCGCTGGGCAAATTCGGCGGGCTCTATGCCGACCAGACCGAGAAGGATTGGCAGCAACTGCGCCGCTCCCGCAAGGCGGGGGCGAAGGCGTAGAAGCTCGATTGGAGCCAGCGTCGAACAAGTTAGATCGCCAGCGCTACCGGCGGTCGAAAATTCCCTCAGCCCAAAGGATGACAAGAAATGCAACCAATAACACCACCGAGGGCGTACCGAAGGGGTGTCCTGGATTTTCGGCCTGGATCCAGTTTTCTCGTAAGCCAATATCAAGAATAAAAAAACCGCAACCAGCACAGTAGAGAATATTTTCCCACCCAGGCTAGAGCATTATCACACTAGCTGTACCCAGTTATGACAGGTTCTGAACCAGGCTGCGGCGTTGTCCGGGGTAATGTTCGGAAGGACATTTCTGATTGCATGATAGAGTTCTTCACTGCTGCGCGCCTTGGCTGTGCGGAGCATCTGTTTCAGCTTTGACCAAGCTTTTTCGATGGGGTTCAAGTCGGGGAATAGGGGGGCAGATAGAGCAACTCGGCCCCGGCGGACTTTATCCGTTCGCACACGCCCTGCACCTTATGGCTGCTGAGGTTATCCATCACCACCACATCGCCTGGCGCAAGCACCGGACAGAGCACATGGTCGAGATAGGCCAGGAAGATATCGGTGTCGGTGGCGGCCTCGATGGTCATAGTCGCCACCATGCCTTTCAAACTCATCGCGGAGAGGATTGTCAGCACCTTCCAGTGACTCTCAGGCGTGGCCTCATGAATGCGGCGGCCTCCCAGGCACCGGCCGCGCCGCCGGGTCATGCCCACAGTGACTCCATCCGCCGCGGCGGATCCAGGACCGGGCCCCCGCAGACTGGTCTTCGTCTGCGGGGTGGAGAAAAATCAACCGTTCCGGAGCAAAAGTCAGGATGCGCCGGTGGAACTCAGCGCGCCGGATACGGTTGGCTTCGCTATCCCGCTCGACGGCGTGGAGCGACTTTTTTTGAGCCGCAGGCCAAGCCGCTTGACCCAGTTCTGAGTGAGGGTCCAACTGATTTCCACGCCCTTTCCGGCGCGAATCCGATCGCGCAACTCGGCAATGGTGATGTCGGCTTGGGCCTCGACCAGAGCCAGCATATAAGCGCGGACCTCGGCAGTTACACGAGAGCGAACTCCGAAGCGCGACTGGATCAAACGCCTTCTGTGACCCTTGCGCAGCAACTGTTGGCGCACCTTGCGCACATACTCCCAGCTGACGCCAAAACGGCCCGCAAGCACACGGCAACTTCCTTCCCCGCGCTCGTAGGCCTCCAAGATCCTTATCCGCAAATCATCCGAGTAGGCTCGTCCCAGCGCGATCGCTTCACCAGAGAACACAAGCGTAATACAGCCTCACAACCTCTGGGTATATCTATCTTGATACTGCTCTAAAAGCCGCCCTCCAGGCACAACAAAAACCCGTCCGGCCTGGACGGGGTTCGTGTCGATCCTGAATGAATCGGGAGCCTGAAAATCGGCGAAGGCAAACCATGCGGGCAATCAGCCCACGGTTCTTACGCCTTGGCGATCTTGCCGTTCTTGATGCAGCTGGTGCACACCCTGATCCGCTTGGCGTTGCCGTTGACCAGCACCTTCACCGCCTGCAGATTCACGTTCCAGCGGCGCCGCGAAACATTGTGCGCGTGTGAGATGTTATTGCCGAACTGCGGGCCTTTCCCGCAAATATCGCATACCTGTGCCATGCCTTCGCTCCAAATTCTTGCGTTGCCGCCGGGGTCTGCCCTCTGCGAACTCCATTTTGAAGTGCACTCAGCCACCGGGCCTGTCCGCCGGGGCGGCCATCGGGGCGCATAAAGACACGCGCCACCCGCAGCTTGCTGAATCTTCAGTATACGCGGGAACTGCCACCGAGCCAAGGCTCTGCGCCGGACAAGAACATTCGCGCTGCTTGAGACTCCCGGTTCGTTAAGAGTGGTGGCCAGAGACGGGATTGAACCGCCGACGCCGGCCTTTTCAGGGCCGCGCTCTACCACTGAGCTATCTGGCCTCAGTGCAAACTTCTGAGTTGTAATTTCCTGCGCGGATTCCGGCGTCGCCGGAGGGTGTGGGCGAGTCCACGAACAGCGCGCTCAAAACAACTCCTGACAGTATACCAACTCCCATTCTCCACGCCAAACCCAGACCCGGACCCCTCCCCACGCGTCCATTCCCGCACTACACTGGAAACAATCATGCGCCGCCCAGTTTGTTCTCTCGTCTGCCTTGCCCTGGCCGCAACCGCCGTCCTCCACGCCCAGCCTCCCGCTCCCCGCACTCCGGAGCCGGAAGCCCGCGCCGCGCGCGCCTACCAGGCGGCCGCGAAAAGTGGACCGCTGGGTCTGCATGCCTTTCTTGCCGAATTTCCCAAGGGCGCCGACCTGCACGTCCACCTTTCCGGCGCGGTCTATGCGGAGAGCTTCATCCGCGCCGCCGGCGAGGACGGCCTGTGCGTTGACCCCGCGGCTCTCAGCTTCACCAAGCCCCCCTGCACGGCCCCGCTGGTCCCGGCAACCCAACTCTCCGGAAATATCACCCCGGCCAGCCAGGACCTCTACGACCGCCTCATCAACGCCTTCTCCATGCGCAGCTTTGTCCCTACCAGCGGCTTCAGCGGCCACGACCAGTTCTTCGCCACCTTTGGCCGTTTTGGAGGCCTCAGCAAGCGGCATACCGGAGAGTGGGTGGACGAGGTGGCCAGCCGTGCCGCCGCCCAGAACCAGCAGTATCTCGAGCTGATGGAGACTCCGCCATTCAGCCACGCAGCCCAAATCGCCCACGAGAACGTTTTGAATCCGGACTTTGCTCAGTATCGCCAGACGCTGCTCGCCCTCGGCCTGCGCGACGAAGTTGCCGCCGACCGCGAGGACATGCGCGCCGCCGAGGCGTTGCGCCGCGACATCGAGCACTGCGGAACCCCGCAGGCCGCGCCCGCCTGCCAGGTCGAAATTCGCTATATCTACCAGGTCCTGCGCGGCTTCCCGCCGGAGCAGGTCTTCGCCCAGACGCTGCTCGGGTTCGAAACCATCCAGGCCAGCATGGACGCCCATGAGCCCGGCTTCGCCGGCATCAACTTCGTCCAGGCCGAGGACGGCTTTATCTCCATGCGCGACTATACCCTGCAGATGAAGATGCTCGACTACCTGCACTCCGTCTACCCACGGGTTCACATCAGCCTGCACGCCGGCGAGTTGGCCCCCGGCCTGGTGCCGCCCGAGGGCCTCCGCTTCCACGTCCGCCAGGCCGTCGAGCTGGGCCACGCTGAGCGCATCGGCCACGGCGTGGACGTGATGTATGAGGACGACGCCCCGGCCCTGCTCAAGGAACTGGCTCAGAAGCACGTCATGATCGAGATCAACCTCAGCTCCAACGAAGGCATCCTGGGCATCAAGGGCGCCGACCACCCGTTCCCCCTCTACCGCGCCGCCCACGTTCCTGTCGCGCTGTCCACTGACGATGAAGGCGTCAGCCGCATCGACATTACCCACGAATACGTTCGCGCAGCCCTCGACTACCGCCTTACCTACCCGGACCTCAAGCAGCTTGCCCGCACCGGGATGGAACACAGCTTCCTGCCCGGCCCCAGCCTGTGGGCTGCCCCGGACGTCTTCACAACCCCCGCCACCGCGTGCAAGTCCCAGCCCCTCGGCGTAGAGAAGCCCACCCTCGCCTGCAAAGCCTTCCTCGACACCAGCGAAAAGGCCGCCGCGCAATGGGAGCTGGAACGCCGCTTCCGGGCGTTCGAGGCGAATTTCTGAACTCTGCGGCTTACGGTTCGGGCGTATGGCGGTTGTTCCGATAGCTCGGCCTCTTGTAGAAGATTTTTTGCCTTCCGCCGGCTGCTTCCGGCTTACACTCACCCCATGGACAACGAACGCATCCGATCCATCTGTCTAGCTCTGCCGCACGCTGCCGAGACCTTCAACTGGGGCCATTTCATGGTCTACTGGGCTGGCGACCGCGAGATCGGCGGCAAGATGTTCGCTATCACCGACCTGGACGGGATCGGACTGGATAGCAAAGGGAACTTCGTCCTCAGCTTCCACTGCGGGGCCGAGCGCTACCACGAACTGCTGGAGAAGGAGGGAATCTGCCCCGCGCCTCACCTGGCCAGAGCATACTGGGTCGCGCTGGAGCGCTGGGATGCGCTGCGGCCGCGCGAGATCGAGGACGAGTTGGCCCGCGCTCACGCGCTCATCTTCGAAAAGCTGCCTAAACGCACCAAGGCCGCGCTGGCCATGCCGGACAAAGAACGCGCCAAGCTCATCCGCGAACGCAAAAAGCTGCTGGCCGCACGGGCAAAGGCCATGCGGGGCTGAAACCGGCAGTCCCAAGGATCAGTACCGGGCCAGAAAGCATCCGGCGGCTGGAACCGATTCCGCCGCGCCCTCGTATCATGGGATGAACCGCTCCGGGCGCAGGCACGCGCGCAGTGAGGCGCTGAAGCCATGACGAAGTTTCTCTTGTGGTGCATTCTTCTGGTGTTGTGCTGGCCGCTGGCGCTGGCGGCCCTGGTGCTGTATCCGCTGGTGTGGTTGCTGCTGTTGCCGTTTCGCTTGGCTGGAATCGCGGTGGGCGGCGCACTGGAGCTGGTGAGCGCAATCGTCTTCCTTCCGGTGCGGCTTCTCAGGACCATTTGATTCGCGGCGCCTTTCCTATCGCTTGCCGCCCTCGCCGGTATTTTCCCCGCGTCCACGGCAAGTGCGCACCCGCTCCCCTCGACTTCCCGCCTGAAAATGCGTTAGCGTGAGCCTTGAGACCCAGGCTTTGGCCGCCGCAACGCGTCCAATCTTTAGAGGAGAAGATTCATGCGCGGAGTTTTGCCCGTAGCGCTCGCGGTGCTGATGCTGGCCTGGCCGCTGACAACCCAGACGCAGGCCACGGACTACGCCAGCGTGAAGAATGCCAGGCCGGCGCGCGCGTCTGCCAGGCATGAACTTAAACTCCGGCGCGGGCCTTTCGTTATAATCCAGAGGAGCGCAAAGCGGCCACGCCACCGCGCTCTCTGGAGCCATGAATGACATTCGACATCCAGGAGATCCTGGGCTTACTTCCCCACCGCTACCCGTTTCTGTTGATTGACAGAGTCATCGAGTTCGAGCGCGCCAAGCGCCTGGTAGCCATCAAGAATGTAACCTTCAACGAGCCCTTTTTCCAGGGCCACTTTCCCGGCTATCCCATCATGCCTGGCGTGCTGGTGATCGAGGCCATGGCCCAGGCCGGCGCCATCATCATGATGAGCGAGATTCCCGACCGCGACAAGAAGCTGGCGGTCTTCACCGGCATCGAGAGAGCCAAGTTCCGTCGCCCGGTCACGCCCGGCGACCAGTTGCGCATCGAAGTGGACGTGCTGGCGTTCAAGAGCCGCCTGGGGCGCATGGAGGCCAAGGCCTTTGTCGATGGCAAGCTGGCCTGCCAGGCTGTGCTGACCTGCTCGATTGTGTCCAAGGCGCGCGAGGCCGCACCGGGGGCTGCCGAGCCCCAGCCAGCGGCCGCGGAGGGCGGTGGAGCGGCGGAAGCGGTGACCCCGGAGTGAGCATCCATCCCAGCGCCGTCGTTGCGCTCGGAGCCGTTGTTCCCGGCTCCTGCACTGTCGGGCCGTTCTGCACGATTGGTCCGGAGGTGGTGCTGGGAGAGAATTGCACGCTGATCTCCCACGTGGTGCTCGACGGCCGCACCCGCATCGGCGCGCGCAACATCTTTCATCCGTTCTGCGCGGTGGGCGTGGCCCCACAGGACTTGAAGTACGCCGGCGAACCGACGCAACTGGAGATCGGCGACGACAACACCATCCGCGAGTGCGTGACCATCAGCCGCGGCACGGCGGGCGGCGGCGGCGTAACGCGCATCGGCTCAAACTGCCTGCTCATGACCTGCGTGCATATCGGCCACGACAGCCTGGTGGGCAGCCACTGCATCCTGGCCAACGCCGCCACGCTGGCCGGCCATGTGATCATCGAGGACTATGCCACCGTGGGCGCCTTCTGCCCGGTCCACCAGCACTGCACGGTCGGCCAGTACGCCTTCATCGGCGGCGGCACCATCGTCACCCAGGACGTGCTGCCCTTTTCGCTCACCTCGGGGCGCCGCGAGAACAAGGCCTTCGGCATCAACAAAATCGGGCTGGCGCGGCGCGGCTTCTCGCCGGAGCGGCTGCAATTGCTGCAGAAGGCCTTCCGCCTGCTACTGGCAGCCAAGCTGAACACCTCGCAGGCTCTCGAGAAGATCAAGGAGTTGCCCGGCGAGGACGCGGCGCTCCTTGCCGCCTTCCTCGAGCGCAGCGAACGCGGGGTCATCAAGTAGTCATGAAGCTAGGCCTCATCGCCGGCAACGGCCGCTTTCCCTTCCTGCTGCTGGATGCGGCGCGGGCGCAGGGGCTGGCCGTCGTGGTTGCCGCCATCCGCGAGGAGACCGACGCGGAGATCGACCGGCGCGCGGCCGCGGACGAGCGCATCACCGTCCATTGGCTTTCGCTCGGCGAGCTTTCGCGGCTGATCGAGTTCTTCCACAAGGAAGGCGTCCAAAAGGCTGTGATGGCCGGGCAGGTGAAGCACAAGCGGATATTCTCCAGCATCCGTCCCGACTGGCGGCTGGCCAAGCTGCTCCTCAACCTGCCTATCCGCTCGACCGACATGCTGCTGGGCGCAGTGGCCACGGTGCTGGGCGACGAAGGCATCGAACTCATCAGCTCGACGGCGTTTCTGGAGCCGCTGCTGGCCCAGGAAGGCGTGCTGACGGCGCGCGCCCCGGATGAGGATGAGCGCAAGAACATCGAGTACGGCCTGGGCGTTGCCCGCGCCGTGGCGGGATTCGATATTGGCCAGACCGTGGTGGTGGCCGCGCAGGCATGCGTGGCCGTCGAGGCCATGGAAGGCACGGACGCGGCCATCGAACGCGCCGGTCTGCTGATGCGTTCGCTCGGCGGCGACGCCTCCACACTGCAGCGCCGCCTCACCGTCGTCAAGGTTGCCAAGCCCAATCAAGACATGCGCTTCGATGTCCCCGTCATCGGCATCGCAACCGTGGAAACCATGATCCGTGCCGGCGCCAGTTGCCTCTCGGTCGAGGCCGGGCGTACTCTTCTATTCGATCGCGACTCCCTGCTCGAGCGCGCTGGTCAGGCAGGAATTGCCATTGTGGCGGCTCCGCGCGGATACTGAGGGCCGCAAGGATTTTCAGAGTCCCGTTCAACCCCTTCCCCGTCCAATAACCTGGAGGTCCCTCATGAGAAAACCCATTCTCCTCGTCCTTGCCTCGGTCCTTGTGCTCGCGGTTGTGTTCGTCACAGTCCATGCGGCCGATCAAACGCTGCCAACCGTCGGGCAGGTTGCGCCCGGCTTCACTCTCCCTTCCCAGGATGGCTCCCAGATTTCGCTGGCGAGCTATCGCGGTAAGTGGGTGGTGCTCTACTTCTATCCCAAGGACATGACTCCGGGCTGCACCATCGAGGCCCACAACTTCCAGCGCGATCAGGCTAAGTTCGACGCCGCGAACGCCGTGATCCTCGGCGTGAGCCTGGACACTCCCGACAGCCACAAGCAGTTCTGCACCAAGGAGGGGCTCACCTTCCGCCTACTCGCCGACCCGGAACACAAAGTCGTGGATGCTTACGGCTCGCTGGGCCACTTTGGCCCCATGACCATCGCCAACCGCAACACTTTCCTCATCGATCCCACAGGCAAGATCGCTCAGATGTGGACCAAGGTGGATCCTTCGCACCACTCCGAGGAAGTGCTGGCAGCGCTTGCCGAAGTGAAGAAGTAAGCAGCCTGATTCCAGACGCAAAAAAGCCCGCCGTGGCGGGCTCTTTTGCTTGCCTTGATTTGCTTGTTGCCGTTATTTCTTGGTTGTCTTTTTCGCAGCTGCCTTCTTCGCAACTGCCTTCTTCGCAGGGGCCTTCTTGGCCGCTGCCTTCTTCGCCGGAGCCTTCTTGGCGGGCGCCTTCTTTGCTGCTTTCTTAACTGCCAACGGTTTACCTCGTTTGGTGGGTTTGCCGGCGCGCTTGCCGGCCGCGGCCTTCTTGGCTGCGGTCTTTCCGCCCTTTGCACCAGCGCTGCTCTTCTTTACGGCGGACTTCTTTGCGGCCTTCTTCGCCACAACTTTTTTCGCGGCTGCCTTCTTGGCCACAGCCTTCTTCGCTGGAGCCTTCTTGGCCGGGGCCTTCTTGGCAGCCTTCTTTGCGACAGACTTCTTCTTCGCGGCCTTCTTAATGGCCGGCTTCGATACGGGTTTTTCCACAACCACGATCACGGCCTCTTCAACCACTGGCTCATCGTCGTCCGAGGAGGTCAGCACGCTGGAGGTTTCGACTTCTTCATCCTCTTCGAAGTCTTCGTCGTGATCGGGGTCCAACTCTGCGGGCTCCCCATTGAGGTTGCCGTCATTCATCGCGTACATCCTGAACACTTCTTCCATTCCAATGCCTCCAGCGGCTTGCCGCTGCCGTTGTTTTGGTTTGTCTCTTCGCGCAACAGACGCACGTGCTCCGCTCGCCGAAACTATTGTAGCAATAGCTTGCGCGCAAACGCTATCAAAACACAAGTGCGTAATGAGCTACCTGGCTGTTTTTTGCCTCTGCGTGGAAGACTTTCCTTTCGCGGCGGCCTTCTTTGCGTGGTGGTTCTTCGCGCTCGATGCCCCGCCGTTCTTCGCGCCGGTTCCGGTCCTGGGGCTCTCCGCGCGACCCTTCTCTGCTGCCGATGCGCCGTTCTTCTTTGTGGCTGCTCGAGACGCTGGTTCTTGAGCAGAACCCTTTGCCGAGGCCGTTTCATGCGCCTTTGCGCTACTCCCCCCAGACATCCCGGCAGACGCTCCGCTGCGGCGGCCGCGTCCCGCGCGCGGCACGCTCGCAGGCTCGGCCACGTGCAGGCGGCGGCCCGGCTCAACCTTGATCCCGGTGATCTTGTTCCAGCGCCGCAACTGATTGAGCGATACGCCGAAACGGTCGGCAATGGTCACCAGAGTATCGCCCCTGCGCGCGATGTACAGCAGCATGCGCGAGGACGGCGCGGCGGACGGGGGCACCGGCACCACCAGCGCTTCAACGCCCTGGATGCTGTCGCTCTGGCGCAGTTGATTCGCCGCGGCCAGCTCCGCCAGCGTCACGCGATACTCACGCGCCACCGATGCCAGCGTGTCTTCCGCGGCAACGCGATGGTAGCGCCACGCGTTGCGCTTGGACTCGGGAATCTGGGCGATGCGCCGCTGGAACAGCGTGGCCGTGCCGGCCGGCAGGTGCAGATCGAAGGAGGCGCCGGGTGGCGTGACCAGCCGCAGCAGGCTGGGATTCAGCGCCGTCAGCTCATCCACCGGCGCGCCCACCAAGTCTGAAACCAGCCGCAGGTCGGCGGAATAATTGATGGTCACCGTATCGGTGAGCACCGGGGGATCGAGCGTGAGATCGTCGAAGCCATACTGCTTGGGATTGTTGGCGATGATGATCGCCGCCAGAATCTCCGGCACGTAGTTCCTGGTCTCGCCGGGAAGATTGTTGCGCTTGTACAGCTCCCAGAAGTCGGCGTAGCCGGTCTTCACGACCGCGCGCTGCACATTGCCCGATCCCCAGTCGTAGCCGGCCATCGACAGATACCAGTCGCCCAACTGGTCGTAGATGTACTTCATGTAGCGGGCGTAGGCGCGGGTGGACTTCTCCGGATCGAAGCGCTCGTCCACATAGGCGTTGCGCACCAGGCCGTAGTTGCCGTGAGGCATGAACTGCCACATGCCGCCGGCGCCGGAGTGGCGATTAAGCGCCCGCGGCTGAAAGCCTGACTCGGCCACCGCCAGGTAGATCAGGTCCTGCGGCACGCCCTCCTCGGCCATCACCCGTTGGATCATCGCCTTGTAGCGGCCGGCGCGCTCAAACGAGTGCTGCAGCGTATTGTGGCCGCGCTGCGAGTTGGCAAAGAAGTTGATGTAGGTTGCCACGTAGTCGTTCACCACCAGCGGCAGGTCGGACTTGGTGGTGGCCAGATCGGCCTTGGCCTTGGCCACAATGTTGGGGTCCACCTCGAAGGTCACGTCGCTGGCCGCCTCGGCCGGCGTGGGCTCTTCCTTGGGCGCAAAGCCGTTGCCCTGCTTCAGAGCTTCCATCTCCAGCGCGTTAACCCCGTCCACGATCCGGTCGAACTCGTCCTGCAACCGCTCATCGTTCTTGATGTCTATGCCGCTCGACAGCATCAAGTCCACCGCGCGATCGAACTCCGCCTTGGCCTCGGGCAGGTTCCCCTTGCGATAGGCGGCCTCCCCAAAGGCGTAGGCTTGCTCCACCTGCTGGATGAGCACACTCACCCGCTGTTGCGCGGGCGTCAGCGGCGGAGGCGCTGCGGGAGCTGCGGCTTGCGGCGCCGCAGCGAGTGCGGGCGCGGTGGCCTGCGGCTGCACGCCCTGGGGCTTCTGTGTGGGTTGCGAGGGATCGCACCCCGCCAGGATGAGCGCCAGCATGCCCGAACCAACCAAACGATACCGATTCCAACGAATGTGCATGAGAGATGCAGATGACCCGGCGCCGAGAAGGCCACAGAAGACACTATGCCGATGATAAGCTATGCCATGGAGGTCCGCCGCGGCGGACGCGCAACTACTGCGCAATTCCTCCTCTTTCGCCAAGCCCCCATGGACGTCCGCTTCCTTCGCAACTTCGCTATCATCGCCCACATCGACCACGGCAAGTCGACATTGAGCGACCGTCTGCTCGAACTCACCGGCTCTGTCACCGGCCGCGAGATGCAGGCCCAGATCCTGGACGACATGGACCTGGAGCGCGAGCGCGGCATCACCATCAAGGCCCATGCCGTCCGCATGATGTACAAGGCCCACGACGGCAACACCTACCAGCTCAACCTCATCGACACGCCCGGCCACGTGGATTTCAGCTACGAGGTCTCCCGCTCGCTGGCCTCCTGCGAGGGCGCGCTGCTGGTGGTGGACGCAAGCCAGGGCGTCGAGGCCCAGACCCTGGCCAACGCCTACCTGGCCATCAACCACGGCCTGGAAATCATTCCCGTCATCAACAAGATCGACCTGCCCTCGGCCGACATCCTGGGCACCCAGGAGGCCATCGAGAAGGCGGTGGGACTGGACGCCACCGACGCCATCCCGGTGAGCGCCAAAACCGGCCAGGGCGTGGACGATGTGCTGGAGGCAATCGTCCACCGACTGCCGGCGCCCACGGGCGACCCCGGCGCCCCGCTGCAGGCGCTCATCTTCGACTCCTGGTTCGATGCTTATCGCGGCGTCATCGTGCTGGTCCGCGTGATGCAGGGAACAATGCGCAAGGGTCAGCGCATCCGCCTCATGTCTAATTCGAAAGCCTTCGAGGTCGAGTCCATGGGCGTGCTCATGCCTAAGCCGGTGGAGATCGGCGAACTCTCCGCGGGTGAGGTGGGTTTCTTTGCGGCCACAATCAAGACCGTCAGCGACACCAGGATCGGCGACACCGTAACCGACGACGCGCGGCCCGCCGCCGCCCAGTTGCCCGGCTTTGAAGACATCAAGCCGATGGTCTTCGCCGGCCTCTACACCGTGGACTCGCACGAGCACACGCTGTTGCGCGACGCCCTCGAGAAACTCCGCCTCAACGACTCCTCGTTCTTCTTTGAGCCGGAGAGTTCCGTCGCGCTGGGCTTCGGCTTCCGCTGCGGCTTTCTTGGCCTGCTGCACATGGAAATCATCCAGGAGCGCCTCGAACGCGAGTATGAACTGGACCTGATCACCACCGCCCCCGGCGTGCGCTATCACATCACGCTCACCGACGGCAGCGTGGTCGAGGTGGACAATCCCTCGCGCTGGCCGGAGCCCACCAATATCGCGGCCATCCGGGAGCCGGTCATCGCCGCGAAAATCCTCACCAACGAGGAATACGTCGGCGGCATTTTCAAGCTGGTCGAGGAAAAGCGCGGCAGGCAGTTGAACTTCGAGTACGTCACGCCCACCCGCGTCATGCTCACCTACGAGCTGCCGCTCAACGAGATCGTCCTCGACTTCTACGACCGCCTCAAGTCCATCTCCCGCGGCTATGCCTCGCTGGACTATCAACTGGCCGGCGAGTGGGTGTCGCCGATGGTCAAGCTCGACATCCTGGTCTCCGGCGAGCCCGTGGATGCGCTTTCAATCATCGTCCACCGCGACTTTGCTTACGAACGCGGCCGGGCGCTGGTTTCCAAGATGCGCGAGCTCATTCCCCGCCAGCAGTTCGAGGTCGCCATTCAGGCGGCCATCGGTGCCAAGGTCATCTCCCGCGAGACGGTCAGCCCGCTGCGCAAGAATGTGCTGGCCAAGTGCTACGGCGGCGACATCTCCCGCAAGCGTAAGTTGTTGGAAAAACAAAAGGAAGGCAAAAAGAGAATGAAGCGGATCGGCAAGGTCGATATCCCGCAGGAGGCCTTCCTGGCCGTTTTGCGGATCGGCGAAGACCAGCAGAAATAGCAGCAGTACTGTAACCCACTGGATACTTTAGTCACGTGGCGTTCATATGGAGCTGTGGAAACCTCACCAGACGGTGTCTGCTATTGCTCGCAGATAAACCCGCCGGGAGAGCAGGGCGCTTCCCAGATTTCTATTGATAAATAAGGGGTTGCGTTGCTTATCAGATTCCAACCAGGGTTGACAAGAGGAAAAATAGAGATTTCTGCACGGATTTCGCAAAAGATTTCCACATTTTTTCCCACAAGAAAGCGCCCGGCCAGAATGGCTTTTCCCTTCCCCGCCACGCAACCTTTTCTTTGCCCTAGAAAAGGTTCGAGCGCAAGCACAAGAGCCCCGGTCTCCACCCCACGGACAAAGACCCGTCCATAGGGACCCCGGTCTGCGGAGCCCTTCCTTGTGAGCGATTCCGCTCAGGTTCTAGCGCCCGGCGGCCGGCTTCGGCGCCGCGGCGGCCGGCTGTGCCGGCACGCCCGACTTCAGGTTGTACGCGGCGACAACCGCCTTGGTGATGTCGAGGGACGGATTCGCATACAGGATGGGACTCTGCTGCTGGCCCATGTCCAGAACCAGCGTGTATCCTTGCTGCCGCGCGTAGCTTGACAGAACGTCATAAACCTTCGAGGCCAGGCCGCTGTACAGCTCTTTCATCTCCTGCTGGTAGTCGTTCTGGGCGTCCTCGCCGTAGCGCTGCGCCTGCTTCTTCTTTTCGTCGATGGTCCTGGCGCGGCTGGCGCGCTCGGCATCGCTCAGTGTGTCGCCCTGCGCCTGCAACTGCTTTGTCAGGTTATCGATCTCGTCGTTGAGGTTCTTGAACTGAACGCGCTTGGGTTCGTACTTCTTCTGCAGGTCAGCGAAACTGCGCTGGCCTTCGTTGGTTTGGGCCAAGGCCACCTGGAAGGAAATCACGGCAATCTTGGCCGGGCCGGCGGGCGCGGCAGGAGCAGACGGCGCCGCGGGAACAGGCAATGTTTGTGCGGCGGCGCTCAGGACCAGGCCCGAGGCCAGCGTAACAACCCATATAAGCGAACGCTTCATTGGAATGAACAACTCCTTCGGAATTCCTGCACGGTTCGCCGCAAGAGGCCGATAGCGTCACAAAGGCCCCGCAATGCGAGGCCTCTGCCATACTGGACCTTTCGCTCTAGTGTGCGGCGGGAGGCCTGGGGGCCGCCTTGGCCGGCGCCGCGGCAGTCGGCTGCGCTGGCGGAGCAGGCACACCCGACTTCAGGTTGTAGGCCTCGATGATCGCCTTGGTGATGTCGGTGGAAGGGCTTGCGTAGAGAACCACAGGGGCCTGCTGCTGGTTCCCGGTCCCGTCCACCACCAGGGTGTAACCCTGCTGCTGTGCGTAGCTCTCCAGAACCTCAAAGACCTTGGACGCCACACCCTCGTAGACCTGTTGCATCTCCCCCTGGAGATCGGTCTGCGCATCCTCGGCAAAGCGCTGGGCCTGCTTCTTCTTGTCGTCGATGATCTTGGCGCGATTGGCGCGCTCGGCATCGCTCAGCTTGTCGCCCTGCGCTTGCAACTGCTTCTCCAGGCCGTCAATCTCATCGGCCTTCGTCTTGAGCTCGGCGCGCTTCGGTTCGTACTTCTTCTGCAAGTCGGCAAAGTTGCGTTGGAATTCGTTGGTCTGGCCCACGGCCGCTTGGAAGGCGATCACCGCAACCTTGGCAGGGACGGCCGGCGCCGCGGGCGCGGGCGATGTTTGAGCGGCGGCGCTCAGGACCAAGCCTGAGGCCAGAGTAACAATTAATGCAAGCGAACGCTTCATTTGAGGTTAAAACTCCTTCGGAATTCCTGTGTGGCTGTCCGCGTTTCAAGGCGTTTTCACATTATACTTGCCCTCTTTGCTGAGTGCCAGGTGGCGTTTTCTTAAGCAAAACGCCACCTGGCTGAATCGGCTCTGAAGAACAGCAACTGTGAAAACGCGGTCGCGCGGAAGCGAACCTGTGCCTCCTGAGAAACCATACGGTCTTTCTTCCGGGTCTCCGCGCCGGATGGCGCAGAAACGGCAAAAGACGCGAGCGGAGACGTCAGCAGGAACCGTACGAATTATAGGAGCGCAGAGTTAGGAGCGTCAAACCGGCGTACCGTGAATTTCGCTGAGCCGGAGAGGATTTCGGCTGCCGGACGGTTCAGGACATCCCGCGCAAAAGACATTGGCTGCGCTGCCTTGACCCTCCGTCGTCCACGCCGCTCGCAGGCAAAAGGGCCGTCCGCCGCGGCGGACGGCCCCGAAATCCTCCTGCAGAGAACTGTCGCTCTAGAACGTTGTGGAAACCGTGAACCGGAAGGTCTTGCGCGGCTCCCGGAACAGGTACCGCGCACCGTAGGCCCCCAGCGACTCCTGGTATGTGTAATCGCCCGCCCCGCCCGGCGGGAACAGATCGCGGGTGATCAGCTCCGCTGAGCAACTCCCCTTGTTTCCCCCGATGAGGACATCGTTGCAGTAGGGCGTCTCATACAGGCGCAGGGGGTTATAGGCATAGTAGAGGCGGAATGGCGCGTTGATGATCGGCATGATCACCGAAAGCTCGGCGCCGGTGGACATGCGCGGAACGAAGTTGGTGCCGGAGATAGGCCGGATATTCGGCTGGAACCCGACCTGCGAACCCGGAATGCCGCCCTGGCAGGAGCCGTTGTTGTACACCGGGCAGCCATACAGCGGCGCAGTGAGCGACGCAAAGCCTTCGGGGCTCTGCTTCAACTGCCCTTTGTTGAGGACCGTGTCGATGCTGAAGTCGTCGAAGAACGAGAAGGTCACCGTCCCGGCGATGGGAATGCGGTACTCGACATTGGTTGTCAGGTTGGTATCGCCGCCGATGGAGGCAATGCCGTAAACAGGCAGCGGCACCTGGATGCACTGGTTGTCCTGGGGATTGTTCACGTCGCGCGGAACGCAGCTGCCGTCAGGATTGGTCAACTGAACGTTGACGCGATTCGGAACGTAGCCGTAGGGCGTGGCGCCGCGAACGTCGAAGCCGCGCAAATCGCCCTCGCCGCCGGTGAAGAAGCGGTTGTTCGGAGGGGCCACGTCGCCCCCAAAGCCTTGCACGTAGCCCAACTGCGCGCGCAGCCCCAGCACGTTGTGCCCGTTGGGCGACAGGATCAGGTAATGGATAGGCATGAAGCGCTTGTAGGCCACCAGCGGCGAGATGTAGCGCAGGTTGCCGCCGATGCCGGCCACCTGGAACACAGCCGTATATTCCTTGCCGCTGCGCGGGCGCAACGGGTTGTTGATGGTGTTGTAGATATAGCTGAACGAGGCCGAGCTGCTGACAATGCCCGCCAGCGCATTAGCCCCCTGAATGCCCGACCGGAAGCTGATCGTCTGGAAAAAGGTCTGCGAGGCCGTGCTGAATGCGGTAATCGTCGACTTGGTCAGAGAATAGGTCATGCCCACGCGCTGGAAGGCGTGCCGCTTCAGCGGATAGCTGACCGAGAAATTCAGGCCGGTCGAGGATTGGTTGTAGTTCTGCGTCAGCGACTGCTGCGCCGCGCTCATGTTCGCCGACTGGCCGGTGGTGGAAGCGTAGTTCTTGGCCGCGTTGAAGTCCTGCTTGGTGTTGAAGAGCTGGAAGCCAAGGTTCAGTGGCCGGTTGCGCAGGTAGGGCTGTGAGAAACCGAACATGAACGTGCGGGCCACGTTGCCTATGTTGCCCTGAAGGCTGAGCGTTTCGCCCAGGCCGAGAAAGTTGTTGGTCTGGTAGTTCACGCCCAGAAACGCGCCCGATAGCCCACTGACGCCGCCGTTTATGCCGATCGAGTTCTTCCCCTTCTCCTTCACCTTCAGCAGCAGGTCCACCGTGCCCGCCTCGGCATCCTGGTGGGCCTCGGAGTCCTGATCCACCTTGAGTGGCTCGAAGTACTCCAACTGGTTCAGGCGCAGAAGGCTGTACTCCCATAAATGCGAGTTATAGACATTTCCTTCGTCCAGCATCAGCTCGCGCCGGATGACGCGGTCGCGGGTGATCGTGTTGCCCTGGAACTCGATCCGCGAGACGTAGAAGGGCTTGCCCTCGTCGATATCGATGTCCAGTGAGACGGTCTTCTTCTGTTCGTCGAAGCTGGGCTTGGGAATGGCGCCGAAGTTGATGTAGCCCAACTGTCCGTACGCCTTCTTGAGGTTCTCCAGCCCCTTGGCCATTAGCGTGGCGTTGAACAAGTCGCCGTCTTTCACGGGAAAAGTGGCGCGCAAGGCCTTCACGTTGCTTACCGCCTTGTTGCCGCTGAAGGTGATCGTGCCCAGCCTGTAACGCGCGCCCTCTTCAATCGGCATCAGGATGTCGATGCGCTTGCCCTTTTTCGGGCGGAAGGTAAACCAGTTCAGTCCGCCCTCGTCGCGGATCTGCGTCTTCGGCTCCTCGACCGCCGCGTTGTAGTAGCCCTTGTCCCGGTAGGCCTGGCGAACCCGCTCGGTGTCCTCTTCCAGCTTCGAAGCATCGAAGGCCTGCGCGAACAGATTCTCGAAGATGATCGAATACGGAATGCCGATGGGCTTCAGGTTCTTCATCGAGCGGCGCAGCAGCAGCCCGCTCAGGTGCTGGTTGCCGGTGAACTTGATTTGGCCCACCTTCACCGTCGGGCCTTCCTTGACGTTGAAGTTCACCTGCACTGAGGCCGGGGGGATTGTCTTCACCTCGGTCTTGATGGTGGCAAACTGGTGCCCGTGCTCCGACAGAATGTCCTTGAGTACGGTCTCGGCCCGCTTGATCTTGGTCGGGTCGTACTGGCTCTCCACCGACAGGGAAACCTTCTCCTTCTTGAACCGGTCCAATACGTCCGACACGGAGGCCGAGTTCAGTCCTTTGTAGTTGATCTCGCGGATGGTGGGCTTTTCCCGTACAAATATGTTCAGGATGATGCCCTTCTCCGAGTCCTCGCGCTCGATGCGCAGGTCTTCGAAGTACCCGGTGTTCCAAAGCGAGTTGAAGTCTCGCTCGGTGGAGATCGGATCGTAGGTGTCGCCGGGGTGGGAAAAGAGCCGAGCCAGCACAGTCTCCTTGGGGATGCGCCGGTTGCCAATGACACGAATCGAATCGATGGTCTGCGGCTGCTGAGCCAACACTGTGCCGGCTGTGAACGCCAGCGCCAGCAACAACATCGTGCGCGCTAGGCGGCTCGCGGCCCGCATTGCGCTGGAGATGCAAGTGTGCCTTGTCTTCACTGGGCTGGAGCCCTGCGGCGAGCACAAGTACTGGTGCGATCCATAGTTCGGCTTCACGGGAAGAATATGCACACCCTCACTGCTGAAAATCTGACTCTGCCTCGAGGAAAGATTGATTTTACCACCCCATCGACAAAGACCCCGCCGCGGCGGGCCGGGGACCCCGGCTATCTGGAACCCAACCCACAGTCTACCGGAAGCAGACGGGGCGGGGCCGGAAGTAAACGGGTTAAATCCGCTCCGCTTCCCCGCCGCGCCTCGCAGCATCCCCCTAAGGACCTGTCTAAAAACTACCTGATGAACCATCGAAGGAATAGACGCGGAGCAGCGGATTCCGTAGCTTAACGGCATGTATCCGAGCGATTTGACGCTTGAGCAGTGGGCAAGACGGGAACCTTTGCCGGCGGCGGCTATACGGGCGCCTTGATCGAATGGGCCAGTGCGATGTTCGGATACAGCCTGGAGATCGTCAAGCGCAACGAACAACACCTGTTTCGCGTACTGCCCAAACGCCGGATCGTCGAACGCGCCTTCGCATGGCTCAACTGGCCGCGCCGCTTATCCAAAGACTGCGAACTGCGCCATGACTGAGCTGAACCATGATCCACATAGCCTTCGCCCATCTGCTTCTCCTCAAATCTCCCTGGTTTTTAGACAGGTTCTGAGGCCGCTAGCTCCGCTAACCCCGCGCAACGCGCTACCATTCCCCCGTGAGCACATCTCCTTTTTCGGTCCTGATGAACCAGCCGCCGCTGGCCCATGAGCGCTTTGCCGCCCACCGCGAGTTGGAAGCCTTGCTCAAGGCTGCCCTCCGCGGCGACGTCCGCTTCGACCTCGGCTCCCGCGCCCTTTACGCCGCCGACTCCTCGAACTACCGCCAGCTTCCCATCGGCGTCATCCTGCCCCGCGACGCCGCCGATGTGGAGGCAGCACTGGCCGCCTGCCGCGCCACGGGAGCCGCCGTCCTGCCGCGTGGCGCGGGCACCAGTCTGGCCGGCCAATGCACCAATGTCGCCGTGGTCTTCGATTACTCCCGCTACATGAACGCCCTCACCTCCATCGACCCCGAAGCCAGGCTGGCTCGCGTTGAGCCCGGCATCGTTCTCGACCGGCTGCGCGAGGCCGCCGAGCGCCATCACTTGACCTACGCTCC
>CABEDF010000137.1_pt1 | contig 27345 bp, 23 predicted proteins | sample 3132921 | NCBI WGS metagenome assembly CABEDF01 (sample SAMEA5534329, study PRJEB31848) | metagenome | biome: tundra; feature: field; material: soil | place: USA | collected 2013-05 | depth 0.15 m
CCCCATGCCGCGCGCCAATGGCTTTCCCGGCTCTCTTTCGTCCGTCTTGAGCCGAACTTCCACCAGAAAGCGCTTGCGGTGGTCGGGGCCGCTTTCACTCTTGACCTTGTAAACCGGCGTTCCCGCCCGCGCCGCCTGAACGTGTTCCTGAAGCGCCGATTTATAGTTGCCCAGCGCCGCCCCGGAGCGCAACTCCTGGGCTAATTGCTCGGCTGCTTCGCCCATCACCCAACGGCGCGCAAAGGCCCTTACCGGCTCCAGGCCGCCGTCAAGGAACAGCGCGGCCATCACTGCCTCCATGGTATTCGAAAGCACGGTGCTCTTGTGCCTGAGGCCGCCCCGGTCCTCGCCCCGGCTCAGGCGCAAGTGGTTGCCCAGCCCGATCGCCGTGGCCACCTCCGCCATGTGCTGCCGGCTCACCAACTGGGCGCGGACGCGGGTCAGTTCCCCCTCCTGCCACTCCGGATGCGCCCCAAACAGCGCTTCCGCCACCACCAGCCCCAGCACCGCGTCGCCCAGAAACTCCAGACGCTCATTGTCGCCTGCGCCCGCGGCCTCTTCCTTCCCGTTCTCAAGCGCCTGCTCGTTGGCCGCCTGCTCGTTCGCCAACGACCGATGCGTCAGCGCGCGCACCAGCAACTCCCGGTTGGCAAAGCCATGCCCGAGTGCGTTTTCCAGTTCGGAAAGAGCAGCTTCCACGTGCGCCTCGATCAAAAAAACTCGCGGGGGCCCAAAAGCTGCCCGCGGCGGATTATTGCGGCTTCTGCGTCCCGGTTTGTCCCGCGGATCCAGCTTCCGGCTTAGCCGGACCGGCGGCGGGCGTCGAGTCCTCCGCATCCTCGTCGCAACTGTGGCCCCTTACGGCATAAGCCGTCTTCACGCCCCGCTCGGCGGCCAGCCGGGTATCCTGCTGCCCGTCGCGCACCGTGAGCGCCGTCTTGTACTCGGCAACGGCCTCGTCGCGCTTGCAGTCCAGGTCCAGCATCCGGCCCAGGTAAATGTGCGACCACGCCAGCAGCCGCGGCTCCTTGCTGGTGGCCAGCGTCTTGTGGAAATCGTTGATCGCATCCTCCGGATGGCCGGTCAGGATCGCCGCCCTGGCCAGAATGAAGTTGGCCCGGGCGCTGTTCGCCACCGATTCCAGCGTATCGGCGCGCACCGTCAGCGCCTGCCGCGCCATGGCGCTGGCCGTGGCCACGTCCCCGGCCGCCAGGCGCGCCTCCGCCAAATCCAGGCCGGCCAATTTGCGCGGCTTGCTCCGCCCTAGCACCTCACCATCCGCCTGTTTGTCGAAGTCGATATTGCGGGCGCGGTGCACCTGCTGGTCCATGTCCATGCTGTAAACGATCTCGCCGATCGTGTCCTTCAGGCTGGCCGGGTCCTTTTCGAACTGGATCAACTGCTCATAAAAGTACTGCGTGAGCACAAATCCCTGGGTCATATCGTGCCGCACCGTGGCCCAGCGGACGGCATCCACCTTCTGCTGGTACACCTGCCGCTCATGCTCATAACGCGGCATGTCCGGCCGCTCCGCGCCCGCCGGAATGGTGTACACCGGAACACCGGTATCCATGGTCCGCGCTTCGATGGCCTTGATCAGGCACTCGATGGCCAGAAGCACCGTGTCGGAGCGGTAGCGGAACTCCATGGGAGCCTCCCGCACCTCCTTGAGAATCGGCTGCATCCGGTCCACGGCGGTGGCTCGCGTCAGCAGCAGCGGCTCGATCACGTAATGCAGATAGGTGTGGCGCACGTCGCCCATGCGAATCTGCCCCGCCGCGGCGGGCGAAACCACCACCACGTAGTCCGTCCCGTAGATGCGGGCATTCACCGTGTGCGGCGAGAGCAGCGGCTCGATCACCACCACAAACCGCCTTCCTTGGTAAGTGGCGGCCGGCAACTTGAGATAGAGATTGGTCTCGACGATCATCTTCGACAGCGGATCGTGCAGCCGGTCGGCCTCTTCGTCGTATGTGCGGTGTGCCGCAAGCCATATCCCGTACAGATCCACCGCGGCCGCAAAGTCCTTGAGCAGCGGCACTATCTCCACCACCTGCGTTGAGTCCGGCGGCATCTCCGACAGTTCCGCTGAGGTCTCAAGCTCCGGCGGCGGCGTCAGATACAGGGCCAGCGATATGTATTGCGAAATGTCCTTCTCCGAACCCGTCATGCGGTGCTGGGCAATGAAGAGGCAGACCTTGTCGCGCTTGTCTCGGGCGTCCTCGCTCCTGGCCAGCGCCTGGTCGATCTCGTCCCGGACCCGCTTGCGCACCGGCGCGCTCTCCTCCAGGCCCTCGTCATACCCGCAGGCGTTCAGCGCCGCGGCCATCAGGAACACCGGCTCCGAGCTGACCAGAGAAATCGTCGGCCCCGCCGGATCCACCAGCGACGGCGCTTTTTCCTGCTGAATCGGTTGCGAAGACGAACTCTGGCCCTTGGATGAATTGTTGGCGGAGCTGCTGTCGGAGGATTGGGCGCGGGCCAGGGCGGGCGTAAGACCTGCCATCAGGCAAAAAAGCGCGGCGGAAAGAGCCGCGGACGATCGAAATCGATACAACGTCATGATGAGACCCTGCCTGCAAGTCTAGTTAGACGCGCTGGCAGGGTCAAACGAGAGGGTTGAAACAGTGGTCAGTGAACAGTGATTAGTTTCGCCCCGGTGGTGCGAGCAGATGAGGCCGCCTGAGAAATCTCTTGACTTGCAGTGGAAGTTGCGGATCATTCGTCTGACCACTGACCACTGACCACTGACCACTGACCACTGACCACTGACCACTGACCACTGACTTACCCGCGCACTGAAACGCCGGAGAACGAGATCACCGCCAGCCCGCGCACCGGCTGGCCAAAGAAACGCGCCGGCTCAAAGACGCTGGTCAGCAGCAGGTTTTCCACCTGCGAACGGGTCGCCTCGTCGGTGGGGCCACTGACGATGCGATAGTCGTACATCTGGCCCGCGCCGTTGATATAGACCTCCACCACCACCGGGCCGGAAAGGGCGCCGATCTGGTTGTTGCCCGCGCCGCTGGAGAGACGCACCAGACGGGGCGCGGTGGGATTCCCCAGCGGCTCGTCCTTGGTGGCCTGCGCCATCTCCGGCTGGGTAAACATGGTCACCAGCACAATCACCGTGCCCAGCAGCAGCACCGCGCTGGCAAAGCCGGCCGAGGCCTGCAGCAGGAAGGGACCCACCGTATTTCTCCAGGCCAGATTCCAGCCTTCGAAGGGACTTTTCCGGCTGCGCGCCCGCTCCTGGCTCACCGCCACGTGAATCCGCAGCAGCAGATCCTCGGGCTCGGGCGCCGGACCCAGCTCGGCAAGCGACGCCTGCGCATGGCGCAACGATGCCCACTCCTGGGCACACTCCCGGCAATCTTCCAGGTGGGCGGCGATGCGCTGCATCTCCCGTCCCGTCAACTGGTCATCCAGATACTCCGTAAACCTTGCCTGTACTTCATCGCAGCCGTTCATTGCGCCTCCTCTCCCAGAGGTACTTCAAATCCGGACTTCGCCGGTGCGGCAGAATCAGGAATCGTGAGAATCGCCTTCAAGCAGGCGCGCCCGCGCACCAGCCGCGACTTCACCGTGCCCAGATTCACGCCCTCGATCTCCGCCACTTCCTCATAGACAAATCCCTCGATGTCGCGCAGAATCAGCGTGGTCCGGAATGGTTCCGGCACCTGTTTCAACGCCGCCTCCACCCGCGCCCAGTTCTCCGCGTGCACCGCAATCTCATAAGGCCCCTCGGCCGGGTCCACCAGCATCTCTTTCAGCCGCACCGGCGTCCCGCCTTCCCCCTCGGTCATCTCCTGCTCGATGGGGACCTCCTGCTGCTTGTGCCGCATCCACCACCGCCGCTGGTTCGAGGCCTCGTGCAGGGCGATCCGGTAAATCCACGTCCGCAACGACGACTCGCCGTGAAAGCTGCCTACCCCCCGGAAAACCTTGACGAAGACCTCCTGGGTCAGGTCGGCGGCGTCGGCGCGGTCCTGCACCGTGCGCGCCAGCAAGGAGTAGATCGGTTGATGGAAGCGCGCGATCAGCCACGCAAATGCCTCCTCCGAGCCGGCTTGAAGTTCCGCGATCAGAGCCGCTTCTTCGGATTGGAGCGTCAGCGCGCTGGCAAGATTGCCCATGGTGAGGTCCGCCTGCATCTCAGTGTCCTCCCACCTTACCGCAACTCAAGCACTCTTGGCTTCTGCCAAATCTGCGCCGGACCCATCGCCCGGTTTCTGGTTGCGGCCACTCCGCTCTACGGCCCCAAATACTGCCGCCGGCTCGCCGCGGCGAGCGATGCTGCCCTGGAGCCCTGTCCTGGAGTGCGCGGGAAACGAAACACCTGTAAAAAACCTGATGTCCCGCGCCCTCTATTGTCTTAGACACCGGACCCCACCCAAAGTGTTCCCGGTCACGGAAGTTTTGTTCCCCAAGGCGGTTCCGAGGGGGCCGGCTGCCGCCCATCCCGGAACCGGGCTGAGCCCGTCCCTCCGATTTCGGGCCGGTTCGATCCCCTTGAATTCCACGCTCAAGCCCCGATTCAACCGAGCCCGATTCCGGATGCGGCCAGTGTTTGACGAATCCCGCCCCAGCGGAGACAATAGGAGAGTTGCATCCCTCCGCATGTGGGCCTGTGGCGCAGCTGGGAGCGCGCTTCCATGGCATGGAAGAGGTCGCCGGTTCGATCCCGGCCAGGTCCACCATAGAATCAAAGACTTACGGAAATTCCATCCCCCGACTTGGTAGCATTTGATAGCAAATTCCCAAAACCTATTTCCAAGACCGGCGCAGACTCCGTTGATTTTCCTCCTCTCTCCCGGCCTGCGACAGGAGCTTTTACGGCGGCAACCTGGGCAGCGGCCGATCCAGCTCTCGCGGTGATCGGCGCACGAGTTCTGCGCTTCGCCACCGAGGTTTCTGCTCCGTCACCGGCCAGAGACTTCGTAGCTGGTCTGCCGGAAGCTTTTGGCCCGTTCAGGAAAGCGTCAAGCCAGGATTGCAGAAAGTCCAACCTCGCAGGTCTCTATCATTTGCAAAGGAGAAGAGAGCCTTTCAGGAGCCATTCTTACAGCTTCCCTGACGGAATCGTTGACATCCCCAAGAAGTGCCGTTGGCGCAGCTTCAATCGAACGCCGTGCTTTGGGAGAGAGAAGCGGCCGTACGGTCCCTTGCCAGAGCTTCCTCAACTCTGGAAGCGCATCGCCAAAGGCCTCAATGGTGTCGTGTATGTAGAGCAGATCCTTTGCCCGGTCGGCAGGCTCCCGCCTGTCATGAATCAAAAGTTTCTGCACGAGAAACGCTACCGGATTTGGGATTTGAACAAGATGCCGCTCAGTTGTCGGATGCCCAGTTGCCGGGCCGACCTCAACCTTCCAGGACGCGGACAGAAGCAATTCAAGATACCGCAACTTTTGTGCGGATACACCGGCAATGGAAGCAGTCGCATCGCGCCTGCCGCGCTTGTTCACACTGCCAATGAGCGGCGTCAGGAACTCCGCATAAAACCCAGCGTTACCAACAGTCAAGCGATAATGAACTGCCGGAGGCCGCGTGTCCCCGAGAAGTTCCTCTTCAAATCCGCTCGCTGCCAAGCGTGCTCGCATACTCTCAGTTTGTTGCGACAATTCGGCAGGCATCGCAACATCCGTATCGAATGTCGCCAAAGGATCATAGTCGAGTGGCTGCGCCAACGGATGAATTCGGTAAAGACGATGCGCCCAGCCTCCAATAATGACGACCTGATCCAGCCAAGGTGCAAGCGCGTCTACCAACCGCGCAAAGCTCCGCAGGTCGTCTTTATGGACGCCTTCGTCCGGCATTACTGCGCCTCCTTAAAGAGTGGTGCAAGCACGCGACTCCGCAACTCATCAGCTTGGGCTGCTCCCCGTGCTGGAAATGCCGAAGTGTCGAGCCACACCTGCAAAATGTCTGCAACGGGCACTCCATCGCATTCTACTGCCGCGCGGAAGAGAGACTCCCCGAAGAGCGGAACGCGCATCAGTACATCGGGAGCGTGCTCTGCTCCTTCGATCGATAGGCCCAGTCTCTTGAGGGCTTCCGGATTCAGCTTTTCGACATAGAGATGTGGTTTCACGCCATGCACGAAGCCCCTGCCAAGCGCGTCCGCAGCGGCAAACAGACCGAGACAAGCACGGGGCTTACTGCCTCCAGCATTCGCGCGCTGAGCGCGTACTGCATCCGCAAGCCGACGGGGAGAACTACCGCGCACAATCCAGCGGGCAGGAAGATCGACGACCGAACGTAGGTACACTGCCTGCCACCGGCGCATCAACTCCTGGCGCCGCACAACGCGCAGCATCTCGTCGTCATCGTCCAGAAAGCCTTCCTGCTTCATCTGGCGGAGGAAGCGAAAGGCGCTCATCAGAGAAACCTGAGCAGCCTCTGCCAGCTGCGAGGCATTGCGGTACTCGCCACGCGGCGCAGCCAGCATCTCCGCCGGAATCTCCGGGGCCAGCAAGACTTTCAACATCCACTGATTCAGGTCAGAGAACAACTGTCCGGAGTCTGGTGGCGTAATCTTCTTGAGGTGCGAACGCTTTCGGGGACGCTCATTCATCTCTTCGAGACCCGGCCCGAGGAATCGCTGAAGTCCCTGTTTGTCCACAAAGCCCGCAGCGGCATTCGGCGCGTTCTCGGCAAGGAAACGTTCCAGATGGACAATCACGGCAGGCGCAATGCGCGGCGCTGCAACAACGGCCAGCACAGAGACGGATTTCGTCGATCCTTTCGCAATGGCCTGAACTTCCAGTATTGCCTGTGCAAGCAATGGAACCAAGCGGCCGCGACGGCCTTCTGAGGCAGCCTTCAACTCAACCAGATAGCGGTTGCCATTCTTCGAGATGGCGAGGTCGGCGCGACGGCTTCCAATGCGCGGATTCTCATCGACACGCCACCCCTTGCGTCGAAAGGCTTCTTGCAGCCGCTCGGCGTACCGGACCTCCGCATCGGAAGAAATGATCGAATTTGAGGACCTCATGAATCCACCCTGGCCACGATAATTATCATGGCCCTGTTTATTATCATGACCACTATGGTTGCTTTTGTCAATTGACTATTCTTATTGATCCGGCCCCATTGGAATGCAACAGCGAAACCCACCCGAGCCGCAAAAACAAAGACGCGGCGAGGGTGGGGCACCCAGTTTTGTTTCACTCGTTATAGGCCGGATCAATAAGCCGGTTCCCCGGCTGAATTCTTAACAGGTTATACAGCAGCGGGAAATCCCTGCGTATTTCAGCTACACGCCGCAGCAGGCGAAGTGTCCCGCTACCGAACGACGGATAAGCGCTTTCCTTGGGGCGGCTGTAGGCGCCCAGTGCTTGTTCGATGTTGAGATTCTCGGGCCGCCGAGCGGACGCCTGGGTTAGCACGAAACGGAGCTAGCATTTCAGACCGGCTTGAAACAGGCGCATCGCTCAATGGGATGCCTTGTGGATCAGAATTGCACTGGTCTTCTTGTGAGGTGTATGCCAGGACTCAACTCATAGGCCGTGCTAGACTTGCAGTGTATGAGTATTCTGCAGGCACGAGGGGAAAACATCAACTGTCGTGCCAGTTTTGTTCGCCATTGGTCCGTATCGTGCGAGGGTACGATCCTGCGGATTACCGTACTCTTCCCGATCTCAGCGCTTGAAGGACCTCCGGAACGATGACAAGTGTCAGGAACACCATCCTCGTCACAGGCGGTGCGGGGTTTATCGGCTCCAACTTTGTGCTGCAGTGGATCAAGAATGCCGGCGCCGCGGTGGTCAATCTCGATCTGCTCACTTATGCCGGCAATCCGGCAAATCTCGCGGCTCTTGAGGGCGATTCCCGGCACCAGCTGGTGCGCGGCGATATCTGCAATGGGGAGCTGGTGGCCGCATTGTTGCACGAGCACCGGCCCAGGGTCATCGTCCATTTCGCTGCGGAAAGCCACGTGGACCGCTCGATTGTCGATCCCGGCGCCTTTATTCGCACCAACGTACAGGGAACCTTCACGCTGCTTGAACAGGCCAGGCTCTTTTGGTTAGAGCTGGACGAGGCCGACCGGCGAGCCTTCCGCTTCCTGCACGTCTCTACCGACGAGGTCTATGGATCTCTGGGGCCGGAAGATCCGGCTTTTTCCGAGATCACGGCCTATGCGCCCAACAGCCCCTATGCGGCATCGAAGGCGGCCTCCGATCATCTGGCGCGGGCCTACCACCACACCTACGGCTTGCCGGTGCTCACGACTAATTGCTCGAACAACTACGGGCCGTTCCAGTTCCCTGAGAAGCTGATTCCGCTGATGATTCTGAACGCACTCGAAGGGAGGCATCTTCCCGTCTATGGAGACGGGAGCAACGTACGCGACTGGCTGTTTGTGGAAGACCACTGCTCGGCTATCCGCACGGTACTCGACCGAGGTCGCGTGGGAGAAACGTACAACATCGGCGGCAACAGCGAACGGAAGAACCTGGATGTAGTAACCGCAATCTGCGATCTTGTGGACGAACTCCGCCCCGATGCCGCGCTCGGGCCACGGAGGAAGCTCATCACTTTCGTGACCGACCGCCCCGGGCATGACCGCCGCTACGCCATCGACGCATCGAAAATCAGCCGCGAGCTTGGGTGGCGGCCGGCCGAGGAGTTTGAAAGCGGGCTGCGTAAAACGGTGGCGTGGTATTTGGAGCACGGCGCCTGGATCGAGAATGTCCGCACTGGCGCGTATCTGGATTGGATTAGGCAGAATTATCAGGAGAGGATTCCACAATGAAGGGAATCATTCTTGCGGGCGGGTCGGGAACCCGGCTATACCCGGTTACGCATGTCATTTCAAAGCAGCTTTTGCCGGTGTATGACAAGCCGATGATCTACTATCCGCTGACCACGCTGATGTTAGCGGGGCTGCGCGATATTCTTATCATCTCCACTCCGCAGGACACCGCGCGCTTTGCCGAGTTGCTGGGCGATGGCAACCGGTGGGGCATTAACCTGAGTTATGCCGTGCAGCCCAGCCCCGACGGCTTGGCGCAGGCCTTCCTGATTGGGCGCGATTTTATCGCCGGAGATGCGAGTGCGTTGATTCTGGGCGATAACATCTTTTACGGACAATCGTTCTCGGCACATTTGCAACGCGCGGCGGCGTTGAAGCATGGCGCGGTCGTTTTCGCATATCCCGTGCAGGATCCGGAACGCTACGGCGTTGTGGAATTCGATAAAGTGGGCCATGCGATCAGCATCGAAGAGAAGCCCAAATCTCCTAAGTCCCGTTATGCTGTCACCGGTCTCTATTTCTACGACAACCAGGTGGTAAACCTCGCCGCTTCGCTCAAGCCGTCACCGCGCGGCGAACTGGAGATAACCGACCTGAACAGGCTTTATCTGGAAGCCGGCAGCCTGAAGGTGCAGGTAATGAGCCGGGGCATGGCGTGGCTCGATACCGGCACGCATGATTCGCTTCTCGATGCCGGACTTTTTGTTCAGACCATCGAGCGCCGCCAGGGGTTGAAGATTGCCTGCCCGGAAGAGATAGCCTATCGTCTCGGTTACATCACCGCCGGCCAGCTCGAAGAGCTGGCCCAGCCGGTGTGCAAGAGCGGATATGGGCAGTATCTGCTGGCCCTCGAAAACGAGCCGCGATTTACGATAGAGGCGGACGAGCCATGAAGATTGAGGAAACCTTGCTGCCCGGCGTCCTGGTGCTTACGCCGAACATCTACCGGGATGGCCGCGGCGCATTCTGGGAGACATGGAATCAGCGCAGCATGGCTGAGGCGGGACTGCCGTCAAAATGGGTACAGGATAACTTCTCCGTCTCAAAGAAGAATGTAGTTCGGGGCATTCACTACCAGGTGATCCAGCCTCAGGGAAAGCTGGTGCGGGTTACGCATGGCGCGGTGCTCGATGTAGCTGTGGACCTGCGCCGCAGCTCTTCCGCGTTTGCCAGGCATGTTGCGGTGGAACTCACCGGAGAGAACGGCCAGATGCTATGGATTCCCGAAGGCTTCGGTCACGCTTTTCTTTCACTTACCGATGTTGCCGGGTTTGCCTATAAGGTAACGGACTACTACTCTCCCGCAGGCGAGCGAACCATCTTGTGGAACGATTCGGATCTTGGAATTCTTTGGCCGGTTTGCCCCGAAAACGCCATCGTCTCAGAGAAGGATAGCAAAGGCGCGATCCTGCGCGAAGCGGAGGTCTTTGCGTGAACAGCAGACCGCGCATCCTCATTGTTGGCGCCTATGGACAGGTTGGCCGGGAGCTGCAGCGCAGCTTCTCCGATGCCGGTGAAATCATCGCCCGTGACCGCGACACAGTGGACTTGGCCGCGCCGGATCAGGTACGCGCAATGGTTCGCAGTGCCGCGCCCGCCATCATCCTCAACGCCGCCGCATACACGGCCGTGGACCGCGCCGAATCCGAACCGGAACAGGCATTGGCGGTCAACGCACGGGCTCCCGGCATCCTGGCCGAAGAGGCTCTGCGCGCAGGCGCGCTTCTGGTCCACTACTCCACCGACTATGTCTTTGACGGCTCGAAGGCAGGTCCGTGGGTAGAGACAGACGAGCCGAATCCGCTGAATGTCTATGGAGCGAGCAAGCTGGCCGGGGAAGAAGTTATACAACGGGCCGGGGGCAAATATCTGATTTTCCGGACAAGCTGGGTCTACGGCCCCCATGGCCAGAATTTTCTCCTCACTATGCTGCGCCTCGGCCGGGAACGCGAGAGCCTTGCCATCGTGGATGACCAGTTGGGCGCGCCAACCAGCTCCATCGAACTAGCCGACGCCACGCACACTGTTGTGAACGGCGTTCTGGCCGGTCAGTTCGGGGCCGCCTCCAATTGGGCCGGTCTCTACCACATGACCTGCTCCGGATCTGTTTCCTGGTGCGGCTTTGCGCGCGCCATCTTCACGCGAGCGCAAGCTCTACTTGGTGGAAAGATGCCCGCGTTGAATCCAATTCCGTCCAGCGAGTACCCTACCCCAGCCGAACGTCCTCAGAACTCGGTCCTTTCCAATGAGAAGCTCCACGCGTGCTTCGGGGTTCACCTCACCCCCTGGCAATCTGCCCTCAATGAGGTGTTGCGCAGGCTGGCCATGGCGCGGTAGCCGGTCTGCAGGCTATGCTCGAGACGCACGGAAATGTTAGCGGGAGATTGAATTTGTCCCGAATTGCCCCGGAGAGGGGATACGCTACGCTCATAGCAGTCCATAATTGATAAGAGCGTCTGATTTCTACCCAGTGAAAGGAATGCAAATGAAAGCATTTGCCAAAAAGATCCGGCACAAGATATTCGGAGGATCCCAAGTGGTTGATCGTGACCGAATTATCTATAACTGGCTGAGGAGCCTACCGCCCGGAAAAAAGCTTTTGGATGCTGGTGCCGGGATCCAGAGATTCAAGCCGTTTTGCGCTCATCTAGACTATATCTCGCAGGATTTTGGACAGTATTGTGGCGGCGACTTGTTTGCTGGACAACCATTGGAAGTGTGGCAGGCTCGGACGTGCGACATCATTAGCGATATAACCTGTATTCCATTATCTGACGAGTCGGTTGATTTTATTCTTTGCACAGAGGTCTTCGAACACATACCCGATCCTGCTGCAGCGTTAGAAGAATTTTCCCGTCTTCTGAGAAGCGGCGGCAGCATACTGTTAACTGCTCCATTTAACTCGCAATATCATCAGACTCCATTTTTCTTTTATAGTGGATTTTCAAGTGAATTTTATAAACATTATGCACACAAGTTCAATCTTTCAATTACTCAGATTAATCCTATCGGAGATTATTATCAATCTATTTCTCAGGAGCTACTGCGTCTTCCTTTTCTTGGCCATAACATGATTGTGAAATGCCTAGTCTTGATTCTCATCTGCCCCGCAGTCTTCGCAAACTTTTTACTGTTTAAGCTAAATATTCCGAGTCCGCGCGCGCCATTTGGTTATGCGGTAATCCTAAGAAAATCTTAGCATCCAGAAGCGGGAAGAGCTATCTTAGGTGTTCTACAGCCGACTCGGGCAGTGCGGAGCTAGAATTCTAGGAAAGAACGAGGGGAAGGGACAATTTGGAGTAGCACTGATTCAGTGAGGCGCGGACCGCAACCGAGGTAAATTTCTCCTCGAAGATTTCCCTGGATGCGATTCGCATCTCCCCGCGTTTCTTGTGATCCTCGAGAATAGACTGAAGAGCATCTGCGAGAGCCGTGACGTTGCGGGGAGGGACCAGAAGACCGTTTCTTCCAGGAGTCACGACTTCACGGCAACCTGGAACATCAGTGGTTACGATTGGCAGGCCTGCTGCACTCGCCTCAACAAGTACACGCGGCAGACCCTCTCGGTAGTAGGTGGGGAGGCAGAAAATGGATACCGCCCCGAGCAGTTTGGAAATATCGCTTCGGTGGCCAAGCCACTTCGCTGTTCCTTCTGTTTCGATGTCTACCAATTCCTGGGACGCTATTGCGGATGGGTTCCCTGTATCCGAGCCGCCAGCAAGCCACAACTCGAACTGGAACCCTCGTCTTCGGAGAAGGCGGGCCGCCTCCGCAAGCTCTAGAATTCCTTTATCGCGAATCATTCTTGCCGCACAGAAAATCACTGGCGTGCCCGGCGGTTCTGGAACGGGCCGGATCTCATCCACTCCTACGCCCGCTCCCGGAATGATTACAGTGCGGCTCTCAGGAATAACGTGGTGGGATACGAAGTAATCGCGATCATCCACGTTTTCGAACGCAAGTACGGCGTTTGGATGTTGAAAGCCCCATCTCAGGCCTCTCAGGACACCGCGGCGCAAGAGGCGATAGGTGAGCCGGTCCTGTGCAAAGAGGCTGCCAAGTCCCGTTACTGCGCCTAACACAGCAGGTGTTCCGCTCATGCGGGCAAGAATGGAGCCGGTCAAAACGTTCTTGAGATAGACAAAATGAACCAGTTGCGGCTTCACGTCCTGCAATGTAGAGTAAATACCCCGCAATGAGCGCACAGTACTGACGAAGTGCCCATGGCCGACCATTTCTTCAAGTTCGATGTACTTCATTCCAGCATCGAGTATCCGCTGGGGGTTTTCATTGGCCTCCCCTGCGATCCACACTTCCCAGCCTGCGCGCTGAACTGCTTCGGCCATTGGCAAGAAATGGCTATATAAGAAGCGCAGATTCTTAATGACCATAAGGTATCTTGGCGGATTTTGCTTAAGGGTCATTTCAGATCTCACGCTGCCTGCCTTCTTTCTCCAAGATAATATCCTTCCGAGGGGCGGCGTAGCCAGAGTCCAGGAGACATAATAAGCGCCAGTCCAAGTATACAAGGGCCCACGTCGGGAGTCATCCGTGAGTGGTGCCCACAGTCTACAATCCGGTCAAACCATTCTCGAATTTGACGAACGTTGTCCATTAAGATGGTAGACAACCCAAAAGCCCACTAAGGCCCACAGCAGATTCATTCGAAGCATCGCATGACCTACGATGGAAAGCCTCCCGCTGCCGGCGGACCTTTCTGACTTACACTCAATCATACTAAATTCCCTGCAAAGTAACTTCAGTGCATTCCTTAGAATACCCTGATTTGTGATATGTCACGAGCTGCTCAACCGTTGGCGGATTCATAGGAACGCTCCAAATGATACTACCGTAATCAGTATAAGGATCGACCACTGAATAACGGTTGACAAGACTGACGTCCTTGAAGAACAGGCTGAACCCCATCACGACCAGTACCGCGAGATAGATCAAACGCTTGTTTCCTCGCAATAGCTGCATGAAGGCTACAAAAAGCAGAAATGCATAGATTTCAAATACATCCTTACACCGGGTAGCGAGCACGGTGTTTGAGATGAATATTACAAAGAAGAAGAGGCCATATCCGGTGCCAAATACTGCTACACGGTAGTGAAGAGACAACCTCTTCCAGACGACAAATACCCCGACGAACACGGGGAGGAGGAGCACAGCAAAATAGGGGGTCTTCAAAGTCAGCTCGTCCTGAGCGGCGCTTGGAGTCAGGTACTCCGATACCCTATATAGGTTGCCGATGGATGCCAAGATTCCGCTAAGATTCGCCAGAATTACGAATGCTAATGGAACTAACGCAATCACCCACAAGCGAGAACGGAATTCCACGCCTGCGATCAGCAGAATAAGGACAGGAAGCGCAAGGAGAATGGAAAAATGAAATGCGACCGCTGCCATATAGACCAGGAGGGCCATGCGGCGCCTGCCCTTGCAGGCCAGGAATATGCTGATCGCCATCAGTGGAATTGCGACTGCGGCCCGGATTTCTGACAGATCGCACAGAATGTAAAAGTGACAGAATAGCAAGTAGAAAAAAAGCGTGAGCCATCGGTTTGTCACCACCATAGTGGCAAAATACCACTTCAGGACCAAGGATAAAACAGCAAATATCAAAGTGACCGCAGGATACGGCCACCCCATGGCCGACACGACACGTGATATTAGGGAAAACGAAGGATCCCTGAGCCATTCCGAGGAATTCGCATCGCCATGAGCGATGTCGTGAAACCATGGCAGGTAATTGCCGTAATCGCGATCCACATAAGGAGAGCGGATGCCTGCAAAAAGAACAAGAAATGTCAAGATGAACGAAAAGTATACGAATTGCAGCTGACGCCGAAAGTGTTCGTCGTCAACAAAACATATAGGGACACCACACAACACCAGCGCGTAGGCGAAATAGTATGGAGTCACGATTACACCAACCTTCCAAGGCGGCCGCGGAGTCCGTCATATATTGCGCGCAATATCATTGTGATGTTATCCAAACGGTTCTTCGAAAACCACGAATAAAGAACGACGTAACATGGAATCCGCGGAGCGAAATTGATTTTCCACCTCCATCCCATACTCTTCAGCCGGAACAGATAGATTGCGTTTCGCAGCATGTAATAGTTTCGGAGGTCATTGTGCAGGTGAACGTCTCTGCCCAGCACCTTGACCATAGAATCGCCTACGCTGTGTTTCATGACCGCGCTGGGGATATAGTAACTCTTGTATCCCATGCTTCGGGCGCGCATACACCATTCGATATCGACCCAGTCGATAAACAGGTCGTCGCGCATCGGGCCGACACGCTGAAGCACTGAAGTGCGCATGATCGACCCTGAAGCAATCATGTGGTCGGTTTCGACGGGATCGGCGGAATTGGAGTCGAGATACATCTTATGGATCCAAAAGTAGTGATGGCGGATGGCGGGAGATGGCCTGCCGGACTTTTCGTCGATAAACTGGGGGCCGACGGCGGCGACCTCCTTTCCTTCGCGGAGCAATGCCGCCTCGGCAGCGAGAAGGTCTTCCACCATCTTCGGTGGTAGAGCGCTATCCTGATCGAGGAGGAGAACATGAGAGCAGGAAGCTGCGATACTCTTCTCGATGCCAATATTCTGAGCGGTGGCGATTCCCATATTGTCACCGAGGGGGAAATATGAGACTCGTTCATCAAAGCTATTCAGAAGTCTAGTGATCTCCGCATCAGGATTTGGAGTATTGTCAATCACTAAAATCCGGTTCACCTGGTCAACCACACTACTCAGGAGACGCTCAAGAAGTCTGTTATCGGGATGATACAGAACAACAATTGCAGCAATGCATTGACCCCCAACTGCGCCAGAAATGCGAGAGAAGGGAAGTCCACGGGTAGGAGCAGAAGTTTGCAACTTCTTCATGAACAATGCCCTCAGGCTTTCCATCTGAAATGCAGGGATAGCGAGGAGAATACCTCTGCGATGGCAATTGAGCCGGTTAGCCTCACAAACGCAACACGATCCATCAGAGCTTTCTCCATTCCTGAGTTGTGAAGTCGAATCTCTTGAGCGCAGAGGCTGGAACGCCAGCCGCAATGGTAAAGGGTGGTATGTCTCGCGTGACCACAGAATTGGCTCCGATCACGCAACCATCTCCTATGGTAACCCCCGGCATCACCACGACTCCATCGCCCAGCCAGACGTTCTTGCCAATCACGACGGCTCTATCCCGATCGAGCGGCCGCAGGGCGGGAGGAGTGTCGATGCCCAAGGTTCCCATCTGGTATTGACCGTGATTATGATCGGTGATGAGGACCTTGCTGCCGATCAGCACTCCATCCCCGATTTCGACGCGGTGGGTAGCTGCGATGTGACTCCAGCGGCTTACAGAAACATTGTTACCGATCACGATAGAAGGAGAGAAGGTCTGCTGCCCTGGATAGGCTTTAACGGCGGCGAGCCAGAGTCCTTCATCGGCCTGGAAGTTCTTTCCTATGTGTATGTAGGTCAATCCCCGCAGGTAGCAACGCGGACCGAGAACGATGTCAGGGCAGCCAAGTTTCCGGGCCAGCATCCATCGCCGGAAGGCTATACCCGCGCGCCGCCCCAATTCGTCGAGAGTTATGTACAGACCATACACCCGAATGGCCCGTCTAGCTCGCATCAGAAAGCTGGTGCCTCGTATTTGTTCATTCATGATGCCACCAGAGGATACCCCAAGAGCGAATCAACCTTATTGATGACTCTTACTACCAACATCCAGACTTTTGCCATGGAAAGCGGAAGCTTGCAAATGGGGTAATCGAATATCCAGTATCGGAAATATTTGCCGAAGCAGGGGCGAAGGACTTGGTGAGGATCTTCAGAAACAGATGAAGTTTCGGATTTCCGGGTCAAGAGCAGGAAGGATGGGAAAAACGTCTGAATCGTTCCGTTGATAATGGCTCGCTGAACAGATTTCTTCTCGATCCATTCGCCTGTGATTCGAGTGAGCGTGGGACCGAAGACACGGTAAAGCGCATAGCCGACATGGCTATTGCCCGTGGCTGCAATCAGGGGATCGCGAATGAGGAGACTTCTGCGGTGATGATTGAGCGCCGTATAGAAAGGTCCAAGCTGGCCCAGATTGGTGTTTAGCAGGGAATCAAACGGTCGATGAGGTGCGGAGGAAATGCGTTCCTTATTGACAATCATGCCGGAGATAAATGTGAAGAAAACATTAAAATGCCGCGCTAAGTCTTCGGCTCTTGCTAGATCAAGATCCGGGGCCGGGGCGAAGTGCTTATGTTGAACATATTCCCCCTCGATGGCATAGGCACGAATGCAGACGAGGTCGTACAGTTGCAAGGAAAGCGCATCGAGCACGCGCTTCAGCGTGCCGGGCGCAATGAGATCGTCGTCTCCGAAGATCCATACATACTTTCCGCGCGCTTGTTCAAAGCATAGAAGGATATTGAAATCCGGCCCTCGGTTGGTTTCATTGCGTAAGTAGCGTATTTCGTGACCTCGCTGCTTGTAATCCTCGATCACAGCCGGCGTGTTGTCCGTGGAGGCGTTGTCCGATACGATAACCTCGACACGGCTCTCGCCATTGAGTTGTAGGAGTAGCGCGCCAAGAAGCCGATCAAGGCACTTCGCCCGGTTATACGTCGGAATGGCGAAGCTGAGCAGGGGCCGTATGGTCGATTGGTTCGCTTGCGTCATAGAGTTTCTGACTCCTCCAAGAAAGACGCCTTGTGCCACTGCTTGCGTTTGATGATGAAGATGTATGTCCCGAAGGCGAGGCCGAAGACCCCGCTGATGCAGAAATAGCCCAGCGTCACGCCTGAGGCACCCCAGAACTTCCCCATCAATATCGTACTACAGGCGGTGAGAACGCCAACCGCAATCGAGACTGGGAGAAACGGTTCCCGCTTGTGAGCGCGCAGATAGAGAGCCTCGCTGAAGACGATATGATTGCAAAGGATCGTCGCCAGCAGCAGGCCAAAAACGGGTAGTGGCAAAACCCGTACAGCCAAATAGGGAAAGCGCTGCGCAACGACAGCGAGGCCGAGCAGGAGCACTACGACTCCGGCAGCCAGCAGGAGGGCGGATTGCCAAAGCGTGCGGAAGAAGAGGCGGTCCAAGGTGACGAATTCGCCGCGCGCGATTAGAGTCCCGAACGGCGAGGACTTGGTGCTCATCCAGGAAATGGCGACCGCGCTCAGCGCCGAAGCCATGGTCAGCGACATACCCATCCGCCCTGCCTCCGTTGCGCCGCGATAAGCGAAGAGGACGGGATTAAAAAGCTGAAAGATGAAGTAGCCGCAGAGCCAACTGATGGCGATTCGCCACTGGAAAGGCCAAATCTCGCGGCGCCAACTGACAATATGGCCGAATGTGTTATGGCGAAGGAGCGGCAGCAGCAACCGGCGCTGGGTGAAGAGAAAGCAGCCTCCTGCAATCGCTTGGCCGGAGATGATCATGGCCGGAGCGAAGAGTCCGTGGTGCAGGAATAGAGCTGTCCAGGCCATCAGGGTTCCGGCGATCGCCTGGGTGAAGCGCATGCGCGCAACTTGATGAATGCGCCCGCAACCTTCAAGAAAGGCGAAGAGCGGATCCATCTGGAAGGTAAAAGTCGTGGCCAGAACCGCCGCGATCCAGGGCAGTTGCCAGGAAACTGAGACTCCCGGCTGGCGATGGACAAGAAAGAAGTAGAAGCCTGCGGGCAGCAGTACGGCAGCCATCAGCAGGGCGCCCACGGTATACCAGCGAACAGCTTTCTGAAGCACGGAAGCAAGGCGGGAGTGGGCGACCCGATCACCTAAAATCGAGCCGTCGGTCTGAATTTGCAGGTGCGCGCGCTCATGGGCGGCCAACTGCAGAATGACGAAAGAAAAACCCAGTTCAAAGACGATCTGTAGCGCAACCAGGCTGGAAAAGGTATAGTAATAACCCTGTTCGGCGGGAGTGAGGAAACGCGCTATGAGCAGGACAGTGACAAGGCCTGCCACAGTGCTCCATCCACGCGCAAGAAGCGTAAAGGCAATGGCGCGGTCCAAGCCAGTGAGGTGCTGTATCCGCTGCCGCAACGAGGAAGGCGGTGCAACCTCTGGACCGCTCGCGGGTGACTTTGGATTCTGGTTTGGCAAGAGTACTAATTTCCTCAAGATTGTCCGTTGAGAGACTGACTATCCTGCAATTTCCAATAAAGGCAGGGGCTGCCGTGCATCGAAATGGCCATCACCATTACCTAGGTCGATTCCATCTCGGAAGAAAGAACTAGGGGTTCCATTGATGCCATCCCCTTTCCAAACGCAAGTTTGGGATATGCATTAGCAAGTGGAGAGATCATAACCTGCAGCAATAATGGGCCGCCCGTACAACGCGATAGCCAGGACACTGCGTCCTCGACTTCCATGGAATCTGCAATCGTCTTGCTCGGGACTCCGTAGCTTGCGGCAACAGCAGCAAAGTCAGGCGCCGAATAGCCCGAGACCGTCGATTGATATCGGCCTTCGAAGTAACTCTGCTGGAATTGCCTGACCATGCCCAGGCACTGGTTGTTAAGAACAACCATTCTAAGAGGTAGTGCATGATGTACGACGGTTTGCAGTTCCTGGATATTGCACTGAAAGGAGCCGTCGCCGGCAATCATTACTACGGGCTGGCCCGGCCGGCTTATCGCAGTTCCTATCGCGGCTGGCAAGCCGAAGCCCATTGACCCCATCCCTCCCGAAGTGAGAAACCGCTGGTTGTCCTGAATCTCAAGAGACTGAGCTGCCCACATTTGATGCTGACCAACGTCGACAACGTATGCCGCTACATCATGGTTTGCGCGCGAGAGCTGATGCATAAAGCGATTTGGATTGATTCCTTCAATATCAGTCAGTTCTTCGCTGTCGGGCCATTGAGCGCGAAGACCTGTTATGGCAGATAGCCAGGCTTCTGAATGCTTGAGGAGTTGGCTAGTTACCGGCGTAAGCACCTCAATAAGCTTGGCAATTCCAGGGCCGAGCTGCGACACGACTGCATGACATCCTTTTACACGATTGTTCATTTCCGCTTCATCGCAGTCGACATGGAAAATCTGGCGTCCGCTCTTAAAGCTATCCGTGTCCGCGCCAGTCTGCCGAACATCTAGCCTACTGCCAAGAACAAGCAGCAGGTCCGATTCCGATATTGCAAGATTTGACCAGCGGTTGCCATAACTGCCAATCAGCCCAGCATTCAGGACGTGGCCTGACGGGAGAGCATCGACGGCCATCAAGGAATGTACGACAGGGATATGTGCTATTTCCACCAAGTTTCGGAAGATATCTGCAACTGAAGCGGCTCTTATACCGCCTCCAGCCAAGATGAGCGGTTTCTGTGCTTTAAGAAGGGCGCTTCGAATACCAAGTGCTTCTTCCTCTGTCATACTTGCGAGGACTTCTGGCTTTGCTGACTTCGGGGCGCGCTTCGTCAGCTGTTCTATCTGCGCACGTTGAACATCCATCGGTATGTCGATTAGAACAGGCCCCGGTCGGCCACTGGTTGCTGTTAAGAACGCCTCTTCGAGAATTGCCGGGATCTGTTCTGGGTCATCAATCGCCCAAGCACGCTTTACAATAGGCTGAACCATCCGGACGATTTCGGTTTCCTGAAACCCCAACTGGCGAACCGCACTGCTGCCCTTTTGCTCTGAGCGATTGACTTGGCCGGTGATAAAGACGGCTGGAGTCGAGTCAAAATAGCAACTCCCAATACCGGTAAGGAGATTTGTGGCGCCTGGGCCGCTGGTCGCCATGGCGACGCCGGGAATTCCAGTGATTCTCGCCGCGGCCTCCGCCGCGAATGCCGCACCTTGCTCATGGTGCATACTGATGAGCCTGATTCGCCCATCTCGATGTATGGAATCGATAAGAAAAGTAATCATTCCACCGACAAGTTCAAACACGGCGGGAACTTGTTTCTCAGCAAGATAATCGGCAATGTAGTCAGCGACTTTCATTTGTTCCCCTCCGTTAGCCAGTGCACGACGAAATGTCCTTGTTCATTTCTGGTTGTCCGTATTCGAGCTTTCACTTTCCTTCTCAGTGAGTTTGGAATAGAGGAACTCGTATTCATCTACTACAAGCATTCGACCTCGATTCCATAATGCCGGCTTTCGGTACAACAACTCAAACCCATATCGCTCAATTCCGAAGTCGTCGGCTTTTACCAGGCTGTTTGTCGTGTGATTGACATGCATAAAGTACCTTCTGCTTATCCTGGTCATATGCTTGATATACTCATGGATGGCTTCAGCAGACATCTCCGCCAAACTATATGAATTGAATACGACATCAGCACGATTTCCAGGCAGCTTCGCGATTTCAAAGTTGGGCATCAGCACAATGCGATTGTCGCGAAGGGTGTCGCTGTTCAATTCTATTTCTCCATAGAGCACAACATTCAATGCTGGAAACGCCCTTAACAGGTAATATGCGGTAAGAGCCAGGTTCTCAGGAAGGTCGAAGTCGACGTAAGTAGTCTTGTCGCTATCTCTGATAAGAAAGTAAGCCATTCCCCCGTACCCACCCCCAAGTTCCACGACGACTGCGCGGTCCTCGTCTGCCGCTAGGCGGTTAACCTCGGTTGCATAGTAATGCAAGTAGTCCGATCCGTGCGAAACAAACACGTCGTCGAGCTCAAGACCGTATGGATTTCCTATCGAAGTTGAAGCAAGGCTCTGCACGCTATACTTATCCCCTGTGAGGCTACGCCAAAGCTTGTAACGGCAGAGCACGTCATAGAGGTATAGTAGTTTGTCTCTCTTGCTGATTTTGCCGCTAAGATAGTGATTCTTCATATTAACCGGCAACCCAACCAGCCCGGTGCTGCACGGATCCCGAAAGAAATTCCTGTACATGGCTGCGAGTTCGTCCAGGTTACCTTTTGCAAGGGCCTCCATAACTCCTCTAAGGTTATGCTTGTAAATCGGGAGCCACTCATTGCTGACCTGATAAGCCGCTGGCGCATTTTGCTGCGCAACCTTCGCTTTGCCATAAGAACTCACAATGCGCTTGAGTATCGCCGAGTCATCGACGTTTTCCTGGGCGCGATCTAGAAATCCTTGCGCGACGATATCCGGACGGTAGTTTGAGTCGTTACGGAACTCCGGCCCCATCTCTCGAAATAGCCGGAGGGTATCCATTTCCCTTCTGATTTCCCTTCTGATTCGACGGACTACGCGTCTAGCGATCAGCATCATACGACTCTCCTTGTCTCGTGCCCTCGTTTCGGATCCACTCGACCGTTCGGCGAAGCCCTTCCTGCAAAGGTATTTCGGGCTGCCAGCCTGTCGCGGACCGCAACCTGCCAATCTCCGCTGCCAGACGCATGACCTGATCCGTCCTATATGGAACGTCGCCAAACCCAAGAGGCAGATGTGGATCCACGAAATCCCTGATTTTCTCCACCAACTTTCGGATCGCAACCGTTTCCCCAGATGATAGGTTCAGTGTGCCTGTTGCTCCGGTTTCCGCGATACGGGAAAGCGCCTTGGCCGCATCCTCGACATAGAGATAATCCCATTCTTGTTCTCCTCTTGTAAGTGCGGGCTTCTTTCCTGCGCACAATGTTTGTATTACGGAGGGGATTAGATGCCTTGGATTGTCGCCTGGGCCATAGATTGCCAACAGGCGCACCCAGGTATGGAGGATTCCAGTCAACTCCGACATCTTCGCCGTGAGCATCCCGCTTGCGAGCTTTGCCACTCCGTATGCCGTTTCCGGCCTGGGAGCCAAATCCTCATGCAGCACCTTTTCTGTAGGACCATACTCTGCCTGCGATCCTAGGCCGATCCAATGCTTGCATCCGATATCCCTCGCCAGTTCCCACAACTTCAAGCACCCTATTACATTCGTGTATATCTGTTCTGTGTCATTGCGGTATTCTGCGGTCACACCAAACCATGCAAGATGGTAAAAGACATCGATCGTTTCGTGCGCGAGTTGTTCGCGGAGACCTTCTGTAGCCTCTAGAGAACCCCTCACAATGCGTACGCGATCCAGCCAGTCTCTTACCCTATGTGCTTGCGGCTCTCCTCGCATCAACACGGAAACGGAGTGTCCTCTCTCCAGCAACTGGCGCACAAGCCAAGAGCCGAGGAACCCCGAGGCTCCTGTTACGAAGCAGCGCATTATCCTCTTGCCACCTCGCCGAGAGAATTGAGCATATGCTGAAGCATACTGTCGTTCAACCCCGGATAAACCCCAATCCAGAACACATTGTTCATCACGTAGTCCGTGTTCTTCAGGTCGCCCACGACCCTGTATTCGACATCCTTGTAGGCGGGTTGCCGGACGAGATTCCCCCCAAACAGAAGTCGCGTTCCGATCTTCCGGGACTCCAGATAGCGCGTGACCTTGTCTCTGGTCAGCCCCGACTCCGGCTTCACGGCCAGGGGAAATCCGAACCAACTCGGATCGCTTTCCGGTGTCGCTTCGGGGAGCAGAAAAAAATCCTGAAGATTCATCAGGCCGCTCTTCAGGACAGCGAAATTCCTCTTCCTTGCGAAGATATACGTGTCCAGCTTCTCCAACTGGGAGACACCCACGGCGGCCTGCATATCGGTAACTTTCAGGTTATAGCCGATATGGGAATAGGTGTACTTGTGGTCGTAACCGCAGGGCAGGGTTCCGAGTTTCCAGTCGAATCGCTTGCCGCAGGTGTTGTCCTTTCCGGGAGCGCACCAGCAATCACGGCCCCAGTCGCGAAACGATTCGACCAAGCGATCCAGTTGCGGGTTATCGGTCAGCACGCATCCGCCCTCTCCCATGGTGATGTGGTGGGCGGGATAGAAACTTACGGTGGCAAGATCGCCGAAGGCGCCAACGTTGCGGCCTTTGTAAACCGATCCAAGCGCATCGCAGCAGTCTTCGATGAGCCAGAGGTTGTGCTTGCGCGTGAAGGCCGCCACGGCATCCAGGTCGAAAGGGTTTCCCAGCGTGTGGGCGAAGATGACCGCCCTGGTGCGCGGGCTTAAAGCCTCTTCGAGCAGGGCAACATCGGCGTTATAGGTTCCCAACTGGACGTCGATGAAGACCGGAACAGCGCGGTTCTGGATGATGGGGTTGACCGTGGTGGGAAAACCGGCAGCCAGCGTGATCACCTCGTCGCCGGCCTTCAGTTGGCGCTCCCCCAACGTAGGAGAGGTGAGCACGGAAACGGCCAGCAGATTCGCCGAGGATCCGGAGTTCACCAGACGCGCTGACCGCACGCCGAAGCGCCGCGCGAATCTGCGCTCGAACTCGTCGGAGAAGCGTCCCGCGGTCAGCCAAAAGTCGAGCGAAGAATCGACCAGAGATTTCACGTCCCTGTCGTCGAAGACTCTGCCGGAAACCGGGACAGGACTCTCTCCCGCCACGAACTTCTTTTGGGAAGGAAATGCCTCGCGCGCGTATTCCGCAACGAGATTGATAATTTGCCTGCGAAGTTCGTCTGCTCGATTCATACGTTTTCTCGATGCTACTGGTTGGCTGTGACAAATACGGACGCAGCGGGTCCACCGTTCTCTTTGGGAATCTGCATAAACTGCTCGATCTGTTCAATAGTGATAGCACGCGGGTCTTCGCCCGCGTTCCGACGGCGATACCAATCAGCGGTAAGCCGGAGGGCTTGTTCGAGCGGCAAAGCAGGACGCCAATTCAGGGCCTGCGCAGCTTTTGAGCAGTCCAGTTTCAACATCTGGGCCTCATGCGGATGCGCCTGAACGTCCACCTGCCAATGCGCATCTCCACCCCAACCGGCGGCCAACTCGTGCACGATCCACTCGACCGGCTTTGCATCTGTGTATGCAGGGCCGAAGTTCCATGCACCGCCGTATTGCACACCCGCCTCATACAGTTTCTCTGCGATCTGCAAGTATCCAGAAAGCGGTTCCAGCACATGCTGCCACGGGCGCACGGCTTTGGGGTTGCGAATAGTAAGCACCTGATTCGCGGCAAAGGCGCGCATGATGTCCGGGACGAGCCGGTCTTCGGCCCAGTCGCCTCCACCTATCACGTTACCTGCTCGAACCGACGCAATGGCGACCCCATGCTGCTCGTAATGCGAAGGCGGAAAAAACGAATTGCGATACGCCGACACAACCAACTCCGCGCATGCCTTGCTGTTACTGTACGGGTCGTACCCTCCGAGCCGGTCCGTCTCGCGGTAGGGCCATACCCACTCTTTGTTCTCGTAGCACTTGTCCGTGGTGATAACCACCACGGCGCGAACCGAATCGCATGCGCGGACAGACTCAAGCACGTTCACCGTGCCCATCACATTTGTGGCATAAGTGCCGACGGGGTCCTCATACGACCTGCGCACCAACGGCTGCGCCGCCATGTGGAATACGACTTCGGGCCGGTGTTCGCGGACGATCGCCTTCATGCGCTCCAGATCACGAATGTCCGCAATCTCAGAGCGCATTCCCTGCGACACCCTGGCCTCCTTGAACAGGCTGGGATCGGTGGGAGGATCGAGGGCAACGCCACACACGTCCGCGCCAAGTTGCTCCAGCCAGAGGGAGAGCCAACCGCCCTTGAATCCGGTATGCCCGGTGACAAAGGCACGACGTCCATGCCAGAAACTCATATCCACGCCTTCCACGGAGCATTGCCGGCAGCCCACAGTTCCTCAAGCGCCTGCCTGTCATGGATCGTATCCATCGGCTGCCAGTATCCCCGATGCTGAAAGGCGGAAACCTGGCCTTCGCGGGCCAACTGTTCCAACGGTTCGCGCTCCCAGCTGGTCGTGTCGTCCTTGATATATTTGTCCACTTTCGGTGAAAGGACAAAAAAACCGCCGTTCACCCAACCACCATCGCTACGGGGTTTTTCCATGAAGGAATGCACATGCGAGCTGCCGTCGATCTCAAGCGCGCCGAACTTTCCCGTAGGCTGCGTTGCAGTGAGCGTGACAAGCACGCCCCGGCGGCGGTGAAACTCGATCGACTCCGAGATGTTCACGTCCGCGACCCCGTCGCCGTAAGTGAAACAAACGGCATCTTCCTCGGCAACGTAGGGCAACACCCGCTTCAGGCGGCCTCCGGTCATGGTGTTGGCTCCGGTATCCACCAGCGTCACGCGCCATGGCTCACAGGCATTGCGATGAAACTCTAGACTGTTTTTCGCGAGGTCGACCGTGATGTCGGAGGAGTAAAGGAAGTAGTTTGTGAAAAACTCCTTGATGATATGGCCTTTATACCCAAGACAGATGATGAATTCGTTGATGCCATGGGCGGAATATATCTTCATGATATGCCAAAGGATGGGCCTGCCACCAATCTCCACCATCGGCTTCGGCTTGAGAGTCGTCTCCTCACTCAATCGGCTTCCAAGGCCTCCCGCAAGGATTATCGCTTTCATAAGTTCCTCTCCGTAGGCACGTACGCGATCCCGTGAATATCAGTTAGAGGGCTCCAGCCGTAAGTGCATATGGCTTCAGCGATGAAGGGCTTCACGTTGGGGATGCTCCTGAGTACACCTCTGGCAACTTGCTTCTGGAGCGTTCGCTTAGGTAGCCGCCTCAACGATTAGCCTTCGCCTTTCGCAGTTTGGTACTTCCTAATTTTATCACCAGGACGCGACGAATGCGAGGGTATCTGTCCTGCTGACGCGTTCACGCAATTCTGCCGGCTGTTGCCGCGCGAAGCCGGAATCCGAAGACATCCTAACTTCTCTTTGGCAACTCGCCCCTTTTGCGCGCCGCAATGTGGTCCAATCCTTTCCTGAGCTTAGAGCGCCCTCTATTGAGCGATTCGCAGACGAGGAATACAAAGTGCGAGGCATACGGTTCGCGCATACAGGCTGAGCGGCAATACAGATGGCCGGTGTCAAGGGTGGTCCAGCAAGCGCCCTGCCTGCGCTCAGGAGGTTTTTTGCCCTTTGAAGGAAAGGGCCCTCCGGAGTAGATGGAGCTTGGCCGTAGTTTCCGGATCGGCTTTCAGGCCCTGGAAGCCGGCCTGGAAGAGAGCGCAGAAGACTCCAATCAGGAAGCCTGCGAAGGTGGCTCCGATCACGATCAGCGCGCGTTTCGGAAACGATCGCCTGTCGGGAGGGATGGCGGGATCGACGACCTGAATGAGCGCGCCCTGTTTGGCCTCGTCGAGCTTGGCGATCTCGAACTGGCGAGCGAGGATTTCAAAGATCGTCTCATTGTATTTCACGTCGCGCAGCCTGCGGATGTATTCCATGCCGGCCTCGGGCACACGGCCTTTGGAGACGATGAGTTCGCCGCCGGTGCTGTCTTCGGAACCTCCCAGCTTGGCCAACTGCGCGCGCAGGCCCTCCAGCTCCCGCTGTGCCTGCACCAACTGGGCGTTTTCGCCGGTTGCATACGTCTGCATCCCCTGAATCTGCACTTCCCTCGCTGTGATCTGCGCGCGCAGAGATGCGGCCGATTCGATCAGGGCGCGCGCCTGGCTGTCGAGCTGGATCACTCCCGTGGTCTGTTCTGTCAGCTTCAGTGCCTCTTCGGCGTTGGCTAGGTTATTCTTCGCCTGCTCAAGCTCCTGCTCGAAGAAGAGTCTGCGCTGAGAGGCTTCCGTGATGGCGAGATGCTGAGACAGGATGCGAAACTGGTCGATGTAGCCGTTGGCAAGGTCCGCGGCGCGGCGCGGAC
>CABEDF010000162.1_pt1 | contig 24330 bp, 17 predicted proteins | sample 3132921 | NCBI WGS metagenome assembly CABEDF01 (sample SAMEA5534329, study PRJEB31848) | metagenome | biome: tundra; feature: field; material: soil | place: USA | collected 2013-05 | depth 0.15 m
GTGAGGGCGATGGTGGTGGTTGCGGTCAGGGTGCCGGAGGTTCCCTTGATGGTGACCGTAGCCGCTCCGACAGTGGCCGTGCTGCTGGCCGTCAGCGTGAGCACGCTGCTCCCGGTGGTGGGGTTAGTGCCGAACGCAGCAGTGACTCCGCTAGGCAGGCCGGTGGCGGCAAGGGTTACGCTGCCGGTGAAAGTCCCCACGTCGGTTACCGTGATGGTGTCGGTGCCGCTGCTGCCCTGGGTGACGGCCAGAGTGGTCGCCGAAGGCTTCAGCGTGAAGCTTCCCCCCGCTCCCGGAATGGTCATGGCGAGGGTTGCGGAATTGACAAGCGTACCGTCGGTTCCGGTCAGCAAGACGCTGTAGGTTCCAGCCGGCGTACTGGCTTGCGAAGTAAAATTCACCGTGACGGTGCCGCTGGCATTGAGCGACGAGGGAGAGAAGTTGGCCTGGACGCCCGAGGGCAGGCCGCTGGCGCTGAGGGAGACGCTGCCCGTTAGGCCGCCAACATAGGTGACTGTGAGAGTCACTGTAGGGTTGGTATTCGGCGGCAACGAAAGCGTCGTGGGAGATACCGTAATCGTAAACTCCGGCCTCGCGGTCACGGTGAGGGTCACTTTGGCCGTTTCGACAGTAGAGCCGCTGGTTCCGGTTACTGTTATGGTGACTGCGCCTACAGTTGCCGTGGTAGTGGCTGTAAATGTCAGCGTGCTGCCCCCAGACCCGGTGACTGAGGTGGGACTGAAGCTGGCAGTTACTCCAGCCGGCAGGCCGCTGACAGTCAAAGCGACCGCGCTACCGAAGCCGTTGAATGCGCCAACGACGACGCTGCTCGTCGCGGTCGTTCCCTGCATCACGGTCGTTCCGGTAGCCGAAACGGTGAAGCCTGGAGATGTTGTCGATGGAAGCGCCGGATACGCGTTCTGTACGTCCTCAACGAACTCGGTTAACCAGAAGGTGCCGGCGGGCGGGGAGTTCGGTATCGCGTCAGTCGCAAAGCCGTTGGCCAGCGCATTATCATGCGCCGGGTCGCAGTTAGGATCGCCTGTAGTTGAAGTTACCCCGTTGTACACGCTGCCAGGATAGTTGCCGTCCGATTCTCCCGGCGGCTTGACCCAGACGTAGGCCTGCAGATAGGAGAGAGATCCAGGGTTCACCGTCGGAAGCGCGCCGATTCCCTGATTGGGCTGGTTGCACCATTGGCCCATATCGTCGCGCTCGTCGATTTTGGTTGCATCGACGAAGGTGTTGACGACGGTGCTGGTGCTCGCGGCGGTCGGACGGAGCGGTCCTCCCCAGCCATTGCGCGAGGTGTCGATCAGGAACCCGATCGTGGAGGGGAAACCGGCGCCCGTCAGGCCCGTGTAAAACTGCTGGGCGTAGTCTACCTCATCGATTGAGGGGTCGTACGAATAGAAGGTAGCGGTCATAACTTCGGAGCCGCCGATCTCTTCCGTCGCGGTCATGTACGGCTCCTTGGTCGGGCCGTAGTTGGCGGTATTGGTGATAATTCCATCAATGCTGGGGAAGCCGGCCGCCGTTCCCTTTGCCACATCGGCATAGAAGGGGAAGGCAAGGGAGGCGCCTTCAGGCCAGCCGAGCCATCCGTGGTGCCCGATGTCGAGATAGTTATAGGCATTGGGCAGGGAATGGAATTGGTTGAGCGCGTACTGAATTCCCAGCACATACACGCCGCTCATCGAGTAGGTCGGATAGCTCGCGCCGCCGTTGGCCGCGATGCAGTTGGCCAGCGAATAGCTATAGCCGGTGTTGGTAACGATATTGGGCAGCGAGTCGTCCTCGATCACCAGCACGAAGCGAACATTCGAGGGGGCCGCTTTCAGGATGTTGTAGATGGGAGTGATGTAATCGTTCTCGTACTCCTGAATGCCCGTGCCCGTCAGCGCAGTGGTGTAGCCCCTGGGCGTGTCGCCGCCGGCGATGCTGAGTTCGCCGTTGGAGGCCAATGCGGCGCAATCGCGATCGGGAAGATCGTAAATGACGAGCTGGACGACGATCTCCGCGCCGTTGGCTTGGGCAACCGCGGCGTTGATATGTCCCTGGAGGCCCAGGCGGCCGCTGTTCACCGAACCGCCGGCAATGGCCGCGATGCGGTCCAGCCAGACGAATGTCGGGGTTTTTCCGACTACAGTCATCTGGTTCGCGAGCGCGGAGCCGGCCGTTTCGGTCGCGACCGCGGTGGCAACTTCAGTTGTGTAGTCGGGGCTGGCGTACACCATTGCACCGACGTAAGGATTGGCGACGTGGGTTTGCGCGAATGCACCCGGCGCCACAAGAGTTAAGAGCAAAACCGCGAGTACGTTAAAGTACCCGCTGAATCGGTGAGCGCAGGCGCGCCCACAGGGGGGATGGAACTGCTGAGACATGGTTTCTCCTTTTACATCACATAGCCCACTCACATCACTCAATGTTTAAGTGCCTTTCGATACATGATGCCGGCATGGAAGTCGTATCCTACAGGTAGGGGGAATAATGGTCTGACTCATGGTTTGAGCGTGTGCGGGCTGTCGAACCGGACGAATTTTCACTAACCGTAAAGGCTTCTTATGACGTTTGATAGTCAATTCTGGTTACTAATAAGAAAAAAACTAAACTAAAGTAACGTACCACTCAGATCGTTGCAGATCGTGCAGGCCGATGTTTTTTAGATTGCTCTTAGTTCCGAAAACGCCGAAGTATCCAGAAGATTCAAAGAGCGGAATTCAAGGAGGACGAAACGGAATCCATTATCCTGATTGGAGGATGTGTGGCCGATTCGCCAGAAAGTCCACCCAAGAGGTTCTCGCCGACTGGTTCGGCGTGGAACTTGAAGATATGCCGTGGTTTGCGCCCAGCTACAATGTCGCTCCGCAGAGCTTCCAGCCGGTGGTACGCCTGGATCGCGATTCCGGGAAGCGCGCGATTTCGTTGCTGCGCTGGGTCCTGGTGCCCTTTTGGTCTAAAGAAGCCAAGATCGGCTATTCCACCATCAACGCCCGCGCTGAAGAGGCGGCGTCAAAGCCGGCTTTGCGGGAAGCTCTCAAGAAGCGCCGTTGCCTGGTGCCCGCAGACCTCTATTATGAGTGGCAGCGACCTGACCCCAAGACGAAGCGTCCATTTGCTATTGCGCTTAAGAGCGGTGAACCACGCGCTTTTGCTGGCTTGTGGGAGAGTTGGCGCCCCAAGGACGGCGATCCGTTGGAGACTTTCACCATTCTGACAACCGGTCCAAACGAAATCATGGAGCCGATTCACAACCGTATGCCGGTGATCTTGGAGCCGAAGGATTATGACCGCTGGTTGGACGCCGGGGACCCTATCCGGCCGCCAGTGGACCTGTTGCGCCCCTACGCCGCGGAGCGCATTAAAGCCTGGCCGGTGAGCGACCGCGTCGGCAACGTGCGCAACAACGGCCCGGAGTTACTCGATGTTTCGACCTGATCATGATTGCTCTACCTGACTTCGACGCGCGGTCTTTAGCCGGTCCAGTTGCACGATTTTGCCGGTCTCCTTGTCTCTGTAGATTATGCCAGCGCCTGGAGTTGAGCCCGTGGTCCACATGAGCTCACTGCGTAGTGCTTCCTGGTATGAATGAACATACATAACTTCTACATTGAGTTGGGATGCTTGCTTGTCACCCCAGTTAATTGCACCATCCAAAGGGCCATCGTCCTTAAAGGCTTCTACCTCTGGGTCGTTCCCTGGGTACTTCAATCGGAGGGCGAATCGGCTGAGAGGGCAGAGCTCTTCAAGTAGCCGCTTCGCGCGCCCGGTTCGGAGGTGAAACCGCTCTCGTGTGAGAGCTCCGATCTGGCGATCTACCTCCACAGCAAACTCGAAAACGGAGCCGCGCATATCCTAGTCCCAGAAACGGCGCCAATCCACCCCTATCGCCGAATGCGATCAGGAATATACTTCCCGTCCACTCAAGTCAAGCACCATCTGTTAACATTGTCTTCGATGCCGGGAGAAGACAAGCCGCAACGCTGGTGAGGGTTCACTAGGTTATCCCAGCCTGGTTCCGGGTGTATTGTCGCCAATTCGGACAGAAGCCGGCTTGGAACTCATCTATGTATAATTCCCGAGAGTTTCCAAAAGAGTTGCGGCTTTGCATTTGAAGGGTAAGGAACTGTCTAGAAAAGGAACTCCGCGAGAGATGCACGAGAGCTTCGGCTTGCCGGCAGAAGATTTGCGCGCTTTGCGAGCGCTGAAAACGCCGGCGCGCATCCAGAAATTCATTGACGGGCTGACGTACCAGTACGCGAACACGGCGTGGTCTCCGCATCGCGTGCTGCGCGAGCGCAAAGGACACTGCCTGGAGGGAGCACTGCTGGCCGCTGCCGCCCTGCGTGTCAACGGCCATCCGCCAATGCTGATGGATCTGGAGGCCGTGCATGACGACGATCACGTGGTGGCCATCTATCGCGAAGGTAGCCTCTGGGGAGGCATTGCCAAGTCGAACTTCGCAGGGCTGCGTTTCCGCGCGCCCATCTACCGTACGCTGCGCGAACTGGCGCTCAGCTACTTTGAGGACTACTACAACCTGCGCGGCGAGCGCACTTTGCGTTCCTACTCGAGACCGGTGAACCTGAAGCGCTTAGACGGCTTGCACTGGATGACCTCCGAGGAAGACGTTTGGTGCGTCCCGGAGCACCTCATCGCGGCGAGGCACTACCCGCTCTTCCCCTACAAAGTGGCGAGTGCATTGCCGCGGCTCGATCGCCGCAGCTTCGAAGCAGGAATGCACGGCTGGACGAAGCACTGAGGAGAGACCCACGCGACGTGGGCCGCTACGGTCCTGCATGGCGGGTTCCGGTCGTGTGGTCGGCAAGCCGTCAGTTACTTTCTGGTTAACAGTTGCCGTGAACAGTTGCCGTGAGCCGGGACCGCAATGGACCAGCATGGGAGTGAGTTCCAGCGTTCCGATACCCCAAAATCAACCAAAGTTGAGTCTGGCAGGCAGGATCGGTAACAGCAAGCGTTAGGCCCTTCTCGTACCCAATGAATTCAAACTGGCGAAAACCTCACCGCCGCCCTCGCCTGGAGTGCCCGGCAACTCCTGTACTGGTGAAAATGCGGCAGTGGCGCGTGGAGGACCGAACCTTGTAGCACACATTAAGTGCGGGCTGACTTGGGCCGAAAAACTCTCCGTAGGATTTGGACTTGGGGAATCGATTTCCACCTTATCAGGGACAAACAAATCCCTGATACGTAGGTGATAATTCCCTGTTCCGTTGCGTGTTTAAGTCAAGCGTCTGCCATCGGAACTCGCCTAGAATCATGACTGTAGGGAGTTGTGCCAGCGGAATCTGGAGTCCAAATTCGAGAATTTCCCTGTATTTTTCCCTGTTAGCAGGGAATCCAACCAGAGAACGGTTCGCAGGAGACTCTTCCCACCGCCACTGCATTGAGCAGTCTCTCGATATGCGCTCGCACCGGCCCGGGTGCTCGACGCGGAAGGCGGCCATTGGGGGACGAAGCTCCGCTTCGTGAATCTCAGGTATTTGTTGGCTCTCTGCTGGAATGCCGGTCGCAAAAAAGTCTCGCCGCCTCTGCCCCTTCACCAACGGCCCGGATGTAAGATGGAACCGATTGAGAAAATCGGTTTAGGAAACTTCCGCGGGTGAAAGAGGCCCGGCAGAAGGCTGAACCTTGAGCGGATGGGGAGCCTGGAGATGAGGAGTTTGGGGTGGAAGGCGGCGGTTTGGGCGGGGAGCGGGCTGAGCGTGCTGATGTCGGCCTGCGGCGGCGGCACACCCGCGCCAACGAACTACGTGCTCACGGTGAACTCGACCAACCCGGCCAGCGGCGTGACGATCGGCGTCGGTAACCTCCTCAACAATGTCATGACCACCGGCACTACGAGTTTTACAGAAACCGGCGGGGCCGGCTCGACGTTCATGCTGACGGCGCCGGCCACCGTAGGCAGCAACAAGTTCTCTTCATGGTCCGGATGCACCTCCGTCAGCACCGTCAACTGCACGGTGACGTTGAGCGCCAATATGACGGTCACGGCCAACTACACCGTCCCCACGATCACGTCTGTGACCGTGACGCCGAATCCCGCAACAGCAACCATCGGAGCGCAGGCGCAGTTCACGGCCACGGTTGCCGGCAACGGCAGCTTCAGCAACACGGTGACGTGGTCGGTGCTGGGGACTTCGGGCAGCAGTTTGAGCGCGGGCACGATCACCGCAAGCGGCCTTTACACCACGCCCTACCCGGCTCCGGCAACGGTGACGGTGGTGGCCACCAGCACCCAGGACACGAGCGTGAGCGGCAGAGTGACAGTGACGCTAAGCCCGCCAGCCGCGGCCGCCGGCCCGGCGCTGACCGTGGATGCAGGCAACCAGACCCACGCCATCAACCCATTCATCTATGGCATGAATGGGTACACGCTCAACCCGGCCGCGGCCAAGGCCATTAGCCTGCCGGTGGATCGCTGGGGCGGGGACGCCACCTCGCGCTACAACTACCTGCTGGACGTAACCAACTCCGCCAGCGACTGGTACTTTGAAAACGCAGTCGGCGCCACCGGCCAGGAGGCCACGAGCGCGTTCAACGCCCAGGTCGCAAGTGATGCCGCCGTCGGGGCCAAGACCCTGGGCACGGTGCCCGTCCTCGGCTGGGTGGCAAAGGACGGCACATCCTGCAGCTACACGGCGTCGGCCTACCCCGATCAGTACTCTTTTGACCCCTACAAATCAAGGTGCGGCGACGGCATGTACCCTCAAGGGGTCAATGGCTGTACGAACTCCGCAGGATGCGACATAACAGATCCAAGCGGCGAGGCCAGTCTTACCAGCACCGCCGTTGGCCCCTCGTGGGCCGGCAATTGGGTCGCTTACCTGGTAAGCAAGTTTGGCACGTCGGCCAATGGCGGCGTATTCTCCTACGACCTCGACAACGAGCCCGCCTGGTGGGACGCGGTACATCGCGACGTGCATCCCGTGGCCTCCACCTATGACGAGGTGACAAACAACGGCATTGCCACCGCGGAGGCCATCAAGACTGCCGATCCGACCGCAGAGGTGAACGGGCCGGTGGTGGACAATTGGTGGAATTACTTCTACTCCAAGAAGGATATGGAGGCCGGATGGGATAAGCCGAACTCCTGTTATGAGCCGTGGGACAATCCGATCGATCGGGAAGCACACAGCGGCATTCCGTTCATCGAGTACTATTTGCAGCAATTCAAGGCGGCTGAAACCACCTACGGCTCCCGCCTGCTGGATTTCCTGGACCTGCACACCTATTTCGCGGCCGATTATCAAGGTAACGGCGTCGGCTTGACCACGGCGGGAGACACCGGGGAGCAACAGGCGCGGCTGAACTCGACGCGCGTCTTCTGGGACCCGGCCTATACCGATCCCAATTACCCTCAACCGAACTACCCCACAGACCCCAACTACACCACAAGTTGCTCAACCCCGTTGCAAGCTCCACAACTGATTCCGATGGCGCAATCCTGGGTTGCGAAAGACTACCCCGGCACCAAGGTAGCCTTCACGGAATACAACTGGGGCGGACAGGAGTCCATCAACGGCGCAGTAGCGCAGGCTGACATTCTGGGCATCTTCGGAAGCTACGGCCTCGATATGGCAACACTCTGGGGGCCTCCGGATCCGACCACGCAAGTTCCCGGCCTGATGGCATACGAGATCTACCGCAACTACGACGGAAAGAACTCGATGTTTGGGGACATGGCGCTGGCCTCGACCAGCGGCAATCAGGGCACGCTCTCGGTCTATGGCGCGCTGCGCACCGCCGACAGCATGGTGACCGCGGTGGTCATCAACAAGACCTACGGCGACCTGACAGCGGCACTCTCGCTGGCTAATCTGACGCCCAACGGCACGGCAAAGGCATTCCTCTATAGCAACGCCAACCTGGCCGGAATCGTGGCACAGCCCGACGTAACGGTGACTCCGCCTGCGGTGGGCGGGACGACCAGCACCATCAGCACGACGTTTCCCGCGCAGTCGATCACCATCCTGGTTGTGCCGAAGCAATAGGCGCCTACCACGCCCGGCGCCGATGAGGTCCGCGCCCTGCCTTTATACTGAGGTGTTTGCCACTGGCAGGCGCGCGGGCCGGGAATCGGTCCGTCGAAGAGGACGGGGCTCCCGGCGACAGGTGTTCGTCGCTGGGGTGGAAGGAGCGGGCATTGGCTCAGGCGGAGATTGGCATTATAGGCGGCAGCGGGCTTTATTCGATGCCCGGATTCACCAACGTGCGCGAGGAGCGCGTGGAAACGCCCTTTGGCGAGCCGTCCGACGCCTTTGTGCTGGGCGAGCTGGAGGGGCGCAAGGTGGCCTTTCTGGCGCGGCACGGGCGCGGGCACCGCATCCTGCCCTCGGAGTTGAACTTCCGCGCCAACATCTACGCCTTCAAGAAACTCGGAGTCGAGCGCATCGTTTCCGTATCCGCCGTGGGCTCGCTCAAAGAGGAACACAAGCCTACCGAATTCGTGATGCCCGATCAGTTCATCGACCGGACCTTCCATCGCATCTCCACGTTCTTCGGCGAGGGGATTGTGGGCCACGTAGCCTTTGGCGATCCGGTCTGCGCGACGGTGGCCAAGGCCGCGGTCGAGGCTTGCGCCACGGTGGGCGTGGTGGGCAAGCTGGGCGGCACGTACGTCTGCATGGAGGGTCCGCAGTTCTCCACCAGGGCGGAGTCGAACCTGTATCGCAGTTGGGGCGCGGACGTGATCGGCATGACCAACCTGCAGGAGGCCAAGCTGGCCCGCGAGGCGGAGATCTGCTACGCCACCGTGGCCATGGTCACCGACTACGACTGCTGGCGTGAGGGTCATGACTCGGTCACCATCGAGGAGATTGTGGCCGTGCTGCACCAGAATGCCGGAAACGCAGCCCGTGTCGTAAAGGCAGCGGTGGCCGCAATGGCCGCCGAGCGCACTTGCGCCTGCGCCACGGCTGCACAGTATGCCGTGCTGACCCAGGCGGACGCGATTCCTAAGGCGGCCAAGGAGAGGCTGGGGCTGTTGTTCGGGAAGTATCTGGGCTGGTAAGGAAATAGCGAGCGCGCACCATCGAGTTAGAGAGGAAGATGAATGGCGATCACCGTTGTAGGCAGCGTGGCCTTCGATTCAATCGAGACTCCGGCAGGCCGGCAGGAGCGTTGCCTGGGTGGCGCCGCGACCTATTTTTCATTGGCCGCCAGTTTTTTTACCGATGTGCGCGTCATCGCCGTAGTCGGCGAGGACTTTGGCCCGGAGCAGGAGGCGGTCTTCCACGCGCGTGGCATCGACACCCGCGGCATCGAGCGGGCCGCGGGCAAGAGCTTCTTCTGGGAAGGGTCGTATCTGGACAATCTGAATGAGGCCAAGACGCATAACACGGAGCTGAATGTTTTTGCGGAGTTTGAGCCGAAGATACCTGAGGCATATCGCGACTCTGAGTTCCTGTTTCTGGCCAACATCGATCCGGTATTGCAGCGGCGCGTGCGCGAGCAGATGCCCGGCGTGCGGCTGGTGGCCGGCGACACGATGAATTACTGGATCAAGGATCATCGCCCGGCGCTGCTCGAAGTCCTGAAAGGCCTCGATATTCTGCTCATCAACGATACTGAGGCCCGTATACTGGCCGGCAACAACAATCTGGTGCAGGCGGCGCGCGCGGTGCTGGCGCTGGGGCCGCGCTTGCTGGTGGTCAAGCACGGCGAGTACGGGGCGACACTGTTCCATCGCGCTTCTCCAGACGGCGAAGAGTCGAAGACATTCCGGGCGCCGGCGCTGCCGCTGGAAGAGGTTGTGGACCCGACAGGCGCGGGCGACAGCTTTGCCGGCGGCTTCTTTGGCTACCTGGCCTCGTCCGCCGCGGCGGACGCACTCACCCCGGCCGCATTCCGCCGCGCCATGTTCTACGGCAGCGTCATGGGTTCCTTCGCGGTGGAGCGCTTTGGCACCGAACGGCTGCAAGCCCTCTCCCGCAAGGAGATCGACGGCCGTTTCATTCTGTTCCGCGAGTTGACCCACCTTGACTGAGCGTCCCATCTCTCGCGTGGAATGGCCAGAGTGGATGGCCGCGCTGGCCGGCTGTGCGGCAGCTTCGATAACGGCAATAGCGTGGAGCTGGCAACATGGGGCCATGCTCAACTATGGCGATGCGGTTGCCCACCTCCACATCGCGCGCCGTGTCTTCGATTCGCACCAGCCGCGGTTCTCGCAACTGGGCTCGGTGTGGCTGCCCCTGCCCCACGTGCTGCTGATTCCCTTTGTCCAGGCCTACGCCTGGTGGGCCAACGGGTTTGCGGGAGTAATTCCATCGGCGCTGGCTTACCTGGCGGCCTGCGCCGGAGTCTACCGGCTGGCCCGCAACTGGCTTCGCCCGGCCGCGGCCGCACTTGCACTAGCCTTTTTCGCCGCCAATCCCAATCTGCTCTACCTCCAGACCACGGCCATGACCGAACCGCTCTTTCTTTGCGAGACGATCTGGATCGCGGTCTGGCTGGTGGAGTGGCAGGCGTGCCCCAATAAAGGCAATCCGGATAGAAGCAATTCGGATCCCGAGAGCCGCAAAAGAGATTCGCGGCGGCCCGGGCGGCTACTCTGGTGGATCGCCGCTGCGCTGGTGGCTGCAATCTTCACACGCTATGACGGCTGGGTAATGGCGCTGCTCGCCTGGGTGTGCGTGGGCCTCGTACTCGCCCGTCGCGGCCGGTTGCGCTCGCGCTCCTTCTGGCTGGCAAGCGCTCTGGTAGTCGCCGCGCCGGCGGCATGGTTCATTTACAACGCCGCGTCCTTCGGCGATTGGCTTTACTTCCTGCGCGGGCCTTACTCGGCCAAGGCCATCGAGATACGCACTTCCGTGCCGGGATTTCCTCCGCATCCGGGGTGGCACAACCCATGGGTCGCGCTCATCTTCTTCCTGAAGACTGCGGAGTTGGACGCAGCCGCCTCCGCGTGGGGCAGCCTGCTGCTGGCGCTCAGCCTCCTTGGCACTGCGTGGGCCTGGCTCACGGCCCGCCGCCGTGCCTTTGCGTGGGCTCTCCTGTTGTGGCTGCCGGTTCCCTTCTACGCATACTCGGTAGCCTGGGGATCGGCGCCCATCTTTCTGCCCACCTGGTGGCCCTACTCCTGGTACAACCTGCGCTACGGAATGGAACTCCTGCCGGCCCTTGCCCTGGGCCTTGGTTTTGCCGCGCAATTGACAATCGCCGCCGTCCACGAGTTCAAGCCCCGCTGGGCAAATTACGCCGCCGCCGCGCTCTTTGCGCTCGTCGCCCTCAATGCATATCGGATGGTGCGCGAGCGTCCGCTGGTCTACATCGAAAGTACAAAGAACATTCAGGCGCGCCGGCCCTATGAGATCCATATCCCGCCCGTTCTGCGCGCGCTGCTCGCCGAGCGGCCAGGCGGTGTCGTCCTCATGGACACCTCGGTCTATCCCGAAATCGTCGCCCTCACCGGGATTCCGCTTCTCCAAACCATCAACGAGAGCGACCTGGAGTTTTATCGCGCCGCATTGGCCGCGCCCGCCGCCCATGCGGCCATCGTCCTGGCCTTCGATGGCGACGAGGTGGACCGTGCCGTGCATGAGCATCCCGCCGGCCTGACCGCGCTGCGCCGCTTTACTGCCACCGGCCAGCCCTCGGCCACGATTTACGTCTCCGGTACTCCTGCTTCACAAGCCCTCAACAAGCAGACCGGCTCGGTGGTAGCATCGGGCAAGGCAATTTGCAATCCGGAGGAAGATTGATTCCCTTTACCAAGGCCCACGCCTGCGGCAACGACTTTCTGATCGTCACGGAAGACGCGGCCCGATCCGCCGCGGTGGACGATTGGGCAGAATTGACGCGCCGCTTGTGTGCGCGAAACACCGGCATAGGCGCCGACGGCATCGAATTCTTTGCCTGGACCGGGCCAAAATCCGGCCGCATTCGCCTGCATAATGCCGACGGCTCCATCGCAGAGATCAGCGGCAACGGCACGCGCTGCGTGGCCGCCTGGATGGCCGATGCGCTCGGCTCCCAGCCGGGCGATACGCTGGAAATCGCCACCGATGCCGGCTTGCGCGTGTGCCTCGTGAATGCGATCAACACCTCCGGCGAATTCACCGTTGAAGTCACCACCGGTATGGGCGTTCCCACATTCGCGTCCCGGGCGGTCACCCTCGTGAGCAGCCTTCAGGTTGCAGGCGTCGAGGTCTCCACCGGCAATCCGCATTTCGTCATCGTTGTGGACAACGGGGAATTTGCGGTCGCCGGAGAATCATGGCAGGCCATCGGCGCGGAGATCTGCGTGCATCCGGATTTCCCCAACCAGACCAACGTCGAGTTCGTCCGGATCGTCAGCCCCACGCAGATCGAGATTCGCATCTTTGAGCGCGGCGTGGGACCGACCACCTCTTCCGGCACGGGCAGCTCCGCCTCGGCCACGGCAGCAATTGCCTTCCACGGCTGCCGCTCGCCACTCCCTGTGGTGGCTCCCGGCGGCGCGCAAACGGTTGAGTGGGAAGGGCCGGGCAGGGAACTGAGGCTCACCGGGCCGGCTGCTCTGATTGCCCGCGGCGAGGCTTGGTAGTATGACGCGTCTCCTCAGGCCGCCCTCTGTTCCACCCGGCGCAGGCATCAGCGTGATTGCTTCTGCCTCCTTTGCCCAGCCCGAGCGCGTGGTGCGTGGGCTGGAGGCGCTGCGCGGGCTGGGGTTCGTGACGCATGTTGGCCAACATGCTCTTGAGCGCGGCTCGCTCTTCTTTGCCGGAACTCCCGAGCAGCGGCTGGCCGATCTGCACGCGGCCTTCGCGGACGAGAGTACGGGCGCCGTCATGTGCCTGCGCGGCGGCTATGGCTCCAACTACCTGCTCAGCGGGCTCGATCTCGAACTGATCCGCAAGCATCCCAAGCCCTTCTTCGCCTACAGCGACTTGACTGGCATTCAGTTGCGTCTGCTCGACCACCTCGGCCTGCCCGCGTTTCATGGACCCATGGTTGCCGCCGATTTCTATCTCGAGGACGGCGTGCACCTGCCCAGCTTTCAGGCGGCGCTGGCCGGCGAGCCGTACAGCGTGGGGCCTGCGGAAGGCTTGCGCGTCCTGAAGTCCGGCCCGACATCCAGCCCTGCCCGCGGCGTCCTATATGGCGGCTGCCTCAGTATCCTGGTTTCGCTGCTGGGCACGCCCTTTGAACCGCGGACCGAAGGCAAGCTGCTCTTTCTTGAGGACACGGGCGTCAAGCCATACCAGGTGGACCGCATGTTGTGGCAACTGCGTAACGCGGGAAAGCTGAACGGCGTGTGTGGCATCATCTTCGGCGAGATGCTGGATTGCGTCTCGCCCGGCGCGTCCCCTGAACTGCTCGAAGAGATGATTCTGCGCGCTTTCGACGACTTCGACGGCCCCATCGCCATTGGCCTGCGCAGCGGCCACGTTTCGCGCTCCAACGTCACCTTGACCTTCGGCGTGGAGGCCGAGTTGAGCACCGCCAATCAGGCCGAGCTGCACCTGCTGGAACCGGCGGCCGCCCGATGACTCCGCTGTTCCGTCACATTCACTTGAGCGGCATCTGCGGCACGGCCATGTCCTCGCTGGCGGGTCTTTTGCAGTTGCAGGGTCACCGCATCACCGGCTCCGACAAGGCCGCCTATCCGCCCATGAGCGACCTGCTGCGCGGCCTTGGCATTCCCATCCTGGAGCCCTATGCCGAATCCAATCTCGATCCCGCGCCGGACCTCGTCGTCATCGGCAACGCGCTCTCCCGCGGCAACCCTGAGGTGGAGCGCGTGCTCGACGAGCGCATTCCCTTCACCTCGATGGCCGCCCTCTTGCGCGAGGAGTTCCTCGTGGGCCGCCAGTCGCTGGTCGTCGCCGGCACTCACGGCAAAACTACCACCACCAGCATGTTGGCGTGGATCTATCAGGTTGCCGCGCGCGAAAATCCGGCGCTGGAGCCATCGTTCCTGATCGGCGGCGTGGCAGAGAACTTTGGAACCAGTTTCCAACTTCGCCCAACGCGCATCTTTATTGTCGAGGGCGACGAGTACGATACCGCCTTCTTCGACAAAGGGCCCAAATTTCTGCACTACTTTCCCGACGCGCTGATTTTGACCAGCGTGGAGTTTGACCATGCCGATATTTACGTGGACCTGGCAGCGGTGAAGACGGCCTTCAAGCGGTTGGTGAATCTGGTGCCGAGGCGGGGGCTGATTGTCGCCTTCGACGGCAGCGCCAGCGTGACCGAGTGCGTGGCCGGCGCGCTGTGCCGCGTGGAGCGCTACGGCTTCAGCGACGGCGCAGGCTGGCGCATCCGGAACCTGCGCAGCGGGACAGCAAAGGGGGATGGCCTCACCCGCTGGGAGGTCTGGCGTAGCGGCGCATTGTGGGCCGAGTTCGGGATGCGCCTGGCCGGCGAGCACAACGCGCTCAACGCCACAGCCGCGGCCGCGCTGGCCGCGGGGCAGGGAATCGGCAAGGAAGCAATCCAGGCGGCGCTGGCCGGCTTCAAGAGCGTGAAGCGCCGGCTGGAGGTGCGCGCCCAGGTGGGTGGCGTCACGCTGATCGACGACTTTGCCCACCACCCCACGGCCATTCGCGAGACGCTGCGCGCGCTGCGCTCCGTCTACCCGCAATCGCGCCTCTGGGCCGTGCTTGAGCCGCGCTCGAATACGCTGCGGCGCAAAGTGCTTGAGGCCGACCTGATCGAAAGCCTGCGCGTGGCCGACCGCGTCATCATGGCCGGTGTCTACCAGCAGCAGCGCATCCCGGAGCATGAGCGGCTCAACCCCGAAGAGGTGGTGCGGGCGCTGAATGCGGCCGGAACCGAGGCCGAACTCTGCCCCGATGTGGAGGCGATCGTGAACGGGATTGCGCCCCGGCTAGAACCCGGCGACGTGGTCGCGATACTTTCCAATGGCGGCTTCGATGGCATTTATGAGAAACTTCCGGCGCGGCTCAGGGAGCGCTTTCCTGAAGGTGGCATGGCGTAGAGCCTGTTATGAACTATAGGGCGGACAGCGTTGCGAGCGAAAATCCGGCCAGACGAAGCCGAGCCCGAAGGCTGTGGCGGGTCCACCGTCGAGGGCGAGAATGAAGTATGGCCGGATTTTCGCCGCAACCCTTCGGGACGGGGCCAATTTTCCCCATTTCGTCGTCAATCGTCGCTAGCAGACACCCGGTATGCGTCGCTCCTCATTCCTTGAACTGCGAAAAATTGGCTCCCGTCGCTGCCGTCCTATAGTTCATAACAGGCTCTAAGGCAAGAGGCAGGCATGATCTCTTCTCTCATCTTCATGGCCACGATGGTTATCACTGGTATTCCCACGGCGATTCTGTTCATTCCGTGGTGCTGGCTGACGGGCAACGTGCTGCCGCTCTACAAGGGTACGCGCTTCATGCTCTCAAGCAGTTGCCGCATGGCCGGGGTGCGCTTCCGCACCGAAGGGCTGGAGCGCGTGCCCAGGAACCGGGCGTGCATCTTCATGTCGAACCACGTCTCCAACCTGGACCCGCCCGCGCTGGTCTCGCTGATTCCGGGGCGCACCTCGGCCTTCATGAAACGCTCGCTGATGAACCTGCCCGTGCTGGGCACCGGCTTCCGGCAGGGCGAGTTCATCGCCGTAGACCGCACCGGCAGCGCGGCAGCCGCGCAGGAGAGCGTGGCCGCGGCCCAGCGCGTGCTGGCCAAGGGCGTGCACATCACCACTTTTGTGGAAGGCACCCGCTCGCCGGACGGCCGGATGCTGCCCTTCAAGAAAGGCCCATTCTACCTGGCCATGGTCGCCGGCGCGCCGTGTATCCCGGTCTCCATCCATGGGACGGAGAACATTCTGGGCAAAGGCAGCCTGCGTATCCGCCCAGGCACGGCGCACATCGTCTTCCACGCGCCCATCTATCCAGGCGATTATGCGACACGCGAGGAACTGATGCAGGCGGTTCGCACAGCCATCGCGTCGGGGCTGCCGGAGTGGATGCGGACGTAGAGGCACAGTCCCGATGGTTCAGCCCGCCTGAGCAGGCCGCTCCGCAGCTTTGCCGGGCGTGCCGGTCCAGGTGCGATACTCACCCATGCATGCCCTGGCGGCAGACGAACCTGATGCGCGCCGCGGCAAGACAAATTTCTGCTCTCTGACGGAACTCTCATGATCGTGTCGCTTGTCGTGTTCGTCACCATTCTCGTTTTGAGCATTCCCTCGGCGGTGGTCTTCATTCCGCTGGCCGTTGTTACCGGCAACGTGGGACCGCTCTACGCGGTGACCTGCTTGATTGTCAGCGCCGGCTACCGGGTGGCCGGCATCCGCATACGGGTCGAGGGGCGGGAGCACGTTCCCGCGGGCCATGCGTGCATCTTCATGGCCAACCATGTGTCGAACCTGGACCCGCCGGCGCTGATTTCGCGGATTCCTGGGCGCACGGCCGCCTTTGCCAAGCGCGCGGTTTTTAACCTTCCCGTCTTCGGCTACTGCCTGAAGCTGGGCGAGTTTATCCCGGTGGACCGCACGGGGAATGCGATCAGCGCGCAGGTGAGCGTCGCCGCGGCCAAGCGCCTCTTGGATAAGGGCATCCACATCACCACATTCGTTGAGGGCATGCGCTCCCCGGACGGCCGTCTGCTGCCCTTCAAGAAAGGCCCGTTCTTCCTGGGGATAGAGACCGGCGCGCCGTGCATTCCGGTGTCGATTTACGGCACGGAAAAGATGATGGCCAAGGGCAGCTTCGGCATCAAACCCGGGACGGCGCACATCCTCTTCCACGCCCCCGTGTATCCAGCCAACTTTGCCACCCGCGAGGAGTTGATGAAAGCTGTCCGTGCGGCAATTGCCTCAGGCCTGCCGGAGTGGATGCGGGGTTAGGAATTCAAGCTGCCTACGGCTGCACAATCGCGTTGTAGCCGTCGCCAAGCAGCTTCTGGCTCCATTTGTTAGCCTCGTCGCGGCTGCTGAACGGGCCGATCCGCACGTGGATCAGACTGTCTGTGGCCTCGCGGCGAGCGATAACCGCATAACCGCGCTTGCGCACGGCATTCACCAGCACTTCTGCGTCTTCCGGGTTCGTGACGGCGGCAATCTGGACCATCAGCACACCCGCCGGAGGGAGGGCCGGCTGCACCGTACGCCCACCGCCGAGTCCAGCCGCGGGCTGCACCGGGTGGGGCAGGTTTGCCGCAGCCGGCAGGGCAGGCAGGACTTGAGGCTGAGGCAACAATGAGCCGGCCGAAGAAACTGGAGCCGAACTCTGTGAACTCGCAACCGGATTCGTGTCCGAAGCCGCGGACGCCGGCAGATCGGCCACGGCGCTCGGAGGCGGCGGCGGAATATTGTTTTGCGTTATCGCCGAGGGCTTTGACCGCGAACCGTCCGCCTGCAAAGACGTTTGTGCTCCGGCTGCGGCCTGTGAGGCCGCCGAGGGCTCCTGGGAGCCGTGACGGCCTACTGCATACCCCAAACCGAAGCAGAGCCCGCAGATCAGAACCAGGCCAAAAAAGATGGCCAGCAGCGTAGTGGATCTCAACGTCAGTTCAGTGTCGCGCCGGGGTTTCGCTGGCTCAATCTCCCAGCTATCAAAGATTCCCATCGTTCCCTGTCCCCAACCCTGTTGAAGGCCTCGTTGCCTTTCAAAAGACCTGCCCCTTTTGATCTTTGCACGGCACTGGGCCGGCTCTTCGTAGAGTGACGTCGCGCCGGTTCACTACCCCACGGACGAAGACCTGTCCCTTCACCCCAGCGAGCAAAAATCGCTCGCCGGGGACCCCGAGTCCGTGGGGGCCCCGGCCCACGAGGCTATCCGATGCGGCCTACGGCTTTTCTGAAGGCGCTTTTCCCAACACCCCGATTTTATTCAGCAGCGTAAGCAGCTCCATCGGCAACGGGAACACAATGGTGGTGTTCTTTTCCACGCCGATCTCGGTGAGGGTTTGCAGGTAGCGCAACTGCAAGGTCATGGGCTGCGTGGCCATCAGCGAGGCGGCGTCCACCAGCTTCTGGGCAGCGTTGAACTCGCCCTCGGCGTGGATGATCTTCGACCGCTTTTCGCGCTCCGCCTCGGCCTGCTTGGCCATGGCGCGCTGCATCTGCTCGGGCAGGTCCACCTGCTTGACTTCGACCGAGATGACCTTGACCCCAAACGGTTCGGTGCGCTGGTCCATGATGGACTGGATACGCATGTTCAGCTTGTCGCGATGGCTGAGCAACTCGTCCAGCTCCACTTCGCCCAGCACCGTGCGCAGCGTGGTTTGCGCCAGTTGCGAGGTCTGGTAGACGTAGTTGGCCACCTTGATAGCGGCGTCGTTGGGGTTTACCACGTAGAGCGTGACCACCGCGTTCACCTTGATGGTGACGTTGTCGCGGGTGATCACGTCCTGGGGCGGAACCTCCAGCACGTCCTGGCGCAAGGAGATGCGCACCATCTGATCGATCGGCCGGAAGACCAGGATGATGCCGGGGCCCTTGGGCGATGGCAGGGCGCGGCCCAACCGGAAGATCACCCCGCGCTCATACTCGCGGAGAATCTTGATGGAGTTGAGCAGATAGAGGACAACGATGGCGGCGAGAATCAGAATTGGAACCTGCAGAGAATCAAACATTGGAATTCCCTCACTCAGGACGGATTGTACTCCAGTAGCGTTTACGCGCGGGGCTCCGGAGGCTTGGGCGAGTCGGCCGGCTCCACGTGCAGCAGGTACTGCTCATGCCCCACCACGTGCAGCGGAGCGCCGGGAGCCACCGGTTCGCTGGCCACCGCGCGCCAGATTTCTCCCTCCACCAGCACGTGACCCTCGGGTGTCAGCGGCTCCATGGCCGTGGCCCTGCTGCCCACCAGCGCCACCGCACCCAGGCGGGCCTTCCTGCGCCGGGCGCGCACCACCAGCCGCACCAGAAAGACGGTAATGCCCCCAAATCCCGCGCTTACGGCTATGGCCACCCACGGGTTGATCGCAAGCTCAGGCACGGGCGCGGCCACCAGGGTGAGTGTTCCAAAGGTCAGGCAGACGATCCCCGCAATGGCCAGCGCCCCGTGGCCGCCAAATTTCGCCTCCAGCAGCAGCAGCACCAGCGCCGCTAACAGCAGCAGCACGGCCGTATAGCGGATGGGCAACAGGTTCAGCCCAAAGATGGCCAGCAGCACCATCAGTGTGCCCAGCGCGCCAGGAACGATGGTGCCCGGTGCATTGAATTCCAGATAGATCAGCAGCGCCCCGCCTACCAGCAGCAGCAGGGCGATGTTGGGGTTCACCAGCCAGCCCAGCAATTGCTCGCGCAGCGTGGGCTGCACGACCTCGATCCGCGCCCCAGCAAGATGCAGCACCAGCTTTGTCCCGTCCATGCGGGTAATCTCGCGCCCATCCAGCGCGGCCAGCAATGCGGCGTCGCTGGTTGCCGTCAGGTCGATCAGGTGCTGATCCAGCGCCTCCTGGGCAGTGTAGGAGTGCGACGAGTGAACGGCGGCTTCCGCGGCTTCGGGGTTGCGGTTGCGCCGGGTCACATACGAGCGCAGAAAGGCCTCCGCGTCGTTCTCGATCTTCTGGTTCATGGTCTCGTCGGGTTTAGCGCCGAACTCGAGTACCGGGTGTGCCGCTCCGGCGTTGGTGCCGGGGTCCATGGCGGCGATGTCCGCCGCCTCCAACAGGAAGAAGCCGGCCGAACCGGCGCGAGCGCCCGCCGGAGCCACATAAACGATCACCGGGACCCGCGAACTGAGTATCGCGCCAACCATGGCACGGGTCGATTCCAGCAAGCCGCCCGGCGTGTCCAGCTCCACCAGCAGCGCCGCGGCGCCTTCGGAGTTGGCCCGCGCAATGGCCCTGTCAAGCAGCCCCGCAGTGACCGGTTGAATGGTGTCGGAGAGAACCAGTTTCTCCACCAGTGGTTGTTGGGCGGGAGCCGGAGCGGCCAGCCCGCAGGCCGCCAGCACCGCTGCCGCAACCAGGCCAACTGCCATTTGAACCGCAATCCTTCGTGCGCGCTGAATCATGGCTTGCTCCTTCAGGGCCCTTCGTCAGGCCCTACTTCTTCTGCCCTTTCCTGGCCTCGATCTGCCGGCGCAACTCCTGAACCGCCCGGCTCGTGGGGTCCAGCCTCAGGGCTTCGCCGGCCTCTTTGTTGGCATCGTCCAGGTGGCCGCCCGCAAGGTCCAGCCGACCCAGCACCAGGTACGCATCGGCCGAGGGTTCGAGTCTCAGGGCTGCGCGTGCCTCTTTGCGGGCGGCCTCGGCATCGCCGGTCAGTTCGCGCACCTCGGCCAGCCCCTCATGCGCCTCGGCCACCTTGCCGTCGGCGGCCACGGCGGATTGGTACAGCCGCTCGGCTTCCAGCAGCAGCCCGCGGTCCAGATAGTCCTTCGCCTGGCCGGCCAGTTTCTGCGCCCGCTGGCGCGGCGTGAGCGCGGCTAGCCGCGACGCCTCCACCTGGTCCAGCATCAGCGCGGCCTGGCGGAAGGCGACGGCATCGAAGCTGCGCGCAATGCGCTCCAATGGATCGGCCTTCGGCTCTGCGGCCGTTACAGAGGCTGGAGTTGAATTTGGACTCGATTTTGGATTGGAATTCAGTTCGGGGGCCTGCGGCCGGGCCAGCCCCTTCCACTCTGCCAGCAGCGCCTCGGCCTCGCTGTCGTTGGGACGCAACCGCAAACACTGCGCCAGCTCGGTCAAGGCTTCGGCGGCAATCCCGTAGCGTTTCAGGCTCACCGCCAGGTTGAAGTGATAGTCCGCCGCATTGGGGTCGGCGGCCACCGCCTGGCGGAAGAGCGGACTCCCGTCATGGCCTTCCCGGCTCACCGCGACCCCTTGGTTGTTCACCACCTCGGCCAGCGGCAGAACGCGCGCCACGCCGCCAAACGCCGCCTCGGCCTTGGGGTAGTCGCCGGAGAACAGCAGCGACAGCCCGCCGTAGAAGCCCGCCTCCAGCGCGTCGGGGCCCAGCGCCTCGGGATCGCCGCGCCCCACCTTGGCAAAGGCCGCCGCGGCCTCCTCGTACTGCTGCCCGTTGTAGTCCTCCAGCCCCAGCGCCATCCACGCCGGGCCGAATCCCGGGCTCAGCACAACGGCCTGATTCAGGTGGCGAAGCCTCTCCGCCTGGTCGGGCTCCGTAATGCCCCGGATGTACTGCTCGAAGGCGGCAAGGCTTAGCCCAGAGCCGGCGGCCACAAAAGTCTCCTCGGAGCCCTTGAAGCCGGGGTCCAGTTGCCGGGTCAGCCTCCAGGCCAGCGAATCGAAAACGGCAACCAGGTCGCGCATCTCGCCGCGCGCGCTCATCGGCTGGCTCATGCGAAGGTGCGGCACGTCCACCAGCCGCGCCTCGGCCACAATGCCGGTCCCGTCGGTCAGATAGCTGCCCACCACGATCGAATCGGCGTCCAGCGTCTCGGCCAGCTTGAGCGAACTGGCCCGCGACGGGTGAAACCCCTGCGGCAGCCCCAGATGATCCAGCGCATAGCGCCGGTCTTCGCGGCTCATGGGAGCGAAACCCGCCGACGCAAACCGGCTGCTCAGAATCTCCGCCGAGGCCTCGCGAATCCACTCCAGGCTCGGCTGTCCGGTGCGGTTGTCAAACGGCAGCACCAGCAGAATCCGCCCGCGTTCCTCGCTCATACGGTCCAAGCCGGAACGGTCCGGGCTGCTCTCCTGTGCCGCCTGACCACGTGCGTAAACGGTCATCGCGAGGGCGATTGCAAGTCCCAGACCCGCACTGGCAGCTACCTGCCCAACTTGGCGTAAACGAGTTGAATGAAAGATATGCACAACAGGCTGATTATAGGCGGTGGGCCGTAGCGGCGTTGGCTACCGCGGCAGATCCGGTATCTGCGCGACCGCCTCGAATTGCCGGTTAAACCGGATCAGCGCGATCCACATCCCCTGGTCTTCGCGCTTCCATACCAGCGCGCCGCCCAGCTCTCTGGCAATCTCCTCGGGCGGCAGATCGTGGTGCAGGCCAAAAAAGCGTTCCTCCATCGCCTCGCCTTTGGGACCAAGGCTCAGCAGCGGCGGAGGGTCATATTTGGTGGAAAACACCAGCGCCGCCGAGTACTTTTCCGGCTCGGCTGCGGCGCGGGCAATCTGCGCAGCCGTGAAGTCCTCCAGCCGGTAAACGTCAAAGGGCTGCTTGAGATAGCCAAGCTCGGGCCGGGTCAACTCATCGGTCATCGGCCAGGCGGAAAGCACCGTGGCGCCTGGATAGCGTTTGTTGAGCTGTGCGATGCCGGCCTCGTGCAGCCGGACCACATGGGCATAGGCTAGGTTGTCTTCCGGGGCAAAACCGTACGGCGGATTGATGAACAGCCCCAGCACGAAAGCCGCTGCGGAGAACAGCGCCAGCCCCTGCCACCAGGGAACCCTGCGGTAAAAGGTTGAAACCGCCACCAGCAGTACCAGCGGATACATCGGCAGCAGGTAGCGCGTAAGCAGCGCGCCGCCCAGCACGCTGAACAGCAGCGCGTTCACCAGCAGCAGCAGAAAAATGCGCCGCTGGGCCGGCAGGCTGATCGTCGCCCTGTCGTGGCCCTCGGCGTCCAGCCGCGGTTTCAGCAGCATGGCCGCAACCGTCATCAGCACCGGCACAAACAGGTTCATGTGCGCCGTCAGGTGCAGCGCCCGATGGCAGAAGGCCACCAAAATCCGCAACGGGTCCAGCGTAGCCTGCGCGTTGTAGCGCAGGTACTCCGGGTTGCCGAAGAGGAAGCCGGTCTTGGCGTAGTGCCAGGCGAACCAGCCGGCCAGCGGCAGCACACAGCTTGAGAGCCACGCCGCCTCCCGCCACAGCCTGAACCGGGCCGGCGGACGGACGCGCAAGCCTTCCACCAGGCTCACCGCGGCCAGCGTCAGCGGGATGGCAATCGACGTCTCCTTGCAGAGCGCGGCAGCGGCGAACCACAACGCCGCGGCCCAGGGCTTGCGGTCGCGGTCGGGCAGCGCGTACACAAGCCCCCACAGTGTGCACGCCGCGGCAAAGATGTCCGCGTGGGCCAGCGTACTCTGCGCAAACCAGATTGGATACAGCCCGGTGAGCGCGACGGTCCAGAAAGCCACCGCGGACACGCCCACCAGGCGCATGGCCAGGCGCCACACCCCAAGCAGGCCCAGTGCAGCCACCATCAGCACGGCCTCGCGCGTCACCTCGGGATAAAAACCAGAAACCTTCCACCACAGCGCCAGGTAGATGCTCGGCAGCGGTGGATGCGCGTTGGTCAGCGTCGTGATCGGAATCAGCGAGCCGGTGCGGAAGAAGTCCCAGGCCGCGGGAATGTAGTAGCCCGCCTCGTCCCAATAGTAGGGCAGGCGCAGCAGGGTAAAGTGGCTCAAGTAGAGCGCCGCGAAGACCACCGGAAAAATCATCCAGAGGGGCAGTGGCGCGTCCAGCCGCGGCTGCATGAGTCTTTTCCAGCGCAAGCGATCGCTCCTGGGGGTCAGTTGAAAACTTACGAGCTTAGTTGACGGGCCCTTGCGGAAAGTTGTGGCTCTTCGGCTCCAGATTCAGCGTGCCGAAGGCCTGCTCATATTGCGCCAGATTCTGCCCCAGCACGTTCCATAGTGCCTTGGCCTGCTGCGGGCTCAGGAAGATGGCCTGGTGGTTGCGGATGGTGACCTGCTCGGGGCTCTCGCTCGAGGCCAGGCCGAAGACAAGCTGGAAATCCCACACGCTTACGCGCACCTGCACACTGTTGGCATAGGACTCGCGGTAGTCGGGGGTCTGGGCAAGGTTCAGTTGAGGCTGCTGTGCGGATGGACTCATGATTCCTCTAGATTACTCCCGTCGGGGCGAGAATTCCGCCGTTGCGAGGCGCCCACGCTTCCGCACCCGGCACTTCACCGGATCCAGCTCCAGCAGGCCATGGCGAATCTGAGAATGTCTTTGTAGCGTCCAGGCTTTGATGCTGGGAGACCGCAAGAAAATTAAATAGGTTCATCATTTATTCCTTATGCGCAACGGTGTAACCGTCTTCGCTGATTGGTCCTCATCTTAATTAAACTTTTGGCTTTACGCTGAAGGCAAGCTCCGGGAATCCGTTTTGAGATTCCCGGGATTCTTTTTGTAATCATCATGTCTTCTTTATGTGATCTTTGCATTACTAGAGTTAATCCGCAGCGACGGGACCACCTCAGGACGCATGTGAATCCTCCTCATGGATATCGATGCGATCAGTTCGCCTGAGTAGCTCTGAAGCTTTGGCCGATACGGAGATTGCACCCGGCAGGGTGCTCCGTTCGCCTTCATCTTGGGGCTGAATTCGTTTGGCGTCATACAACAAAAATTTTTCTTGGGAGGAACAGTGCCGATGTACACGAACCCGAATCGCATCCTGCAAACGATGGCCGGAGCAGTCATGGCAATCGCCCTGACCGCAGGCGCTCAGACACCGCCTACGCCCGCACCAGCGCCCACAC
>CABEDF010000167.1_pt1 | contig 23719 bp, 28 predicted proteins | sample 3132921 | NCBI WGS metagenome assembly CABEDF01 (sample SAMEA5534329, study PRJEB31848) | metagenome | biome: tundra; feature: field; material: soil | place: USA | collected 2013-05 | depth 0.15 m
GCCCACAAACATCAAGAGAGCATTGCCGGCCAGCACCAGCAACGTCATGAAGAAGAGGAAGAGGTTCAGGAAAGAGAAGTAGCGCGCGTAGCCTTCATCGTCGCGCATGTAGCCGATGGAATAAACGTGAATCAGGAAGCCGACGCCGGTGACCACCAGCAGCATCACCAGCGAAAGCTGGTCGAGGACGAAGCCGAAGTCGATGTGGAGGGTGCCGATGCTGATCCAGGGCAGCGGGCAGGTTTCGACGTAGGGCAGGGAACCCAAAGTGGGGCCAATTGTGAATAAGACCCATGTGGCATTCAGCACCACTCCGAATGCCGCCAGCGGCGCCAGCAGCGCGACGGTGGTCACGAGCCACTTCGGCAGCCGGCGGCCGAGGATTCCGTTGAACAGAAACCCGGCGAAGGGCAACAGCGGAATCAGCCAGAGATGGAGAGATCCGTTCATAGTTTCATCAGGTCGATGCGGTCGACGGCCAGGGTAGCGCGGGCGCGGAAGACGGCAATAATGATGGCCAGTCCCACGGCAGCTTCCGCCGCGGCCACCACCATCACAAAGAGGACGAAGATCTGGCCCTTCACCGCGTGCCATTGGTGGGCGAAGGTCACAAAGGAGAGATTGACGGCATTGAGCATGAGCTCAATGGACATGAAGACGGTGATCAGGTTGCGCTTGATGAGGAAACCGGCGACGCCAAGCGAAAACAGCACCGCGCTCAAGAGCAGATACCAGGAGATGGGGATCTCTTGCGAGAAGAAGGAGTTCACTTGCCGGTCGTCCTTTCTGGGTTCCCGTAGGGGTCCCGATTCCCGTGGTGGTCTCCGTCGCCGTGGCTGGCCAGCGCAACAGCGCCCAGGATGGCGATGAGGATGAGCACCGAGGTCACTTCAAAGGGCAGCAGCAGTTCGGTGAAGAGCACCTTGCTCAGGTCTGTGGTAGAGGTGATGCCGTCTCGCAAACCCGCCACGCCCAAGCCCTGCGCCCGGAGGATCACGGTAGCGATGACGCCCAGGATGGCCACGACCGCGGGAAAGCCTACCTTACGGGCCGTGCGGCTGCCCATGGTGCGCTCTTCGCGGCCGGCGTTGAGCAGCATCACCACGAAGGTGAACAGCACCATGATGGCGCCGGCATAGACGATCACCTGCGCCGCGGCCAGGAACTCCGCGCCCAGCAACAGGTAAAGCACGGCCAGCGAGGTCATCACCACAATCAGCGACAGGGCGCTCGAGATGGGATGGCTCTGGAGCAGGAGGTTGATGGCTCCGGCCACGCAGAATCCGGCAAACACGAAAAACAGGATCAGGTGCATCGTTGCAGTCCCATGCGGGCAAGCCCGATTGTAAATCAGCGATACGCAAGCCAAAGGCTTGTTCCCACAATGTTCAGAATGGCAAGCGGCATCAGGTAGCGCCATCCGAAGTTCATCAACTGGTCATAGCGGAAGCGGGGCAGCGTTCCCCGCACCCAGATAAACAAGAACAGGAAGCAGAAGACCTTGAGCACAAACCAGAAAAGGGGAAGGAGCGCATGGATAAAAATGTTCTGCGGCGGAGGAATCAGGTCGCCGAAAAAGCTGGTCCAGCCGCCCAGAAACAGCAGAGTGGCCACGCAACCTACCGTGATCATGTTGGCATACTCGGCCATGAAGAACATGGCGAACTTCATCGAGCTGTACTCGGTGTGATAGCCGCCGGTCAGCTCGCTCTCCGCCTCGGGCAGATCGAAGGGAGAGCGGTTGGTCTCAGCATAAGCGGCCATCAGGTAGATGAAGAAGGCCACAAACTGCATTCCGCCGAAAATGTTCCAGGTCAGGATGCCCTGAGTCGCCTGTTGCTCCACAATCACTCTCAAGTTGAGCGACCCGGCCCGCAAGACGACGCCCACCAGCGAGAGGCCCAGCGCCAACTCGTAGCTGATCAACTGCGCCGAGGAGCGCAGCGCGCCCAGCAGCGAGTACTTGTTGTTCGACGACCACCCGGCCAGGGCAATGCCGTAGACGCCGATCGAGGTGATGCCCAGAATCACCAGCAGGCCGATGTTGACGTCGGAGATCTCAAAGAGATGCATGCCGGCCGGCCCAACGTTTGGCTCGCCGAAGGGCACCACGCCGATGGAGATGAGCGCACAGCCCAGGGCGATGATGGGCGCAAGCAGATAGAGCGGCCTGTAGACGGCTGTGGGGATGAGGTCCTCTTTGAGGAAGAGCTTGGCGCCGTCCACCAGCGTCTGCAGCAGGCCAAACGGTCCCACGCGGCTGGGTCCCCAGCGGTTCTGGATGCGGCCCACCAGCTTCCGCTCCAGCAGCACGGTGTAGGCGACGCCGAGCAGCATCACCACCGTCACCACGGCCACCTTGAGCAGGCTCCACAGGAAAAACTCGAAAATCGTCACTTGCCTTCAGCCTCTTCTTTTCTTACTGCTGTCATCCTGAGCGAAGGTCATCGCGGCGACCGAGTCGAAGGACCCGCGGTTGCTCTTCGCTCATCTTCATACAAATCCCCTTAAAACAACTCAATCCGCCGCCGATTCTGCCAACTCGCGCGCCTGATGCTGTTCGAGTTCCTTGAGCGCGGGGCTGTAACGGCCCAGCGTTCCAGAGGTGAACAGGCCGTCGTGCGCGGGCGCTACCAGAGCGGACGCTGCCTCTTTCAGCGCCGTAATGGGCACAAAGCCAGGTTCGGTCCGCACATCGTTGCCGCCGAAGAGATTGATCCGGTCCAGGGTGTAGCCGGGGACCAGCCGCTCGATCTCGTCCAGCACCGCAAGGGGATCGAAGGGGCTCAGCCTGGGCTCGAGGTTGTTGGCCGCCAACCACACTGCGTGGCGGTCGGCTTCGCCGGCCTGTGCACCGCGCGACTGGCCCAGGTCGGCCGTTACGCCGTCCTTGCCAAAGGGCACTAGCGTCTTCACGTCCACGCCCATCGCGCCGGCCAGCCGGACAAGAATCTCGAAATCCGGCTTGACACCCGCGCGGTCGGCAGCTTTCTTGGCCAGTTGCACATCGCCGTAGGTGTTGGTCACCGTGCCGGACTTCTCGTAGAGGCTGGCAGCCGGGAAGACGACGTCGGCCAGAGCCGCGGTCTCGGTGAGAAAGAGGTCCTGAACAATGACGAAGGTGTTCTTCAAGGCCGCAGGGTCCACGCCCAGGCTGGCCACCGGATTGGCGCCGACGACAAGCAATGCGCCCAATTCGCCTTTGCCCGCCGCTTCAAACATCTCCGGCAGCGTCTTGCCCGGTGTTGCGGGCAGGCCCGGATATTCTTGAAAGGCGCCCGGCGCGGTTACTGGCACATAGCCGGGCAGCAGGTCAGGCAACAGGCCCATATCCGCCGCGCCGCGGGAGTTGGCGTGGTCGCCGAGGAAGGCAAAGCGGACAGATCCGGAATTGGGGCCGCGCTTGAGGCCCCATGCGACGAGAGACTCGACGGCCTGGCCGCGATACTCCTGGCCGAAGACCACCACGAGCGATTCCTCGGCCAGCACGGCTTCGCGGAAGGCAGTGTCCTTGATTGTGTCGTCGCTGCCGCCCAGATACGCGGGAATGGCTTGATAGCCGTCGGCAGGCAGCCGCAGCGCGGCCTTGGCCTGCCGCTCCAGCTTGATGGGCTTGGTATTGGCGATGTAGAGCCGCGCGCGGTTCAGGCGCACATTGGTGCGCAGATTCCAGGCCAGCAGCGGATGCTCTTCGGTGGGATTGCCGCCGATCAGCAGGATCGCCGGAGCCGTTGCGATGTCGCGCAGGCTGGCCGTCTTGCAATTGTGTCCGGCGAGGGCGCGGGCTAAGGCTGCGTAATCCGTGCTGCGCACGTGGTCGATGCTGTTGGTCTGGAGCACCGTCCGCGCAAACTTCTGCAGCAGGTAATTCTCTTCATTCGTGGTCCGGTTGGAGCCGATTACGCCGATCGATGCTCCACCTTTGCTGTCGCGAATCTCCTTGAGCTTGCTTGCCGCGAAACGCAGCGCGTGTTCCCAGGTGGCCGGTTCCAGCTTGCCCTGAGAATTGCGAACCAGAGGCTTGGTCAGCCGCTCGGGGCTCTCGACAAAATCGAAGCCGAAGCGGCCCTTGGCGCAGAGGAAGTCGCCGTTGATGCCGCTCTTGTCGCGATTGTCGGCGCGCACAATCTCGGAGCCGTCATTCACCTGCCGCACGCCCAGGGTCACCTTGCAGCCGTCGGCGCAAAAAGTACAAACAGTCGACACGTGGTTCATCTCCCAGGGCCGGGTCTTGTAGCGATAGCTGCCGCTGGTGAGCGCGCCCACCGGACACACGTCGATGCACATGCCGCACTGCTCGCAGTCCAGTTGGTCGCCGCCGTTGGGCGCGATCACCGAGCTGACGCCGCGGTTCTGCACGCCCAGCGCCCACACGTCCATGCCCTCGCCGCACATGCGGATGCAGCGGTAGCAGAGAATACAGCGCGGGCGGTCAAAATAGACGGCGGGCGACCACTGCTGCTCCTCGCGGTGCTCTTTTGCCTCGGCGTAGAGGCTCTCGCCCGCGCCGTATTTGAAGGTCATGTCCTGCAGCTCGCACTCGCCGCCGGCGTCGCAGACCGGGCAGTCGAGCGGATGGTTGCCGAGGAGCAGCTCAATGGTGGATTTGCGCGCCTGTGCAATCTCCGGCGACTCGGTGATGAAAACCTGGCCCTCGGCGACAGTCGTGGTGCAGGCCGTTTGCAGCTTGGGCACCTTTTCCTGGCGCACCACGCACATGCGGCAGGCCGCCTGCAAGCTCAGCCCTGGGTAGTAGCAGAACGCCGGAATCTCGATGCCCGCCTTGCGGCAGGCGTCGATCAGCAGCGTCCCGGCGGGAGCCGTCAGTTTCTTTCCATCGACGATGAAAGTTACGTCTGCCATTCGTCTCCAGCTCCCTTAGATCACGGCCAGTTCTACATGCTTTGCGAAAGGGCAAGCCTTCCGGTTCAGGTGGTCCTCGAACTCCTTGCGAAACTTCTTCACAAAGGCCAGCGTGGGCATGGCCGCTGCGTCTCCAAACGGGCAAAACGTCCGGCCCAGCATGTTCTCGGCAATGTGCTGAATGTTGTCGATGTCTTTAGCCGTGCCGAAGCCAGCGTGGAAGCGGGTGAGCGACTTCTTCAGCCAGTCCGTGCCCTCGCGGCAGGGAATGCACCAGCCGCAGCTCTCGTGCTGATAAAAACTGATCGTCCGCAGCGCGAACTCGACCATGCAGGTCTGGTCGTCCAGCACCACCACGCCGGCCGAGCCTAGCATCGAGCCTGTCTTGGCCACCTGGTCGAAGTCCATGCCGATGTCGATCTCCTCGGGCAATAAAACAGGAGTAGAAGACCCGCCGGGAACAACGGCCTTCAACCCGCGCCCGCCGCGGATGCCACCAGCCACCTCGTAGATCATCTTCTTCAGGTTGTAGCCCATGGGCAGTTCGTAGACGCCGGGGCGCTCCACATGGCCGCTGATCGAGAACAGGCGCGTCCCGCCGTTGCGCGCAGAACCCGCCGCCGCGTAAGCCGCTGCTCCCATCTCGATCACATGCGGCACGGTGGCGATGGTCTCTGCGTTGTTGATGACCGTGGGACCGCCGTAGAGGCCGACGACAGCAGGGAACGGGGGCTTGATGCGCGGAATCCCTCGTTTGCCTTCGAGAGACTCCATCAGCGCCGACTCTTCGCCCACTTCATAGGCGCCCGCGCCGGTATGGGTGATGATCTGGAACTCGGTGCCCGTAGTTTCCGTCCCGGCGCCGAAGATGTTCTTGCCCAGAAATCCCTTGGCGTAAGCATCCGCGACGGCCTTTTCCATGATCTCGAGCAGATAACGGTACTCGCCGCGCAGGTAGATGAAGCCCACCTTGGCGCCGATGGCGAGGCCAGCAATGATCGTACCCTCAATCACTGCATGAGGATCGTGCAAAAAGATCAAGTGATCCTTGCAGGTTCCGGGCTCGCTCTCGTCGCCGTTGACCAGAACATATTTCGGTTTGGCCGATTTTTTGGGCACGAACGACCATTTCATGCCAGCCGGGAAGCCCGCGCCGCCGCGTCCGCGCAGGTTACTGGCCTTCATCTCGTTGATGATCCAGTCGGGGCCTTGTTCCAGGCACTTTTTTGCGGCCTTATAGCCGCCGAGTTCGAGATAGCGGTCGATCTTTGCCGCGCCCAGGCCAAAGCGCCGGGAGACGATCTTGACCTCATCGGGATGGGAGACCAGCCTAGGCATGGGAGACCGTCTTTTCCGCCTCGGCCTTCCACCCCAGCGACAAAGATCCGTCGCTGGGGACCCTGGCCTTGCTGCGATAGCCGGCCAGAATGCCCGGTACATGCTCGGGCGTGAGCTCGTCGTGGAACTCGTAGTTCACCTGGATGGCCGGCGCCCAGCAGCAGGCCCCGATGCACTCGACTTCCTCCAGCGAAAACAGCCCGTCCGCCGTGACGCCCTTGTGTCCAATGCCGAGTTCCTCCTGGAAGCGCTCGTAAACCTCGTATGCCCCGCGCAACATGCAACTGATGTTGGTGCAAACCTGCACGTTGTATTTGCCCGCCGGCTTGATGCGCAGCATCGAGTAGTAGGTGGCCACGTTGCGCACCTCGAGTTCGGTGATGCCGATGCGCTCGGCCACCTCACTGATGACCGCATCGGAGAGATAGCCGACCTCATCCTGCGCGTAGAGCAGCATCGGAACCAGCGCCGAGCGGCGCAGCGGGTACTTCAGGATCAGCGCGTCGAAGCGCGCCGCCAACCGGGGCGAAAAGAGGGTCATGGTTTCATCGCTCATCGCATCAACTCCCGTGCCTGCTTAGGTGGACAGCCGGACCAAACTCAAGTAAATTTGCCAGCAAGTATCCCCGAAATGATGTCTGCCGCAATTTCGTTAGGACAGGCTACGACGGTGGACGATTCCGCTCCTCCCATATGAAGCACCTCCGAGCATGACGCTTCCTGGACGCAAATATATTCCCTCCGCGAGATTTCGTATCCATTCGGAGGGCCGCTGATTACAGCCGTGATTCGACATTCTCCTCCACTTATCCCAAGTCCAGTTCTGCATAGCGTATCTGTTCCGTAGGTAAGAAACATCTCCCCAGAGAAGCCTGGCAAATGATTCTGGCCAAGAACGCCGGCTTTTTTCTTGCGGAGCTCCACATTGGCCTTGTCCATCTCCTCCAAGACAAGCGCCTTCACTCTGTCAAAGAAGACACACGGGTTCGCTCTCAGTTGTTTATGCTTGTCGGCGGCCGATTTGTCGTCAACCCTCTTCACTTTCGCCTTATCCGCAAGCTTCACGTAATTAACCACGATTCCCCCTTTTCACCTGTCGATCTCCCCCAAAACAATGTCGATGGACCCCACCACGGCCACCACGTCGGCCAGCATCCGCCCCTTGCACATGGTCTCCAGCGCCTGCAAGGTGGCGAACGACGGATTGCGCATATGCACCCGGTAAGGCTTGGCCGTGCCGTCCGAGACCACATAGTAGCCCATCTGCCCGCGCGGCGACTCGATGCCCTGGTAGACCTCGCCGGCTGGAACCCCGAATCCTTCGGTGACGATCTTGAAGTGATGGATCAGCGCCTCCATCTGTGTCTTCATCTTTTCGCGGTCGGGCAGGACGATCTTGGGCGCGTCAGCCTTGATCGGCCCCTCTGGCATGCCGTTCAGCGCCTGCTGAATGATCCCGACGCTCTCGCGCATTTCTTCCAGCCGGACCAGATACCGCGCCCAGCAATCGCCGTCGGTCGAGACGGGCACCTTGAACCGGAACTTCTCATAGCCGGAGTAGGGCATATCGCGGCGCAGGTCGAAGTTGACGCCCGAGGCGCGCATCGGGGGCCCGGTGACGCCCAGCGCGATGGCATCGGCGGCCGAGAGATAGCCAACGCCCTTCAGCCGGTTGGCGAAGATCGGATTGCCGGTCAAAAGGTTCGAATACTCGTCGATCTTCTCCGGGAAGGTGTGGATGAATGTCTCTACGCGGTGGAAGAAGTCCAGCGGCGGCTCCATGGAGAGGCCGCCAATGCGGAAGTAGCTGGTCATCATCCGCTGGCCGGACACAGCCTCAAAGAGCCTCAGAATGCCTTCGCGTTCGCGGAAGGTATACAGGAAGACGGTGAGGGCGCCAATATCCATGGCGTGGGTGCCGAGCCATACGAGATGGGAGTTCAGGCGGGTCAACTCGGATAAGAGAACCCGAATCCACTGGGCCTTCACGGGAATTTCGAGCGAAAGCAGCTTTTCGACGGCCAGGCAATAACAAAGGTTGTTGGCCATCGGGCTCAGGTAGTCGATGCGGTCGGTGAGCGGGACGACCTGCTGATAAAATTTGGCCTCGCAGGTCTTTTCGATGCCGGTGTGCAGATAACCGATCTCCGGGTAGAGCCGGACAACGATTTCGCCGTCGATCTCCAGCACCAGGCGCAACACCCCGTGAGTGGAGGGATGCTGCGGCCCCATATTCAGGACCATGTGCTGGTCACTGGCGCCTTCGGCTATCGGGGCTTCGCGGATGGGCGTGCCTGCAACGTCGGTCATCTAGCGGTACCCCTCCACTGGATAGTCCTTGCGCAATGGATGCCCCACCCAGTCGTCGGGCATCATGATGCGGCGCAGGTTGGGATGCTCGTCGAAGCGCACGCCGAACAGGTCGAAGACCTCGCGCTCGTAATAGTTGGCTGAAGGCCAGACCGGGGTGATGGACTCCACCGACGGGCTTGCCCCGTCAACCAGTACCCGCAGCCGGATGCGCTCTTTATGGGCGTGCGACAGAATGTGGTAGCTCAACTGGAAGCGGGGCGAGGAAGGGAACCAGTCGACCGCGGTCAGGTCCTCGAAAAAGTTGTATCCGGCCGCCTGCACGGTGGCAGCCGCGGCGCGAATCTCTTCGGCGGCGATGGTCAGCGTCAACTCATTCCGGTCGAATTTGGCATCGGCCAGCGCCTGCGGGTTCCAGGCCAGTATGGCCTTGACGGCAGGGTGCTCTGGAAGCCCTTTCAGCACGGCGGCTTTCCCGATGAATGTGTTGGCGACGCTCATTCTAAAGATCCGCCTTGTCCTGGCTCCAGTTCAGGATGCCCTTGCGCACGATGTAGTAGAGTCCGACGGCCACAAAGCCGAGATAGACCAGCATCTCCCAGAAGCCGAACAGCCGGGAGCCGGTGATCTGGGGCAACTTGCGGTAGATCACCGCCCAGGGCATCATGAAGACCGCTTCCACGTCGAAGAGGATGAACAGGACGGCCACCATATAGAAGCGGACACTGAATCGCCCTCGGGCGTCGCCCACGGCCTCGATTCCGCACTCGTAGGCGGCCAGCTTGGTGGCCGAGTTGCGATGCCGCCCAATGAACCAGGAGGCTGCAACCATCCCCAGGCCAAGGCCAAACGCGGCAAGAATCTGCATCAACAGCGGGAGATACTGCCAGTAGTAGGGGATCATGGCCGCCCAGTCTGAAAAGTCCAGTAGGATTGCACCCCCTTGACCACAGCCGCCAACGGCTCCGATCAAACAGGATGCTGGTTTGAGATTAGGTTTCCGGGCTCATCCCGTCAAGGCGAACCGGGTGTGTGCGGGGCTCTGGGATATCCGTGGCCGGGATGGGTCATCTGTGCGCTGCATCACATTATTTCCCGAAAATAGCACGCCATAATTCTGTGTACTGTTATGGGACACAGTACGTTCGTCATCTGAAAAGAGCGGCGAATTGGCCGAAGAACAGGGTGAGGATAAACAGCATGGCAGCTTCTTCCACAACCAGCTTCCCGATTCCGGCCATTGCACCGGCCGTATCCACTGCCCGTGTTCGCCCGAATCGCCACCGCCGCATCACTCCTCAGGCGGGGCGCGCGCTGGAGATCCTGGGCCATGCGATCGAATACCTCACCGACGAATTCGTGCATGAGGGTACATCGTTATCGGCGGACAATGAGCAGATACAGGCTGTGCAGTTGCTCATGGCGCTCAACCGCAAGGTATATTTCGAGTGCCCCGAAGTGCCGAGCTTTGGCGAGCGGTGCCGCGCGTTGCTGCGGCTGCATGCTGCCTAGCCCCAACGCCCCCGTCGATTTGCGAATCTTTATTTTGAAGCTGTGGCGGTCACGATCTGGACAAAGAGCCGGTGAACCCGCCGGTCGCTGGAAAGCTCGGGGTGAAAAGTGGCCGCCATGATCCTGCCCTGCTTCACCAGTGCCGGAAAGCCGTCTCGCAAGGCCAGGATATCCACGCCTGCGCCGGTTTCGACGATGCGCGGGGCACGGATGAAGACCATCTCCAGCGGGCCGCCGGCGAGAGTGGTTTCCGCCGTCAGAATGGTCGAGTCGATCTGGCGGCCGTAGGCGTTGCGCTCCACCACGGCATCCAATACGCCCAGGCTGCGCTGCGCCGGATTGCGGACCTCCCGCGCCAGCAGGATGGCTCCGGCACAGGTGCCGAAGATTGGCTTGTTGCTGCAAAACTCCTGTAATACTTCAAAAAAACGGCGCTTCTCAAGGAATCTGAGCATCGTGGTCGATTCGCCGCCGGGCAGGATCAGGCCATCGAGGCCGGCGAGTTGGCTAGGCTTGCGCACCTCGACGGGCTCGGCGCCTGCCTCAATCAGAGCTTGCGAATGGCTGGCGTAATTGCCCTGAATTGCCAATACGCCGATGCGCGGGTGGTCTTTTCCGGAAAACTCTGTCTTCGTCAATTGAAAGCTCTGCCTTTGGCCAGGGTACTTCGTCAGCGATTTCATCGGGAAACGACGCCGCTCAAGACAATTTTATCTGCTCGCCACCTGCGGTGGGGGGACTTGCCGTCCAGGCGGGCGTCCTTCGGGCACCTGTGGTGCGGTAGAGCGCAACGACGGGACATTCGCTTCCGACCGATTCCCGCACGGAAATCATGCTATATTCCTGAGTATGGCCACGGCTTTGCACATCCCGTTGAATGAATACCTCGGCATCAGCTACCGGCCGGACCGCGAGTACGTGGATGGAGAGATCAGGGAGCGTAACGTGGGCAAGTGGGAACATGCACGATTGCAATGGCTTTTAGCCGCGTGGTTTTTTGCGCACGAGAAGCAGTGGGGAATCACGGGTAGCACGGAACAACGAGTGCGGGTTTCTGAAAGCCGCGTGCGCATACCGGATGTGGTTGTATTGACGGCCGGAGCCCAACCGGATGTGCTGACCGATCCGCCGCTGCTGGTGATCGAAATTCTCTCTCCCGAGGATAGCTACTCCGACACGCAGGAGCGCGCGCAGGACTATCGCGAGATGGGCGTGGAGACGGTTTGGATCATCGATCCCAAGACGCGCACCGGGCGCATGTGCTCGGGAACGGAATGGGTGGAAGCCTCGCGTCTCGAAGTCAAGGGGACGCCCTTGTATGTCAATCTTCCCGAAATATTCAGTCAGTTGATCTCCGCCTAAGCGCCTGCGGTGCGGCCACCTGCGGTGGGCCAGTGGCCTTCGGCGTGGGAAACGAACAGGGACGGTTTCCCATCTTTCACTAGAAAAAATGTGAAGGATGGAGCGCCATCGGGAGCGATTTTTCCGTTATGATCTTTGCATGGAACTTATCTTCGAGGTACGCGAGGCGGAAGAGGGCGGCTATGTGGCGCGGGCGCTGGGGCAGGCGATCTTTACGGAAGCTGAGACCTGGCAGGAGTTGCGCGACAATGTGCTGGAAGTGACGAGCCTCCACTTTGAGGATGCGGCAGAAAGTCCTAAACTCATCCAATTGCATTTTGTAAAGGATGAACTGATTGCGGTGCAGGCCGCATGAAACTGCCGCGCGGAGTATCGGCCGGGCGGCTGATTCGCGCCTTGGAGCGGCTCGGCTATGCCGTGATTCGCCAGAAGGGAAGCCACATCCGGCTTTTTCACCAGGCGGCACCTACCCATTCGATCTCGGTTCCATTGCATGACCCGCTCAAGATAGGGACATTTCACGGAATTCTTGTCGAAGTGGCCCAAGCTCAGTCCGTTTCAATCCAAGACATCCTCGACTTGCTCTGAGCACCTGGCACCTGCGGTGCGGCCAACTGCCTTCGGTGCAGGGAACAAACGGGGACGGTTTCCCGCCCTAGGTTTATCGCTGGATCAAGGGCGAGTACCTGGCGCTTTGATAACCTTGTCTCGCACGTGCCTCAATTCGGCCAACCCTTCGGGGACTGATTTGGCTCTCCTCAATTTCTTGACTTCTTCGACTTCCAATTTGCTGATGATCTCGAACGCCTTGTCTCGTTCAACTTCAAACTCTTGCAATTTATCAAGGAAATCTTGTTCCGTGGGAAGTTTCTTGTATTTCTCGTACCATCGTCGAGCGAACTGGAGAATGGGTGCTACGTCACCACTCTTTATTTCATTGCATCCTCGTGGGCCTGCGGCCCTCGGCTGTTTCCCACAGCATGGCAATACGGAATCCCATGAGTAATCTCCATTATCTTTGCGGTCCAGTCCAGCTGCCGCAGTCGGAAGCGGATTCCCGCAGTAGAAGCATCTTCCAGATGCCACTATCGCTGCATATTGCTGGAAACTTAATTCCCACTTGTGATTGTTGAATTTAGCTTGAGAGCGACCATAGGTATATCTACCTCCCAATGTCCGTGATCTACCCTTTGTGTGTTCGTTTTCACATGACCGGCATCGACCGTAGCCGGTTTTGGCTACAACTCGTGAGGCGTTTTCAAATGTCAATGGATTCTTACATTGACTGCATTCGCCTTTCATCTCTTATCGTTCCTCAGCGGCTAAGTTCCTACCCTTACGCCTTTTTCTAACGCAAGGGCGGGAAGCAACGAAGCTTGTGCGAGCGAAGCGAGCGGCTGGCCCCACCGCAGGTGGTCACCAGCCGCGGGTTTGGAGTTGGTCTTTCTCTTCGAGGGCGGCGGCGGCGAGGCCCTTCATGGTTCCGGTGACCTGCTCGGCTACCTCGGCGAGAATTTTGGGGTCGTTGTAGTGGGTGGTGGCTACGACGATGGCCTTGGCGCGGCTGACAGCTTCGGCGCGCTCGGCGGGATCGTTCTCGACATCCAGCGGCGTGGCGCGCTCCTTCATGAAGATTCCTGAGCCGACGAAGATGGCCTCTGCGCCGAGTTGCATCATGAGAGCGGCGTCGGCGGGGGTGGCGATGCCACCGGCGGAGAAGTTGGGGACGGGCAGCTTGCCGGATTGAGCGACCATGCGGATGAGTTCGTAAGGGGCCTGGTGGTCCTTCGCGGCGGCGTAGAGTTCCTGTTCGCTGAGGACGGTGAGGGCGCGCATCTCGCGGATAATCTGGCGCATGTGCCGGACGGCGAAGACTACGTCGCCGGTGCCCGCCTCTCCTTTTGTCCGGATCATGGCCGCGCCCTCGGCGATGCGGCGGAGGGCCTCGCCCAGGTTGCGCGCGCCGCAGACGAAGGGGGTGGTGAAGGCATGCTTGTCGATATGATGCGCCTCATCGGCGGGTGTCAGGACCTCGCTTTCGTCGATGAAGTCTACGCCCAACTCTTGGAGGATCTGCGCCTCGGCGAAGTGGCCGATGCGGGCCTTGGCCATCACCGGGATGGAGACGGCCTGAATGATCTGCTTGATGAGACTGGGCTTAGCCATGCGGGCTACGCCGCCTTCGGCGCGGATCATGGCAGGCACACGCTCCAGGGCCATGACTGAGGTGGCGCCGGCCTCCTCGGCGATGCGGGCCTGCTCCACGTTCATCACGTCCATGATTACGCCACCCTTGAGCATCTCCGCCAAGCCGATCTTCAGGCGCAGCGCGGTCCCTGTAAAGCTCTTGTTTTGATTCTGTTCCGGCATAGTCCTTGACCTCGATTCCAAACGGCTTCCGAGCCCGGTGGGGGCAAAAATCCGCACTTTCCTGTCACTTTCCAGTGTAGCAGCGATGTTGCCGGCCGATTGCATGGGGCGCGACCGGCGGGGGACTGCCGGAGCGTTTCTTTAACTCTTTCCAATCCTTCTGTACCGCTTCTGGTCACCTTTCTGCTTGTTTGCTCAGCACATGGCCACCGCACAATCACCGCCTGCGCCGGCAAGCAAGCTGCCGCAGGAGACCGAGAGAACCGGCGCGGGTGAGATTGCCGCTGAACAGGCGCTGGTGCCTTCGCCCCACCAGCCCGAGGAGGGCGATCTGATTGCGCTCAGCGGGCCGGTCGCGCGGCTGCCGGTGGAGTTGGATGTGGCCATCCCGGTGCGGGAGTTTCGCGTGCGCAACCTGCTGGCTCTGGAGCCGGGCCAGGTGATCGAGACACACTGGGCCCACGGCGAGGATATGCCGCTGGCCGCAGGCGATGTGCAACTGGCCTGGAGCGAGTTTGAGGTCGTCGATACGCAGTTGGCGGTGCGGGTCACCCGGCTGGCCTGAACGTGCCGGCGCAGTGGATTGAACGAGCATAAGCGCGAGAAAGGCCAGGGGAATGAAGCAGGAAGGGAACACGCGAGCAACGCTTGCGATGGTGCCGGGAGGCGGGCTGGCCGGATGGCTGCTGGAGAGGCTGCGGGGTTCGCGCCGCCCACGGCCGCGGCTCGAGCTTCTCGAGCGCATCGCGCTGGCTCCGCGCCAGTCGCTGGCCCTGGTTGAGGCCGAAGGCCGGCGGTTCCTGGTGGCCACCTCGCCGGAGGGCGCACCGGCCTTTTATGCGCTCGATGAAGGGTCGAATCTGGCCCGGCCGCGGCCGGCCGTAAACAGGCAACCCGCCGCGGCGCATCCGGCCATGAGGGTCTCATGGTAGTTTCCTGGGCTGCCCTCAGCGTGGCTGCGCCGGCATCCGTGCCGCTCGTGCCCGACCTGAATGCCCGCCTGCACCCCTCGGACTCGACCCCGTGGACGATTCTGCTTGTCCTGACGCTGATTACCCTGCTGCCCGCGATTCTGATGTGCATGACGCCGCTGGTGCGCCTGACGGTGGTCTTCCACTTCCTGCGCCAAGCGCTGGGCACGCAGACGGCGCCCTCCAACCCCACGCTGCTGGGCCTGGCCCTGATGATGACCTGGTTTCTGATGACCCCGGTGCTCAATCAAGTCGATCAGCAGGCAGTCGAGCCCTATCGCGCGGGGCAGGTGACGGGATGGGAGGCCATCGACCGCGGAGCCCAGCCGGTCAAACACTTCCTGCTGCGCTACGCGCGCGAGAAGGACCTGGCCCTGTTTACCGCCGCCGGCCAGATTCCGCGCCCCGACAAGCCCGACGACCTGCCTATGCGGGTGGTGGTCCCGGCCTACATCCTCTCGGAGTTGAAGGCCGGGTTTGCCATCGGCGCAGTCTTGTTTCTTCCGTTTCTGCTGATCGACATGGTCACGGCCGCGATTACCACCTCGATCGGCATGTTTCAACTGCCGCCGGTGGTGGTCTCGACGCCGTTGAAGATTCTGCTGTTTGTGATGGTGGACGGCTGGAACCTGCTGGCCAACTCGCTGTTGAAGAGCTTTTGAGGGGGATGCCGATGACGCCCGACCTGGTTGCCGAACTGCTGCGCCAACTGATGAAGGAGGCCATGATTCTGGCCGCGCCGCTGCTGATTGCCGCGGCCCTGCTGAGCTTCGTGCTGAGCCTCTTCCAGACCCTGACCAGCCTGCAGGAGCAGTCGCTGACCTCTGTGCCGCGCCTGGGGGCCGTGGCCATGATTCTGCTGGTTGGCATGCCGTGGTTCCTGGGCCGGCTGGCGGCCTATACCCGCCTGTTGCTTGCCGACCTGCACCGTTATCTGGGATAGCAAAAGCAGCTTTTAGCTTCTAGCTACTAGCTAGGGGCTGGAAGCTAGCGGCTAGAGGCTAAAAAATGACGCAGATGCCGGATTGGACGAGCTTTCTGAGCGCCATGACGCTGGCCCTGGTGCGGGTGAGCGGGATGGTGGCCTTTGCGCCCTTCTTCTCCTCGACGGCGCTGCCCCTTCGCACCAAGGCGGTCTTTGTGGGCGCGGTGGCGTTTCTGCTGGCTCCGCTGGTGGCCGCGCTGCCCGGCGCCCAGGTCTCCATCGGCTTCTCCGCGCTGCTGGGCGAACTGGCCGTGGGCCTGGTCTACGGCCTCGCCCTCGCGCTGCTGAATGAGATGCTCCTGTTTGCCGGCCAGATCGCCGGTCTCCAGTTCAGCTTCTCTCTGGTCAATCTGCTGGACCCCAACTCGGCCATTCAGACGCCGCTGTTGGGCGACCTATTTCAACTGATGGGCACGCTGGTGGTGATCGGGGCCGGGCTCGACCGGATACTGCTGGCCTCGATGGTGCACAGCTTCCGCGTGGCGCCCCTGGGCAGTTATGCGCTGGCGCCCGCCTCCGCACTGGAGATCGTGCGCGCCGCAGCGGGCGTCTTTCTGGCCGCCGTCGAACTGGCTGCGCCAGTGCTGGCCGCAACCATGCTGGTCGAGGTGGCGGTGGCCCTGTTGGGCAAGCTCAGCCCGCAGTTGCCGGTCATGTCGCTGACCGTGCCGCTCAAGACCCTGACCGGCTTTGCCCTGCTGACTGGCTCGCTGGCGTTGTGGCCGCGCTTCATCGAGGCCCGCTTCGCCGGGCTGCTCGACCTGGCCGAGCGGTTGATTGCCGCGCCCGGCCAAGGGGCGGGAGGATAGCCGATGCCCGGAGAGCGCACCGAACAGGCAACGCAGCACCGGCGCGAAAAGGCGCGCAAGGAAGGCGACCTGCTGCACAGCCGCGAACTGTCGGCCGCGGCCGGAACCCTGGCCGGGGTGATGGTGCTGGGGATGCTGGGCAGCCGGCTTCTGATCGCCTGGCGAGGAGCCTTTGCCTCCTTCCTCGATCTTGGGTTTCCCGCCCGCTGGGAGCCGGCCGAGATCCAACCCACGCTCTACGCCCTGCGCCGGCTTGCCTTCGCGGTTCTCGGGCCGCCGGGCGTGATGATGGCGGCGGTGGCCGCGGCCTCTCTCGGCGTGGGAATTCTGCAGACCGGCGGAGTCAGCTTCTATGCCGGAGCCATTGGTTTCAAACCGGACCGCATCAATCCGGTCTCCAACATCAAGAACCTCTTCTCGCTGCGCGCCGCCGCCCGGCTGGCCAAATCGCTCCTCCCCGCCAGCCTGTTGGCGGTCTTCGCCGTGCAGCGGATTGGGCGGCAACTGAGCCTGCCTCCATTCTCGATCACGCGGCTGGAGCTGCTCGGCTCGGATGTCTACGGCCTTCTGTTGGCAGCTGCATGGCTGCTCTTCGGCTGGTCGCTGATCGACTACCTGGTCGAGTGGCAGAGCCGCGAGTCGCGGCTGAGGATGAGCCGCCAGGATCTGCGCGACGAGTTCAAGGAGACCGAGGGCAACCCGCAGATTCGCGGCCGTATCCGCAACTTGCAGCGCCAGATGCGCCGCCGCCGGGTGAAGGCCGATGTCTCCAAGGCCGCGGTGGTGCTGACCAATCCCACCCACTATGCCGTGGCTCTGGGCTTCGACTTCGGCACCATGGAGGCGCCGAAGGTGGTAGCCAAGGGCCGCAACCTGCTGGCCGAGGAGATCAAGGCCGAGGCCCGCTGGGCGGGGGTGCCGATCATCGAGAACCCGCCGCTGGCCCGCTCGCTCTACCGCTCGGTCGAGGTGGGCCAGCCGATTCCGGTCGATCTGTACGCCGCCGTAGCCGCCATTCTGGCCTATCTCTATCGCCAGAGGGTCGAGGCCGAGTTGCGCGAGCGCCGCGCCCGCGAGACCGCCGCGCGGGCCAGGGTGCAGGCCCAGACCGCTTGGCAGCAGGGCCGGCCCGGCTCCGGCATTCCACCTTTGAGAGGAGGTCCGCAATGAGCACCACAGCCCTGGCCGCCGGTTCCTTGCCCGCGCAGTCGATCCTCGAGCGGTTGCGCGAGTACGTCCTGCCGCTGGTGGCCATCAGCGTGATCTTCGTCATGCTGGTGCCCTTGCCGGCCGCCGGCCTGGACTTCCTGCTCTCCCTGTCGATGGCCGCCTCGATCATCGTTTTTCTCTCCGCCGTGCAAATTCGCCGCGCCGTCGAGTTGAGCGTCTTTCCCACCCTGCTGCTGCTGTTGACCCTCTTCCGGCTGGCCCTGAACATCGCCTCCAGCCGCCGCATTCTGCTGCATGGGCAGGAGGGCACCGCGGCCGCCGGCAAGGTCATCGAGGCCTTTGGGCAATTCGTCGTAGGCGGCAACTACGTGGTCGGCTTCGTGCTCTTTCTGGCCCTGATCGCCATTCAATTTCTGGTGGTGTCGCACGGGGCCGTGCGCACCGCCGAGGTGACCGCCCGTTTCACCCTCGATGCTCTGCCGGGCAAACAGATGGCCATCGACGCCGACATGAACGCCGGACTGATCGACGAGGCCGAGGCCCGGCGCCGCCGCCAGGGGATCGCCCGCGAGGCCGAGTTCTACGGGGCGATGGACGGAGCTGCCCGCTTCAACCAGCGGGATTCATTGGCCACGATTCTGATTACCGCCATCAACATCATCGCGGGTCTGCTGATCGGCACGCTGCAGCAGGGCATTGAACTCGGCGAGGCGGCGCGCACCTACACGGTGCTGACGGTGGGCGACGGTCTGGTCACCCTGATCCCCTCGCTGCTGGTCTCGGTCGCCGGGGGCATCACCCTGACCCGCGCCAACTCGGCGGGATTGCTGGGCGGCGAAATCCGCCAGCAGCTTCTGGGCAAGCCGGTCACCCTCTACTCGGCCAGCCTGGTTTCGGCGGCCATGTGCCTGATTCCGGGGCTGCCCAAATTGACTTTCTTGACGGTAGCGGCGGCGTTGTTCTGGGGCGGACGCCGCGTGGCCGCCCGCGCCCAGACGGCCGCGCCGGCCGAGTTGGGAACCGGCGAGAAGAAGAAGACGGAGCAGGCGCGATCCGCCGCGGCGGACGATCTGGCCGCGCTGCTGCGCCTGGAAGAGCTGACCCTGGAGATCGGCTTTCAACTGATTCCGCTGGTGGACGAGAAGCAGGGCGGTCAATTGCTCAGCCGCGTCCGCTCCCTCCGCCGCCATCTCTCCTCCGAGATGGGCTTTCTGGTTCCCCCCGTGCACATCTCTGACAACCTGCGCCTGCGGCCGCGCGAGTACCTGTTTTCGCTGCGGGGTATCGAGATCGGCCGCTGGCAGACCGAGGGAACGCAGTTGCTGGCCGTCTCGGGCGACCCAGGGCGCCGTCCGCTGACCGGCAAGGAGGCCCGCGAGCCGGCCTTCGGGGTCCCGGCCATCTGGATCGCCCCGGCCCTCGAGGACCAGGCCATCGCCGCCGGCTACTCGGTGGTCGACGCGGTCACGGTCATCACCACGCATCTGGGCGAGCTTGTCCGCCAGCACGCGTATGAACTGCTGGGCCGGGCGGAGACCAAGCGGCTGATGGACGCGCTCAACGAGAGCCATCCCAAGCTGCTTGAAGAGCTGGTGCCCAAGCTGCTGACCCTGGGCGAGGTGGGAAGGGTTCTGGAGCAACTGCTGCGCGAGCGGGTTTCGATCCGCGACCTGGGCGCGATCCTCGATGCGCTGCTGGAGACGGCGCCGGTGAACAAGAACCTGGTGGCTCTGGTCGAGGCCGCGCGCCAGGCGCTGGGGCGGCGGCTGATCCGGCCCCTTCTGGATACCGAGGGCCAGTTGCCGGTCCTGCTGCTCGATGCGGCGCTTGAAGAGGAGATTCTGGCCACGCTTTCCCCGGAGACCGGCCAGAGGATGCTGGCCGCCGCCGCGGCGCCGGGAACGCCGGTGGTCCGCCGCCTGGCCGATTCTTTGAGGCAACTTATCCCCGCCGCCTCCGCCGCGGCGCTTCCCGTGCTTTTATGCCCTAGTCCTGCCCGCTATTACGTCAAGCGCTGGCTGGAGCCGGTGTTGCCCCGTCTGGCGGTGGTCGCCGCCGGGGAGATTCCTCCCGAGATCCGTTTGCGCCCGGTGGGAACTGTGCGCTAGGGGTCTGGGGCGACGCGGAGCAGCAGACGGTAAGCGGCGCGGTGAAGGGGACTGGAATGGGGACCGAAACGATGGCCACGGCTGGGAACCAGAGGACATTTGGCCGGGGCGCGGCTGGAGGCGGGTATCCGCCCGCCGCCGCAGCGGTCCCGGTGCTTACCGGCGAGCAGGAGCGGGTGCTGCTCGAGCATCTGCCGATCGTGCGCTTTCTTGCCCGGCGCATTCACGAGAGGCTTCCTCAACACGTGGACATCGAGGACCTGATTTCGGCCGGGGTGGTGGGACTGATGGACGCCTTCGCCAAGTTCGATCCGGCCAAGAAAGTGCAGTTCCGCAGCTACGCGCAGTTCCGCATCCGGGGAGCGATTCTGGACAGCCTGCGGACGCTGGACTGGAGTCCGCGCGAGCTGCGCCGCAAGGGCCGCGCGGTCGAAGAGGCCATCCGGGTGCTGATGGCAAGGATGGGCCACGCGCCGGGCGAGTCCGAGGTAGCCGCGGAGATGGCCCTGAGCCTGGAGGAGTACCAGCAGTTGCTGGGCGATCTCAAGGGCCTGGAGATCGGCACCCTGCACATGGAGCGCAACGAGGACTCGGGCGAGGAGGAGCTGGCCTATATTCCGGGCCGTCCCGACGAGGACCCGCTCTTCCGCTGCCTCAGGGGCGAGCTCGAAGAGCGGCTGGCCGATGCCATTCAGAATTTGCCTGACCGGGAGCGCCTGGTGATGACCCTCTACTACTACGAGGAGATGACCATGCGCGAGATTGGCCTCGCGCTGGGGGTGGTCGAGTCCAGGGTCTCGCAGGTGCATGCCTCGGCCGTGGTGCACCTCAGGGTAGCGCTTAAGGATCTGGCCGCGCGCGGGGCCTTCGACCGGGGCAGTCCGCGCAAGGTGCCGGAGCGCTCGCGGGCACCTGACACACGCCGTCTGGCGGTCGATGGAAGTGTGAAACGAACGGGGACGTAACCGACCATGGAAAAGACGCTTAAGCAGAACGAGATCGATGCCCTCTTTGAGGCTGCGCGAAGCCCGGCGCCCGACTCTTCGCGGCCCGAGGCGCGGGCCCGGGTTGTTGCCTACAACTTCTCTTCGGCGGGGCAGATCTCGAACGACCAATTGCGCGCCATCAGCATGCTGAACGATCTGTTCGCCCGCAATCTGACCCACAACCTGGCCGCCTGGCTGCGCACCCGCTTCCAGGTCAATCTGGTCTCGGCCGAGCAGATTCAATTCAATGAGTTCGTGCTGCGGATTCCCGAGATCAGCTATGTGGCCTCGGTGCGCCTGGAACCGCTGGGGGCGCTCTCGGTCCTGCAGCTTGACCTGGCCCTGGCCCCTCCGGTCATCGATCTGCTTCTGGGCGGCGAAGGCAAGGACGGGCCGCTGCGCGAACTCACGGACATCGAGGAATCGATCCTGGGAAGCGTCGTTGAGGTCATCTGCCGCGAACTGACCGCTGCCTGGCAGCCGGTGGGCCTGAGCTTCAACTTCGAGCGCCGCCAGATGCAGACCCAGGTGGCCCGCATTATGTCGGTGGCCGAAAAGACGCTCTGCCTGAGCTTTGAGATTCGCATGCCGCACAGCTCGGGCCTGCTCAATCTGGCCTTTCCCGCCGTGGTGGCCAACACCATCCTGCGCCGGCTGACTTCGGACTGGGGCCGGCGCCGCCGGCACGCCGGCGAGACCCGGGCGCGGATGGAAGCCGCGGCGCGCCGAATTCGTTTTGGCGGCTCCTTGCAGCTTCCCGCCGTGCGCCTGGCGGCAAGCAGCATCGAGAACCTCGAGCCGGGAACGATTCTCCGCCTGGATCTGGCCGCCAATACGCTTCCCGTGTGGCAGGTAGGCGGCCAGCCGCTCTCTCAAGCGCAGGCCATCCGGCAGGGGCCGCACCGCGCCGCTCGCGTCGAGCGTCCGATCGGGGAGGCTGAAGCATGAAAACCTATATGGAGTGCTGGATCAGCGTAGCCGCGGCCTTGTTCTCCCAGGCCCTGGCCGGAGAGCCGGAGCTGGTCGAGTCGCTGCCCAAGCCGCTCACGGCAAATTCCTTTGGCTTTGCCGCCACCCTTTCCGGGGACGAGGCGGGACGCTTCGCCGTGATTTTGGACGGCGCGATTCTGGAGTCGCCCCTGGTGGGCGAGGGCGTGGACCAAAGAGCCGGCTGGGGTGAACTGCTGCGCGAGGTGGCCGACGCCGCTCTCGGGGAGCTGCTGGCCAAGACCGGAAAGAAGTGCCGCATCGAGAAGTTTGAGGAGACCTCGGGAGAGAGCCAGACATCCCAGGCCTTTCAGTTGAAGTCGGCCGATCGCGCCTGGACGATCCTGGTCCGCGACGAGGTGCGCGCCCCAAAGCCGGCCGTCCAACCGGCGGCAGAGCCATCCGTCAAGTCCGCCCAGGCGCCACCGGCGGCCATGAGCCCGGGAGCAGCCTTGAGCCCAGGGACAGCCTTGAGCCCTGGAATAGAGCTGCTGCTCGATGTCGAGCTGGAGGCCACGGTGCGCTTTGGCTGCCGGGAGATGCCGCTGGGCGAGATTCTCGACCTGGGGCCGGGCGACGTGGTGCAGTTGGACCGCCATGTGGCCGACCCGGTGGACCTGATCGTCGGCGACAAGATCGTGGCCCGGGGCGAGGTGGTGCTGGTGAACGGCAACTTTGGCCTGCGGGTGACCGAGGTGGCCGCGCCCAGAAAGCGGCTGGAGAGCATACGATGCCTATTCTGACGAGGAAGCTGGCGGCAGAGGCGCCGGCATCGGCCCGCGTGGCGTTCTTCGAAGGCCGCCCGGCGGGAGAAACTGCGCTCGCAGCGGCCTCGCCGGCGAAAGCGGAACGCGGCCTGCCAGGGGCAAGGCCGGGCATCTTTGAAACCTGCGCCAATTCCGGCTGCGGCTCCGGCTGGCTGCATCTGTTGCGCAGCCGTTCGGCGCCGGTCTTTGAAGGCGGCTGGAGCTGCTCGGCGGCATGTACGCGAGCGCGCGTCGAGGCGGCGGTCGGCCGCGAGCTGGACGGGAGGGGCAGCGCGCAGGAGAGCCACCGTCATCGTATTCCGCTTGGGCTGGTGATGCTCGAACAGGGATGGGTCACCTCCGGCCAGTTGCGCCAGGCGCTGGATGCGCAGAGGGTAGCCGGAGCCGGCCGTTTGGGCCATTGGCTGGTGCGCCAGCAGGGGGTGAGCGAACAGTTGGTGACCAGGGCATTGGGGCTGCAATGGAGCTGCCCGGTGTTGCCGTTGGAGTTTCACGACGCGGAGGCGCTCACCGCACTGGTTCCCCGGCTGTTTGTGGACGCCTTTGGCGCGCTTCCCTTGCGGGTGGCCGCGGGGAAGCTCCTCTATCTGGGGTTTGAAGACCGGCTCGATCCGGTGCTGGCCCTGGCCATCGAGCGGATGACGGGATTGCGGGTGGAGAGCGGGCTGGTGCAGGGATCGCTGTTCCGTGCGGCGCAAGCGCGCGTGTTGAGCGCGCGGTTTCCCCGGGTGGAGCTGATCGAGGCCGGCTCGGAGCCGGCGCTGGTCCACGCGCTTTCAAGATCGATCGAGAGGGTGCGGCCGGCCGAGTCCCGGCTGGTGAGAGCCCACGATTGCCTGTGGCTCAGGATGTGGCTGCGGCCCCAGAGCGGACCGCTGCCGGAGACCGCCTGGATCCAGGACCTGATCTGTTCGATCGGCGCGCACTGAGATGGGGATGGGGGCGCCGGTCCGCCGGGAGTTCCTCTCATGGATGGCGCGGGGAAGCCGATACACACTAAAGCAGAGGAGCCTGGCATGAGTGAGATTCGAACCCTGATTGTCGACGATTCCTCGGTGATGCGCAAGATTGTGGAGCGCTCGCTGCGCCAGGCGGGCCTGGATCCGCTGGTGGTGCATGAGGCAGGCAGCGGCACCGAGGGGCTGGACGTTTTGAAGTCCAAGCAGGTAGACCTGATTCTT
>CABEDF010000225.1_pt1 | contig 18673 bp, 19 predicted proteins | sample 3132921 | NCBI WGS metagenome assembly CABEDF01 (sample SAMEA5534329, study PRJEB31848) | metagenome | biome: tundra; feature: field; material: soil | place: USA | collected 2013-05 | depth 0.15 m
CCTCGATGCTGATGCGAGCCGCGGTCACGTCACCGCTCAGAGAGCCCTCGCCACGGATGTCCACGCGGTCCGTGGCGGTGACATTGCCGCGAACCTTGCCCAGGACCACGAACTCGCGGGCGTTGATGCTTGCCGCTACCTGGCCGTTGCGGCCCACGGTGACGCGGTTGCCGGGAAGGTTGATGCTGCCCTCGACTTTGCCGTCGATAAACAGCGACTCTGAGCCGGTGATTTCACCCTTGACGAACAGCCCTTTGCCGATGGTGGCCTGGTCGCCGGCCGAAACCGGGGCGCGGCCGGCGGATTCAGGGGCCGGTGCTGGCGGCACGGGGCGGGACGGCTCCGGTGGAGAGGTAAGGGTAATCGGTCCGGATTGGCTGGGTTTCCACATAGCGCTCACGGTGTTTCCTTTTCTGTCCTGGAGGGACTGGGCTGGTAAGGCAGGGCCATTGCCGTGGACCCAAGAATCTGAATGTGCGGACAGCCGGGCAATCTGCCTTCGGCGACCCCGCTTACGGCCACAACTAGGAGTCTACTCTTTGCGGTCCGCTCAGGATATTGCGTCCCCGTTATTTTTAGACAGCGCGTGCGGTTTTATCGAGTACACGGCTGCACCCGAGCGACCGGTTGCCAACTGTGACAACAATGCGGCAGGCCGGCGGAAAGCAAAGTCGCATTCCACTCTTTGCCGCGCGGTGCGGCAAGGCCAGGTGCTGCATACAGGCCTGCCAATAGCCTACTCTTGAGCTATGACCGATCGTGAACTGGTGGCGCGGATTGCCCGCTCTGCCGGCGGAAAGGCCGGATACAAGCAACTGGTGCGCGAGCTGTCGCTCGGCGGCGGACGGGAGCGGCGGCTTCTGCTGGAGCAACTGGCGCGGCTGACGGTGCGCGGCGAGCTGACCAAGCTGGACCGCGAGCACTGGAGCATTCCGCGACCGCTGGGCGCGGGTGGCTCACGCGACAATCTGGCGGCCGGGCGGCTGGACCTGCATCGCGACGGCTACGGCTTTGTGCGGCCCAACCGAAGGTCCGCCGTGGCGGAAGCGCGGCAGGCCTCCCAGACGAATTCGCCCCAGGAAGACATCTTCATCCCCCCCGACGAGATCAACGGCGCCATGCAGGGCGACCAGGTGCTGGTGGAAGTGGACCCTCCCAAGGCCGATGGGCGCAGGATGGGCCGCATTGTTCGCGTGCTGGAGCGCCGCAACCCCACCGTGGTCGGCGTCTTCCACTATGCGCGATACGACCGCGAGCCGGGACACACGGTTGTGCCGTTCGACGAGCGGATGACGCAGCCCATTCTGATCCCCGCCGGGCAGGAGCTTCCTGTGGCCAGCGAAGCAGCCACGCCGCACCGCGTACTCGGCAGTGAAGCCACGGCTGGCGCAGTGCACGACGATCTGGAAGGGCTGGTGGTCGACGTTGAAATCACCAGCTGGCCCACGCCAACGCGACCGCCGGTTGGCCGGGTGATCGAGGTGCTGGGAGATCCGGACGACTTCGGCGTGGATGTCGAAATGATGATCCGCAAGCACCAGTTGCCGCGGGTTTTTCCAGAGAAAGTTCTGGCCGAAGCGCGCAGCGTGGCTCACCTTGACGAGGAGGAAATTGCAACCCGGCGCGATTTTCGTTCGCTGCCCCCCTCACAGCACATTGTGACCATCGACGGCGAGACGGCCCGCGACTTCGACGATGCGGTGCTGGTGACCGAGCGCGAAGGCGGCGGCTACGAGCTGCAGGTGCATATTGCCGACGTGGCCGAGTATGTGAGGGCGGGAACGGACCTCGATTTGGAGGCTCGCCTCCGCGGAACCAGCGTCTACTTTCCCGATCGCGCCATTCCCATGCTGCCGCAGGAACTCTCGACCGATATTTGCAGCCTGCGCCCCGGCGAAGACCGGCTGGTCTTGAGTTGCGTGATGCAACTCGATTCCACCGGCCGCATCGAGAGCTACGAGATCGTCGAAGGCGTCATTCGCTCCGCCGCGCGGATGACTTATACAGAAGTGACCGAAATCCTTGGCCAAAACGAAAATCTCAACCAAAACGGAAAAGCGCGGAAGCGCCTCGAAGGCGACGCCGAGGCCCGCGCGCGCCACGCCGCGCTGGTTCCCGAGTTCGAGCGGATGCGCCTGCTGGCTGGGTTGATGAACAAGCGGCGCGAGGAACGGGGCAGCATCGACTTCGACCTGCCCGAGCCGGTCATCGAGTTCGACGAGCAGGGCCAGATGCGCGGCGTCATCAAGTCCGAGCGCACCTGGGCCAACCGGCTGATCGAGGAGTTCATGCTGGCGGCCAACGAGTGCGTGGCCACCTGGCTTGAAGACCTGGGTGTGCCGTCGCTTTACCGCATCCACGAGAAGCCGGAACCGCGCCGTGTGGTCCAGTTTGAGGAGCTGGCCGCCAGCTTCGGCTACTCGCTCGGCCTCGGCGCTCTGCCGGTCAAGCGCATCCAGACCCGCGGCGAGCGGCGAGACGCCCACGGCCGCGGGCGCAATCCCCGGATGCACGAGGTGCCCGAAGACATTCCCGTCACGCCGCGCATGTATCAGAAGCTTGCCTCCCGCATCGAGGGCAAGCCGGAGGAGCGGATTCTCAGCTACCTGATGCTGCGCTCGCTCAAGCAGGCGCGCTACTCCGAGATCAATGAAGGCCACTTTGCGCTGGCCGCGCCTAGCTACACGCACTTCACCTCACCCATTCGGCGCTACCCCGATCTGATAGTCCATCGCATTACGAAGGCGCTGCTGCGGGAGGGCGTTAGCGGCGAGGGCGAGGTTGCGCAGGGACGCCACAGTTCGCCGTGGACCCATCCGAATGAAGGGAGCCGGTCGAGCGGCATGGCTTCCCACCCTTTCGCCAGAAAAAAGGCGAAAGGATGGGGCACGGAGATTGATTTGGCTTCCGGCGCGGCCTTTTCCGGCGAGCCGCCGATTCCGGAGGCCGAACTGGCGCAGATCGCCGAGGAGACCAGCCTGACCGAGCGCCGCACCGCTGAGGCCGAGCGGGAACTGGTGGAGTGGAAGAAGGTTCGCTTCATGCAGGACCGGGTGGGCGAGGAGTTTGCCGCCCTGGTGCTGAACCCGGCCAAATTCGGCCTCTTTGTCGAATTGACCGACCTCTTCGTCGAGGGGCTGGTGCCCATCGATTCGCTGCGCGACGACCGCTACACCTGGCGCGAGAACACCCACGAGATTATCGGCGAGCGTACCGGCCGCCGCTTCCGCGCCGGCGACCGGGTGCAGGTGATCCTGGACCGCATTCTGGCCCAGGAACGCAAACTTCAGTTCTCGATTGTGGAGGAAGGCCTGCCGCTATCCGGCAAGAAGGCCGCCAAGTCCCCGCCCAGGCCGAAGAAAAGCAAGCGCATGGACGCCGCCGCGCCAGGATCAAAGGCGAAGAAGCGGTTCGGGAAAAAAGGCAAGCGGCACTGAGGCTTCACGGCCCGCAGCGCCACAAGCGGTGAGGCTTAGAAGCCCTGGGAGCCTGCTTGCTTTTCCGCCAGGTTGCCGATAAACGGCAGCTTGAAGCGCTGGCCATTCAAAGCCTTGATCAGGACAATCACCCAAATCACAAGGAACCCCAGGCCGACAAACGGGATGAGTATCCATCCGACAATGGGAATGACCGTGAGCACGACGTTGGCGGCGATGGCGGCAATGCTCAGGAAGATGGACTGCCAGGAGTGGAAACGCACGTAGGAGTTCTTGTTAAAGGGCTCGACGATCAGGAAGATGATCGCCGGGATGAACGTGACGTAGGCCAGTGCTCCGGCAGCATTGTCGGAGAGGCCGGACTGCGCGTTGGACTGGTTGGGATCAGGTTGTGTGGATTCGGACACGGTAGCTCCTTTGAGGTTGAGTTCAAGCGATTGTGATGTTTGCCCTGATTCGTGACAAAGCGGAACGCTGGAGGAGTTGCTAACCGCAAGGTAACGTATCGAAAAGAGTGCACGACGGCCGCGTGGAGGCCTTCCTCGTGCTTGCTGTGGCCCTCGGGGTGTTACCCGTTGGCCTGCTTTTCGGCGAAATCGCCGATGACCGGAATCTTGAAACGCTGGCCGTTGAACGCTTTGATCAGCACGATGATCCAGAGGATGAAGAATCCGAGACCCACCAGCGGTTCCAGGAGAAAGGTGAACCAGCCGATGAACGGTATCCTGCCGACAATGAAGAGCGCAATATAGACCACAAACCAGGCAATGGCAAGAAAAATGGATTGCCAGGAGTGGAAGCGCACGTTGAGACTTCTGTTGTAAGGCGGAACGATCAGGAAGATGATCGCCGGGATGAATGTGATGTAGGCAAGGCCGGCGGCGGCGCTGTCGCTAAGGCCAGTTTGCGGCGTTTCTTCAGGCACGGTGGCTCCTTCGGGATTGAGTTCAAGCTGTGTGATGATTTGCCCTGATTCGTGACAAAGCGGAACGCGGGAGGAGCTGCGAACCGCAAGGTAACGTATCGAAAAAAGAGCACGGCCTCCGCGTGGAGGCCTTCCTCGTGCTTGCCGTGGCCCTCGGGGTGTTACCCGTTGGCCTGCTTCTCGGCGAGGGCGCCGATGATGGGCAGCTTGAAACGCTTGCCGTTCACTGCCTTGAGCGCGCAAAGAATCCACAGTAACAACCAGAAGAGCAAGATGAGCACTGTGACGGGCACAAAAAGGCGTGCCCCAAGCACTCCGCTGGACTCAAAGACAAAATTCAGCACATAGTTGATGATCACCGCAACAAAGGTTAGCAAGATGGATTGCCAAGCGTGGAAGCGGACAAAGGAGCTCTTCTTGTAGGGAACAAGGACCAGGAACGCGATTGCCGGAACGGGCGTGAGGTAAGCGATTGCGCCAACGGCATTGTCAGAGAGGCCAGACGGATTCGGTTCGGACATAGTGATTCCTTTCGTGGTTCAGAATGGACTGCTTGCAACGAGTGCTTCGCGCCTTGCCCGGACTCAGCAAACCGGGGAAAATCCGGAAAACTCTTGTGCTGAAGGCGAGGACTTGAGACGAGATAAGAGAAAACGGTAGCGCAGACGATTGTCAAGCGGAATTTCTGCGAGGGAGCGCGGATTGATGTCTGTGGCGAGGAAATTCCCTGGTAGGAGAAGCGAATGCAGGAACGGCCTCCGAACGGAGGCCGTCTCGATGGTTGTGGCAAGGAACTGGTTACTTGTTGGCCAGCTTCTCGGCGGGGGCGCCGATAATCGGGAGCTTGAAGCGCTTGCCGTTCAAAGCATTGACCGCACACAAGATCCATATGAGGATCCAGAAAATCCAGATTAGCCAAGTGAGGGCAAGAAAGACAACAGCGGCGGATCCCAAATATACGCTAAACGCCAGGACAATGCTCAGAACGATGCTGACGACGACCGCCGCAACGTTGATAAAAATGGACTGCCAGGCGTGGAAGCGTACGTAGGGACTCGCATTGTAAGGCGGGAGGACCAGGAAAACAATCGCCGGAACAAAGGTGATGTAGGCGATTGCGCCGACGACGTTGTCAGAGATGCCAGATTGATTGGTTTCAGACACCGTAGCTCCTTTGGGGTTGAGACTCTACTGCGGAACCGGATGCATCACGCTCAAGCCCGGGCGAACAAAAGGGCACGATCCCGGGGTGCCGATGCGCAAGTTGGGCGTAAAGATGGAATGAGATAAGGAAAGCCCCAATGCACGAAATTGTCAAGCGGGATTTCTGCGAGAGTGCGCGGATTGTTGTCTGCAGCGAGAAAAAAGCTCATAGAGGGCAAATGCAAGTCAGCCCCCGCGCGGGGACCGTTTCAGGTTTGCCCTGGCCGGGAGGTAAGCTACCGGTTGGCCTGCTTCTCGGCCAGCCCGCCAACGATGGGCAGATTGATGCGCTTGCCGTTGAAGGCGCCGACGAACACGATGACCAGGATGACGAAGAAGGCGAGATCCACCAATTGCCACAGCGTCAAGGTGAGGAAGACGACAGATGGAACGAGGTTTTGTACGACCCCGACCAGAATATGCACCACCGCCCAGGCAACGAAAAAGAAGATCGACTGCCAGGCGTGGAAGCGGACATAGGAGCTTCTCTTGAAGGGTTCAACGATCAGGAAGACGATTGCCGGGATGATCGTGATGTAGGCGAGGCCGCCTGCGGCATTGTCTGAGAGGCCAGACGGATTCGGATCGGACATGGTAACTCCTTTTAGGCGAGGCTGCTGGATCGGAGATTGACCGCTACCGGAAAGCCGACAGAGCGTCAAGAAAATTGTGGGCCTGGTGGAGAGAATCGGTCCGGTCAGATTTGCTCAGGTAGCGATGCATCTCGGCAGGATTGCCAGTTCCGGGCAGCCCATGCCAACCGCCGCAAGCTGCAGCGCACCCCATCCAATACAATGGGGTTTGGGAGCGTCCATCATGGCACACACGGTTTTTTGCGTTCGCAACAAGAAGGAGATGGAGGGTTTGGACGAACCGCCCTTCGACTCGGAGTTCGGTCAAAAGATCTTCAAGAACGTGTCAAAGGCCGCCTGGGGCGAGTGGGTTGACCGGCAGAAGATGCTCCTGAACGAGTACCGGCTACAGCCCTGGACTCCGTCGGCGCAGACGTTTTTGGTCGAGCAGATGGAAGAGTTCTTCTTCGGGTCTGGCTCGGCGCTGCCCTCGGACTTCGTTCCGCCGTCCCACTGACACCATCAGGTGGCCGGCAGCCTGCTTTGAAAGGCCCGGCCATCGCAACGCCGCGGCCTGGCATGGCGATCTGGCGCCCGATGCCGCTGGTAGAATGGAAGTTGCCGCAATGCGCGGCAACTCGCCCACCTGGCGCCCTCCCCCAACCCCATGGCCTCTTTGGCCGAACAAGAGAAGGAAAAACCTCCCTGTGACCCAGACGATACGCAATATCGCCATCATCGCCCATGTTGACCACGGAAAGACCACGCTGGTGGACGCCATGCTGCGGCAGTCGGGAACCTTCCGCGCCAACGAGCAGGTGGCTGACCGGGTGATGGACTCGAACGAGCTGGAGCGGGAGCGCGGCATCACCATCCTGGCCAAGAACACTGCCATCGTCTTCGAAGGCGGCAAGATCAACATTGTGGATACGCCGGGCCACGCCGACTTTGGCGGCGAGGTGGAACGAGCTCTGAAGATGGTGGATGGGGTGATGCTGCTGGTGGACGCGGCCGAGGGCCCGCTGCCGCAGACCCGCTACGTACTGGCCAAGGCGCTCGAAGCCAAACTGCTGCCCATCGTGGTGATCAACAAAATCGACCGCCCCGACGCCCGGCCGCAGGAAGTCCTGAACGAGATTTACGACCTGTTCATCGACCTCGATGCGGACGAGTCGCAACTGGATTTTCCGGTGCTCTACACGGTGGCCAAGGCGGGCACGGCGACGCTCGATATGGCCACGCCGGGCGTGAACCTGCAGCCGCTCTTTGAGACTATCGTCTCGACGATTCCGCCAGCCACCGGCGACGCGGACGGCACGTTGCAGATTCTGGTCACCAATCTCGATTATTCGGATTATTTTGGCCGCATCGCCATCTGCCGCGTCTTCCAGGGCACGCTGCACTTCGGCGACGACGTGACCATCTCCAAGCGCGACGGCAGCTTGCAAAAGACGCGTATCACCAAGCTCTTCACCTTCAGCGGCCTCAAGCGGACGGAGATCGCCGAAACCACCATGGGCGACATTGTGGCCGTGGCCGGCGTCGAGGGCATCACCATCGGCGAGACCATCACCAGCGTCGAGAACCCGTCGCCGCTGCCGCTGATCGTGATCGACGAGCCGACCATCGCGATTCAATTCAGCGTGAACAATTCGCCGTTTGCCGGGCGCGAGGGCAACTACGTGACCAGCCGCAACCTGCGCGAGCGCCTGGAAAAGGAGTTGCTGACCAACGTCAGCATTCGCGTCGAAGACACCGGCTCGCCGGACAGCTTCAAGGTGCTGGGCCGCGGCGAGCTGCAACTGGCGATTCTGATTGAGATGATGCGCCGCGAGAGCTTCGAGTTGATGGCCGGACGCCCGGAGATCGTCACCAAAATGGTGGACGGCGTGCGCATGGAGCCGGTGGAGCATCTGACCGTCGACGTGCCCGAGGCCTACACCGGCACGGTGATCGAGAAGCTCGGCCCGCGCAAGGGCGAGATGACCAAGATGCACAATCATGGCTCGGGCCGCGTGCGCATGGAGTTTCGCGTGCCCAGTCGCGGCCTCATCGGCCTGCGCAGCGAGATGCTCACCGAGACGCGCGGAACCATCGTGATGAACGCGCTCTTCGACGGCTACATGCCTTACCAGGGCGAGATCCCGCAGCGGCCCACCGGCGCGCTGATCTCCGACCGCCAGGGGCTGACCACGACGTATTCGCTGAACGGCCTGCAGGAGCGCGGCATGTTGTTTGTGGGCGCGGGCGTTGAGGTCTACGAGGGAATGATCGTCGGCGAGCACTCGCGCGACAAGGACCTCGACGTGAACGTGGTCCGCGAAAAACATATGACCAATATGCGCGCCTCCAGCGCGGATGAGGCCATCCGGCTGGTGCCCTACAGGAATCTGAACCTGGAGCAGGCCATCGAGTTCATCGCCGAGGACGAGATGGTGGAAGTGACACCCAAGTCGCTGCGCCTGCGCAAGAAGGTATTGCAGCAGAACCGTCGGCCCAAGCGGTGGGAAAAGAACCTCGAGTAAACTTTGTTGACTCTGTCAGCGTTACGAAAGGGCACGACTTTAGTCTTTGAGATATGTTTTTCGAGGAGATTTAGCCACCCACTCCATTCTGGGCCATTTGACGATCACTTATAGAGCAGAGTTCACATGAGTGTATAACTGCCGGTTACGTGACCTAAGCACTCCTACAAAGCCATCAATTTGTCTCTTCTCTTCACCATATAGCACAACCTTAGACATCCTCTTTTCTGCCACGATGTCATACAAATCCGAAACTTGTGAGCATACATCCTTGATCGGCTTTTCATTTATCGCGCGTCCAAGCAAATAGATCGTTTCAGTGTTCCTATTGATCCCGTCTCGAATAAAGTGTACGTATGGTGATATGGAATAGTTCACCTTTGCCTGCTTACCAACAATCACGATGGCGCATCTACAATATTTCTGAATGAAGTTGAGGTCTAGCTGCTGATCTCCAACTCTCCTGAGAGCAAATGCTTTCAGAAATTCGATCAACGCGTAGACCTCTGTTACCACATCAGGGTTCCGACTTCTTCCGAATACCTTCTGTCCCAAGTAGTCCATCTCCTGAAGGAAAACGGGGAAAAAGACTCCAGCCTTCGCAAGGAGATTGAATGCCTCGAACAACTCTGTCACCTTCGCAGAACCATCGTCAATCTGGGGGTGAAGATATTCCTCAAGGAAATGATCAACGACTTCAGGCTTCTGCTCTTTGAATATTTCGGTCGCCACAAATAGGTCGATTGCTTTTCCCTGAGGCGGGGAGATATATCGCTTGGCTCGATATAAGAGGGCAGTCGAGACAAACAGGAATACAGCTTTGACGAAGTTTTCGTGATGCGGATCATCCCTCTTCACCCGAACAACGACACGGTCCGCCTCGAGGAACGATTGTTTTTTGACATCCGCGTCGACCCACTCGAGTCTTACACCCTTGACTTGGAATCCGGGCATTTCTTCTGCGTGCGTCTTCACAAATTCATTGACGCTTCCTTGAATATCGTGCTGGACGTACTTCTTGTGTGCCTGCTTGAATCCAAGCTTCAGGAAATCAATTGCCTTCCAGATGAGGGCAATCCATTTCTCAACCTTCTCGGGATTCTTTAGGATTGCCGTCACGATCACAGCAATGCCGACGCCGCTGCCGAGAAGAAACGTGAGAATTTGATTAACCACGACCTTAATCCTTTCTAATTAACCTATCTTATCACATCGGGATTAGCTTGGCGATTCGGAAGGTGATCTCTGTTCTGTACCCCGGAGCTCCGCACGATGCTCAGTGAGGCTAGGTAAACATCCGACCTTATCACAGACGAATTTTACGTCACCACTCTCCGGAAAAACGGCAGCTAAATTATCCAACGTAACCGGCCCATGGCAGAACTTGCACTTGGCCCTTCCCTTCGTTACCTCTGACAGAACACCCAAACTGTCCAAGAACTCCGTCAGATTATCATCGTGAACGGCGGCAATTGTCGTCTTGGAAGCGTCCATATAGCCTCCTACACTCAAGTCAAACGTAACACCAAAACCGAGATTTGAAGCAGGAAAGATCATAATGGGCACCTCGATCAGCCAATCCGCTTGAATGCGTGCAATTTCATTGCCAAACGTCGCTTTGATCGATTGTTGATCTCCTATCCCCATTTCTTGCAGGCTTTATTGTTGTCCCGCCGTGCCGCTCAATGCCGGAACAGCGCCGTCACAGCCACTTCCACCACCGCAAACAGCACGCTGACCGCCACCAGAAATCCCTTGGCGCGCTGCCAATGCCGGGTGCCCCAGGTCTCGATTCCGAGACCTGGTATTGAATCTGCGACGCTTTCCATTTTTGCCGGCGCTCAGTCCGGCAGTTTCGATTCCAGCACTTCCTGCGCGCGCGCGGCGCGCCACGCGGCCAGCCGTTCGTAGAGCGCCGCGTCGTTCAAGGCCAGAATCTCGGCCGCCAGCAGCGCGGCATTGGCCGCTCCGGGCTTGCCGATGGCCAGCGTGCCGACGGGAACGCCTCTGGGCATCTGCACCATCGATAGCAGCGAGTCCAGGCCGTTGAGCGGCGTGGCCGCAATGGGCACAGCCAGCACGGGAAGCAGCGTTTTGGCGGCCATCACGCCGGCCAGGTGAGCCGCGCCTCCGGCCCCGGCGATCAGCACCCGCAGCCCCCGCGCCCGCGCCGTTTCAACGTATGCAAAGAGCTGATCGGGGGTGCGATGCGCGCTCAACACCCGCGCTTCATGGGGAATTTCCAGCGCGCGAAGAATTTCGACGGCAGCCGAGAGCACCTCGTAGTCGCTCTTGCTGCCCATCACCACGCCAACCAGCGGTTGTTCGCTCATAAGCCTGATTATACGAGACTCCGGGGTGCGGATTGAATACTGAAAGGAAGCCGCGCCCTGGAGGTCTTTCGGCTTCGGCGCTCAATGCCGGTGCCAAGCCTCCACAGCCACTTCAATCACCGCGAAGAGCACGCTGACAGCCGCCAGAAAGCCCTTGGCGCGCTGCCAGTTCTGCTCGTGCCGCTCCATGCGCCGCTCCAGATCGGCGAGCCGTCCGCCGTTGCCGTCGCCCGTTAGATTGGTCATCTGCGTCTTCAGCACGCTCAAGTCGCTCAGCACCTGCGCTTCGAATTCATTCATCATCCGCATTCGCCAAGCTCCATCTCGTCATTTCTCAAGACCGTGTTCCTTTCGGCGAGCAACCGGGGTCCCCACGGACAGGTCTTCGTCCGTGGGGTGGTCTTACGATCCCAGCGGCAGGTTGATGAACAATGCCGTTGAGAACTCGGAATAGTTCGGCGGCGTCGAACCGTCATACATCCGGATATAGAACCGGTCGTTGGCGGTCTCACGGGAAAACGTCATGTTGGGCAGCGTCGCGCGCACCACCAGGCCCGGATCTTCGCCCGGCATGAAGGCAAAATCCCGCCTCCGTATCTCGAATCCTCCGCCTGTGGGAGGTGTTATGCCGGCATTGATCGCCACCGTGCTCCCATTCAGCGCAGTCACCGTAAGGCCGGTGAGATTGGCAAGTAAAGTCGGAGCAATCGGCACCGGAAGCCATGCATCGACGGGTACCGTCGCGCTGGTCTTGATGGCCAGGTCGTCGGCCCAATCGTTGGCAAATGTAATGGCATACTCCACCAGGTCGGGATAACTGGCGCGGTAACTCACCTTCACCGTTCGCACCACCACCTCCGCGTTCAGGCTGGTTGACGGCGCATTCAAAAGCAGTGCATCGCCCGGCCAGACGTCGGCGGCAAAACTTGTCCTGTTTCCGCTATAAGCGCCGCTCCACAGCGCGCTGACGCCGGCCGCCGCCTGTTCGATGGCCAGGGCCGCATTCAGGCAGTCTGTGGAACTGCGCGCCGGAGGGTTGGTTACCGAGCCGATCCATGCGGCTACGGCAGGCGTTCCGGCCTGCGTCAGCGCCTGCTGGCTGGCGGTGTTCACAGCTCGTCCCACCGCCCTGCCCACCGTGCGATAATTCACAGCGATCTGCTCGCCGGCCACCGGCGCATACCCGGTATAGAACACCACCTTTCCGGTGCGCTCCAGGTGGCACTCGGCCGCCTCGGCTGTGGTGCCCACCCGCCGTGTATACGGACCGCCGCTGGGGGGCGTGCTCACCACCCAGCCCGATCCCAGATTGGTCAGGTTGATCGCGCGCATGGTTCCAATCAGGTTGATGCTGCTGGCTGCCACCACCGTGCACGCGGGGGGCAGGCTGGCGATGGCGCCGTCATAGAGCGTCACCGGCATCCCGCCCACTCCATTCACAAACTCCTGAATCTCCAGTTGCAGCTTGCCCGGACTTAGATTCGTCTGTCCGCCCAGGGTAATTGCCCCGCTATCTCCAAAGGAACGGTAGATCGCCAGCGCCCGCTCATTCTCAGGGCAATGCACCCTGACGCGCAGCGTGTATTGGTAGGCTGGATTGATCGCATAAGTCGTTCCCGCCGGCATTCCTTGAATCATCGGCTGCAAAGTAACCGCCGCGGTGCCCTGCTGCGCCGCTGCCAGAAACCCCGCAATACATGCCGCCTGCGTATTCAGGCCAACAAAAAAGCCGGCCAGAACCCCGGTGCTGCCCGGTGAAAGAGTTACTCCCACAGCCTCCAGCAACAAGGTTCCACCCATTTCCACCGGATCAAGCCACCCCAGCAGCGTCTCCCCGTCGATTCCGTTGCCGCCGTCCATCACCAGGCCGCCTGCGCCCAGCTCGAGATATCCATTGCCGCCCGGATTGCCCCACACTTGCGAGTCGATTGCGCTCTCGTTAAAGAGCTCGCTGATGAGGTTGGACTTGGATGCGGCGGGGAAGAACGGGTCCGCGGCCAGATAATACTGCGTTGTTACTCCGTCGCCCAGAAAATACTCCGTCACATAGGCAACCGGCTCGTGCTCGCCGCAAACCGTCACATCGTTTGCCAGCGCGCGTTTGACGCTGGCGTTAAATGCCAAGTTGGCCAGGCTCAGGCTGCCGTCGATCTCGTTCAGCGTATGAATGGCGCCTGGCACCGCGGAGACCGTCAGCGCACCATTGACCGCGCGATACGCGGCCCGTGCGTGGCTGGCCACTTGTCCGGCGCTTTTGCTCCACGGCGCGCCCAGATCGGGAACAAAGTTGCTGACCGGCGCGCTCAAGGAAAGCCCCCGGGTAGAGAGCGCTGCCGATCCGGCATGAGTTACCAGAGCGGTCATCAGCGCCCCGGCAGTCTCGCCCGTTGCGCCCCTGCTGGGCGGCATCAGCAACTGGTCCAGCAGCAGTTCGTCGCTCACGGCCTGGATGGCAATCCGGTAGCGCGGGCCCTCGATTGCCAGCCCCGCATATTCCGGCAGCGGACTTACCGCGATGTAACCCGTGAAGTAGGGCGTGCCGTCATCGGCCGTCATCGCCAGTGACTGGTTGCGCGAGGGCGTCGCCAGGCTGCCGTTGGCCGGCAGGCTCAGCCATAACTGGCAAATGGAAGGCTCGTTCAGCTTGCGCTCGATCGTCAACGGCCGCGCTGCATCGAGCGCCGCCGTGTAGTCCTGCCCTTGGATCGTAATCTTCATTGTGACTCTCTGACTTGCCTACTCGGTGATTTACTTACACCAGCGCATTGGCCGCCGGCAGGAAACTCCGGTAACAAACCACATGTTCCCCATCCAGTGGATCGGTTACCGGCAGCGCCAGAAACTGTCCCTTGAGCAGCACCCGCGCCTGCCCGCCTTGATGCTTGCCGTCCAGCGGGATCGCCGCTTCTTCCGCGCCGGCCATGGTCTGCAGCCGCGGATAGTGAAAGAAGATCCTCTCCCCCTGGCTGCCTTGCATCACAAACAGCGCCGACCACTCCTGATAGAAACTGCCGCCTTCGCGATCCACAAATCCAGTCACTGCCTGCAGCTTGGCGCCTGCCGCCGGAGCGCCGCCCGGCAACGGTTCGGCGAGCGTAAGTCCGGTGGAATTTACCTGGGAGACCAACCCAACATTGAAGGTCACGCGCCGGATATAGTCCACGTCCGTCAGCGCCTGCCGTACATACGCGCCCGAAACCGGCGCGCCCACAAAGCCCGTCTGTCCCGTGTAATCCACATCCAGCGCAATGATCGAGCCGGGCGCGAACTTTGCCGCATCCGTGGCAGCCAGCAGGATCGACGCAGCCGTCGAGCCGGTTTGTGGAGTGACCGCGGGAGACGCCTGTGCTCCATTGGCCGCAGGAGCAGCCCTGCTCGCCGGAGCCAACAGGTTCATGTGCTGCGAGCCCGTGGCCAGCGCCATGGTCAGCTTTGTCCAGCTCAGAAACTGCAAGCTCACCTGCGCCTGGAGCGTCTCGCGCACCTGCTCCAGCGTTCCGGCCGGAATGCCCGCCAACACCGGCGAACTCTTGCTTCCCGGCTTGCGCGTAAACTCCTGAATCCAACCCAGGCTGATCCACGGAGCCGGCGGAGCGTCGAGGCTGAACCCGCCCTGCTCCGCCGGATCGAAGAGCACCGGTGTCTGCGCCGCGCGATTCACCGGCGCAAAATACCCTCGAACCCGCCGTGCCACCGGCGCGGGAGCCGAAAACCAATTTGCCGCCATTTACTCCCCCTGCTCCTGGTAGCTGTAAACCATCACCTTTGCCGACCGGCTCAACAGGTCCCGCTGGACCACGATCGGTGTAATCCCCGGCTCGTCCCAAAACACCTGCGTCAGCATCGCTGCCGGCGGTGTTGCCGTGTAACTCAACTTGGGCGTGTAGAAAGGTTGGAGCATCGCCACCAGTTCCTCGTCCATCGCGCTCAACGACCGGCCGCGATCCAACCCGCCAAAACTCTGCGTCCCGCAGGTCTGATAGACGATCTCGCACTCCTCCGCCGCCATCGTCGACCCGAGATCCATATCGATGCCCAGGCCCAGCCAGCGCAGGACAAACACATCATTGGGAAGCTGGCTGAAGGGGGCTTCCGCCTCCTCCACCAGAATCCCCGGCCGCACCGCCCCGCGCAGCAGAATCGTCCGCTCCGGATTGATCGTGGTCAACCGCGCGCGCAGCGCCATATAAAACGAGTCTTTCGCATTTTGCATGGAGTACAGCTCCTCGTGCCCTGCGCCAAAAGCTCTAAGTCTGCTCACTCGCAGTCAAGTGGCTGGTTACACCGCCTGCTGGCGCGCTTCCCGCAACAGCAACCGGTAGAGATACACCTGGCCGAAGGCCTCGTTGGAAGCGATCGACTCAATCAGGTAATCCTGACCCGCCACCGTAACCGCCAACGTCATGGCAAAGAGAGATTGGGCCGAAGACAGGTCCAGCGCGCTAACTTGCTGCTCCACGCCGGTGGCCGATACGAATAACTCCCACTTCGACTCCCCGCCCTCCTGCCATGTTGGCCGCAGCTTCCGCATCACCACCGGGCTCACCACCACATCGGCAAAGGCCGTTGCCACCAGTCCCAACTCGGACATGTTGGTATCCGTATTCGTGCCCGTCACCCGCAGAAGGGCCGTCGTTCCTGTCATGCTTCGCAGCAGGGCATCGGCCAGCATCTGCGGCGCTCCCACCGGGTTGCGCGGCGCCGTATCGCTCATCGCTCACCCCAGCCTGTTCGCAATGTAGGGACGCAGCCAGGCCTGCACCGTTTCGTCCACCAGCGAACTCGAGAAATACTGCATCTGCATCGTGTCGATCTTGGTCTTGCTGGCGTTCAGCGCCGGCGTCGACTGCGCATTCCGCACAATCTGCGCGCATGCGGTCTTCACGTCGTCGCCGATCGTCGCCAATCCCGCCGTATAGGTCACCGCCACTTCGTTGTAAGGCAGCCCCAGCACATTCCACGGCAGCGTCAGCTCCCCGGTATTCGGATCAAAGTCCACGGAGTTCGGATCGATCGCCGTCCACTGGCCGGGCAGCGAAAACGCCCACACAATTTCAAACAACGGCTCGTTCAGAATCTCCCCGCGCCGCGGCTTCGCATACCGGCCTTCAATGCTCACAATCGGCGTTGTGGCCGTCCCCAGCGGCGCCAGCGGCAGATAACTCAGCAACACCGTCTGCGATCCGCTGGTCAGCCGCAACCGCTCCGTGTACTGGATCACGTTCAGGTCCGGCCGCCTGCAGTAGCTGTTGATCAATGCCGTGGCGGCCGTAATCCAGTCCGCCGTAGTTCCAGCCGGCAATCCATAGTTCGGGTAATCCGCTGGCTGCAGATATGCCATACCTTTTCCCTTCCCTCTTGTTCGTCCCCGCCGGGCCTGCGGGAGAAACTGCTCAATCTCTCCCGCATGCCCATTACATTGCCGATCAGCCGTTCGCTAACTCGCTGACTTGCTAACTCGCCAACCCGCTCCCTACCGGTCCACCAGAACCTGGTAATGCGCGTAGTTGGCGCCCTTGACCACCACGGCGCCGAATTTCACCGCGACATACTGGTAAGCCAGTGAGTTCGGCAGCCCCAGTTGGAAGATGCGCGGCGTCGGATCGCCGAGCCAGTGGTACTCGATCAGATCCTCGGTCACGATGTAGGCCGGCAGCACCGCCGTGCCCGAGCCCGGCGTGCCGGTGTAACTCAGGCTCCAGTCCGGAATCAGCGGCAGATCGCCCGCCTGCGTCGAGAGCATCTTCACCCGGATTCCGCCCGTGATGTTGTCGGTATTCAGCACCACGTTGAACTCGGCCTTCATCTCCCGGTCGATCAGGTCCAGCAGCACCGGGTTGGCGTAGATCGCCGTGGGCCGCACTTGGAAGCCGTTGCTGGCTACCATCTGCGCCACCGCCGACTTGATGCCGTCCACGATCGAAGCCGTCGTGCCGATCGTCGCCGTCAGGCCGCCCGCCTGGATCTGGCCGATCGCGCCCATATACTGCGTGGTCGTCGGCGTGCTCAGGCTGGTGTCGTTGCCGTTCCACAGAGCCACGTCGTGGGTCACCATCACACCACTCACCGTATCCACCAGGTCTTTGGCCTGCAAGTAGGCAAACTGTTTCTGCTGGTCGCCCAACTCGATGTCGAAGAGGTTGTAGTTGATCTGCGAAACGATCGCCTTCAGCGGCACGCTCCGCTCCACCCGCGTCGGGCTTACCACCGTCGGCACGATGCTGCGCGGATTCACGAAGCCGGCCGTGCCCGGATTCGGAATCGCCGTCTCCTCGAAGAACCGCGAGGGATGTCCCGTCGCCGGAACCTGCTTGATGCGCTGTCCGAAGGGGCTCGAACGGCGGCAAATGTCGAATATCTCGGTCTGATACAGCGGAACTTCGATAGCGCCCGGCCCGATAAAATCCGCTGCCGCGTGAATGTCTGCAAAGGTTGCGTTCATAGGCTCTTTCCGCCCCCTCCATGGGGCCGTTGTAGCTGCTAGCTCCTAGCTGCTAGCTTGTTGCTGCCGGAATCCGGCTTTGGTTGCATCTCTCCCGGCAAGGGGCGGTCCCGATAACTTTCCACCAAGGCCGCTTTCCAGCCGCAACTTACCCGCGTTCCCAATCGAGCTTTTAGCTAGAAGCTGGTAGCTAGAAGCTGCTTCTAGGCGATCGATCCTGCCCGCAGCAGTTGGCTCTTTACCGCGATGCGCTGTTCCAGGCTCAGTCCGGCCAGCGCCGCATCCAGGGTCCGCACGTCCACCGGGCCATCCCCGATGCCATGCTTGGCCAGCATCTCGTTGGTTGCCGAGGGCAACGTCCTGCGCAGCGGGTTCAACGCGTTTTGCGCAGCCCCAGCCTTCAACTCGGCCAACTCCCGTTCGGCCGCGGCCAACTTCTCGGCCAGTTCCGCCTCCCGCCGGTCCGCCGCGGCGGACTCGACGGTTGCCGAAATCCTCTCCACCTCACCCGTCAACGCGGTCGCCGCGGCGCCCCGCTCCTCGAGCCAGTTCAGCGTTCTCTCCAGCAGGGTCGTCGCGGCCTCCAGCCGCTCCCCAATCTCTTTCTCTTCCTTTTCCATGTCCTTCCTTTCCTGTTTGCCGTGAATGTCGTCGAAAAAATCCCGCTAACTTGCTGACAAAAGAGGCTCCGGTTCACGGAGCCTCTTTGCTAACTCGCTGACTCGTCCGCCGCGGCGGACTAACTTGCCATGCGGAAGCTCGTGGCCCGGTAAGCCGCCTTCTCCCTGAGCAGAATTGCCGCTCCGGTAAAGGTCACGCGGGTCAGCTTCCACACCTCGGCCCGCATATCCTCAACCCGCGCGTCGGCCAGTTCATAGCTCATGCCCATCGACTCGGGCGACTGTGCCTGAATGGCTCCGGCCACCTCGGGAAAGTCGCGCGCATAAAGATATCCGCGCACCACCAGCCGCTGCCCGATCACATCCGCCTCGGTCAGCAGCCCGATCTTGCGCCGCGCGTCGTGGCCGTCCCACCCCGGCCGGTAGTCCACCGCCATGCCCAGCAGCGAAGGCAGCGCCTTCTCCGCCGCCTCCCGCGTCAACATCACCCGGTGCCCGTGCGCTCCGGCCGGCGCCTTGTCGCTGGCCGCATTCACCATCGTCAGTACCCCCTCGAACGCCACCCGGTTGGGGTGCCCGTCCACGTGGGGAATCTTTACCGCCATCGCTTCCAGTC
>CABEDF010000256.1_pt1 | contig 17022 bp, 11 predicted proteins | sample 3132921 | NCBI WGS metagenome assembly CABEDF01 (sample SAMEA5534329, study PRJEB31848) | metagenome | biome: tundra; feature: field; material: soil | place: USA | collected 2013-05 | depth 0.15 m
GATCAGTTTCCGAGTCGCCGGCCAACCGGGCGTTGGCTGTTAAACGCCGAATTGGACTCAACATCTCGGTGAGCGCAATGCCCTGTTTGCGTCAAGTGAGACTCAGATTCCGGATTGCCCGTGATCCACGGGCGCTCAAATCTGCCAGAAGGAATAGGCCTCAACTCAGATAAATACCCAAGCAGGCAGCGGGCTTCGGCCACAACGCTCATTTCGGCCGTAACCGATCACTGGTAAGAGTGACGTGCATCACTGCGGACCACTGTTTGCCGAGATGTAGACTAATTCGGGTTTTTGAGGGGGGAAACTACCTGTGGGAAGCAGGAGGGAAGGCTTCGTGAGGGCGAGAACAAGGCTGAGACTTCCGGTTGCAGCGGGCGGCGGAGGCGAAGGAATTGCCGTGCATGGAAGGCGCGGTCGCGCGCGCGGAGGCAATGGGATATGAATTGGCGCGAAGAGTACAAGAAAAAGTGCATGGATGCGGGGCAAGCGCTGGAGGCGGTGCGCTCTGGCGTTCGCGTATGGATCCAGTCCGGGTGCGGTACGCCTTCGCCGCTGGTGGACGCGCTGGTGGCGCGGGCTCCCGAGGTGCGCGATGTGGAGATCGTCCACATGATGACGCTGGGGAGCGCGGACTATACTAAGCCGGAGTACGAAGGGCATTTTCGTCATCGCGGATTGTTTCTGGGAGCGAACGTGCGCGAAGCGGTGGCCGCCGGACGCGCCGACTACACGCCGATCTTCCTGAGCGAGATTGAAGGCTTGTTTGTGAGCGGCGCTCTGCCGCTGGATGTGGTACTGATGCAGGTTTCGCCTCCGGATGCGCACGGATTCGTGAGCCTGGGAACGACGGTGGACAGCACGCTGACCGCGGCGCGCTGCGCCGGGGCGGTGATTGCCGAAGTGAATGAGCGGATGCCGCGCACGCATGGAGACACGTCCATCCATGTGAGCCGGATTTCCGCGATTGTGGAGACATCGCGGCCGCTGCTGGAACTCTGCGCGGAGCCTCCCTCGGAACTGCACCTCCGCGTGGCGCGCAATGTGGCCTCGCTGATTCCGGATGGAGCCACGCTGCAGACGGGGATTGGCGGGATTTCGGATGCCGTGCTGACGTGCCTGGAAGACAAACGGGACCTGGGAATCCATACCGAAATGTGCTCGGACGGCGTGATCGAGCTGATGGAATCGGGCGTCGTGAATGGCGAGCGCAAGTCGCTGCATCGGGGCAAGGCAGTGGTTACGTTTGTGCTCGGAACGCGGCGGCTGTTCGATTTCATCCATGAGAACGCGAGCTTCGAGTTCCGGCCGATTTGCTACGCTTGCGATCCGTTTGTGGTGGCGCAGAACGACAGAATGGTGGCCATCAACTCGGCGCTGCAGGTGGACCTGACGGGGCAGGTGTGCGCCGACTCGCTGGGGACCAAGCCTTACAGCGGTTTTGGCGGGCAACTGGATTTCATTCGTGGAGCGGCCCGCTCGAAGGGCGGCGTGCCGATCATTGCGTTGCCGTCGACGGCGCTGGGCGGCGGTGTGTCGAGGATTGTGCCGGTGCTGGAGCCGGGCGCGGGAGTGGTGACGTCGCGCGCGGATGTGCATTACGTGGTGACCGAGCACGGAATCGCGTACCTGCATGGGAAGACGCTGCGCGAACGCGCCGAGGCGTTGATCGCGATTGCCGATCCCCGGTTTCAGGGGGAGCTGGAGGATTTCGCGGTGCGCTCGCATTACCTGGAGCGCAAAACGGCAACGGCTGTGTATGCCTGAGGGGCGGCGACTTGCCGGAGAGGAGTGCTGGATGAACGATGCGGAGAAGCGGGACCGAGGCTTGCTGCGGGTGGATGTTGACGAGTGCAAGGGCTGCGGGCTGTGTGTGGAAGCCTGTCCGCCGAAGGTGATCGGCCTGAGCGAGCGGCTGAATCACTACGGCTATCGCACGGCAACCTATGCGGGCGCGGGCTGCACGGGGTGCGGAATCTGCTTTATGGTGTGTCCCGAGCCGGGTGCGATTACGGTTTTGAGAATCGTGCATCGCAAGGCCGATGAAGGACACGGCGTTGAACCAGCCATTGTGGGAGCGAGCGAATGCACAAGCAACTGATGAAGGGGAACGAAGCGATTGTGAGGAGCGCGATTCTCGCCGGATGCCGCGCGTTCTACGGGTATCCCATCACGCCGGCCAGCGAGATTGCGGAGGCGGCGGCGCTCTATATGCCGCGGGCCGGCGGAGTGTACTTGCAGGCCGAGAGCGAGGTCGCGGCGATGAACATGCTCTACGGCGCGGCGTCGGCGGGCGTGCGCGCGATGACGGCGTCGAGCGGGCCGGGGATCAGCCTGATGCAGGAAGGCATCAGCTACATGGCGGGCGCGGAGCTGCCCTGCGTGATCGCCGACATCACCCGCGGCGGGCCGGGATTGGGAAACATTGCCGCCGAGCAGGGCGACTATCACCAGGTGGTGAAGGGCGGCGGCCACGGCAACTACCGGACCATCGTGCTGGCGCCGCATTCCGTGCAGGAGATGGCGGACTTGACGGCGCTGGCCTTCGAGCTGGCTGACCGCTATCGCAACCCGGTGGTGTTGCTGGCCGATGGATTCATCGGGCAGATGATGGAGCCGGTCGAGTTCCCGCAGACGGCCGTCGCGCCGCGGCAGCCCGAGTATGCCGTGACGGGAACGGAGGAGACGCGCGGCAATCTGATTACCTCGCTGCATCTCGACATCGATGATCTGGAGGCGCATCAGGGCCATCTGGAAGCGAAGTATCGCCGCGCCGAGGAGTGCGAGGTGCGCGCCGAAGAGTGGCGTACGGAGGATGCGGAGATTGTGCTGACAGGCTACGGAATCATGGGCCGGATTCTGAAGGCCGTGGCTGCGGAGGCGCGCTCGAACGGGCTCAAGGCCGGTGTGCTGCGCCCCATCACGCTCTATCCATTTCCGAAGTTGCATTTCAAGCGGCTGGCTGAGCGCGCGCGCGTCTTCGTGGTGGTTGAAATGAGCAACGGCCAAATGCTGGAAGACGTTCGGCTGGCGCTCAACGGCGTCCGGCCTGTGAAGTTTTTGAGCCGCGTGGGCGGCAATGTGCCGTCGCATGAAGAGGTGCTCGGATTTGTGCGGGAGCAGGCGCTGCGTTACCTGCCTACCGTGGAGCCGGAAGAGGAGCGAATGGCAAATGTCTAGCGAAATGGCTTCTGAATACGAGGTGTCGCACGGCAAGGCGAAGGCGTTCTACGAGCGCTATGAGCGCAAGGAAGAGCTGCAGCATCAGACGCACTTTTGCCCTGGCTGCGGGCACGGCCAGGTGCACAAGATGCTGGCCAAGGCCATCGATGAGCTGGGCATCCAGAACAGAACGATCCTGGTCGGCCCGGTAGGCTGCGGTGTGTTTACCTACCACTACTTCGACGTGGGCAATATATCGGCCGCACACGGCCGTGCGCCGGCGGTGGCCACAGGGGTGAAGCGGAGCAGGCCGGAGAGCATCGTGATCGACTACCAGGGCGATGGGGATTTGGCAGCCATCGGGTCGGCGGAGATTCTGCATGCGGCCAATCGCGGCGAACACATCACCGTGATCTTCGTGAACAATGCCATCTACAGCATGACCGGCGGACAGTCGGCGCCGACAACGCTGCTGGGGCAGAAGACTACGACGACCCCGGACGGACGGCACGCGGCCACCGAAGGGTATCCGCTGCACGTGAGCGAGCTGCTGGCCACGCTTGAGGCACCCGTATACATCGAGCGCGTGGGGCTGGGGGACAACAAGCAGATTATGCAAGCTGCACGCGCAATCAAGCGAGCCCTCGAAAACCAGGTGCGCGGGCTGGGCTTCTCGATGGTGGAGGTGCTGTCGCCGTGCCCGACGATTTGGAAGATGCCGCCGGTGGAGGCGCAGCGCTGGGTGCGCGATGTGATGGAGAAGACGTTCCCGCTGGGGGTGTTTTGCGATCGCGCGAAAGAGGCGCAGCCACGCCCGTTGCCTGAGGCCGGGCCGGCGCTCGAAGAGATTCCGCGGATTCTTGGCGTTGACATCGAGGGTTTGCCTGAAGGCAACGCGCAGGCCATGGAACATGCGGCAGAAGAGTTGGACCTTCGCGTGCGGGTGGCGGGCTTTGGCGGGCAGGGAGTCTTGTTGCTGGGTGAAGTGCTTGCGGAGGCAGGACTGGACGCCGGGCTGGAGGTTTCGTGGCTGCCGTCCTACGGGCCGGAGATCCGGTCGGGCACTTCAAACTGTCATGTGCGCCTGGCGCGGCAGCCGATCGATTCGCCGTTGGTGACGCAGCCCAATGTGCTGGTGGCGATGAATGAGCCATCGCTCAGGAAGTTCCATTCGAGCGTGCGTCCGGGTGGATGGATTCTCTACAACGGGGAGGCATTTCCGTCCGATTGCGGGCGGGAAGATGTGCATGTGCTTGCGCATTCATTCACGCACGTGGCCGATGAGCTGGGCGATGCGCGCGCGGGCAACATGGTGATGCTGGGTGCGCTGCTGGAGATCACGGCGGTGTTGCCGGAGGCAAGCATCGACGCCGCATTGCGGCGGCTGGTCAAGAGTCCGAAATGGGTGGCGCTGGACGAGCGCGCGCTGGCGCGCGGGCGAGAGTTGTACAGAGAATCACTGCAAGAGGTAGGCCATGAAAGCTGAAGCCGATCCGAATCTGATTGTGTATTTCGGCGGGCAGTATATGCCGCTCGGCGAGGCGCGCGTGGGGATCCTGACCCATGCCCTGCATTACGGGACGGGAGTGTTTGAGGGGATTCGCGCGCACTGGGATGAGGCGCAACAGGAGCTGTTTGTGCTGCGCCCCCTGGAGCACTATGAGCGCTGGAAGCAGAACTGCGGCATTCTGCGGATTGTCGTTCCGCCGTCGGCGGAGGAGTTGTGCGAGATCACTCTGGAATTGATGCGGAGGAATGCCTTTCGGACCGATGTGTATGTCCGGCCGCTGGCTTATAAGAGCGCGGAGCGAGTCGGGGTAAGCACCGACGATCAGGATGCCTTTGCGGTGATCGCGCTGCCGTTTGGCGATTATCTGCACGCCGACAAGGGACTGCATGCGGGCGTGAGCTCATGGCGGCGGATCGAGGACAATGCGATTCCGGCGCGGGCCAAGATCTGCGGAGCATACGTGAACAGCGCACTGGCCAGCGACGAGGCGCGGCATTGCGGATTCGACGAGGCAATCTTTCTGAACGAGAGCGGCCATGTTGCCGAGGGCGCCACGTGCAACATCTTCATGGCGCGCAAGGGGAAGCTGATCACGCCTGCGGTGACGGAGAACGCGCTGGAAGGAATCACGCGCGACTCGGTGATGGAACTGGCGCAGCGGGAACTCGGCCTGCAGGTTGTGGAACGGGCGATTGACCGCAGCGAATTGTACGTATGCGACGAGTTGTTCTTCACTGGGACAGCGGTGGGCATTGCGCCGGTGGTGCGCGTCGATCATCGGCCGGTGAAAGATGGGGCGATCGGCGCTATTACGCGCGGGGTGCAACAGTTGTACTTCGATGCGGCGCGGGGACACATGCAGACTTACTTGAAGTGGCTGTTGCCGGTCTACCGATCGCGAAACACACGAGAGCAGGACGCGATTTAGCCCACGGAGATGAATGTGGGTTGAGCGGATGACGATGTGCAATGCGCGCGGTGGGCTGGTTCGGCAAAGGAGGAAAGACGATGCTCACGACAAAACTTGCAGATAACGCCTATGACGTTGCGCTGGAGAATTTCGATGCGGCAGCGGACGCATTGCAGCTCGACAACGATACGCGGGAGATGATCAAGTATCCCGAACGTGTGCTGATGGTGACTGTGCCGGTGCGCTTGGACGACGGGCATATTCACCGCTTTGAGGGCTACCGCGTGCAGCACAGTATGGTGCGCGGGCCCGCCAAGGGCGGCATCCGCTACCACCCGCAGGTAACGCTGGATGAAGTGAAGGCGCTGGCCACATGGATGACATGGAAGTGCGCGGTGGTGAATATTCCGTTTGGCGGCGCCAAGGGCGGAATTACGTGCGATCCGAAGCGCATGTCTCCAGGCGAACTGCAGCGCATGACGCGGCGCTACACGAGCGCGATTCTTCCCTTGATTGGGCCGGAGCAAGACATACCCGCGCCGGACGTGTACACGAATCCGCAAACCATGGCGTGGATTATGGACACCTATAGCATGACCAAGGGGTATCCTATTCCCGGCGTGGTGACAGGAAAGCCGATCAGCCTGGGCGGATCGCTGGGGCGCAACGAAGCAACCGGCCGCGGCGTGTTCTACACCATCCAGAGCGCGTGCGAGCACCTGCGGCGGCCGTTGAAGGGCGCCACAATAGCGGTACAGGGCTTTGGGAACGCCGGTTCGATTGCGGCGCAACTGCTGCATGAGGCGGGAGCGAAAGTCATCGCGGTGAGCGATTCGACCGGCTGCGTTTACAACCGGAACGGATTGAATATTCCGGAGCTGATTCTTCTGAAGGCCCTCAGCGGGCATGTGGAAGGATTTCCGGAAAGCGAGGCAATCAGTCCAGCCGAGTTGCTGGCCTTGAAGTGCGACATCCTGGTGCCCGCGGCGCTGGAGAACGCGATCCACGCGGAGAATGCATCCGCGGTGCGTGCGACGATGATTGCCGAAGCAGCGAACGGACCTCTGACCCCGGCGGCAGACAGGATTCTGGAAAGCAAGGGAGTATTCGTGATTCCGGATATCCTGTGCAATGCCGGCGGAGTGACGGTCTCGTACTTCGAGTGGGTGCAGGATGAGCAGCACTTGTTCTGGGAGGCGCAGGATGTCTACAACCGCCTGGAACACGTGATGAAGACTGCTTTCCGGGATGTGCTGAAGATCCATCTGGAAAAGAAGGTTCCGATGCGCATTGCCGCGAACATGCTCGGCATTGGGCGCGTGGCTGAGGCTGTGCAGCTCCGGGGCATCTATCCATAGATGGCGGCGAGATTATAGCAATTCCCGCTTCGGAGTTCACAGGGACTTAATCTCCTTCGGAATCGCGGGATTGCTGCCCGCAGCGATCGCTTTCACTTTTTTGCCGGCGATCGCTCGATGAGGCCGTCCGGGACTTAGGACAGAACATCCCACACCTTCCCTGGCCCTATCAAGCGGGAAACTGACTTTACGGCAAAACCAGAGATACTGTGTTCTGTTGAGATTATTTCAAGGTCGCCGCTCCCTGATGGCCGCGTCGACTTGAGTGTTGCGGCTTTGGGATACATCATCTCTGGTTTTGCGATAGCGCCTTGCGCGCGCTTCCCCTGACTGGGTATCTTTGTGAGCAGATTGAGCAATTCCCGGAAAGACATTTATGGACGTTCTAAAACAGCTTTTCGAGCAGCATTACCGGTTGCCGGCCGAAGACGTGCGACCGCTTCAGGGGCAACTCGGCGGCTCGGGGCGCGCCATCGTCCGGCTGACCGGCGGGAATTTGAGCGCCATCGGCATTCTGTATCCGGTGCGGGAGGAGAATGTCGCTTTCCTTGAGTTCTCCAGGCATTTTCGCAGGCACGGATTGCCGGTGCCGGAGATTTATGCGGAGGATTTGAGCCAGGGCGCCTACCTTGAAGAAGACCTGGGCGACACGACACTCTTCGAATTTCTCGGCAACAATCGCGACGGCGAGGCCATCGCTCCACAGGCGATCGAAGCGTATCGCAAAGTGGTGGCTGTGTTGCCGCGTTTTCAGGTGGAGGCAGGCCGTGATTTGAATTACAAAGTCTGCTATCCGCGCTCGAGCTTCGATCGCCAGTCCATCGCCTGGGATCTGAACTATTTCAAGTATTATTTTCTGCGGCTGGCCGGCGTGCCCTTCAACGAACAGGCGCTGGAGCATGATTTCACCCGCTTGACGAAGTTTCTGCTGGGCGCCAACCATGATTATTTTCTCTATCGGGATTTCCAATCGCGCAATGTCATGCTGCGCGACGGGCAGCCGTTCTTTCTGGACTACCAGGGCGGCCGCAAAGGCGCGCTGCAATACGACATCGCGTCTCTCCTCTACGATGGCAAGGCCGATCTGCCGCCGAAGTTGCGCCAGGAGTTGCTCGACTACTATCTCGACTGCCTTGGGAGTTTCATCGACTTCAAGCGCGAAGCGTTCATGGAGCACTATTACGCGTACGTTTACGTGCGCATCCTGCAGGCCCTGGGAGCCTATGGTTTCAGAGGGTTTTACGAGCGCAAGGCGCATTTTCTGCAGAGCGTGCCGTACGCGCTGAAGAATCTGCGCTGGCTGGCGCAAGCCGTCAAGCTGCCTATCGCCCTGCCGGCGCTGATGGACGCCCTCCAGGCCATGTCGGCCTCGGAGAAACTGCAAGGTCTGGCTTCTTCCGCAGAGGGGTTGACCGTGCGGATTTTCAGTTTCAGCTTCCACCGGCCAATGCCCACCGATGAGGCCGGGCACGGCGGCGGATTTGTCTTCGATGCGCGGAGCCTGCCGAATCCTGGGCGGGAAGAACAATTCAAGACGTTGACTGGCAAGGACGCGACGGTAATCGAGTATTTGAATCGCGAGGCAAGCGTGCACCAGTATCTTGCCAACGTTCTGTCGCTGGTGGATGCGAGCGTGAGCGAATACCGGCGGCGGGGCTTCAAGAACCTCATGGTGTCGTTCGGCTGCACCGGCGGCCAGCACCGCTCGGTGTATCTGGCGGAGCAACTGGCGAAGCATCTGCGCGGCACGAGCGGGGTGGAAGTGGCCGTCCGGCATATCGAGCTGGAAAAAACCGATCCGGAAAAGATGGACAAATGAAGGCGATGATTCTGGCCGCTGGCCTCGGCACGCGTCTTCGGCCGCTCACTAACGACCGGCCGAAGGCGCTGGTGGAGGTTGCCGGGCGCACGCTGCTGGAGATCGCGCTCTGCCGCTTGCGCGCCTTTGGCGTGCGCGAGGTGATTGTCAACGCGCATCATTACGCAGAGATGATTGTCGATTACTTGAAGGCCAACGATAACTTCGACATGCGGATTGATGTCTCTCGCGAGGAGGTGCTGCTGGACACGGGCGGCGGCTTGAAGAAGGCCGCGCATTTCTTTCTTGATTCCAGCGGGAGCTTGCAAGAGCCATTTATTTTGCACAACGTCGATGTCATCAGCATGATCGATCTGGGGCGTATGATGCGGTTTCACACGGAACAGGACGCGCTGGCCACGCTGGCTGTTCAAGACCGGGAGAGTTCACGCTATCTGCTCTTCGACGAGAAGGGCCAACTCTGCGGCCGTCGCACCGGACGCGCCGCGAAGGCAGAACTTGAACCGGCTGAATTAGTGCGGAGTGCCGCAGAGACGCATGCGCTGGCCTTTTGCGGCATCCACGTCCTCTCTCCCCAAATCTTCGCGAAGATGAGAGACGAAGGCGCTTTTTCCATCATCGACACTTATATGCATCTCGCCGCCCAGGGAGAAAAGATCGTCGCCTTTCGCGCGGATGAATGTTCTTGGCGCGATCTCGGCCGGCCGGAGAGCATCCTGCAAGCCGCCCAGGACATGGGCAGCGGAAAGTACTCCGAAAGTTGACGCAGCAGTGCCGTCCTAAGTTGAGAACTGTGCAAGCAGCCTGGGTCGAGATTTGTGGCCGGGGTAGGAGAGCGGGCGAAGGGCGGACCGCCTGCCGATTGGAGAGAATGGCGCTGGAAGGATATTGCCAGCGCCTTCCGGAATCTAGGGTGGTGAGTCTGAAATTTGTCGCAATTTGAGAACCCAAACCACAGGTCCCCTTCGGCTACGCTCAGGGCAGGCTTTCGACTGTGTTGGGCGCAAAAAACGCGCCCAACTCCGCTCAGGATGACAGCATTTTTATAGAAAGAACTTTTGACTCAGGACACTAGGGCCGCTTCGATCCTAACCGCTGATCCATTCCCTTGATGAGGGAATGCTGGAACCGAGGCTCGACCGTTTGCGCCAGCAGGAGCGCCTTCCGGTAATAAGGGAGCGCTTCCTGCGGACGGCCGCTGGCGTCCAGCGCCTTGCCCAAGGTGGCGTTGACGTTAGCCGAATCGGGCGCCAGGGCCTCGGCTTGCTGTGCCTCCGCAAGGGCTTCCGCAACTTTGTTCTGCGCCAGCAGCAGGCCCGCTTTTTGCCCATGGCTCAGAGCGGCGGCGAGGGGAATGTCGAAGCGCCCATCATAGACGAAGACGCCGTAGTCGATGACCGCCGCGGGCTTGAGCTGCTTGAACTGTTCGTACGGATTCAACGGGCCAGGGCCGAATTCGAAGCCGGACAGGACGCCGGCGCTCATGAGAACCGGGCCATCGATCACGGGCGGCACATCGTGCGGACCATCGAAATAGAGCGAATCGGCGGTAATCAGCGGCTGGCAGGGAATGCCGTAATAGCTGTAGTCCGCAACACCTTCGCCGAAGTAGGCAAACCAGCAGTCTTTGATGCCGTGCGCGTCCAGGTAGCTCTTCACGGACTTCAGTTGCTGGCCCCAATCGGAGCTGGAATCGCTGAGCAGATCGTGGACGGCCGAAGGGCCTCCAGCCGCCTCGTTCGCATAGGCGATGTAGGCCGGGAAGGCGCGCACCACCGAGACGGCCTGAAACAACAGGAGCACGACGATCGCGTAGAGCCAGCGGCGATCCCTCTGGACGAGCCTCCAGGCTGCTCCGGCAATCAAAACGGAGAGAAAGACATAAATGGGAAGGACGTGCCGGACACCGATGTTCATGCCTCCCGCCATGGCGAAGGCCATATAGATTGCCGCCGGTACTGCCAAGTACACAACTTCGCGCCGGGCGCGGAGCCTGCGCGTAGCGATCGCCCACATGGTGATTCCGAAGAGGATCAGGAACGTGAGGGTGGACTTGATGACCATGGCGATGGGGAAATAAAACCAGACCGGATGCGGGTAGATGGTTCCAAACAGGAAGCTGGTAAACGCCTTTGACTGAAAAAGGACGTGGGCGAAGCCGTAGATGTAGGACTCGGGAAGCAGGTGCAGCCTGGCTGCGGCAGCGAGCACGTCTCTTTCGGCAGGACTTGGAACGCGACTTAGCTGCGCGGCAAAAGACGGATTAAGGCGCAGTCCGTCTTCCCGCGCGGCGTAGCGGAAGCCGTAAGACGCCCACAGGACGCCAACGGAGAGAACTACGATGGCGACGAGCGCCGCCACGAAGCGAAGAGAGCGCTTTCCAAGGCCAGCGGCGGCTTCCTGGCGTGGAGGAGCTTCGAGCCAAAAGACTTCAGCGATGGCCAGCAAAAACAACATGGGAAAGAGCAGGACGGTGCTGTGCTTTGAAGCCAGCGCCAGCCCGGCCACCAGACCGACAAGCGCCAGCCGGCATTTGGATGGCGACTTTACATACCGGTAGAACGCATAGATCGAGCAAAACATGAAGCAGGCTCCGCCAGCGTCGGTCGTCAGCAGCGCCGAATGAGCGAGCAGCGTCGGATCGAAGGCGATGAGCCCGAGAGCGATGAGCCCAGCACCGGCGCCGAACATTTCCCGAGCGGCCAGGAAGACGATCAGGGCCAACAAGATGGTGATCGCAGAGGTTGCGAGGCGAACGCGGAACAGGATCGTGTCGGCGTCATTGCTGAACAGAAATTCCCGGCCTCCAACCGCCTCCTCAAGCCGGTAAGGGAGGTTCTGAAGGGGAGGCATTCTCAACTGCATATTCAGCAGCGGAAGGGCGCCGAGAAACTTGATCAGCGGCGGGTGCTCGGGGTTGAGCCCGAAGTCGCCATGCTTCGCCTGCATGTATGCGGAGTAAACATGATCCGGTTCGTCCCAGGTGGCGGAATTAGAGCGCGCCATCAGGGCGAGCTGCAGAAAGATGACTGAAAGCAAAGCTATGACGGCGCCGGCAAGGGCGATGCGGCGGAATCTCGTATCAGGTCTGTTCATGGACAGGATTGACTCGTAACAGGAGAACCAACAATTATCTCATCAGCTGCAAAGCAGGCGGTCAAATCTTTTGTTTGTCTTGCAGTTCAGAGCTAGTTGACCGTCCCGGGCGGATTTAGAAGCGATCCCGTCCTCTGATTTAGCGGTTATAGCTCCAGTTTGCGCCGCTGGGCAAAGCAACCGCGGGTCCTTCGACTGTTCCTTCGCAACATTCAGCGTCAGGGCCGCTCAGGTTGAAAGCTTTTCGGTTGTACACTCGTTTTGGGCCGGATCCAATGGCGCAATGGACGCCTTCAACAGCAAAGGCCGCTCCCGATGGGAACGGCCTTTGTCGTTGAGTGAACCAAGGTGAAAAAGATCAGTCCCCGGCTACCAGATCGGCTTCTCTCTGCTCGACCGGCCTGGCGGGGGTGATCGAGTCCAGGCGAACCAGGCCCTCGACCGGCTTCTCGCCCAGAACATGCTCGCGATACAGCTTGGCCATGCGGGCGTTTTCCGCGGCGTCCACAATCTGCTTGGTGTCGCGGGCGCGCAGCTTCTCTTCGCGGGCGTTCTTGGCAATGCCCAGATCGTCCAGCGCGTGGTTGGCCTCGGAGTTCACATGCTCCATGTTCAGCGCCAGGTCGTGGCCCACATGGGTCATGCCCACCTTCTTGCCGCCGGCAAAGATCTCATGCCGGCCGTGCTCCTCATACCACTTGGTGAGGGTGGCCGTCATGTGCATCTTCTCGATGATGTTCCGCCAGCCGACGCCCGTGTTGTAGGCGCAGAAGCTGATCTCGCCTTCCTGCGTGGCGTAGGGAATGATGCACTGCTCGGTGCGGCGGAAGTCGTAGTTGAATAGGTCCTGGAACCACATGCCGGCGATGAACAGGAAGTTCCAGCGGTCCTGGCGGCGCTTCTTGATGTCTTCCAGCGTACGGTCGCCCTTCACGCTGCCGTAGTTCTTGCCGGTGGCGTTGAAGGTCTTGTCCATCTTCTTCATCATGTCGGTGATCTTGAAGTGGGTGGGCGCCTGGAAGGGATCGTAGTTGCGCAACAGCGCCAGACCGAAGCCGATCAACGACAGCGTCTTGCCACGGGCCGCGTCGTTGACCTTGGCCAGATCCTTGGCCACGATGTTCATGTTCAGGAAGGCCGTCACGGGCGCCGATTCCTTGGTTTCCTTGTCGATCATCAGCGCCATGCCGATGCCGCAGTTGGGGTGGCACCCGCAACTGAGCTGGCCCCACTCGGCGCCGGGCCCGTGAATCATGTCGGCCCAGTCGGAGAAGGTGCTCATAAAGCTGATTGGGAACCAGTCGCGCTCCGGCTCGCCGATGCCACACTGGCTCTTTACGTCATGCGCCATGTGGCTCAGCGTGTAGCGCTGCGCGATGCGGCGTTCGTCGCTGATGTCCTCGTCGCGGCCGGTAAAGCTGACCGGCTGGAAGCTGAGGAAGCTGATCGTCTTGGGATTGTCGAGGGCGAACTGGATGATGCGGCCCACCTGCTCGTTGTTGATGCCGTTGATGATGGTGGTCACCGGAACGATTTCGACGCCGGCTTCGTGCAGGTTGTTGATGGCCTGCAGCTTCACGTCGAACAGGTTGCCCACCTTGCGGTGCGAGTTGGCCGCGTTGCCGATGCCGTCGAACTGCAGGTAGACATAGCGCAGGCCGGCCTCAGCGGAGGCGCGGCACAGCTCCTTGCTCTTGGCGAATTCAATCCCATTGGACGCTGCCTGCACGCTGTTGTAGCCCACCTTGCGGCTGTAGGCCACCGCGTCAAGGAAGTAAGGCGAAAGCGTCGGCTCGCCGCCGGAGAACTGCACGCTCATCTGCCGCTTCGGCTTGATGGTGATGGCGTTGTCGAGCATGGTCTTGATCTCGTCCCACGTCAACTCGTGGACGAAGCCTACTTGGTTGGCGTCCATGAAGCAGGGATCGCACATCATGTTGCAGCGGTTGGTCAGATCGATGGTCAGCACCGAGCCGCGCCCGTGGGTCACGGTCGAGGTGCCGTGGTGGTGGAGCTTGTCGTCCCCCTCACCGTGGGCGCGCATATCGCGGCCGGGGAAGCTCTCTTCCAGGTGCTTGAAGAAGGCCGTATCGATCGACATCACGTCTTCAAAGTGGCCGTGCTTGGGGCAGTCCTTGACCATGAGGATCTTGCCGTCGCGCTCGACGATCTGCGCCTTGATCTCGCCCACCTTCTCGTTGAGCAAAACCTCGTGGGGCAGCTTGCCGTCCAGAATCTGCTTGCGAATCTCGGGCACGCACTTGGGACACAGCGAGTCCGTGGTGCGCGGCCAGCCCAGCGGCGGCTTTTCCTTCTGCCAGCTCTTCTGCAGCGGCTTGTCACTCCATTTGGGCGTAAAGGACGGGTTCGGGCTGATGCGGTTCAGCCGCTCATAAACGACCCACGCACCCCTGGCCGCATAGACGGCGGCCTTCTCGGCGTACTTAATCGCTTTGGACATGGTGTTGCGGTCTCCTCGAAGAAATTGGTGGCCTGCGGCGGTCTCTCGCCTGGCTCAGATTCGCGGTTCCCGGCGGGAATCCGGAGGCTGACAGTGCAGCACTAGGGTAACCGGGGGCCCCGGTCAACCCAAACCCGGAACAGCGAACGGCGGAATCTCCCCCTGAATGGTCAAAAGAGGACACCGAACGGCGTCATCCCAAAGCTGCATCCGGGGCTGCGTTGGAGCCGGGTGCACCCTCCAAAGGGGCCACTTCAAGGCAGCATTCCTCCTGAACAGCCCTTGATCCCCCGGAACAACGCGAGGTCTCGGAAAAACCTTGCCACAAGCCGACTTGCATTAAGACTTCTCGGTACCGATCTCCACCTCCGTAACCTGCGCAAACATCGCCGCGTCCAGCTTCCGATGCGCCTCCACCAGCCGACAGGACGGGCGCTCTACAGATTCGTGGTCAACGAAGGCAAGTCTATGTCGTATTTGATTTCTGGCTCGAACGCGCCTTCGCCGCCCACCTTGAAATCGACCGTGGTCCAGCAATTCGCTCCACTGACTGACTGGTATTCAAGCCGGAGGGAAACAGTTCTGTTCGCTCCACCGACTGACTGGCATCCAGGTTGAAGGGGGCCGACTGTGCGGAGGGGGAGGTTATGGCTATTGTCGAATTGAAAACTAATGGCCTGCTCCACCAAAAGATTGCCCACTCTCTGTCTGAATCCACCCCTGTATACCCCGAAAATTGCTATAGCAGGGCCGGTGCCCTCATTCTTGAGCGTGAGTGTTGCAATGTTATGACCGTAAACTCCGCCGGTACCGGTAACGATGGGCCGGGAGGATGCATATACTTGTGTCCGCATGAGTTCTGTTTGTTTCAAGCTCAATTGCGCCATTCTCACGGACGCCTTCGCTTGCTCTTCGGAAGATTTCGCCTGTTCCGTGGCTGCCTTAAGTTGCTTTCTGGATAAGACCAGCGTGGCAGCAAGTACCAGCACCGACGCAGCCTGAACTACCACTTCAAACGTATGCATGTTGAAAGTCTATATCCCGTCTTCCCCTCCGTGTCTGCTGTTTCGCTCACCACGGCCCGGCAGGAGCGGTAGGCAGGGGTTTCAACCCCGGCATTACCCGCGCCCATAAAAGGAAAAAATGGAGCATCTGTCCGGGCATTGCCTGGACATATGCTCCCAAGACAACCCATCCGCACAATCCCTCGCCCCTGTGCTACTCTCTACCCAAACCGTGACCACGCCCAAAAACAAGCTCTACTACGGTGACAACCTCGAAGTCCTCAAGATGTACGTCAAGGACGAGTCGGTAGACCTTGTCTATCTTGACCCGCCCTTCAACTCCCGCCAGGACTACAACGTCCTCTTCGCCGAGAAGGACGGCTCCCAGTCCAGCTCCCAGATTCACGCCTTCGAAGACACCTGGGAGTGGAACACCGAGTCCATGCGCGCCTATGAGCAGATCGTCGAGCAGGGAGGCCGTGTCGCCGACGCCCTCCGCGCCTTCAAAACATTCCTCTTCAACACCGACATGATGGCCTATCTCGCCATGATGGCCCCGCGCCTCGTCGAACTCCGCCGCGTCCTCAAGGAAACCGGCTCCATCTACCTCCACTGCGACCCCACCGCCAGCCATTACCTGAAGATTCTGATGGACGCGGTGTTTGGGCCGCAGTTCTTTCGCAACGAGATTATTTGGAAGAGATCGCACGCGCACAGCGATGCCAAGCAGGGCGCTCAGCACTTCGGAAGGATCACAGACACGCTGCTGTTCTACTCCAGAGGCACAAGGACGATCTGGAATCCCCTGTACACGCCCTACGATGAGAAATATATGGAGCGAGATTATCGAAGGATCGATGAAAACGGAAGGCGATACAGAATCGGGGATCTATCAGGGCCGGGGGGTGCAGCGAAGGGAAATCCAAGATACGAGGTCATGGGAGTAACAAGATATTGGCGATATTCAAAAGAAAAGATGGATCAGCTCATCGCGGAAGGTCGAGTTATTCAAACTCGCCCTGGCGCTGTGCCGCAATACAAGCGATACCTCGATGAAATGCCAGGTGTTGGAGTGCAGAATCTCTGGGACGACCTGCCTCCAATCAACAATCGTTCGAATGAAATGCTTGGCTACGCAACTCAAAAACCCGAAGCCCTCCTCGAACGCATCCTCAAGGCCAGTTCCAACGAAGGCGACGTAGTCCTCGACCCCTTCTGCGGCTGCGGCACCACCGTCCAGGTTGCCCAGCGCCTCAACCGCCGCTGGATCGGCATCGACATCACCCACCTCGCCATCGGCCTCATCAAGAAGCGCCTCTCCGACGCCTTCGGGGCGGAGATCAAATCCACCTACGACGTAATCGGCGAACCCACGGACTACGCCGGCGCAGCCGAGTTAGCCGCAGAGGACAAATACCAGTTCCAGTGGTGGGCGCTGGGCCAGGTGGGAGCCCGCCCCGCCGACCAGAAGAAGGGAGCCGACCGCGGCATCGACGGACGTCTCTACTTCCACGACGACGACTCCGGCCAATCGAAGCAAATCATCTTTTCCGTCAAGGCGGGCGGCGTCACCGTCTCGCAGATTCGCGACCTCATCGGCGTCCTCAGTCGCGAAAAAGCCGAGATCGGCGTCTTTCTTTCCTTTGACGAGCCCACCAAACCCATGCTCCGCGAAGCCGCCGAAGCCGGCCTCTACAAATCC
>CABEDF010000275.1_pt1 | contig 16196 bp, 20 predicted proteins | sample 3132921 | NCBI WGS metagenome assembly CABEDF01 (sample SAMEA5534329, study PRJEB31848) | metagenome | biome: tundra; feature: field; material: soil | place: USA | collected 2013-05 | depth 0.15 m
GCTAACATCCGCAGTGTGACTGGGTTTTCAGCGTGATATTGCTCCATGGGGACGCCTGCTACACTTGACTTCAATCAGGGCGGTTTTTCCTTTTGCGGAAGGAGGCCTGGTTGACATTGGACATGTTTTTGTGGTCAGTCGGCGTCACGGCAGAGGGAGCGCTCATCGCTCTGCTCTGGCGAAAGTGTGTTCCGCAGAGCCTGCCGGTCTTTTTTGCTTACCTCTGCTGGAGCTTCGCCACCGATATAGCGGTCTATAGTCTTCAGGCCTTCTATCCCTCGGCCTACCCGCGGTTTTATTGGGTTCAGATGGTCGTAGATTCCATTATGGTCTTCATCGTTCTGGTCGAATTGGCCTGGTCGGTGCTACGCCCCATCCGCAGTTCCCTGCCCAAACGTTCCTGGATCGGAATTGCGCTCCTGATTGCGCTCACGGGTCTTCTCCTCTGGCCTCTTGCCGGCTGGACAATTCCTGCGCGCTTGACCCCACAGGGGCAAATCATCTTCCATTTACAGCAAACCTTCGCGATCTTGCGCGTGGTCGTCTTCCTCGGAATGGCCGGTTTCAGCCAGTTGCTCTCCATCGGCTGGCGCAACCGCGAGCTCCAGGTTGCCACCGGTTTGGGTTTCTATTCCATCGTCTCCCTCGCCGTCACCGTCCTCCACACCCACCAAATCGTCGGAAAGCAATACCAATGGGGCCCGCAATACCACGGGCTCGACGAGGTCGTGATGGTCAGTTATATAGGCGTATTAGCCTATTGGGTGTTTTCCTTCGCCACAAAAGAGACAGAACGGCGTGAATTCACTCCGCAGATGCAGAGCTTTCTGTTGGCAATGGCTGGAGCCGCACGAACCACGCGTAGCGTATTGACGGAGTCCGCATCTGCCAAAGAACGGAAGCCGGGGGAGAGGTGACGTTGCCGGTTCGATCGCTTGACTGCTTGAGCAGCCCGCAATACCATTGGCTGGATCAACTGGGGAGCGCAGGTTACTTAAGTGCACTGAACTATTGGGTATCCTTTTTGCACAAAAAGAGGCCGAGCGGCAAGATTTTTCTCCACAAATGCAAAATTTTCTGTTACTACTAGCAGGAGCGGTAAAACCAACCGGGTTGCTCTGGCCGATTTTATGGTTACCAAATCCCGCGTAAGGGTCACCAATGATTTTACTTTTGCTCCAAATTGCGGTGATTGCGGTGGTGGCGCTTTGCCTGGGCCGCTGGCGCAGTGGTGTGCGCCGCCGCAATGCGCAATCGTGGGACTCCCTCCTGGCACGGTTGCGTCCCGAATGGAGCGCCCGCGAACTGAGCGATCATTTCCTCTGGAAAGAAGGGCTTAGCGCGACTCCCGATGACGCCTGGGAGCGCATGGAGGGTCCCAGGGGCCTGTGGGTGATATACCAGAACGCGCGCGTCATGCTCGAAATGGCCGACTATGCCGCCAGAAATTCCGACACCGTGGACTGCGTGCTTCTGGCAACTCTGCGCAGTGACGCCATGCAGATTCGCGTGTACGTTCTCATGGCCTTGGCCCAGTATGCTTTCTCACAGGCCGGCGAAGGCGTCCGCGTCAATGCCTTTCGCGCCGCTTTGATGTACACCGGCATGGCCGCCCGCATTACCCAGTTGCTACAGGATCATGCAGCCCTCATCGTTCCCGATTTTGTGGCGGCAATGTAGTCCAGTTTCCTCCCCCAGCGCAAGAACCCCGGCCTCGGCCGGGGTCTTTGTTTGCGGGGGCGAACCGGTTTCAGGCCGGGCTGGAAGCAAGAAATCCGTTGATCCGCCCGTACTCGTCCTCGCTGAGCCTGAAATTGAGCGCCGGAGCCAGCCCCTCAACCTGCTGCCCGCTGCGCCCGCCCACGATGGCGGCGGTTATGCCCGGGTGATGCAGCGTCCAGGCCACGGCCACCACGCCGGGGCTCACCCCGTGCCCGTTGCCGATCTCCCGCAGCAGTTCCACCAGCCGGAGGTTGCGGCCGAGCCGCGGTTCATTGAACTCCGCCGCGCGCCGGCGCCAGTCGTCGGCCGGAAAAGCCGCGATGCGCTCGGCGGTCATCATGCCGGTCAGCAGGCCGGAGACCATGGGCGAGTAGTTGATGACCCCGATGCCGTTGGCCTGCGCAAAGGGCAGAAGCTCCTTCTCGGCGGCCCGGCGCAGCATCGAGTAGGGCGGCTGCAGGCTGGTGATGGGCGCAATCTTCCGCGCCCGCTCCATCTGCTCGACCGTAAAATTGGAGACGCCGATCCAGCGGATCTTGCCCTGCTCGCGGAAACGCGCCAGCGCCTCCCAGCCCTCTTCGATCTCCGCCTCCGGGTCGGGCCAATGAATCTGGTAGAGGTCGATCGTCTCCACTCCCAGCCGCCTGAGCGAGCCCTCCAACTCCTCCGCCAGTGAGTCCGCCTTGAGCGAGCGGTAGATGGAGCGATCCTTGTGCCAACGCATCGAGCACTTGGTAAAGACCAGCGGCTTGTGCGTGGTCGTCTTCAGCGCGCGGCCAACCACCTCTTCCGAGTGGCCCAGCCCATAGATGGCTGCCGTATCGATCCAGTTGACGCCCAGAGCGAGTGCGCGATGGATGGCGGCAATGGATTCGTTGTCGTCCTGGGGGCCCCAGGCGAACTCCCAGTTGCCCCCGCCGATGGCCCAGGCGCCAAAGCCAATGGGCGTGAGTTGAAGATCGGAGTTGCCTAGGGTGCGAAGGGAATGAGAGGCAGCGTTAGTCATATCACCAACTTAGATGCGCGGCAGGCGGATTGGCTGCAAGGAACCGCAGGTGCGGCATCCGGCAGGCGCGCATCATTTCCCACATTTGATGCGCATTTCTTTCATGCGCATCATGCTAAACTATTGATGCACGTTGGGAGTCCAAGCAAATGAGAACAACCCTCAACATCAACGACGATGTTCTCGAGCAGGTCAAGCAGTATGCCGCGGCCCGTTCCATGCCAGCCGGAGAGGCCGCTAGCTACTTGCTCAACCAAGCTCTGAACAAGCCGCTCGGAACCCGCATCGAAAATGGCTTTGAGGTTTTCGATGTACCCGACGACAGCCCGATTGTGACGTTGGAGCACACGCTGCGCCTTGAGGACGAGCTTTGAGCAAAGCCTGGCTGCTGGACGTGAACGTATTGCTGGCCTGGCTGTGGCCGGCACACGAAGCCCACAAGGCTGCACAGGCTTGGATGTTCAAACACCGTCAAGAGCCGTGGGCCACTTGCCCGGTTACAGAAATGGGATTCTTGCGGATATTGACCAACCTATCATTCTCCCCCAATGCGCCAGGATGGGCCGAGGCGATCAAGATTCTGCGCAAACATACCGAAGGCAGCCCCAATCATTCATTCTGGCAGGATTCGCTCTCGTTGGCGGAGATGGACCTGAGATTAGGCAGCCGCATCAAAGGTCCAAACCAGATCACTGACGCCTATCTCCTGACCATGGCCGTACATCACAAGGGTTGCTTCGTAACCTTCGACTATCGGACACAGTCGCTGGCTCCAGAGGGAAGCGCGGAACGGGATGCGTTGCTGATTCTGCGGCCGTGAAGGGCGAGATTTCCAGTCTACAGCTCGGATTGGGCGGAGGCGGCCTTTTCGGCGGTCTCTTCGGTTTCGACCGCTTCTGCCGGCTCAATAGCCTCTGCTATCTCGGCGGCTTGCGCTTCCTCCACGGCCTCTGCCGGCTCAATGGCCTTCGCGGTCTCGATCGTTTCTTGAGCTTCTGCGGCCTCTGCCGGCTCAATGGCCTTCGCGGTCTCGATCGTTTCTTGAGCTTCTGCGGCCTCTACCGGCTTGACCACTTCTGCCGGCTCAATAGCCTCTGCTATCTCGTCGGCTTCCGCCTGTTCGACGGCCTCTGCTTCCGCGACGGCTTCTGCTGTCTCGCTGACCGTCTTCGCCTTGAGCCTGGCCGCTTTGGCCTTCTTCTTGGCTGCGGGCTTCTTCTTCGCGGCCTTGGCCGCAGCCGACTCTGCCCCCAGAAACGCCGACCAGCGCAACTCCGGCACATGCGGCGCCTTCTTTGCCTTGGCAATCGCCAGATCCGCCACTTCCCTCACGATCCAGTCGAAGTTAGCCTGCCCCACGGAGTGCAGGTCCGCGTCCGGCGCCGGGTTCATGAAGTCGATCGCGAACGGAATCCCGTCCTCGACCGCAAACTCCACCGTGTTCAGGTCGTAACCCAGCGCGCGGCAGAGTATGAGCGCGTCCTGCTCGATGCGCTTGAGCAGCTTCTTTTTGGAGCGTGGCGGCTTCTGAATATACCGATCCGCGTGCGGCCTGCGCGGGTCGTAGGGCATGATGCGGACCTTCTTCTGCCCCACCACGTAGCAGCGGAAGTACTCGGTGAAATCCACGGCCTTCTGGTACATCATGCACAGGTCGCGGGACTGGTCGTAGGCGCGAAAGAACTCCTCGCGATTGTGCACATGGTGCACGTCGCGCCAGCCGCCGCCATTCACGGGCTTCAGGAAGCCGTGCTCGCCCACATACGCAAACACCGCGTCCCAATCCAGCGGATATTCCAGGTTGCGCATCGACCTGTCCGTAGTCCCCTCCGGGTGCAGCTTGTGCGGCAGGATCACGGTCGCAGGCACGGCCACGCCCAGCTTCGCGGCCAGCGTGCAATTGAAGAACTTGTCGTCCGCCGACCACCAGAACGGATTGTTGATAATCGCCGTTCCGTTGATCGCCGCGTGCTTCAGATAAGCGCGATAAAAAGGAATGTCGTGGGAGATGCGGTCCACGATCACCGCGTAGCGGGGGGTCTTGTCCGGATTATCGAGATACACGGCGCCGGTTTCAACAAACTCGGCCCGTATGCCGTCAAGATTCCGGCCATTGATGTGCTCCACCAGTGCGCCGGGGAAGCTGTTCTCCATGCCGAACAGGATGCCGATCTTTTTCATGCCGCGTTGCCTCCTGTGGATCGAGCGGCCTGCGCGCGGGGTGCGCCGCCGCGTGGTTGCACGCATACAGTGTACGGCATATCCTTATCGAGCCGCTCGGGCGGGAGTGGCCCTCGAGTTTCCCTGGCATGCCGTTCTCCACTCGGAACAACCCACGGCCCCCGCGCATGTCTTTTTTCGAGCATGCAACACGGCTCACCGGCCCCGCAATGCCCGTGCGCTATAATCGGCAACCGCAGGCGTAGATCTGGAACGGACCGTGGGGCAGGCGTAGCCGGCAGAAGTCCATGCACCCCAGGCCGCTCGACAGGAATCGGTTGTAAGGGGGCAAGCATGAAATACCGGGCATTGACAGTCAACAGGGAGTTCGGCAGCGGCGGAGGGCGAATCGCGCAAACCATTGCCGGGTGGCTCGGCTGGAAGTTGCTGGACCGCGACATCATCGACGCCATCGCCTACGCGGCCCACGTCGATGCCAACGTGGTCCGCCACTACGATGAGCACGTGGACTCATGGCTGCGCCGCATCAACCAGCAGGCCATGCGCTCGGCCGCCCTGGCCGCCGGCCTCGAACTCGGCGAAGACTCCGTCTTCGATGCCGAGCAGACGGTAAAACTCTCGCGGAAGATCGTCGAACAGGCGCATACCGAGGGCAACTGCGTCATTGTTGGCCGCGGCTCGCAGTGCATCCTCCAGCACAAGCCCGACGTCTTTCACGTCTTTGTCTACGCCCCGTACAAAGAGCGGATATTGCGCCTGCGCAACCGCCTGGAGAAGGGCGCTAACGCCGAGCAACGCATCCGCGCCGTGGATGAAGAGCGCGCCAGGTACCTGCAACAGTATTTTGGCAAGAGCTGGACCAATCCCCACCTCTACGACCTGATGATCTCCTCCCACGAGGATGAGGATTCCGCCGCGCGCGTCATTCTTCACGCCATGACCGGTCAGGAACCGGACCCAAGGGGATAACGCCGGGTGCCCCAGAGCCGGGGTCCCCACGGACAGGTCTTCGTCCGTGGGGTGGAGAGCCCGCCCTGAGCGCAGTCGAATGGGGGTCTCGTCCGCCGCGGCGGAGAGACCTGGGATAGCAAATCTCTAGCCCAGCCAGGAAGCGATCCCGCTCACTGCGCCAGTCTCCGCAACTGCCCCAGGTGGTTCAGGTCGTGCCCGGCCATGGTCTCCACAAGGGTCAGAAACGTCATCGTGCCCCGCTCGGGGTGGATGACCGGCCTGGCGGCTGCGGCTGGCAGAGCCCCGCCGATCAGCCGCAGATTCCACCCGCGCAGCGCTGAAAACACGTCCAGCGCCTGACTCGCCGGCACGCCGCGGTAGGTCGCCGCCCACTTCTCCTGGTTGAAGGGCTGAATCGCCGGCGCATCCTCGGCCAGCGTCTGGCGCAGGCGAAAGCCAAAGACCAGTTCGCAGTCGGCCAGGTGGCACACAATCTCCGCCGCGCTCCATTTGCCGGGCGCGGGCGAGGTCATAACCTTCTCCGGGCCGGCCGCTTCAATCAGCCGGCCAATCTCCGCGGGGGTCGCGGCAAGGATAGTTGCCAGCGCCCGTCCGTCCAGAAAGCCTTCGTAGGGGTTGAGGGTGCTCATGGGCCGATCTCCGTGGGATTCTCAATTTCCGGTTCTTCGCAGATACCCATCGAATGTGTCTTCCGGTTGAGGCGCTATGCAAGCGCCCGCGCGCCGATACACGCAAATCCCATTCCAACATCCGCTCCTCTTGAAACTTGCGGGCGCCTCGGATGTTGCATAGTGCGCAATTAAAGCGTTAAAAGCCGGAGCCTCTTTCACAAGGCCGGCGCTGTCCATGACAGGAACAATTGGAACATTGCGATGGAGGTGGGTATATCCGCTGACGTCCCACCAGTTGACCCCATAAAAGCCAACGCCGCAGAGCGTCGAATCCCGGCTGAGTTGATCCAGGGCGAGCTGAGCGCCTGGAGCTTTCCACCAGCCGGGCAGCATTGAAGCGACGAACGCAGATGAAAGAACAAAGAAAAGCAAACCCACCGCGGCAACTGGTTTCGAAAACTCCGCCAACTTCGGGCTGGTTCTTATAAGCGTGGCGAATTCCACGAACCCGATCGAGGCCAGGGTAATGGCAAGAGGAAGAACCGGATAGATATAGCGAACCTCCTTGTGGCCAAACAGGGAGTGCGAACCGAGAATAATGAGCAATACTGCGGCCAGGAAGGGACTGCGCAGCGCGCCCTGCACGATGAAAAGAACCGCGGGACCGAGCAGGACCATCAGCACCAGCAGATACCAGTACCAGGGCTGAGCCCCATACGCCATGTTGCGGCCTTCCATTATGTCGATCCGAAAGTAGCGAAAGTACGATTGCCAAGGGTAAGACCAGGTGAGCGTGTCCACCAGCCCGAACGCCAAAATCGGCAACGAGAGCCCCGCGACCACGGCGGGAATTCTCTGCCGCCAGCGGGGGTAACAAAAATAGAGAGCGGCAAAGGCGACAGCCGGGATCAGTTGTATCCGCAGCGATGCCGCAAGGCCGCAGAGAATCCCCGCGAAAAACAGCCGCTCCCTCTCGTTGCTCCTATCTCCGTACACGCCCAGATATAAACCTGGAAGCAAGACGTGGGTGGCTGCCACTTCGGTCAGCGCCTTGGGCGCAAAGTAGACCAGCCCCAAATAAATGGAGCAAGCTCCCGCCGCGATGATCGCTGCTTCCATCCCGCTAGCGCGCTTGGCCCAGGCAAAGCCAAACCACACTGTTGACAAGGAGACAAGCGATAAGACGACAATAATCCCGTAAGTGTAGCCGGCGGCGCCGGAGCCCATCCAGCCGGTGGCGCGCATCACGCCAGCCAGAAATGCGGGAAACACCCAGGAACGAACTCCCACCCTCCATTCCCATGTGGTCACGCCGTAGCCATAAACCAGCCGATGCGCAGGTTCCAGAGTTTGAAAGATTTCGTCTGGATGAAAAACAGTTGGAAAGTGGATCGCCAGACCGGCGCGAAGTCCCATTGCAATCGTCAGCAAGGCAATCCATGCAACAATTCTTTTGAGACGCGCTCCCTGGTATGGACGGCTCGATTTCATGGCTCTGACTGTTCCCTGATCTCTGATCTCTGTTCTCTGTTCTCTGTTCTCTGTTCTCTTACAAATATTCCCGCACCATCCGCTCCCACGTAGGCCAATCGTGGGAGTTATAGGAGTCCCAGACAAAGAGCTTGTGCGGAATCCCCTTCGCACTTAGAACCCGGTCGAGATTCTGGTTCTGGCCCAGGCACTGATCGTCCCAGCCCGTGGCCAACACGTACGCATTTCGGGCGTAACGATCGAAAAACCAGGGGTCGCCGAGGTTGGGCAGATAGTCCGCCGGCAGGTTGAAGTAGCAGTCCCGGTCGTAGTAGCCCTGAAGAAAGTTCTTGAGGTCGAATGCCCCCGACATGGACAAAAAGCCCGTAAATACGTCGGGATGGCGCAGCGCGATGTTGACCGCGTGGTAGCCGCCGAAGCTGCAGCCCAGCGAGACCAGGTGCGGATCGCCATTCTTGAGCCGGATCAGCGGCACAACCTCGCTGAGCAGGTAATCCTCATATTGCATGTGGCGGGCGATGCGCCAGCGCGGGGCCACGCGCTTGTTGTACCAGCTTTCCATGTCCACAGAGTCCACGCAGTATACCTGCGCGTGGCCGGCATCGATTTTGCCGGCCAGAGCGGCGATCATCCCGCGGTCTTCAAACTCATAAAAGCGTCCGCCGGATGTGGGGAAGACCACTACCGGCAAACCCGCGTGGCCGAAGACCAGCAGTTCCATCTCTCTGCCCAGGCGGCTGGAATGCCACTTGTGATACTCACGAACCATGGTTTGCGCGCTCCGTGGCGGATGTGTGTGCCGACTCTGATTCATGTTACCGCCGCAGGCGGACGCTGCGCGGGCGGAAATCATCGGCATCAAGTCGCCCATTCGATTTGCACTCATTTTTGCGCTCATTGCGGCAATACCTACTGATCCGCCGGCGAGTTGAATGGCTGATTTGCCTCAACAGGCCATTTTCGGCGATACTTAGGTGTTGTGTCTTGCGCGGCTGGGCATTCCTGCCTGGCCGTTGATCCGGCAGGGCGCTTGAGTGCAAGCCGCCGCCGGCCAGAAAGACCCCCAAAGACCGGGGTCCCCGAGTCCGCCGCGGCGGATTCGTCCGTGGGGTGGAAGAACCGCAACAGAGCACTGGAATCTGAAAGGAACCGTATCGCCGTGGTGATGATTCGTTTGGCGCGTTTTGGCGCCCCCAAGCAGCCCTGCTACCGCATCGTGGTCATCGAGAAGGACCGCGCCCGCAATGGCCGTTCCATCGAGGTCGTCGGAACATACAACCCCCGCACCAGCCCGGCCACGGTCGATCTGAAGCACGAGCGCATCGCCTACTGGCGCGGCGTGGGCGCGCAGTTCTCCACCATCGTCGAGAAGCTGGTGACCAAGAACCCGGCGCCAGTCCCCGGCGCGGATTCAGTTCCGGACCCGGTTGCGGCCCAGGTCGAAGCCCCTGCCGAGGCCCCAGTCGAAGCCTGACCCCTTTTACTCCTCCCCCTCACCGTGTGCGCGGGCATCCGATCCGGCGCTCACACAATTGCTGACGGCGACGGGTGCGTGCTGATACTATTCGCGCACCGAATCAGGTCGCTAATTCCTGGGTCGCTAATTCTAGGACCCTTCCGGTCGGGGGCACGAGCATGACCCAACACGATATGGTCGCACCAACCTCAGTTGCAGAACTGGTCCGAGAAATTGCGCAGGCCTTGGTGGATGAGCCGGCAGCCGTGGAAGTGGAATCCGTGGACCGCGACGAAAACACGGTCCTCAAGCTTCGGGTTGCGCCCCAGGACGTGGGCAAGGTCATCGGCAAGCAGGGGCGCACCGCCCGCTCGGTGCGCACCATTCTGGGCGCCGTCAGCATGAAGCTGCATCACCGCTACACGCTCGACATCCTGGAAGAAGACGAGCCCTGAGATGGGTGCTGCCTCTGGGTCCGGCCCCGCTCTGCCGACAGAGGCGCCTGTGCCGGAAGACTGGGTCCATTTGGCGCGGATTCGCCATCCGCAGGGGCGCAAAGGCGAGGTCTTCGCCGAGCTTCTCACCGATTTCCCTGAAAAATTTGCTGAACGCAAGCGGCTCTGGCTGCTGGGCGATTCTGCCGCTTCAAAAACTACTCCGCACAAAACGGCCGTCGTCGCTCCGCGCGAAGTGGAACTCATCGCTCATTGGCTGCACAAGGGCGGCGTGGTGCTGCACTTTGCCGGAGTGGATTCGATCACGGCGGCCGAGACGCTCAACGGGCTGATCGTCGCGATTCCCCGCGCCGAGCGTGCCGCGCTGGCCGAGGACGAAGTCTACATCGCCGACCTGATCGGCTGCGCGCTGATCGACGTGGCCGGAGCGAATCCGGTGACCGTCGGCGAAATCGAGAATGTGGACCGGACAGCGGGTCCGGTGGCGCTGCTGGTGGTGAACGGCGCGGCGGGCGAGGTGCTGGTGCCCTTCGCTAAGAGCTATCTGAGGAGCATCGATTTGAAGACCCGGCGCGTGGAGATGGCGCTGCCCGAAGGACTGATCGACTTGAATCTTCCAGAAAAATCTTCCCGCGAATAAGCCAGGCCGCAGACCATTTTCAATCGCGCAAAATTCCGTCCTATTCTGTAATCGTTGAACCCCAGTTGTCCGGCTGCGGCGCTGTTCCGCGAATCTGCTCGATAAAAAGCGGCACCTCTTTCTCGATCAACTCCGCACGGTCAATATGAATGTAGTGGGTGCTGCCTTTGGCGATGATTCTGCGGCTGCGCGTGGAGAGTTTCTTGAGGTCTTCCTGCATTCCGTTAAAGGCGTTCGCCGCATCTGCCGATACACCGGCGGGTATCTTGGCGGGATCCTCCGAGATGATGAGAATCGGCAGCGCGCCGTAGGGCCCGGTATGAACGGTCTCTTGGCCGGATCGATTGATACTGTCCATATAGGCGAACATCCCGCCGATATGTGTCTGGCAGATATCCTCCGCCTGCAACTTTGCAGCCCGGGCATCAAAGCCTTTGATGGATTGCGAACACATTCCCATGAGGCGCGGAATTCCCGTACTCATTGCGGATTTTGCCAGCAGCTCAAACGCCCAAGTTGGTGGCGCCTTGCTGGCCAGGGCCTTCATCGCGGGGTTCTCGTCCTGCAAAGGCGTCGAGACATCCTCAAAGACGATCCCAACAAGATTCTCCGGATAGCGGGTGGCGTAATCACGCATATAGATTCCAGCGATGGAATGTCCCATCAGCACGATGGGTCCGGTGACTTTGGCCTGAAGCAGAAGTTCGTGCAACTCGGCGGCGATATGGTCGGCGTCGCGCGGAGCCGGCAGCGCGTCGCTCCAGCCGAAACCGGCGCGGTCATAAGAGCAGACGCGAGTGGTGCTGGAGAGCACAGGCTGGACCCCTCCCCAGGTCATCGAGTCGTTTCCCAAACCCGCTTCCAGTACGATGGTGGGCGAGCCGCTACCTGTGCAAATGATGTGCATCCGGTGGCCATTGACGGAGTAGAAAGCGCCGGGAGGCTGATTCGTCGCCCAAAAGTGGTGAAGAACTATCGCGTTGAACGCGCTGCTGCCGGCCAAGGCAGCCACGAGTATTACCACGACTGACAGAACAATGCGCTCAACAACCTTCCGCCACGTGCGGTAACTCTTGGTGGAGAGCGAACGAAAGCGGCGAACGCTCAACCAAATCAACAGAACACCCACCATAAAAATGATGGCCGGCAAAACAACATAATCGAAATCCATACATCACCCCAGTCTTTCCGAAGCAACGAATGTTCTGCCAGGCAGTATAGCAATTGCGGGTTATACTCTTCGATTACCTTGATTCAGCTTCTCCGCGGATCGCCTCCAGCAGCTTGCGGTCTTCCTTGCTCAGCATCGCGAGCAATGCGAGGGAGGTCTTGGAGAGCTTCATTACGCCTCGTGAATTGAGTAGCCCTTTTGAGATTCGCGCAGGAAATCAACCCTTATTGGAACGCCAGCGGCTTCCACGCCCCCTCCTGCTTCAACGCCAGTTGAATCGGCCGCGGCGGACCTTTAGGTGGAACCGTAACCTCAATCCAAAGCTCCTGCCCTTGCTTGACCGGCGTCGGGCTGGCCGCGTGTTCGGCAATGTAGAAGTCCACCGGCTCGTCGATGCGCAGGGCGTCGCAGGCCGATCCCGGCAGGGCTGATACGTTCACCCCGGTCGAGCGCAGGTCGGCCTCCGGAATCCGGATCGCCACCAGCTTGTTGCCTTCCACCTTGAGGTTGGCGCGGAATCGAACGGGAGACTCCCTGGTAACGACGAAGCCGTTTGGCCGGGTCGTGCCGTCGGCGTTGCGCGGGAAGATGGCGTGCAGGGCGGAGGGCAGCGTGCTCTGGCAGCCATCCACGATCAATTGCACGCTCAGATACCGGCCCCGCATCACCAACTGCGGATCATAGGCCACCGTCCGCGTCCAGACGCGCGGGCAGGTCGAGCGCTGGTAGAGATACTTGGCGGCGATGGAAGAGACCAGCGCCAACTGAATCGCAAGCAGCGCGATGGATGTCTTGGCCAGCTTCATAGCGCCCCCTCCTTCAAAACGTCAGTTTGCCCCATGCGGATAATCAGCCCGCGGCGCGTTTTTTCCAGAGCCCATCCCCCGGCCAGGAAGAGAACGCCCAGCCCGATCAGCCCCAGCGAGCGGCCCACCTTGTCGAAGATGTCGCTGAAGTAAAACCAGCCGACAACAATGGCAAAGCCGACAACGCCCAGGTTGACCAGCACCTTGCTGGTCAGCCGCACCCCCCACCAGACGATGAAGACCGTAAATGCCGCAACCAGCGCGTGGGCGGCAAGATTCGGCTCATTGCGCACATAGGAGCCGTGGGTGTTGCCGTAGTTGTAAGACTGCGTCCAGATTCGTTGGCACCAGGGCAGCGCAATCGAGAAGATAATCGCTACAGCCACGGGAACCACGCTCTTGCGGAACTTGAAGACGGCAAACAGGAGCGGAATCACGGCAATGTCCACCCATCCCCAAGTGCGGATTCCGAGAGGCAGATAGGTTTGATTGCCCCACGAACTCCAGCCGTCGAGCAGGGCGACGACTCCCGTGACGGCGGCAATGGCCCCCACGGCGAAGAGAATGCCCTGGACAATCTTGTGTTTGGAGCCGAGAAAGAACGTAAGGTAGAGAACCGCCCAAACAACTAGGAACCGGCCAAGATAGACAATTTCGCCGATGTGGCCCTCGGCGGCAAACGAAAACTCCGACAGAATCCAGGCCGGGAAGAGCAGTAGCGTGAGCGTCTTTTGCGCCTCGTCGTGAAGCAGAATCCATCCCGCCAAGGCAGCGATGGCCCACAGTAGCACTGCCGCCGGCCAGTGCTCCTGAATGTTGAAGATCTGCCCCACCAGCGCAATGGCCGCCCCGGTCGAAACGGTGCCCACGGCGTGCAGCGCCGTCGAAAGCCCTCGAAAGCGATTGCGCGCCCAGCCTCCGCCCAGGTGGAAGACGGCGACCATGGCGAGAACCAGAGCAAAGCGCGCGCCGGGGCCCATCTCGTCCCAATGGGCTGAGACAAACAGCACCACGCCGCAGGCCAGCAGAATAGCTCCCAGAATCAGCGCGACCATGCCCTGCCAGCCCACGCGTTTCGAGCTTAGACCGGCGGGGCTGGTCTGCTCGTACTCGTAAGCGCGGATGCGGCTTGCAGCCTCCGCATCCAGGACGCCGGCCGATTGCCAGCGGTTTAGCAACGGTTCAAAGTCAGCCATGGCAGTTGGCAAACATTAAAGCACACTCCGGCGGCATCGCGCCGCAGGCGGTCCGCCCCACCGCAGGTGGCCTATATCATCAGTGAGTATGCGATTCGAGATTGTCACCATCTTTCCGGGCTTCTTTTCCAGCATCTTCGAGAATGGCATCCTGCGCCGGGCGCTGGCCGAGGGACTGATCGAGGTGGGCATCCACGATCTGCGCAACTTTACCCACGACCGGCACCGCACCGTCGACGACCGCCCCTTCGGCGGCGGCGAGGGGATGGTGCTCAAGCCCCAGCCCCTGGCCGAGGCGCTGGCTTCGCTCGGCATCGAACCCAAAGCTCAGCGCGCGCAAGCGCAGTCTGCCCCACCGCAGGTGGTTCTGCTCTCCGCCCAGGGCCGCCCGTTCACCCAGGCGCTGGCGCGCGAATTGGCCGGCCTCGACTGTGTGGTGCTGCTCTGCGGCCGTTATGAAGGCGTGGACGAGCGGATCAATCAGCTCTACTGCGACATGGAGCTGTCCATCGGCGACTACGTGCTCAGCGGGGGCGAGCTGGCCGCCGCGGTGGTGATCGATGCGGTGATGCGCCTCATTCCCGGCGTGCTGGGCAACGAGGCCTCGGGCGAGTTCGAGAGCTTTGGCGTGGCTGACGCCGAGATTACCACCGATTCAGACGGCGTTCCCCGCTCGCAGCACGGCTCCGGCGGCCTGCTGGACTACCCCCACTACACCCGCCCAGCCGACTTCGCCGGCCTGCGCGCGCCGGAGGTGCTCATGAACGGGGACCACCTGCAGATTCGCCGCTGGCGCCGCGAGCAGCAGTTGCGCAAGACCCTGGCTAACCGCCCCGACCTGCTGGAGCGCGCCGCCCTCAGCGACGAAGACCGCAACCTCCTCGAATCGATCCGGCAGGCAGACAACTGACCAGAAACGCCGACCCGCCCTATTTGAACGGCTTCACCGCCGCCGGCTGTTCCGCGCCTACCTGCCCCACTGAGATCGCGGCAACATAGAAATTCTCCCCGCGCGTGGGGCTTCCGGCCAGACGGCGCAGCATGGCCAACTGGCCCACGTGCGTCAGCGCATCGGCCACCGGCCCTTGGAACAGCCGCTCGACCGGTGCGCGCAGCGGCTTGTCGGAGGCCAGAAACCCGTCAAAGGCCCGAAGCGACGCAAAAAACCTCTGCTTCTCGTCCGCCCAGGCGAGTGGTTGGGAGGAATGCCAGCGCTCATGGCCCACGGTCGCGCTCAGCGCCCAGTCAAGCGGATCGCCAATGTGAGCCAGTATCTGCACGGGCAGGCGGCCGGCTCCGGCAAAACTGGCAAACGACTCCGGCGCGCCGTCCAGAGTTCGGGAGGCGCGATAAGCCAAGGTGGCCAGCGTGTGGCGCAGCAGTTCACGTTTCTCATCCATACCCGAAAATATAGCGCAAAACGCCAGCCGCGCTCCAGCCAGGCGCATCCCCGCCAGGCGCGGCAAATTAGGCACAGAAACCTGTTCTCTGATAAACTGAAAATTCTGAGTCCAACCGCAGGAAAACACCATGTCCATTCATCCCGTAATGCAGCGCCTGGCCGACAAGCTCAAGCGCACCGACCTCCCCGAGTTCGTCCCCGGCGACCAGGTTCGCGTCCAGGTCAGGATCAAGGAAGGCGATAAGGAACGCCTCCAGGCCTTCGAAGGCTTGGTCATCGCCATCAACCGCGGCCCCCAGGGCACGTTTACCGTCCGCAAAATGAGCTTTGGCCAGGGCGTCGAGCGCATCTTCCCCTTCAACTCCAAGGTCATCGACAAGATCGAGAAGATTCGCAGCTACAAGGTGCGCCGCGCCAAGCTCTTCTACCTTCGCGGACTGCGCGGCAAGGCCGCCCGTCTGAGGGAAGTGGACCGCGTCACCGGCAAGGTCCGCGCCTAGAACCCCTTTCCATCCCCTTTCCATCAAGCCCCCAGCCCGCTCGGCTGGGGGTTTTGCTTTCTATCCGGTCCTTTCCTTCCTATACTGAATCCATGGTCCAAAGCCCCGTCTGTGGTTTTGCGCTGGAAGAAGCTGCGCGCAAGCGCGGAGCGCTGCGCATTGCCGGGCTCGACGAGGTGGGCCGCGGCCCGCTCTTCGGCCCTGTGGTCGCTGCCGCAGTCATTCTTCCAAAGGGCTGCCGTCTGCAAGGCCTCACTGACTCAAAAAAACTCACTGAAAAGAAGCGCAACCAATTCGATCTGGAGATTCGCGCCGACGCCATAGCCTGGGCCATCGCCGCCGTCGATGCCGAGACCATCGACCGCATCAATATTCGCCAGGCCTCGCTGCTTGCCATGTGCATGGCCGTCCAGCAGCTCACACTCAGCCCCGACTTTCTCCTCATCGACGGCCGCGACACCATCGACTGGCCGTGCCCCCAGCAGGCCGTCATCCACGGCGACGCAATCAGCCTCTCCATCGCCGCCGCCAGCGTCCTGGCCAAGGTCCACCGCGACCGCCTCCTCGTCGACCTCGACCGCCAGTTC
>CABEDF010000277.1_pt1 | contig 16142 bp, 15 predicted proteins | sample 3132921 | NCBI WGS metagenome assembly CABEDF01 (sample SAMEA5534329, study PRJEB31848) | metagenome | biome: tundra; feature: field; material: soil | place: USA | collected 2013-05 | depth 0.15 m
CGACTTTACGCGGACCAAGGCGCTGGAGCGGGCGGCGGTGCGGATCGAGGCTTTTGAGCCGGATTTCGTGAAGGTGGTTTCGACCGCGCGGTCACTGGCCGACAACCTGGCGGTCCTGCGGCTGATCGAGGACCGGTCGCTGGCGGCGCATGTGGTGGGCATCGCGATGGGCGAGGAGGGACTGGTGAGCCGCGTCCTGGGCCCGAGGGCCGGGGCGGCGTTCACGTTTGCTTCCTTCTCCGACGGCGCCGAGACTGCGGCGGGGCAGGTGACGGCGCGAATGCTGCTCGACCTCTACCGCGTTGAGCATCTGGACCAGGCGACGCGCATCTTCGGTGTGGCCGGCAACCCCATCGCGCACTCGCTTTCGCCGCTCATGCAGAACACCGCCTTCCGCCGCGAAAACGTGAACGCCGTGCTGCTGCCGCTGAAGGTGCATAAGTTGGCCGACCTGCTGACCCTGGCGCGCGAGCTGCCGCTGGCCGGAGCGGCCGTGACCATGCCGCTCAAACAGGAGGTCCTGCCTTACCTGGCCAACATGGACCCGCTGACAGCCCGCATCGGGGCCTGCAACACCCTGCATGTAGGCTCGGACGGCAAGATAGTCGGCTTTAATACCGACGTAGCCGGGGTGGTCCGCCCGCTCGAAAAACGCCTCAAGCTCAAGGGCGCAAGGATTGCCGTCATCGGCGCGGGCGGCGCGGCGCGGGCCGCCGTCTTCGGCCTTGTGGACCAGGGCGCTGAAGTTTTCGTCGTCAACGTCATCCACGAACAGGCCGTGGCGCTGGCCCGGAAGGCGAAAGCCAGGGTGCTGAAGCATGAACAGTTCGCCAAGAGCCGCTTCGACGTGCTCATCAATGCGACCCCCTGCGGCATGGCCGGCAACAAGCAGGCGCTGCCTATTGAAGAACATGAACTGAACGCCGGGCTGGTCTTTGACATGGTCTATAACCCGCTGGAGACGCCGCTCCTCAAGCTGGCCAGGGAGCTTGGCATTCCGGCGATCAGCGGCATGGAAATGTTCGTTCAGCAGGGCGCGCGCCAGTTCGAAATCTGGACCGGCAAGCCGGCTCCCGAGGCGGAGATGCTACGGGTGGTCGAGCTGGAGCTGCGCAGGCGAGGATGAGGCGAGGTGCCGACTCCTAGTCTCAATAGCGAGTCATCGCGTCCGGCCTCGCCACGGATATAATAAGCGCGTGAGTTTAGCGCGAAATATCGCCAAATGGAGCGGCATCACCTTTGTGGCTCTACTGGGATCTGTCGTGCTCTTGTTTTTCTTTGCTTGGCGCGCCCACCAAATTCAGGCCCGGGTGGGTTGCCCGGTCTTGGCGTGGCTCATTCCTATCGATCACACCCCTATCGGCTCCAACGATTACATTGAGATCACCGCGGGCGGCGGGCTCACCTATTGGGAACCGATTCATATTCGGATCTACGGAGACGGTCGAGTCGAGAGAGACACAGTCGAGACAATTCGAGGATTTACCACTGGTTGTCCGCTTCACCCGGACCAAAGAACCACTCGCGTTTCTCCACAGGATGCGAAGAAGCTTCTCGAGCTGGCGCGAGACGGCGGTTTCTGCCGTCTGTGCTCGGTCTATCAGTACCCTGGAATCATTTATGACGCGGGCTCTTCAACCATGACCGTCTCGCTTGGCGGCAAGGAAAAGAGCGTTCGGAACCACGCCGGTAAGCCGCCGCCAATATTAAATGAGCTTTACGATTCCATAGACAAACTAACTCCCATGGATGATCTCGCGGATACGCATAAGTTTTCGCCCGAGCGCGAGGCAGAATGCAGCGCCTTTTTGGAACAGCAAGAAGACAATTTGCATTCCGGAAAAGGGCGCTAGGGCCACAGGATCGCGTAAGCAGGTCCAGGTCGTTTTCGCTGTTGGGGGTGATTTTGTGCAATACTTGTATTGCAAACCCCTTGGAGGTTGACCCATGACCGCCGTTTCCCTGCGCCTGCCGGAAGACTTGAAAATTCGCCTCGAAAAGCTGTCGAAGCGCACCGGCCGAAGCAAGACTTTTTACATGGTCGAGGCCATCAGCGAAAAGCTCGAAGACCTCGAAGACCTGTACCTGGCCGAACAACGGACTCTCGCTCTGCGCGCCGGACGCAGCAGAACCTACACATTGGATGAAGTGGAGAAGCGCCTTGGCCTGGTTGATTGAGTTTGAAGCCGAGGCCGAAAAAGAGCTCAAGAAACTTGATAAACAGGTTGCCCGGCGCATCGTTAAATTCCTACGCGAGCGTATCGCCGTGCTGGACGATCCACGCAGGATCGGCGCTGCGCTCACCGGCTCCACGCTGGGCAATTACTGGAAATACAGGGTAGGGGATTACCGCATCATCGCCGACATTCAAGATCGAAGACTGTGTGTCCAAGTCGTGCGTTTAGGCAACCGCCGCGAGATTTACCGATGAACGGGTACGAAGCGTCGCCGGGTGCCCCAGGTTCCGAATTTGGAACCTGGGAAATTACGAACCACAAGAGGCAAAGCTGGAAGCCCGACTACCGCGCGCTTTCAATCTGCCGACTAATCCAACGGCTCAAACTTACGCCCTCGACCGCCGCGCGCAAAACCGCCTTGCGGTGCAACTCCGGCTCAGTGCGCACCAGAATCTTGCCGTTGAAGGGGCGGTCGGGCTGCTGGCCGTTCTCGGCGCAAAGCTCCAGATAGCTGTCGATGCTCTCGCGGAAGGCGCGCTCCAGTTCCGTGGCCGTTCTTCCCTCAAAATGAATCACATCCCGAAGCCCTGCCACCGTGCCGGAAAATGTCTTATCCTCCGGATCAAAATCGATGGGTCCGGCGGCATAACCCTTGTATTCCATCATGGTTTCACCCCCGCATTCATAAGAAACTGGCGAACGGCTTCTACCGCGCCTTTTTTGGTTTCGGGCCGAGGGTGCGGACGGTGAAAGACGGCGGTCACGCCGTTCAATCTTGTCGCGACCCTGCTTCCCGCGCGCTCCGTTACCTCGCCTCCCGAGGCGCGAATCAGCGATTCAATCGCGGACCAGCGGATGTCCGCTTTGGTTGGACGGACGAAGAGGGCGTTCAACGTAGCCTGTTGCGCCTTGTTCATTGCAAAGGAAACCTGACCTTTCCCGTCCCAGCGCATCGAGAAAATGATAGCATATACCGCTATCTCTCGACGGGAAAGGACTCGCGACTTCGGTTTACCGGGCTTTCTTTTTCCCCGGCTTGGCGGACTTGGGCTTCTCGCCTTCCAGGTGGCCCACGGGAATCGGCCCCAGGTCGGAGCCGGTGCGCTTGACCCGGGTGTCTTCCATCTCATAAGTAATGGTGCGCGGAGAAACCGGGCGGGTGATGCCGGTGGCGGGATCGACGGTCAGGTTCTGGCCGTTGGCGATCTGGAAGCTGAAGACGGACGCGCCGCCGCCGGAGGCGGGCGTGACCCGCACCGGCAGATAGCCCTGGATGGGATGCAGCCGGAAGCCCGTCTCGTAGCGATGATGGCGAAGGCTCCAGGTGAAGACGCGCACCTGATCAAAATCAAAAGGCAGGCCGGATTTGGGCGGGCTGAGGACGGTCACGTACTGCGGAACCTCGTGGTCCGGGGTCGCGGCCTCGGGGTCGAAGACCTTGTTGAACACGTAGGCGCCCACGTACCGCTGGCCTTCGGCATATTGCCCAATCTCGTCCGGCACATCCACATCCAGGCGGCCTGCGAGCATCCAGCCGGCGTGTCCCTGGCCGTCGCGGACCAGCCACCAGTCTTCCATGACGACGGGCGCAGCCTTAGGCGCGACCGGGCTCTTTGGCGCCTGGGAGGGTTTCGGCGCGGTTTGCGCGGGAGGCGCTCCGAAGCCTGGCGTGGCCACCCTGGGAACCGAAGCGCGGGCCAGAAGCTGGACTTTGGCGTTACCGGCCAGCAGATAAAAGTGCTCTGTCTCCCGGCCGGGGAGGATGTGCAGATAAAGGTCATCGCGGAGGGCGCCGGTGGCAACCACCGTATCTTCCTTGTGCTGAATGGCAAGTTGGTTAAAGGCCTGGAAGGCCTTGCCGTCAATCACGGCCCGCTCTTCAATCCAGCCGATCTCATTCTTTTCGGTCTTCACCTTGAGGAAGCGGCGGTCGTGTTCGAGCACTTCGAGCGGCTGGCCGTTGACCACCTCGGCCACGCGATTGGAGACGGCGGCTACCCGGTCATGGAGGTACATCTGACGGGCGGAGACGTAGACCATGTCGTGCTGCTCATGGTGAAACCGCCCGCATCCGCAGGCAAACGCGAGAAAGCTCAGGGTCAGGAATGCACAGAGTACCGGCAACGTGGGCTTTTGAGCCCGGATGCGGGGGACGAAGGGGACGGAGGAGATTGGAGGTCGCGTGAACACAGCCGGTGGCGTTCTTCTTGAGGATAACAGAAACAGGGATCAGGGGTCAGGGATCAGGGGTCAGAGTTAGGGGATCAGGGATCGGGATTAGACGTAGGTGGCTGGCTTCCTTGCTGGATTCTGATCTCCATCGGTCACTGACAACTGAAAACTGAACACTGACAACTGTTTTTCTTACGGCGCGGCAGCGACGGCGATAGCTTGGACGGGATCGGTCCCGGTGGTGGCAGTGAGCACGGAGGTCAGTGTGCCGGAACTCATGGTGTAGGCATCAAGATCGGAGTTGCCGCCTGAGGCCACCGCGAGCACGAAGTTGCCCTTGCTGTCCTCTGCCAAGCCAGACGGCTGAGTACCGGCCGCAATGGTGCTGCCGGCCGCGATCATGTAGGCGGGAGCCGTCGAGGTTCCGGTACTTGTCACCGTAAACCCGGCGATGTTGCCGGACGACGTTGTGCCCTGCCCGTTGCCTACATAGACATAATCACCGCCGGAGATGGGCAGAATGGAACTGGGAGCCAGTCCGCCGCTGGCGATGGGCGAGCCGGAGGCCTGGGTGAGCGAGGAGCTTCCCAGCGAACTGTAGTTGAGAGCACGCAACCCGCCAGAGTCGCCCGCGGGGCTGGCGAGGGTTTCGCCGATATAGAACAGCCGGGGAGTCGAACTGGGGTCCACAGCCACTGAAAGAGCAGAACCGCCGGTCGCCGCCGGATGAATCGTGGTGGCCGTGATTCCGGCCGGAAAGGGGGAGCTCGCGCTAAATGGGACGACGAGCGTGCCGCCCGTGCCCAGAGCTACGAAGACATTTTTGTTATCCGGCGAAAAGGCCAACTGATGCACGGCGGCGTTTGTGATTGAAAAAGACACCGATTCCACCTTGGCGCCGCTGTAAACGCCGGTGGAAGTAATGGGAATCGCGTCCAGTGTCACTCCGCTGATACTCAGGAAGGCATCGACCAGCCAGCCACCTGTCGAGTCCACCTGCATGGCTGCGGCTGGATCCTGAGAGACAGCCTGCGCGTTGTTTCCCAGGGTGAGCACACCGCCCGAGCCGACGGTGTAAAGGTAAATACCAGGGGCAACCGTACTCACGTATAAAAAGCCGCCGGGGCTGGGAGCGATGGCAATAGCACTTGGCGCGGCGGCGAGAGTATAGGGGCTGCCAGTGACCGCGGCCAGTGCGCCGGAGGCGATGGAGTAGCCGGCAATCTGCATGGTTGCGTAGTTCAGCACATAGAAGTTGCCGCTGGACAGCGTTGAGGGTGTTGTGGTCGTGGTAGTGCCCGGCGCTTGCCAGAAATCTCCGCAACCAGCCAGAAAACCAACGCCTGCAAAACCAACCAGGAGCGGCGCCGCCGCCAGCAACAACCGTGCCCATTTTCCGATTTTCATTGCCGCTCCTTCATTGGCGCTCACCGGGCAAAGCCGCTCTCCGGGTTCAGATCTAAAGGGTACCGCTTCAGCGCGCGCCGTGTCTCTTCACTGTATTGGACGCGCGCGGGCGTCCAGCGGCCTAAACGTAGAGACGCGCGCGGCGGGAATTCGCTCAGTGCGACGCTGGCTGGCGCGGACTTCGTGCTCAGAGATATACACAGGCTCAGGTGCTCAAAAGGATGACGCACCCCCGGCGCCTCAGTTGGGACGGCCGCCGGATGCGGAGCGTCGGCGGAAGCGCTCGTCCACGGACTGCCGGCCCTGAAAGCCTTGCTCGACGGTGTGCCAGTGATCGATGGCCGGCTCGCCCATGCGCCAGCAGAGCAGCACCACCTGGTCGTCTAGGCGGCAGGGAAAATCGAGCAGCCCGGCTTCAAGGTCCTTCACCTGCACGCCGATGGAGTCGATCTCTGCGATGCTCTCGCGGACGCGCTGCAGGTGGCTCTCCATCTCCGCGCGGAGCTTGATCACCTTGCCCACGTCCACCTTCATGCCGCCGGAGAGATAGATGCGCCGGGCCAGTTCGGTGAGGCCGGACTCGATCTCTTCCGCGGACTGCTTGCCTTCAATCGCGCGCTTGAGCAGCGATTCCAGCACCGGGAGCAGGGACTGCGCTTCTTCGAGAGTGAAGGTCTTCATGGGGACAGTTTACAGTGAACAGTGGTCAGTGAACAGTGGCCAGTGGTCAGACAGATTGTTCGCATGCGGCTATGTTTGTCAGGGAATCTCCCCTCGATTTGTGGCCGACCGCTCAAAACAAAACTGTTCACTGTTCACTGTCCACTGCTTTTCACACTTCCAGCATGCGGTCCAGCGCGACTTTGGCCCAGCGCTTGACGCCGGGACGGACCTGTATGCGGTTGACGACGCGGCCCTCGACCAGGTTTTCCAGAGCCCAGGCCAGGTGGTGGGGACTGATGCGGTACATGGTGGTGCAGAGGCAGCCGGTGTCGTCCAACGTGATGACCTTTTTACCTTCGGCGGCAAAGCGCTTGGCCATGCGGTTGACGAGGTGAATCTCCGTGCCGACGGCGAACATTGTGCCCGCGGGAGCCTGCTCGACGAGGGCGATCAGCTGCTCGGTGGAGCCGAGCGCGTCGGCCTTCTGGCAGACCTCGAAGCGGCACTCGGGGTGAACAATGACCTGGATGCCGGGGTAGCGGGCGCGCACCTGATCGACGTGGCCGGGCAGGAAGCGCTGATGGACGGCGCAGTGGCCCTTCCAGAGGAGGACACGGCTGGCGGCCAGATTCTCCCTCGTTTGGCCGCCCTGGAGCGCCCAGGGATCCCAGACGGCCATCTCGTCCAGCGGAATGCCCATGGCAAAGCCGGTGTTACGGCCCAGGTGCTGATCGGGCAAAAAGAGGATGCGCTTGCCCGCCGCGGCGGGCTTGCCGCGAGCAAAGGCCCACTCGAAGGCGGCGCGAGCGTTCGACGAGGTGCAGACCAGGCCGCCGCGCTCGCCGCAGAAGGCCTTGATGGCGGCGGTGGAGTTCATGTAGGTCAGCGGAATCGTCTCGTCAGCAAGGCCAAGCCGCTCAAGCGCTTCCCAGCAGGCTTCCACCTGGGAGATTTCCGCCATGTCGGCCATGGAGCAGCCGGCGTTGAGGTCTGGCAGGATGACCTGCTGGCCCTCGTGGCCGAGCACGTCGGCGCTCTCGGCCATGAAGTGTACGCCGCAGAAAACAATGTACTTCGCGTCGGTTTCAGCGGCGATTCTGGAGAGCTTGTAGCTGTCGCCGGTAAAGTCGGCGAAGCGGATGACTTCGTCGCGCTGGTAGTGGTGGCCGAGCAGCAGGGTGGTCGCGCCCAGCTTGGCGCGTGCCGCCGCTATGCGCGTGTCCATCGTGTGGTCGGGAAGCGCCAGGTAATCTTCAAGACTGCAACTGCTGGCAGTCACCTCAGCGACCGCCATAGGATCGTCAAGAACCAGGTTCACCGTATTCCGCCTTCAGTCCAGCTCGCCCTCGATATTTCTGGCGGGGCAGCGGACGGGGATGTTGAAAGCTAACGCGGCTTGCAGTGGATGCGCTGGCGTTCCTGAAAGTTTGCCGGCGCTGAGGCCGATCGCTCCAGAAAAGCCCCCAACCACGGGGTTGTTGCAAGCCATTTCACAATTGGATGCGGCTCTGAACCGGCGGATTCGAGGAAAATCCAGCCCGGTAAAAGCCGCTTCCACTGCCTATCAGTGTAACAAAAACTTAACAGTGGACTCAAATGAAATGGGTTTGGCGCGGGGTTGCCGGACAACGCGCCGGACCGCAGCGGCACCCCAGCGCCGCGCCCGTTTGTGAGCGCCGTGCGCGGGCAGGTATCATTAGCCTTCATGGTGACGCCGCCGACAATTGAATTTGCCAGCCTGGGCATGGCAGACTCGCTGATCCTGATGGTGCTGGCGCTGGTGGTCTTCGGGCCGCGGCGGCTGCCGCAGATCGGCCGCCAGATCGGCAAGCTGATGTACGAGTTCCGCAAGGCCTCCAACGACTTCAAGTTCCAGATGGAAGAGGAGTTGCGCTCGGCCGAGGACTCCGACCGCCGCAAGAAGGAAGAGGAACGGCTGGGCGCGCTGGCGCTGGCGGCTCCAGCGCAGACCATCGAATCAACGGTCGGGGCGCCCGTTCCGGATGGTCAATTCCCGGCGCCAAGTCCATACCCCGAAGAGGCAGTGTACCCTGCGGTTTCCCCTGGGGAGTTTCAGCACGAAGAGCCTTATCCCCGCATTCAGCCACCTTCGACCGGAGAGCCGGTCGCGGCAGAGCGGCCGGGCCGCATGGCAGAGCAGGGCGAGGCTTCGGCTCCGGCAGAATCTTCGGCAGACGAAACCACCCCGGTGACGGAGCAGGCCCGCCATGGTTGATCCCGCGGACGCAATCGGCAACGCGCGGGCGGCCGTAACCCAGCGCGCGGAGCTGCCGGGCATGAGCCTGATGGAGCATCTGGACGAGCTGCGCAAGCGCATCGTCCGCTCGGCCATCTTCCTGGGCCTGGGTTTCATCGCGGCCTGGTTCTTTCGTGACCGGTTCGTCGGTTTTATCCAGGCGCCGCTCAACCACATCGGCAAGACGCTGGTCTTCACTCACCCCATGGATCCCTTGAATCTGGACCTGCAGGTTTCGCTGGTCGCTGGAGCGATTCTGGCTTCGCCCTTCATCCTCTTCCAGGTGTGGCTGTTCATTGCGCCGGGGCTCTACCAGAAAGAGCGGCGGTTTGTGATTCCGTTCATGGCGGCCACGGTGGGGCTGTTTCTTACCGGCGCGGCCTTCGGCTACTTCTGGGTGCTGCCCGGCGCGCTGGAAATCCTGATTGTGAAGTTCGGGCATAATTTCACGTCCATGGTCACCATCGAGGAGTACACCAGCTTTTTCCTGTCGATCATCCTCGGCCTGGGCATCAGCTTTGAGATGCCGATACTCATCTTCTTCCTGGCCATGTTCGGCATCGTGAGCCCGCGCTTCCTGTGGAAGAACATGCGCTACGCGGTTCTGGCGGTCTTCCTGGTGGCTGCCATCATCTGCCCCAGCCCCGACCCCTGGACCATGTGCATCTACGCCATCCCCATGCTGGGGCTTTACCTGGTGGGCATCGGCGTGGCCTGGTGGGTACACCCTTCGCGCCGCTCGCCGCGGCGAGCCAAGGAGGCGGCTAAGTGAACAACCCCCCTTTGAGATTTGAGGGTTCCCACCCTTGCGATAGAAAAAAATCGCAAGGATGGGGCACGGTGCATTCCGGGGACATCCGGCAGTGTTTCCGTTGTTTTCGTAATCTATTCACAAATCTTCCGTGCCCCATCCTTTTCGCTTTTTTCTGCGGAAAGGGTGGGAAACCGCGACACTCGACCATGGTTCCGTCCCTAAAGACAGTTACGCTCGGATTACTTTTGCTCACGCCCCTCGCCGCTCCCGCGCAAACCCACTTCAACGGCGCCAAGGCTTTGGAGTATGCCCGCCAGTTTGTGGCTATCGGGCCGCGCTGGCCCACCAGCCCAGGGCACGCCCAGGCCGAAGTCTTCCTGCGCAGCCAGTTCAAGCACGACCAGCTTGAAGAGGATAACTTCACGGCCAACACGCCCATCGGCCCGGTGCCCATGCGCAACTTCATCGTCCGCTTTCCCGGCAAGAAGGACGGCGTGATTGTGCTGGCCACGCACTACGAGACCAACTACTGGCTGCGCAAAATCAATTTCGTCGGCGCCAACGACGGCGGCTCGACGACCGGGCTGCTGATGGCCATCGCCGACCAGTTGCGCGAACAGATAGCCAACGGCAAAAAGCTCGACGGCTACTCGGTCTGGCTGGTCTTCGACGACGGGGAAGAGTCGATTCTACCCACATGGACAGACTCCGACTCCACTTACGGCACCCGCCACCTGGCCGCCAAGTGGGCGCGCGACGGAACCCTAGGGCGGATCAAGGCTTTCATCCTGGCCGACATGATCGGCGACAAGGACCTGGACATCCAGCGCGAAAGTCAATCCACTGACTGGCTGGTGGCGCTGGTGCGGCAAGCCGCCAAAAAGTTTGGCTACGAGCGCTACTTCTTCCAGAAGGACGAGGCGGTGAGTGACGATCACCTGCCGTTTGTCAAACGCGGAGTGCCCTCGATCGACGTCATCGACCTGGACTACGGCCCCAACAACAGCTACCACCACACCGACAAGGACACAATGGACAAGATCAGCGCCCACAGCCTGACCATCGACGGCGACGTGTTTTTGGAGACGATCCGGCTGATCGATTTGCGGTGAAAGAACAGTTGTCAGTGGTCAGTGATCAGTTGCCAATTGAGAATGGAATCCTCTCAGGACATCAGCCGACTGATCGCTGTTCCCTGTCCCGTTTCCAATTCTCCGATTTCTGACAACTGACCACTGACAACTGTTTTCCTGTAGCATCCACCTATGATTGCGGGCGTTTCCTGGGTTTGGTGGCTTGGGTTTCATGCGGTGGTGGCGGCACTGCTGCTGGCCGATTCGCTGCTGCCCGGTCATCGCCGCCCGACGCGCTATCCTCAGGCCTTTGCGTGGCTTTGGACTGCTGCGCTGGTGCTGGCCGCAACCGGCTTTGCGGCTTGGATCGCCATCGCGAAGGGGCGGCAGCCGGCGCTCGAATTCGTGGCTGGGTATGCCATTGAAACCTCGCTCAGCGTGGACAATCTCTTCGTCTTCATGGTCATCTTTCAGGGCTTCCGCATCAGCCCGCAACGCCAGCACAATGCCTTGCTGTGGGGCGTGGCCGGAGCGGTGGTGCTGCGCGCGCTCTTCATCGCCGCGGGCATTACGCTGCTGCAACGATTCGACTGGATCACCTGGATCTTCGGCCTGTTCCTGCTCTACGCGGCCTGGAGGCTGGTGCGCGGCGGGTCAGCGCATGCTGCCATTCCGCAAGCGCCTGCGGCCGTCCGGAATCTGATTCGCAAGCTGCAACCGGCGAAAGGGTCGCTGCTGCCGGTGATTCTGGCCGTAGAAGTCACCGACGTGCTGTTTGCGGTGGATTCGATTCCCGCGGTGCTCGCCATCTCCCACAATCCCTTTGTGGTTTACACGTCAAACATCCTCGCCATCCTGGGCCTGCGTTCGCTTTACTTTGCGCTGGCCTCGCTGCTGGACCGCTTCCGCTATCTGCACTACGGTCTGGGGGCGATGCTGGCTTTTGTGGCGTTGAAGATGCTCGCCGCCCGCTGGGTCGAGGTGCCGATTACAGCGTCGCTGGTGATCATGGGGGCGATTCTGACACTGTGCGCGGTGGTTTCCTGGTTTGCGCCGGGCAAGATGGCCACGCTATAGACGTCTTTACCACGCCTCGAAGAGGACCTGTGCTTCGCCTCCCCTTGCAAAGATCGAGTGCTTCAAAAACTGCGCGTCGTCGCGCTTTGGAAAGTCGTTGCGGAAATGCGCGCCGCGGCTTTCGGTGCGGGCCAGGGCCGAGTGCAGAATGGCATGGGCGACGCGGCTCATGGCCTGCGCTTCGGCGAGGCGGCGGCTAGATTTCCCTTGCTCGGCCAACTTCGCCAGACTAGCTCCGCAGGCCTCCTGCGCGGCTAAACCCTCCCGCAGCGTGGATTCCTGGCGGAGCAGGCCGGCGTAGGCCCACATGGACGCTTGCAGGTTGGCGATGAGGTCTTCGACGAGGGCCTCTTCGTTGACAGATAAGGGTTTGTGGTCCGCGGCGGGCGCGTCGGCGGGCACGAGGGGCAGACTGTCGGCCAGCATGGACTGGGCCGCGCGGGCGCCGAAGACGAGGCCTTCGAGCAGGGAATTCGAGGCCAGGCGGTTGGCACCGTGGACGCCGGTGCAGGCGGCCTCGCCGGCGGCGTAGAGACCCGGCAAACTGGTGCGGCCGTCCAGGTCAGTTTTGATGCCGCCCATGAGGTAATGCGCCGCGGGGCGGACGGGGATGAGGTCGCGGGCGAGGTCCAGGCCGTGCTGGGCCAGGAACGCGCTGATACCGGGGAAACGGTCGCGAATGTTCAGGTTACGGAGGTGGCGCATGTCCAGGTGGACGACCCGTGAGTCGGCAGACGGCGAGCCGGAAACCGAGTCCGGAGTTGCGCCCATGCCTTCGCGGGCAATGGCGCGGGCTACCACGTCGCGGGGGGCCAGCTCAAGTAGCGGGTGATAGCGCTCCATGAAGCGCTCGCCGCGGTCGTTGCGCAGATACGCGCCCTCGCCGCGCAGGGCCTCGGAGATCAGGAAACGCGGGACGCCGGGGAGCGAGAGAGCGGTGGGGTGGAACTGGTAGAACTCCATGTCGGCCAGCTCGGCCCCGGCCTGGGCGGCCAGCGCGATGCCGTCGCCGGTGGCTACGGCGGGGTTGGTGGTGTCGGAGTAGACCTGGCCTGCGCCGCCGGCGGCGATGAGCACGGAGCGGGTATTGATTCGATGGGGCTTAGGATCGCCAGCGAGGGGACCGGCGCTGGCCAGATCGGCGGCGATGACGCGGCCATCGGCCACCACAAGGCCGGTGACCATGGTCCACTCGGCGAAGCGGATGCGCTTATGGACGTGGGCAAAGGCGGCCAGGGAGCGGCTGATTTCGGCGCCGGTGGCGTCGCCGTTGGCATGCAGGATGCGGGGCAAAGAATGAGCGCCTTCGCGGGTGCGCAGCAGCTCGCCGGCTCCCGTATCCCCCTCGCGGTCGAAGCTCGCGCCCCACTCGATCAGCTCGGCTACGCGGAGCGGGCCTTCGGATACGAGCGCCTCGGCCGCGGGGCGGTAAACGATTCCATCGCCAGCATTTACGGTGTCCTCGAGATGGAGCGCGACGTCCTCATCGCCCTCCATGGCGACGGCGATTCCGCCCTGGGCGTAGTGGGTGTTGGACTCGGCCACGGACTCCTTGGTGACCACCAGGACATCGCCGTGGCGGGCCAGCTCCACCGCCGCGCGCAGCCCGGCTACGCCCGCGCCCATCACCAGAAAGTCCACCTGAGACAGCTTTGTCATAAATGACAAGGCTACCACCGCAGGGTCGGTGGTCAGAGATAGGGGAGGGGCTGGACGTGGGTCTTATTTGCTCAGATTTTGAGGATCGGGGAGGCTAACGTCAGGAACGTAAGGATAGATAGACCTCAGCCCCCGACATTGTGAGGGACATCAAAGAACGGATTCAAAATCCTTATGGTGGCTGCTGTTGGCGGATTGTTCTTAACGGCAACAGAGCATCCCACGCAACAAAAGCAACCGCAGACACCTTAAAGGGGGGTCACATATGCGCGGACTCAAAGTTCTACTCGGCACTACAGCATTGCTTGCGGGCCTGGCCATGGCGCCAGCGGCTCGCGCTCAGATAGTCGTCGATCTGGGTGTTCAACCCGTCTGTCAGTACGGCTATTACGACTATGCGCCGTACGCCTGTTCGCCCTATGGTTATTACGGGCCGGGGTACTTCTATAACGGGATCTTCCTGGGCATGGGCCCATGGGCCGGCTGGGGCTACGGTCACGGCTGGGGCGGCCATCGCTTCAGTAACGGCGGTGGTGGAAGCTATCGCGGTGGCGGCGGCTACGCGGCCGGTCGCAGCAGTTATGCGCGCGGCGGAGGAGGAGCACGCGGCGGCGGCGGTTCGCATGCTGTAGCAGCCCGTAGCGGCGGCGGAGCCCGTGGTGGCGGCGCATCCCATGTCACAGTAGCGCGTGGCGGCGGTGGTGGATCGCACGCAGCGGCAGCGCATAGCAGCGGTGGCGGCGCATCGCGCGGCGGCGGCGGCGGTGGACATGCTGCTGGCGGCGGCGGCGGTGGTGGACATGCTGGCGGCGGCGGTGGTGGCGGACATGCCGGCGGCGGTGGCGGCGGACGGCGCTAACCGGTAGCTGCTGAATCAAGCAGAGGATCGTAACAAGAAGCGGTGGGGCTTAACGGCTCCGCCGCTTTGCGTTTGCGCGGTCATTTTGCCAGGTCATTTTTGGGGACCGGTCGCGCCTGTAGGCGTAAACTCTCGGGGTGGACGCAAACGGGGACTGGCGAAACGGCTCCCGGGTCTAGGAAGCAAAACGCCGGGCGCTCAGCCGTATAAAGTGTAAGCTGTCTAGCAGATTACTCGGAGACCGGCGGATGGGCGACTGTCATCCTGCCGGTTGCACCAGGTCCAGCTAACACTGCCAGGACGATGGCCCCGTCAGGGTGAACAGACCTTGAGGCCAATTCCCCGCCGAGTATCGTGCGGGGAAGAGAAGATTCGGAGGCTCGACTCGAATGGATATCTACCAGCGGCTACCGCCGGAAGCCGTGCAAATTGTTCTGGTCCTGTTCCTGTCGTTCCTGATAGGGCTGGAGCGGGAAGAGCGCAAGGCGGCAGGAGGACCGTACTCATTCGGAGGAGTCCGCACCTTCCCGCTGATTGGCCTGATCGGCTATTCCGCCGCTCTGATTTCAGGCCCGCAAATGCTGCCGCTGGCGATCGGCTTTCTGGTCGTCGCCGGATTTCTGCTGGTGTCTTACTGGCACAAGATTTCCACGGCCGAAACCGCCGGAGTTACCACCGAGATGTCCGGCCTGGCGACCTTTCTGGTGGGTGCGCTCGTCTGTTATGGGCATCTATGGATTGCCACCACGCTGGGCGTTGCCAGCCTGCTGCTGCTCGACCTGAAAGCCGCTCTTGAGAAGCTCGCCGTGCGTATCGCTCCAAACGAGATTCTCACGTTCGCCAAGTTTCTGTTTTTGAGCGGAGTAATTCTTCCCATCCTGCCGAATAAGGAATTCAGCCAATTCCACATCAATCCTTTCAAGACCTGGCTTGTGGTGGTCGCGATCAGCGCCATCTCCTACGCCAGTTATGTCTTGCAGAAGGTGACCAAGGGGCAGGGCGGGGTGGTGCTGGCGGCGTTGCTGGGCGGCGCTTATTCCTCCACGGTCACCACGGTCGTGATGGCGCGGCGGGCCAAGCTCGAGCGGCGTCCGCATCTCTTCGCCGGCGGCATCCTGATCGCGTGCGGTGTGATGTACGTGCGGCTGGTCATCCTTCTGGCGCTCTTCAACCGGCAACTGATGCTCCTGCTTTACATACCTTTTCTTGTGCTGGCCGGTCTGGCCGTCGGCGCCGGTTGGCTCTGGTCGCGCCGGGCGGACAAGAATACTCAGGAAGTCAAGCGTGAATTTGAACCCAAGAATCCGCTGGACCTGGTGACGGCATTTCTCTTTGCAGGACTGTTTCTGGTGATGCTGGTAGCTACCCAGTTAGCCATCACTTATCTGGGCAGAACGGGAGTGAATACGCTGGCCGCGATCATGGGAGTCAGCGACGTGGATCCGTTCATCATGGGGCTGACCCAGGCAGCGGGCACACTCACGCCTCTGAAGGTCGCGGCAGCCGCGGTGGCCATCGCCGCATCCAGCAACAATGTCGTGAAAGGGATTTACGCCTACAGCCTGGCCGACCGCAAGACCGGCGTGCAAAGCCTGGTGTTCCTGGCGGCTCTGGCTGCGATGGGTCTCATTCCCTTGTTTTGGCTGGGGTGAGGAACGGGCCCCTCCCTCCGGGGTTGAGGGAGCCGAATGGCGGCTTGCCATCCCGGCCCACCGCCGATGAGTGCATTTAAGATTAGAGCAGCGTGCAGACGATACGAGTAGAGACAGCTTCGGCGAAATACGACGTAGTGGCGGGCAGCGGGCTGATCCAGACGCTGGCGCCGCGCATCGAGCGGGTTGCGGGCAGGCTGCCGCGACGGGTTTTTGTGCTGACCTCGGCGCCCATCTGGGGGCTGTGGGGCGAGGCCTTCCAGGCTTCCTTTGTGGAGGCGCCGATTGCGCTATTTTTGCCCCCCGGCGAGAGCCACAAGACGCTGGCCAGCGTGGAGCGCCTATTGCGGCAGATGGCGCAGGCGGGAGGGGATCGCGGAAGCCTGCTGATT
>CABEDF010000293.1_pt1 | contig 15520 bp, 12 predicted proteins | sample 3132921 | NCBI WGS metagenome assembly CABEDF01 (sample SAMEA5534329, study PRJEB31848) | metagenome | biome: tundra; feature: field; material: soil | place: USA | collected 2013-05 | depth 0.15 m
ACATTCCGTCGCCCTTGTAAGGAATGGAGAGTAAGGAATCGAACTTTTTGAACTCCTTGTCCTTGACCAGTTGCACCGGCGTCCGCTCAACAGCCGCGACCGTCCCGGCGAAGTTCCGCGCCGGCTGCAACTGCACGATGGCTGCCGGGCCCGCGCTGGCCCTGGTTCTCTCCGGATAGGCAAGCCAGATGGCGTTCACCTGCTGGCCGCAACCCGCGCCCTTCACCACGAACTGGTCGAAACCAGCCGTGACCGTGCCCTTCACGCGCACGATCTTTCCATTGAACGACTGAGGGTTCTTCAGAATCTCGCAGACGGTTGCATCGACCGCCTGCGCGTGCAGGCAGCAGGAAAAGGCGCAGAGGGCCGCCAGAGCAAGAAGACGTTTCATGAGAGTCTCTCCTGTTGATATGCGAGCCTGCATCCGCGGCGAAGTCGAATCGGCGAGCTGGCAGGCTCTAAAAAAGAGAACAGACCAGCCTATCACGCCGGACAACCCTGTTTCACGCGCCCCGATCACCGGTACAGGGCAATCGCATGAAAGTGCTGGTAAGACCCCTTGCACCCTGCTCCCGGAGGGAGCCAACGAGAATAGCCCAGGGCCGGGGCCCCCGGCACGCGCGGTTTTCGCGTGCTGGGGTGGCAGGGTGGAGCGAAGCGCAACCCTAGGAATGCTTCAGAGAGGAGGCCAGCGACATACGCCACCCCGCTCGCTGCGGCAAGTATCAGCGCACGACCGGGTCTCTGGCCTTGAAACCAATGCAAAAAAGATCGCGAGCGGAGGCAAATGGGGGTATATTGGTTCGCAGCCGAAAGGCAAAACGGAAATTCCGGTCCATATCTGCGCTTACCAATCTTCTATCTAAATCTAGGAGTGTCCGTTTTTGAACAGAAATGCTCTTTCCCAGTGCCGCAATATCTATCTGATGTGCTAAGTCCAATCAACCCGGGCCGGAATTCGTGCTCGAAACAGCCCCAACTATCAATTTGATTGCTGAGGAATAATGCATGCACGTTCGTGTTTCAAATATAGAGGAGACGCTGCCTGCAACGCTGTCCGCCGATTTCGCCGACTGGGACAGCGGAAAACCTCCCGCGACACTGCCCGCCAACTTCGACGACTTCGATGCTGCTCTTGGTTCTTATGCCGCCCCACAGCCACCCGCGAATCCCGCAACGGCGCATGCCATCGTGTCGCATCTGGTAGCCTGGTTGCATGAAACCACTGCTTGGCGCACGCCAGCAACAGCCCACGTGGATGCAGAAGAACTATCTGAGCCGATTCAGTCCAATCGCGCGAATCTTCCGGGAGGGCTGGATAGCGGGTTCGAGGGCAAGAGAAAGCACAAGATGACGTTGGCGTTTGCCGCCATCGGGTTGACTCTGCTTCTGCTCAACCCGTCCCCGCAGAGGTATTATGAGTCACCGCCCAAGACGGCCGTGCTAACCCAATCGGTTGTTCAGCAGCCAACGATGGTAACGCAGACAATAACGGCGCCGACACCGGCGAAGCCATCGCCGGCGAAGCCGATGACGATCAAAGCACCTATAAGCAACGAGAGTTTCGAGGAATCAAGCAACAAGAGTCTCGAGTAACCAAGCAACGAGAGTCACGCGGAATCGCCTGGCACTCAGTAAGCCATTCAATCAATAGCCACTCAATTGCTTGAGCAAACGACCGCCGGGTGCCCCACCCTAATCCAGCCGTAAATGTGGGGGTGCCCCATCCTTCCCGCAGTCTCATCGCGGGAAGGGTGGGAAAGCATGAACCTCAAACCTCTGGTTTTGTCGAGCCCTCAATCTCAATCCTTGGTAAATCGCCAAACCACTCATCAAGGCCGGCGGCCCCCGCCGCGCATCCCGTCTCCGAGCTATCAGCGGACGACGGCCAATCCGGGAGCCTCCCAGTCTCCAGCCCTGATCGAAACACAGCCAAAACAGCCTCGATTTCGCGCTATAAACGGCCAAATAACGGCCAATAACATGCTAAAAACAGCCCCTTTTCAATGTTTTGGTCCGCCCCGAAACGGACATTCCTGCAAAATCACTCCTGCTCTAAGCGGACATTCTTGACTTGCGGAGATGCCTTCTTCATTCCGTGGACTTATAACCGGACAAAACGGCCTTTTTTGTCGGCTTATAACCCTACAAAAAAACACTACGGGGCCACTGCGGGGCGGAATTCGCAAAAGGTCCACCTGCAGGACTACGTATTTGCTACGAGTTTATCGCGGAACGGCTTTATTCTGCGCCGCAATCCACCCGTCGATCCGGTCGCTCAATACGTCCAGCGGCAAGGCGCCGGAGTCCAGCACCTGGTCGTGGAAGGCGCGGATGTCGAACTTGTCGCCGAGCGCTTTCTTCGCCCGGTCGCGCAGTTCCAGAATCTTCAACTGGCCGATCTTGTAAGCCAGTGCCTGGCCGGGCCAGGCGATGTAGCGGTCCACCTCGGCCTGGATGCTGGTCTCGTCGATGGCCGAGTGATCGTGGAAGTAATCCACCATCTGCTGGCGGGTCCAGTGCTGGGAGTGGACGCCGGTATCGACGACTAGGCGGATGGCGCGCCAGATATCGGCCTCCAGGCGGCCGTAGTCCGAGTAGGGGTCCTGGTAGAGGCCCACGTCCTTGCCCAGCCGTTCCGAGTAGAGCCCCCAGCCCTCGACGTAGGCCGTGTAGCCGCCGTATTTGCGGAAGGTGGGAACGTCGTCGAGCTCCTGGGCGATGGAGATTTGCAGATGGTGGCCGGGAAGTCCCTCGTGGTAGGCGATGGCCTCCACGCTATAAAGGTTGCGGTCCGTGGCGTTGTAAGTATCGATGAAAAGACGGCCCGGCCGGCTGCCGTCGGGTGCGCCGGCCTGGTAGTAGGCGGGCGCCGAGTTCTTCTCAAGGTAATCCGGAACCGCGGCCACTTCAAACTTCGCCTTGGGAAGACGGCCGAAGAGCTGCGGAAGTCTGGCCTGCATCGGGCCAAGGTAGCCGCCGTAGGCCGCCAGCAGCGCCTCGCGCGAGGCTGGATGCAGTTTGGGATTGGTCTTGAGGCTCAAGCGGAAGCTGGCCAGATCGGCAAAGCCGAGTTTCTGCGCAATGGCCAGCATCTCGGCCTCGTCGCGCTTCACCTCGTCCAGGCCGATCTGGTGAATCTGCTCCGCGGTCAGATCGGTGGTGGTGGTGCGGCGAATCCGAAAGGCATAGTACTTTGCCCCGTCGGGCAGCGCGGAAATCCCCGGCTGCTCCCGGCCGGCGGGAATGTAGCTGACCTCAAGGAAGCGCGCAAAGCGCTGGTAGGCCGGCTGCACTTCTTTGCCGATCGCGTCCAGCATCTCGGCCTTGATGCGTTCCTGCTCGGCGGCCTTGATGGCGGCGGGAAACTTTTTGAGCGGCAGCGCCAGCGGCGAGTCCTCGGGCTTCTCGCCGGCCAACTGCTTCACCTGGTCGAGCGCCTTGGCCAGCAGATACTTGGGCGGCACGCGATGGTCTTCCATGCCGATGGACATGTTGGTGGCCACCTGGTCGAAGGCCTTGGGAATGGCGTGCAGACGGGCGATCCAGTCGTCGTAGTCCTTGACGGTGGCAAAGCTGAGCTGGGCCACCAGTTGCGGGTAGGTGGTCTGGATGCCGCCCATTTGGTTCATGGGCATCTCCCACTGCTTGAACTCCGCGGCCTCCTCGTCCTCGGCAAAATGGCGCAGCAGCAGTTCGCGGCTGATCTTCTCCTGGTCAGTCAATCCGGCCGGGTCAATGTCCGCCAGCCGCAGCAGAAAGTTCTGCTCGCGGGCGAGGCCCTCGTTCACGGCCTTCACGGAGTAGTCGGAGATCTGGTCGTTGTATCGCTTGTCGCCCAGCGACGAGGCAAACTCCGGATCGTGCTTGAGGTTGTCTTCCCAGTAGTCCTGGAAGACAGCGTTGAGGGCCTTGCGGTTTGCCTCGGTCGAAGCCGCCGGAACGGGAGGGACGGACGGGGCTTGCGCCCGCAGCGCGGAGACGCAGACCAGCAGCAGGAGCGCCAATACGGCGATGAAAATGAGATTAAATCGTTTCAAGGAAATGGGACCTCGGAGTGAATTCGCCTTCATGTCGAGTGTAGAACAGAGAGGCAGCGGGTCAGCAAGTCAGCAAGTTAGCAGCAAGAAAAAGTAAGACTATAGGCCGACATAAGAGGGGAATTTCATCGGCTTATAAGCCTACAGATAAACGAAAAGAGGTTCAAAGAGCGAAAAAGTCAGTGTGTAAGCCAACGGATTTCATGCATTTGTAATTTTATCGCCGGACTAAGACACTGAAAACTTACAGTTTTTTATGCGATTTCAGCCCATTTTGCGCATTTTATGGTTGTTTTCTCTACCGTTAAAACAGTGGATCGTGATCAGGAATCAGGAAAGGTGAGCGACGATGCAGGAAAAGGAACGTATGTTCGCGCTGAAAAGGCTCGATAAGGAGATGCGGTTTTACCGGTGGGCAGGCAAGGAGAAGAATCCGACCAGTGGATTGCTGAGGGCGGTGCGACAGGCGCTGCATATTCCAGCGGCGGAGATTGCAAAGAAGATGAAGATGAACCGTTCGGGGGTCTTCGATTATGAGGCAAGGGAGCTGAGGAACTCGATCACCCTGAAATCGATGTCACGGATGGCGGAGGCGATGGGCTGCAAAATGGTGTACGGGATTGTGCCGGAGGGCGGGAAGACGCTGGAGGAACTGGAGGAGAAGAGGCTGTGGGCTGAGGTTCTGACAGAGAGAGCGGCGAGTCAGCAAGTCAGCGAGTCAGCAAGCCGGCAAGTCAGCGAAGCGGCGGGAGGGGCATAAGCGCACGAAATTAAAGAATCAGTGCAGCACACGCATTTGCATGGAATTTAGTGGTTTTCCGCTAGGCTAGGAGCAGACAAACAGAGCTGGAAAAGGACGGAAGGCAGGATGAGCCTTCCGTATTTTATTGAGGCCATCTCTGGGGGCAGGCAGGTCTGTGGTGAGTGGCCGGAAATGGCGGAAAGATGGCCGTAGCAAAGCAGGTGTTGAGATCAGACAAAACGCGAAGGAAGAGTAGCAAAACGACCAAAACAAAGGGAGGCAAACGGGCGAGCGGCGAGCAAACAGCGCCGCTTGACGGCGCTGAATGTCTGCGGCAGGCAGTGGACAGACGGTTGGCCCGGAACTCGGAGAAGCTGGCCGATATGCTGGAAGCAAAGGCGCTTGAGGGTGACCTGGCCACCACCAAAGTGATGGTTGGACTTGCGGATGGGAAGAAGCCCGAGCCTGATCCCAAGAAGAAGCGGCGGGGGCTGACTGCGGCGGAGCTGTTGATGGCGGATATCAAACAGCATGGACAATGGAGTGGAGAACAGGAGGAAGGCTCGGCGGAGACCGGCGGCGGAGGCGTGGAAGCGGAAGGGTGAGAGCGCGTGCTCTTTTTCTTCGACGATGCGGGCGTGTTTTCCCAGGTCTCAAAAGCGAGACCTGGGGCACCCGGGGAACACGCAAACTGTGAACCCGTGAAGCCAGGGGGCCCCACCTAACCTATTCCATATCAAAAACTTCCAACTGGCGGGTGGCCCAGATCTCATCTCAGTTTATTCGAATGGGTGCCCCAGGTCAGGGGCTAAAGCCCGCGTTTATTTTGCAGCCATTTGCGGCACGACTGAAGTCGTGCCCTGATACAAAGCCCGCGTTGATTTTGCGCCATTTCTGGCACGGCTAAAGCCGTGCCCTTTCAAAACGTCAACTTAATCAGAGGTCCCCTAAAGCCCGATTCCTCCTTGCAGGTTCTGCGGCACGGCACCCAGAGGGTACCCGGCCATGCCCTGATACAAAGCCCGCGTTACGGACGCGATCTGGCTGGCCTGCCTTCTCCCGCCTCGCCCGAACCCGCCCGCTGACCCGCTGACTCGCCGACTCGCTTCCTATTCCCTATCCCCTATTCCCTCAGTCCCTACCCCGGCATTAGGCCGCCAATCGTCCGCATGGGCAAGACCAGCCGCGTCGACTCGGGCAGTGGAATAAAGCCGTGCGCCCGGTAGAACCGCGCTGCCCGCTCGTCGATCGCGTCCACCACAACCATCGAGGAGCCGACCACGGCGGCATTTTCATAAGCCTTGCGCAGCGCCTGCGCCAAAAGAATCGCGCCCAGCCCGTGCCCTTGAAGGTCCGCGCTCACGGCCAGGCGGCCGAGCAGCGTGGCGCTCACTTGCGGATAGCGCGGGAGATGCTTGCGCGCCTCCTCGGGGATAGCTCCCGGCGAAAGGCCATGCGCGCACAGCGTAAAGTACCCCGCAATCCTTCCCGGCGAATCCTCCGGAACCAGCACGAAGACAGCGTTCGCCTTGCGCCGCATATCCTGCGAGGCCTGGGTCTTCAAATAGGCGTCGAGGCTTTCCACCCCGCAGCGGAACCGATCCCGGTCATGCTGCTTCCCGAGCGTTTCGAGCCGGTACAGATCCGCCCGCGTCCGCTCCATCAGCGGAGAACCCGTTCCTCTGCCGACCGGAACGCGCGCCGCAGGCGTGCGTTGGCCTTGGGAGCATGAATCAGGGCATCGAAGAATGCCGCTCGGTCGCGCTCGGAAAGCACAAGGCTCTCGTATCGCGTGATGGTTTCCCGCGTTGCCTCGGTGAGCGCCGTCAGGCAAAAATCGGTGAGGCTCCGCCGCTCCAGCGCGGCAGCGCGCTCCACCAGTCCCTTGGTCTCGGCATCGACGCGAAATCCGAGCCGTGTGCTGCGGGTGCGGCGCTCTCCCGTTCTTGCTAAAGCTGCGGCCTGAGGCATGGCAATTCTCTCCACTGCAATTGCGCCCTTTTCCCTGGCGCTCCTCAATTGTACGTCCAATGGTAGAACACTGCAACCGCCCTGCCAACTCGCCAACTCGCTTCCTGTTCCCTACTCCCTACGCCCTACGCCCCGCCTTTCTCCCCGTATACCGCTTCCTCCACAACTCCTGTTCCACAAGCTCCATCGCCCGATCCTCCAGCGAAGGGCGCCACGGGACCAGCCCGTACACCAGGTCGCATTCCAGCGCCCGCGCCATCCGCCCCAGCTGATACAGGCTGATGCTCCGGTTCTGTTCCGACCGTTCCGTCTGAAACACTATCTAAGGAACCTCTGATTAAGTTCCACTACGCATTGAGCTTTCCCTCAGGGGCTAAAGCCCGCGTTTATTTTGCAGCCATTTGCGGCACGACTGAAGTCGTGCCCTGATACAAAGCCCGCGCTGATTCTGTTGGTTTTATGCGGGGGTTGAAACCCCCGCCTTCCACCCCAGCGACAAGGACCCGTCGCTGGGGACCCCGGCCTCCCTCCAGATCGAGTTTTTCCGCAGCCTGTGAAACCCCGGCCTGCCGGTGCGGGTCTCTCAGTGCGACAAAAAACAACCGCAGGTCCTTCGACTCCGGTCGCCGCGGCGACCTCCGCTCAGGATGACAGTCCGTTATTGATCGCTCAGGATGACAGTCCATTATTGATCGCTCAGGATGACGGCATTTGTGGGAGCGCGAGCCAACGGATTCAATGCGGCCTTCAGTGCGCGAGGATGGCTTCGTTGCCGAGGATGCGGTAGAGGGTGGAGCGGCTGATGCCGAGCTGGCGGGCGGCGCGGAGCTTGTTGCCGCGGTTCAGGTCGAGCACCGATTGCACGTGGTGGCGGATGACCGCATCCAGAGAGAGGTTCTCCGCGTGAAGGAGGGGCTGCAGCTCGGGTTGCGCGTCGAGGCCGGTGGGCACGGCGAGGTCGCTGGCGCGGATGACGCCATCGGCGGCTTCAAGCAAGGCTGCCTCCAGCACGCTGGCCAGTTCGCGCACATTGCCCGGCCAATTGTGCTGGAGAAGCCGGGCAAGCGCGCCGGGGCCCAGCATCACGGGGCGCTGCTGATAGCGCGCGCAGATGCGGTCGAGCAGGCCCTGGGCGAGCGGGGCGATATCTTCGCGGCGCTGGCGCAAGGGGGGAATGGCGAAGCGAACAGCGGTGAGGCGGAAGGCGAGGTCGGGCATCAGCAGCCCCTGACCGGCCATCTGGCGCAGGGAGGTCTGCGAGGAGGCCAGCACCACGGCACGGCCCGCCGGACGGTCCTGCAGCACCTTGAGAACCCCCAGCAGCAGCCCCTGTCCCGGAGGGGCCAGCAGGTCAACGCGATCAAGATAGGTAAATCCGGCGAGGGTGGCCGGATCGGCGTCCGCAACCAGCCATTCGCGGGCATCGCGGCGCTGAAAGCTGGCCGCGGCGAGTGGAGAGCGGCTGAAGAGATAGCGGGCCAGGGTTTGCTTGCCGGAGCCGTGCTCGCCTTCAATGGCGGCCACCTGCACATGGGGCGCGGCCATTTCAGCCTGCATGAGCAGTTTGCGCCAGGCCGCGCTTACGCCCACAACGTGCGCGGCGGACGGCGACTCCAACTCGACAAGGGTCAGGCCGGAGACGGAGGGCTGGGGCTGGAATTGAGCGGCGCTCTGCATGGATCTCAACGTGGCTCGCCTCCCTGGCCAAATCAGCATTCACTGGCCAACAGAGGTCTTATCGGCGCTGAGGGAAAAAACATGAACCGGAGAGATGGGGAAGTCTCTCCGGTCCGGGCTGGGCAAACTTCGTATTTTGCGGGTCTTTACGTTCGCTCTAGCGGAAGCGCTTGGAGGGTTCATCGGAGAAGATCTGGCCGTCGCGGATATGCACGACGCGATGGGCGTATTCGGCGATGTCCGGCTCGTGGGTGACGACCACGATGGTGTTGCCGTTGGCGTGCAAGGTGTCAAAGAGGGCCATGATCTCCAGGCCGGTCTTGGAGTCCAGGTTGCCGGTGGGCTCGTCGGCCAGGATGATGGAGGGCCGGTTAACCAGAGCCCGGGCGATGGCCACGCGCTGGCGCTGGCCGCCGGAGAGCTCGTTGGGCTTGTGGTACATGCGCGATTCCAGGCCGACATCGGCGAGCGATTCCTTGGCGCGGGCGAGGCGCGCGGCGGCGGGCGTGCCGTTATAAATCAGTGGCAGCTCGACGTTGTGCAGCGAACTGGCCCTGGCCAGCAGGTTGAAGGTCTGAAAGACAAAACCGATCTCCTTGTTGCGGATGCGCGCCAACTGGTCGTCGTCCAAATCGCTGACCAACTGGCCGTTGAGCCAATAGCGGCCTTTGGAGGGGGTATCCAGGCAGCCGATGAGGTTCATCAGCGTCGACTTGCCCGAGCCGGAGGGGCCCATGATGGCGACGTACTCGTTGTGCTTGATGCGCATGGAGATGCCGCGCAGGGCCTCCACCTGCTGCTCGGAGCCCATATCGTAGGTGCGCCACAGGTCCTCGACGACAATCATGTCGCCGTTGGGCAGAGCTGCCTGTTTCACGTCGTCTTCGGTACTGATGCCGTTCAGAGCCATCCGATTCTCATCCTTTGCCCGGTTTTTTCCCGGCCGGTCTTGCCTGTCCGGTTTTTCCTGTCCTGTTCCGTCTGTCCGGTTCTGCCGCCTGGGGACTGAGGAAGCCCGCGCCTGCAGGACTTCCCACCTGCGTTTGGACTGCTGCTAAGTTGACGCGTCGGACGCCAAATTGACCGGCTTGGCGGTATCCCGCTTCACCAGTGCGTTGCTCTTCAAGACGCGCAGCGTCTTGTACGGGCCGATGACGATCTCCCGGCCTTCAGTGAGGCCGGACAGCACCTCGATGTCGGTGGCGCCGGTAATGCCTGTGGTTACGGGAACGAACCTGGCCCGCAGCTTGCCGCGTGCGTCCTTGTCCACCACGTAGACGCCCTGCACCAGCGCGCTCTTGGCAGCGGACGAATTCGATGCGGCCTGCACGCCGGCCTGGCCCTTGGGTTTGTCGTCTTCCGGGTTGTGCATGGTCAGCGCCTGGATGGGAAGCGAGAGCACGTTGGCCTTGTGCGCGGTGGTGATCTTGGCGGTGGTCGAGAGTCCGGGGCGCAGGTCGTTTGAGGGGCTGTCGAGCGTGACCACGACCTTGAAGTCCTTGGCCTCTTCGGTGCCGGTTGTGGACTGCGAGGTGGCAATGCCGGTAGAGCGCAGCAGCGCCTGATCGCCCACCAGGGTGACGTGACCCTTGAATGTTTTTCCGGGCAGCGCATCCACGGTGACCTCGGCCGGCTGGCCGATCTGAATGTTGACGATGTCGGTCTCGTCCACCTTCACCTCGGCGGTCACGATGCTCATGTCCGCCAGGGTCATCAGCGTGGAGCCTTCGGCGTTCTGGATGCCTTCCACCACCGTCTCACCCTCGCGAATGGGCTCGTTGGTCACGATGCCGTCAAAGGGGGCGATGGCGATGGTTCTGTCGAGCAGATCCTGGTTGAAGCGCAGGCTGGCTACCTGGGTCTGCAGGTGCCCGCGCTGGGAATCGGTATTGGCCTTGGACTGGTTGAGACCCGCCACGGCCTGTGCCACCGAGGCTACATCGAGGTCGTAGGCCGCCTTTTTAGCGTCAAAATCCTGCTTGGCCATGATGCCGTCTTTGTAGAGGGCCTGGGCGCGCTCCCAGTCAAGACGCTTCTGTTCCAGATCGGCCTGGGCGTGCTCGACGTTGGCTTGAGCGGTCTTTTCCGCGGCAATGTAGGCGCTAATGTCGGTCCTGGCGGCGGCGATGGTGGCCTGCTGGCCTTCAACGTTCGCCTCCTGCTGCACGTGCTCGATGGTGGCGACCGTCTCGCCCTTCTTCACCGTGTCTCCCTCTTTGACATAGAGGTGGGTGACGCGGCCCATAGCGGTAGCTCCCAGGTTGACGTAGGTCTTGGCCTTGATCTGGCCGGTGCCGCTGACGACCGTGGACAGGTCCTGCTTGACCAGCTTGGCGGTCAGAACTTTGGTGTAACCCGACTGCTGCTTGTAAACGAACAAGGCCACAAGTCCGGCGGCCACCACTACGGCGAGAACGATCAAGAGTATTTTTTTCATGTGCGGTTCGTGCTCCAAGTCTCCCCGAATATCAGTTTACGCAATTATGGCCGGTACGGTTCCCAAAGGCTGCCAAAGTTCTCTCGGCGTCAGCGGGGCCGCTCGGAGGCTGCTCGCGGAGGCCGATTGGATTTTCCCGAGGGAAAATCCCGGCCGCACGGCCAGCGCGAGGAATACGGAAGCCACGGAAGCGCCACGGAATGGCGCGCCAGAAGGATTGCGCTTGCTTTTTGGACGGCTGAACGGGCCTCCGGGTCTCAAAACCATCTATCGAGGGGCGATTTGACCGTCTCCGACGCCGCCTCCGGGTTACTTTGACGGCGCTTCCGCGTCCAACCGGCAGTCAACTCCATACGGAACCTTGCCCAGCCCCACCGGGACCCGTAGAATAAAGGATCGCAGGAGTTTTGAAGGCAATGACGCTTAACGGTCGAAAAATTCTCTTTGCCGCACTGGGTTGCGGCCTGGTTTTCACCCCCACTTCCGGGCTCCTGGCCCAGCAGGCGGCCAACCCGCCCGCACCCGCCACACAGGAACAGGCCCAGCCGGCCGCCACGCAGCGGCAGGAAGTGGACCCGCTGAAGCGCCCACGCTCCGACAAGGAGCAGTTCGCCGCACAGAAGGCAGTCCGGCAGGAGTTGAAGGGCGCCTACAAGACCTGGCTCAATCAGGATGTGGTGTGGATCATCTCCGACGAGGAAAGTAAAGCCTTCAAGGCGCTGAGCAACGATGAGGAGCGCGACGCTTTCATCGAGCAGTTCTGGCTGCGGCGCAATCCCGATCCGGACTCGCCGGAGAACGAATTCCGCGAGGAGCACTACCGGCGCATCGCCTACGCCAACGAGCACTTTGCCGCCGGCAGGCCCGGCTGGAGGACCGACCGCGGACGCATCTATATCTCCTACGGCAAGCCGGATTCCATCGATGCGCACCCCTCCGGCGGCAACTATCAGCGCCCCCAGGAAGAGGGCGGCGGCAGTACTTCAACCTTCCCCTTCGAGATATGGAACTATCACTATATGGAGGGCATCGGCCAAAACATCGATCTCGAGTTTGTCGATACCTGCCAGTGCGGCGACTATCACTTCACCATCAATCGCGGCGAGAAGGACGCGCTCATGCTCGTTCCCGGCATGGGCAAGACCATGTGGGAAGAGATGGGCGGGACCAAGAAGTCCGACCGCTTCAATAACGGCCTTGAGACTCTGGGCACCGGCCCGCTGTCCGGCTCGCAGCAGGCCAAGCAGTTCGACCGCATCGAGATGGCCGCCAAGTTTTTCGCTCCACCGCCCATCAAGTTTGCCGATCTTGACAACTTCATCTCCGAGCACAAGCTGCTCAACGGACCGGTCTTTCCCTTCGACGTCCGCACCGACTTCGTCAAGGTCACGGATAGCACGGTGCTGGTTCCCATCACTGTCCAGTTGAAGAATCGCGACATCACCTTCGTGACCAAGGACGGCGTGTCCAAGGGATTCGTGAACATCCTGATCAAGGTCACCACTCTCACCCACAAGACGGTGCAGAGCCAGGAAGACACGGTGCAGGTGGAGCAGCCGGCCGAACTGCTGGAGAAGACCCTGGACCGGAAGTCGGTCTACTGGAAGGCACTTCCGCTACTTCCCGGCCTCTACCGCCTGGATATTGCCATCAAGGACGTGAACAACCAGGAGCATGTGGGCCTCTACGGCCGCAGTCTTGAGGTACCCACGTATCACGACGAGAAGCTGGCTACCTCGTCGCTGATCCTGGGCGACGAGATGAATGTTGTCTCCTCGCGCGAGATCGGCTCCGGCAGTTGCGTCATCGGCAATACGCATATCTGTCCGCGGGTGAGCCCCAACCCGGCCACTCCGGTCAGCTTCAAGCGCAGCCAGCAGCTCAACTTCTGGATGCAGGTCTATAATCTGGGGATCAACGAGGCCACCAAGAGCAACGAAGCCACGGTGACCTACCAGATCGTCGATACCGCGACCAACACGGTGGTCTTTGAGAAGGAACTGGCCTCCAAGGACCTGGGGGCGCACAGCGACCAGTTGACGGTGGAGAAAACTTTGCCCATGGCCGGCCTGCAGCCGGGAAAATACAAGGTGACGATCAAAATAAACGACACAATCTCGAAACAAGAGATTGCGCAATCGGCGCCTTTTGTCGTGGAATAGTATGTATCCCTCGCACTACGGTTACCGGACACAAGATTCGGAAGCCCGCGCGGGATGGTTTCGCAAGCGTTTTGCCAGGGACGCCGCCAGGTCACCTATCGTGAACATGCGCAGGGTTTATCTCGTCTTTTTCGCAGCGCTGATTGCCATAGGGAGCGCTCCGCTACAGGGAGCCGCCCCAGGATCGGTTTCGGGCCTGGTGCGCGATTCCGCCGGCGTGCCGCAAATCGGCGCCCAAGTCCAGTTGCTGCGCCCCGACCTGACCGTGATCGCCAGCGTCTACACCAACAGCAACGGCCGGTTCACGATTCCATCGGTGCTTCCCGGCCGCTACGCGCTCAAGGCCATGGGCACATCCTTCCTGCCTTCGTTGCGCGAGAACGTGCGCGTTCGCACCAGTACGGCCGTCAACCTGACCCTGAACACCCTGTACGAAGTGATGCAATGGCTGCCGGCTGAACCGCGCGCCGGCAACGCGCAAAAAGACGACTGGGCCTGGACGCTGCGATCGGCCGCCAATCGCCCCTTGCTGCGCTGGCTGGAGGACGGACCGCTGGTGGTAGCCACCGACGGTTCCGGCGCCGCGCCCAGGCTGAAGGCGCGCCTGATAGCCACCGGGCAGGAAGGCACATTCGGCGAAAGCGGCGAACGCATCTCCGCCGCGGTGGAAGAGACCCCGTCCAACAGCCGCGAGCTGCTGGCGCGCGTGGATTTTGCTCCGGACACCGATGCCGGCATGGAAGCGATGCTGGGCTTCAGCCAGGATCTGGGTTTTGCCGGCTCCGTTCACTCGGTGGCTGCCGTCGCCATTCACCCCGAAGTCGATGCCGCCGGAGCCGAGGGACTTGACGAGGCCGCCGTGCGCAGTTGGGAGACGATAAATCTGGGGGATGTGGTCGAGGCGGAGGTGGGTTCCACCCAGGTGATGGCGCGCTTTGCCCATCATTCCGCCAACACCGTGGTTGAGGCGCTGCCGTTCGCTTCCGTGGGCTGGCGCGATGGCAACTCTACCATCCGCTACCGGATAGCGACCTTCGTGCCCGGCCCGCAGGACTCCGATGACACTCAGGCCCAGGCCTGGCTGCCCCGGTTCTCTGCCCGCAATGGCGATCTGGCAATCGAGCATGGCCTTCACCAGGAGATCGGATGGGAGCGCCGCACCGACGTTTCGGGCTTGGCCGTCATGGTCTACGCCGACCACATAGACAATCCGGTCATCGAGGCCAATGGCCACTTTACGGCTGGCGATTCCACGGCCGAGGCCGCGCTATTCGACCCCGCCAGCGGGCTGCTGCACGCTGCCGGACCGGACTTTTCCACTGCCGGAATAGTGGCTACAGCGCAGCGCCGGCTGCCCGGCGGCAACTTTATCCGCGCCAGCTACGCCAATGGCGATGCCCTGGCCATGTCCGCCCCGCCGGCGTCCACGCAGCTCATTGGGCTGGCCCAGGCGCTTGCCGCTGCCCACCCCCGCCGCGTCCAAATGTACTCGCTCTCGTTCTCCGGCACCTTGGATGGCACCGGGACGCGTTGGCGGGCCAGCTACCGCTGGCAGCCCGATGACACCGCCACCCGCGTTGCTCCGTATGCGGCGGATGCCGTCGAGCCCTATCTCAACCTCCACTTCCGCCAGCCCATCCGCCTGTGCCGCGATGGAACATGCGGCTTTGAGGCCCTGCTCGATGTGCGCAATCTGCTGGCGGAAGGCTACCGGCCCTTCCTCATGAGCGACGGCTCCCTGCTCGTCTTCGCTCAGGACCAGCGCGGCTTCCAGGGCGGCCTGGCCTTCACTTTCTAGGAACTTGCTGAAATAGTAGCCCTGGGCAGAGAATTTCGACCTCAGGGGCTAAAGCCCGCATTGATTATGCGGCATTTACGGCACGACTAAAGTCGTGCCCTGATACAAAGCCAGAGTTTTTCAACAAGTTCCTAGAGCTGCCGTCCCGGCTTCTCACCGGCTGGCGCAGTCATGGGAGACAGGGCCGAAGGAGCGGGTCCCGAGTTTTCGCCCACGTCCTTGGAATCCGCTCCGGTCTGTGCTATATTTTTCAAGGGCAGCAGGGAGTTCCTGCCTGCTCGAACCGTGTGCAAAACTCCCGCCGCACGGTTTATCCCGATGGCCTGGACGCGTAGCTCAACTGGCAGAGCATTCGGCTCTTAACCGACAGGTTGTAGGTTCAATTCCTACCGCGTCCACCAGATTCCCGATTCAAGCGATTCGACCAATTCTCATTCCTACCGGTGATGGGCAACCAGCATCATCAGCAGCAGGATTACCACCGGGATGAGCGCCAGAGCGGAATAATAGAGGATCTTGCGCGGAAGCTGTGCTTTGCGCTTTTGCCAGTTCCGCAGCTCCGGGCGGTCCTCCGTGCCGACTTGATCCTGGTGGGCGAGATCCCACGCAAATTCCTGGGCCTTCGCATAGCGGTTTTTAGGATCTCTTTCCAATGCGCGGTACAGAATCTCCTGCAATTGGGGAGAAATGGAG
>CABEDF010000295.1_pt1 | contig 15482 bp, 21 predicted proteins | sample 3132921 | NCBI WGS metagenome assembly CABEDF01 (sample SAMEA5534329, study PRJEB31848) | metagenome | biome: tundra; feature: field; material: soil | place: USA | collected 2013-05 | depth 0.15 m
CTCGCAAGGCTCTGTGAAAAACGAACAGGACAAACGCCACTTGCAGGATGGTCATTGGGTCCTCGCCTCCGAACTTCGGGATGAAACCAGCATCTCCTTCAGCAGAGGCATCGCGCTGCCGAAATGGGGGAACGACTCGGCTGCCCCGTCCGGCAACCGCCTGGATCGAAAGGAAATCGGATCAGGCAGGGCTTCATCCGGCACCGGCAGCACCGCATCTTGCTGAATCCGGTACGGATAGACCCTTACCCTGGCCAGAAAAAACCACGGATATTGCGTTAACTCGATATGCTCCACTTCCACGACGTTGAAGTGTTCACTTACCCGCCGAAGCGCCAGCTTGAGCGCGCTGGCAATGGCCTCCTGCGATGTCTCGCCTACGCCGCTTCTCAGCAATCCATCGGCAATCTTGATGAAGTTCCATCCGCGCGTCTGAATCTTCTTTTCCAAACGGCGCGCATCCCCCGTCCGCACAAAGTTCCAGCCCTCGCGAAACTCATCGGTCGCCAGTTTGAGGCCAACGGGCAATTCAACCCGCGCGCGCAAAAGCATGTTCAGTTCAGCGATGGTGTGCATCGGGACAACTCTTTTCTTTCTCAGTTGTAGAATTGGGCCGCGCTGGCAGGGTTCGGGACCCCCTCGGCGGGGTACCTTTGGAAAACCTGCAGAGGCGCCCGATCCGTTGACTGGACGATTGCGTAATGAATCAAGCTGTGGCAATAGATGCAATCTGTTTTGCGTACAAGGCTTATCGAGCCGCCGCAAACCTGGGGAAAGGTCCGCAGGCATTCCGTACAGCAAATCATCACGTAGGGCTCTCCGGAATTGTCGCGTCCATTGGACTGAATCCAGATGGGCGCCAACGCGCTTGACGGCCGGTTGGGAAGCACCCGGTCCGCATTGGGCAGGGCTCCCAAAATCCTTAACAAAGATCCCATGCTGCTGCCTTTTTGATAGAAGGCGTCGGCGGCAACGCCGGAAGGCACTTCGTCGCCTTGGAACGCGCCGCTCATGGCGATCGTCTGGATCGCGGGGAACCGGCGGCGGACCACCGAGAGCAACTCGAAGCCCGACATGCCGGGCATGTTGAGATCGGAAAGGAGAATGTCGGGGATTTCCTTCCGCAGTTCAACCAATGCGGAGAATCCATCTTCCGCGGAGCGCGCGCGATATCCAACCTCAGTCAGTATGTGCGACATCGAGGTTCGAATGGAAGGCTCATCGTCTACGATGAGAACTCTTGTTTTCGTATCGGGCATCTCTCACCCCACTTAAGCGAGTCAATAAAGGAAGTGGAGTGAGTGTCGCATTCAACGAATCGCAATGCTGGTCAATTTCGTACATGTTTGCCGGGGGGGGGCGCTATGGTCTACTCCCTGGGAACGCCCTAAATAGACTGCGCTTCGGCCTTGTCGTCGGGCAATTGATCGTGCAGAATCACATTCAGCAGCGACTTGTGAACCCGGATGCGGCCGTTGTATTCGATAAAGCCGAGCTTGCGAAAGCGGTTCATGAAGAAGCTCACGCGGGAGCGGGTGGTGCCGATCATCTCCGCCAAAGTCTCTTGCGAGATCTTGGGAATGTATTGTTCCGGTTCGCCCGGCTTGCCAAACTCGGCCATCAGCAGCAGAATCCGCGCCAGCCGCTTTTCACTGGAGTTGAAAAGCTGATCCACCAGATCGGCCTGAATGCGCATGCTGCGCTCCAGCAGAAACTTCAGGAACAGGTCGGAGAAGTCATGCTCCTCGTGCATCACGCGGATCATCTCTTCCCGCCTTATTTTGAGCGCGGTGCAGGCGGTAATGGCAGTGGCCGTGGACAAACGCAGTCCCGCCACGGCCGCCAGCGCCCCCTCGCCCACAAATTCGCCCGTGGAGACCAGCGTGATGGTGGCTTCCTTGCCGGTTTGCGAAACGACCGTGACTTTTGCGCGGCCCTTCTGAAGATAGAAGACGGAATCAGCCGTGTCTCCCTGCGAAAAGAAGGCCTGCTTGGGCGTCAATTGCACAATTCTTCGCCCCAGCCCGGCGCTCGCCAGAAAGGCGGCGGCATCGAATGCGGGTTTTTCAAGCACAACCATCGAATGAGCCTCCTTCCAGATGCGGTGTCGGCACAGGACGTTGCAGGTGGGACCGCGACCGCATCGCCATCATATTGATAGAGGAACTGCCGCGATGAGCAAAAAATCATCGACAAGTACAGAAGTCCTGGGATGCCGGGAACCGCTCTTTCAACAGAGTATCCACGGTACGCCTATCGGCTGTACACTCAACCCCGTATTTTGCCACAGTGTTACACCCCCAAAGGGGGACAATCTGTTCTATTTTGCTCACTTTTCCTGAAAAATTGCAAGCCTTGGGCGGCCAGGACCTCGAGTCAGGGTCAGTGCCTCGCAATCCTGGGCGCAGAAACGCTCCCTGGGCAGGCGTGGCGCCGGCGCCCAGCCGGACCTTGCCTCGCATGGTTGAAAATGACGCCACGCCAGCCGCGGAGAGGTCAGGAGAACACGTGTCTGGGATGGATAAACCGCCATCTACGCTCTGAGCGCAATTGCTCAGACCGCGCCGGGCGATGGCTCTAATGTGAAAACTACCTTGTGCGCCTCAAATGCGCGTAAAGCAAGTGACGCTGCGCATGGGTAGAAAAAGGTGAGATGCATGAAGAAATTTATGACGTTGGTGGCATTGTTCAGTCTGGGTGTGGCTAGCGCCGCCTGGGCGGAGACTCGCGAAGAAGTGCGGACCCGGTTGGATAATGCCGCCACGGTGCTGCACGAGATCATGGCCGCGCCGGATAAAGCCATTCCCAAAGATGTGCTGGATCACGCAAAGTGCGTGGCCGTAGTGCCGCACATGATCAAGGGCGGCTTTGTGGTTGGCGCGGAGAACGGCAGAGGCGTTGCCACGTGCCGGACCGCAAACGGATGGAGCGCGCCGGCGTTATTTGCCATTACCGGCGGCAACTGGGGATTGCAGATCGGCGTCGAGGGCGTGGATCTGGTCATGATTTTCCAGGGTGAGAAAGGAATGGAGCGCTTGCTCTCCGCCAAGTTCCAGCTTGGAGGGGACGCCTCCGCGGCAGCCGGACCGGTTGGGCGCCACGCATCCGCCAATACCGATTGGAAGCTGGATACCGAGATCCTGACCTACTCGCGAGCCAAAGGCGCCTTTGCCGGACTCACGCTGACCGGGGCTGATATTCGCCGCGACGACGGTTCCATGGATGCCTTCTATGGACCTGGTGTCTCTACCAAGTCCGTATTGCGGGGCGAAGTAGCCGTGCCGGACGGGGCGCACAGGTTCATCGACGCAGTCAGAGATGCAAAAGTGCAGGCCCATGCTGCGAATTAGCAGCCGGTGACCGGTTGTGAATGCTTGCGGACGCCCGGAAAGGCCCTTTGAATTCCGGGCGCCCACGGCGCAAGGGAGAAGATATGCTCTGGACGATTTTTGTGATTCTTGTGGTTCTGTGGCTACTCGGTTTCACCCTCCATATCGGCGGCGGCCTGATCCACATCCTGATCGTTGTTGCGGTCGTCGTACTGATTTTCAACCTGATCTCCGGGCGGCGCGGCTTGTGAAGTGCTGGGGCCTGAGGAGAGCTATCGGGCACTAACCTTCCCGGTCTCTTCCTCTGAGCCTCCCGTCCTTGCCGCTTTCCGGTTCGCCTCCATCTCCTCGATCTCCTGGATCAACTGCTCCAGTTGCGCCCGCTTGCGGCCGCTCATGTCGAGGAAGCGAATGCCCACAAGGCGCCGATCGTGGATTGCCTGGATCACGCCGCCCAACCGGAATGGCAGCCCTTCCAGACGAAACTCTGTCTCGACTCGCGTGTAGATGCCCACCGGAAAGCGCTCGTCGGCGCGGATGCGGCATCCGCCCAGGCTCAGGTCCAGAATGCGCCCATGCAGCGCAGACGCGACATTGATGAGAAAAATCACGGCTGAGGTATCCACCTCGTGCCGGGACTGCGTTCGGCGCTCGCGCTTGGCGGGCTTTACGGGCGGCTGCGATGCGGCCTGTTGGGGCGAGGTCGCGGGTTGCGAAGCAGGCTTGGGTTGCGGCGATGGCACGGGCTGCGCCACAACGGCATGGATCCCGGTTTGCCGCACCGCCCGCCTTTGGACCTGTTCCTGAGCTGCTTTCTCCGGGGGTTGTGCCTCAGCGGCAAGTTTCTCGGCGGCCTTTTTCTCCGCTCTGGCCGCATTTTCCGCCTCGACCTCGCAGAGCACCTCGGCTAGCTCGTCCCTGCGCCGAAAGGGCATATCCACTAACTGGACCCCGACCAGATTCAGACCATCGGTCCATTCAGCCACGCCGCTGAACCGGAAGGCTATTCCGTTGATCGTGAAGGTGACTTCCACACGGATCGGGATGCTCGCCGGAAACCGCTCCCTGGTGCGCAACCGGCACCCTTCTAGGCTGAGCTCGATGATGCGGCAGGGGACGCGGGAGCCTTGGCTCACCAGCAGGAGAGTGGCGTTTTCGTCCACAGCTTGCCGGAGTTGCGCGCGGCGCTCCGGCTGTTGGATCGCAAGTTCTTCCGCTTTTTCTTGCGTCTCCATGGCCCTCCCCGCCGAAATTCCTGAAAGAATCAGTGTCCCCCGGCCACTTGCCCTGCGTTCGTGGGCGCAATCTGCGCGCCTTCCCGGCCCTTCAAACGGTCATATTCGTACACATCGCTGGTGGTTCCCAGCGCCTCGTTATAGAGGCTGATGGCGCCGGTCAGCTGCTTCAGTTCTTCGCTGAACAGGTGGATCGCCTGCAATTGACTGGCCGATGCCGGAAGCTCAAATTGGGATGTCTTAATGAACTTCTGGTAGCCCCGGTCCAGCAAGCGCGCCACTTCGCCGTTCACCAGCGCTCCCGGATGCACGGCCAAGGCTGCCTGCGCGTCCCCAACCGCATCCTGGGCCTGGACGGCAACCAGCACCGCCGCGGCCCCATGCTTGCTCACCAGCACGCCGCCTGCGACTCCGGCGAAGGGTCGAACATCAAACGAATGGGCGCGCAGGATCTCCAGCGTCTGATCGAAGTTCGGATTGCGGGATTTTCGGGTCATGGTCGCTTTCCAGTCTGCGAGGATATTGAAGCAGGTATCGGCAGAATTTTCTTGAAACTCCAACCTCACATACCCAATCTCGCATAACGGGAGCGTACGCCGCAATTTTCAATGGAAGTCGACAACACGCAAGCCAAACCCGGCCGTCACCCAGCTCATCGGCTACCGGCAGTTCTGAGGCTTCGCGCCTGAAACCCACGAGGAGAAGACTTTGAAGAACGGAATCCCCCAGCTTACTGTGAAAGACCTGAAGCGCCGCATCGATGCGGGCGAGAACGTATACATCCTCGACGTTCGCGAACCCTGGGAGCACACGATCGCCCAGATCGGCGGAAAGCTGATTCCGCAGAACGAGGTCCCCCAGCGCCTGGCCGAGATCGACCGCGACCGCGAGGTTATCGTCCACTGCCACCACGGCGTCCGCAGCCAGCGCATTGCGGAGTTCCTCAAGCAGGCCGGCTACCCCAAGGTCGTCAACCTCGCCGGCGGCATCCACGCCTGGGCCGACGAGATCGACCCCAGGGTGCAGAAGTACTGAGGGGCCGACTCCGCAGCGGGATTACGAGGAGAGGCATGGCTAAACGCGCCCAAGATCAAGTGATCCAGAGCAGCGGCAACGTGTTTGCCGATATAGGTCTGCCGGATGCGGCGGAACTCGATACGAAGGCCCGGCTTTGTGCCGCCCTCAACCTGATTGTCGAACGGCAGCGGCTCACACACAGGCGGAAATCGCGACCGCGCTCGGCATCAACCAGCCGAAGGTCTCTGCCCTACTCAATTACAAGCTGGAAGGCTTTTCCGTCGAGCGGCTGATGCACTTTCTCCTGGCGCTCGGCCAAAACGTGGAGATTCTCGTCAAAGCCAAGCCCAGCTCCCGTTCCGCCCGCATTGCCGTCAAAGCCGCCTGAATTCAGTAGCCATCCTCAACTCATCTTGTTGCGGACGAGCCCGCGCCAAAGAGCCTTTGAACCCAATTGGGCTTTCGCAGCGCGGCGGTCTTGGGCGCTTGGCGTTCAGATGAAATGCGCGGCAGGCGGCGCAATCGCCATGCCGGGGACATTTTCGCTTGGGGCAATGACAGACGGCTGGTAACTCGTTCATCTCGGGTACTATTCCACCGGTCCCGGCCTTCCCGCCTCGCCGCTCTTCCCGTTCTCGTCCAGCTTGCCGAAGATCATCTTCCCGCTGGCGGTTTGCAGCACGCTGGTCACTGAAATCTCGACCGGCTTGCCGATCAGCTTGCGCGCATGATCCACCACCACCATGGTGCCGTCGTCCAGGTAGCCCACGCCCTGGTTGTACTCCTTGCCCTCCTTGAGGATGAGCACATTCATCTTTTCGCCGGGCAGCACCACCGGCTTGAGCGCGTTCGCCAGATCGTTGATGTTCAGCACCTCGACGTGGTGCAGGTGAGCCACCTTGTTCAGGTTGAAGTCGTTGGTCACCACCTTGGCCTCCCACTTCTTGGCCAGCTCCAGCAGCTTCAGGTCCACCTCGCGGATGGAGGGGAAGTCGTCGGAGACGATCTGCACCTGGATGTTGGTGCTCGACTGCATGCGCTGCAGCATGTCCAGCCCCCGCCGGCCGCGCTGCCGCTTTGACCCGTCGGTCGAGTCGGCCACGGTCTGCAACTCGCGCAGCACGAACTCCGGCACCACCATCATGCCGTCAATGAAGCCGGCCTCGGCGATGTCGGCGATGCGGCCGTCTATGATCACGCTGGTGTCCAGCACCTTGACGCTCCGCCGCGTGGGCCGGTCGCTAGTGAAGACGCTGCCCAGCGCCGCGGGGTTCAGCAGGTCGCCCTTGCTGGCCCCCACCAGCAGGCCCACGTAGGTCATCAGCAGCAGCACAAATATCTGGATCACAGCCGAGGTGGCCCCAGGCGCCAGCGCGCTGCGCAGCACCAGGCAGAACAGCGCCGCGCCAAAAATGCCCAGCACGCTGCCGGCCACCGCGCCGATCAGCCGCCGCAGGCTGAGCGCCCGCACCCGCAATTCAAAGACGATAACCGCGCCGGCCGCCCCCGCGCCCACGCCCGCACCCACCCATCCTGTCATGCCGAACGGATGAAGGAAAGAACAGACCCCGGCCAGCAGGGCCACAAAAAGAAGACGAACCAGAACAATATCCATAAAAGCCAACTCCCGCCGGAACGAAGGGAAATGCTCCAGCCTGGGCACAATTGGCGAGTATGCGCACTACTGCATGGAGTCGTCAAGGGGGCCGAGAACAGGGGATAGGGAATAGGGAACAGGGAACAGTGGATCTGTGCCGCTCTGGGCGGATCGCCAGTGGTAGGCATTCATCAGGCAGGGTTTCGCAATCCACTCATCCAGCCACTGCCCGCCGGCCTGTTCCCTGTTCCCTATTTCCTGTTCCCTGGTTTTCTCACGAGGCCGCCGCCAGCTCTGCCGGCACCATCCGCAACGCGCCCTTGCGGGGACCGCGCTTGCGCGCGCTCATCACCTTGATCCGTTCCAGCAACTCCTGCGCCGAGCAGCTTTTCTTGGCCAGCAGCGCGTCGGCTGCGTGCATCTCGCCGCCCATCCTCTGCGGATCGCCCAGCAGAATCATGGGCACATGGGCCGCGATCTGCTTCAATCGGTCCACCAGTTGATTTCCATTCATCTGGGGCATGGCAAAATCGGCCAGCACCAGATCCACCTGGGTCCGGGCAAAGATGCCGATCGCCTCCTGCCCGTTGGTGGCCGAAACTACCCGGTATCCGTTGGTTGCCAGCATGAACTTGAGTACGGAAAGCTCTTGTTCGTTGTCGTCTACGCAGAGAATCACTTTCTTTGGCCGCATGATGGGGAGAAACTCCTTTGTTCAATTTCATTGGTGCAATGTCTGTGTCTATCCGCCTGGCAACACTCCGCTCCTGCCCGCTCTTGTGGCTGGCTGGCGTGATGAATTGCCGGGTCCGGCGACCGGAGACGAGGCAGCCGCATCCTGGTTGGTTCAACAACCCAAATATGGCCTGGCGTGAGGTGCGCGCAGCCCAGCGGGGGCGCGGCGTTCACGCAAAGCGGCATCGGGCAATCGCTGCACAGAAGGCTGACCATCGCTCGCGGTCAAATTGTGTTTGATGCCTAGGGCCAGGCCGGCAATGGCGCCGGTTAAGTTGCTTCAATGAAACGCAACACTACGAGTCTTGGAGGCTGGTGGGAAGAGGGAAAGGGAGGCGAAATCCACCCTGAAAATCCCTATGAAACAAATTAAAATTGGCTAAGGATTAACACTTACCGTCACTTGCAATTATGAAAGCCTGTTGAAAGCGTGTGCATTACGACAGGAAAAGCTGTCCCTTTGCCACAAGAACGGTGCTGCCCGCCACGCGCACATCGGTGACCCTCGCCGATTCCACCCGTGCAGAGAGAAACAAATCGCTGGGCCGGCCGATCTCCACGCCACCCTCACGCCCTCGGCCTGCTCCATAGGTCCCTGCCCAGGCATCGCTTGACATGCCTCCGCCCAGGCTCTAGTCTACGTGTATCCGGTGAGCCGCAGCTTGGTCGGTGTGCTCTCCCCGGCAAAGGATTCTTGTGGCCCATTTCTTCACTCCCGCGATGTGTATGTGCCGCTGCTGCTGTCAGGGCTGCTGCGCCGAGCGGGCGTGTCCTCTGGGCTAGATTCCGAAGAAAGAATCTGAACCCGACGACCCACCCGCCAGAAGGCGCGGTGGGTTTTTGCATTCAGTGGCCAGTAGTCAGTGGTCAGTTGTCAGTTAACCTCAGCGGGCGACCAGAGATCAGCCGTCAAGGTCGGGTTCTTACTGACCACTGACAACTGAAAACTGTTCTCACATGCACCGGTGGCGAAGCGGCTAACGCGCAGGTCTGCAAAACCTGTATACGCGGGTTCAATTCCCGCCCGGTGCTCCAGATTTTGAGCAACGACAATAAGGGCCGCGCCTCGCGATGGGAGGCAGCGGCCCTTGTTGTTGCTTTCTGGATGGGGAAGCCGGGGAAGCGCGGCGCCTCAGAGCGCGATCAGCGGCCGGGGAAGGCGCATCTGCGAGCGGTCGAGGAACAGCCTCATGCGCAGAGCCTCGGACCGCTGCATGGCCACCAGCCGCATCTGCCTGCGGATATGGTCGATGTCTTCGAGCAGGTCCAGCTGCGCCTCGTCGTGCTCGGAATCCCTCTCCAGCCGCGCGATCCTCTCTTCGATGGTGCGCCGAAACCGGGGACTGATTTCAAAACCTTCACTGCCGGCACAATTGATGATCAAGGCAGACTCCTCGGGACTGGAATTCTTGAGCTTGAAAAATTTTTCATGGGGAGGCCTCAAGTTTTTCCCGCTTGTGCCGATCTTAGAGAAGACTAACTCCAGGCGCCAGATTACCGTCGAACGAGACGAACGTAATGAAGTGTCCAGAAACAGGACAATCCGGGCATTTTTAAGGCCTGTTTTTGCACAACTCGACCAACCCGCCAGAAGACGCGGTGGTTTTTTGCGTATTCAGGGAGCGGATATCCGTTGCCGGGGATCCGTTTTTTGCCGACGATCGAAAACTGACAACTTTTCCCGGTGTTTTCCCGCTAGTTCTGCGGGGCTGGCGCAGTGCTCACGGGAGGGCGAGTCCGGCGAAGGGGCAAGCTGAGCCCCAGCCCGCCGTGGACAATCCCGGCAGGCCGGACCATAAGACGGCAATTCCCAATCCGACATGCATGCTGGTCATTCAGACGGAATTCGGACCTCGAAGAAAGCATACCTGAACTGTTTCCGGACCGGCGGGCAACCTGCGCGGCTCTGTTGCGTCTGATACTCTGACGAGTACAGCCTTGCTGGATAATTTCCGGCTGGCGCGGAGTGCATCCGCGGGCCGTTTATTCAGGGATCGGGAATCGGGGATCGGTTTTCACTGACAACTGACAACGGCAGGATGCGGCGTTCAGGGAGGACGGAATACCTGTGAAGCTTGGTTTAGTGGCAATAGCGCTGGCGGCGCTCCTGAGTTCGAGCCTTGCGGCTCTGGCCCAACAACAGCCATCCACCGTGCCCGATGCTCCTGCGCCCCAGGCGCCCCCGCCTTTGACGGGCATGGACGGCACCCCGATTACGCCCGGCAAGGGTGTGGCGAATGAGCCGGCCGCACCCAGTTCGTCCTCCGCCACTCCGAACCAGCAGCAGGCCCCGGCCAGCAACCAGGCGCCCTCCACCCAGGGCAAGGACGAGATCCAGGCCACTCCTCCGGAGATGCCCGCGGCCGGAGAAGGCATGGCTGCGCTCACGCGATTCGTCCTGAACGTGAACTTCGTCGAAGTTCCGGTCAGCGTCAAGGACTCGAAGGGAAAACTGGTCGCCGGCCTCACCTTCCGTGACTTCAAGGTATACGAGAACGACACGCGCGAGCCGCTGTCGCTGTTCACCGTGGATGCGGCCCCGCTTTCGATCGCCTTTGTCATCGACCAGAGCCTGACCTCCGACGTCATGGCCAAGGTGAACAACTCCCTGGGCGCCATCCAGGGCGCGCTCACCCCCTATGACGAAGCGGCGGTCTTTTCTTACAGCAACGGAACCCAGGAGCGCACCGGCTTTACCGGGGCTCAGAGCAACCGTCTGCCCGCCGTGCTGGCCCTGACCAAGGAGACCGGAAGTGACATGCAGGTGCCGTTCAACAGCGGTCCGCTGGCAGGCTGCAACATCCGCGAGAACGGCAACTGCGTCGATCCCAACCTGCAGCCCGGACGCTCGACCGGCAGCGGCTCGTTCATCACCATCCCCAAGGAGATTCACACCCTCAACGACGCAATCCTGGCCGCCGCCAAGGAGCTGTCTACCCGCCCCAAGGGCCGCCGCCGCATTATCTACGTCATCTCCGACGGCAAGGAGTACGGCAGCAAGGCTACCGTCAAGGAGGTGGTGCGCTACCTGGAGACCAACAAGATCGCCGTCTATGGCACGCTGGTGGGCGACTCCGCCCGCTGGGGCGAGGGCTACCTGAGTAAATTCCACCTGCCCTTCACCATGTACGACAACGTCTTGTACAAGTACATCGCGGCCACCGGCGGCACGGCAGACTCCGAGCGCGGCGTGGACGGCATCGAAAAGAGCTACGCCAAGATCGCCGAGGAAGCGCGCAACCAGTACACCCTGGGCTATCTCAGCCACGAATCGATCTACGACGGCAAGTACCGCAAGATCGATGTGCGCGTCGACCGGCCCGGCCTTGAGGTGATCTCCAAGCTAGGCTATTACCCCTCCGCGCAGGATTCTCACTAGTTGTGACCTCTTCGGGAGCCGCCGCGGGCCTGGGATTGATGTCGGCCGCCACCTGGGGCGGCTCGGACTTTGTCGGCGGCGTGGGCGCGCGCCGCGCTCCCGCATTACTGGTGGTCGCCTCCGGCCACATCTTCTCTTTTCTCGTGCTGTTGGCCGTCTGCCTGGGAATTCGGCTTGCCGTGCCCGGCCCGCACTATCTCTTCTATGCCGCCTTGGGCGGCTTTGAGGGTTCGCTGGCGCTGGCCCTTTTTTATCGCGCGCTGGCCATGGGCGCCATGGGGCTGACCGCGGCCCTCACCGGCCTGCTCACCGCGCTGGTTCCGGTCACCTTTTCCTTCTTTCACGACGGCCTGCCCAACCCGTTGACCGCCGTGGGATTGGCGATGGGCCTGGCCGCCATCTGGATGATTACCCGCGCGCCCGCCGCCAAAAGCCCCGGAATGAAGCCAACGCCCACGCCGCCGGCCGCGCTCCTGCTGGGCGCGCTCGCGGGGGTTGGATTTGGAACGCAGTTGATTCTCTTCGAAATGGCAAGCGGAGGCGGCATGTTATGGGTCATGACCTCGGCCCGCGCCGCCGGCAGTCTGGCCATGCTCCTGGTTCTCTTCGCCATGCCGCCCAAAGCGCCATGGCGGGGCTTCTGGCTCACCGGCATCGCGGCCGGAGCGCTGGATACGATCGGCAATCTCTTCTATCTCCAGGCCACCCGCTTTGGACGGCTGGATGTGTCCGCGCTGGTCTGCTCGCTCTACCCCGCCGGCACCATCCTGCTGGCCGCGCTGGTCCTGCGCGAGTGGCCCACTCGCCGCCAGATGGCGGGCATGGGGCTGGCCCTGGCTGCCGTGGTGCTGCTCAGCGTATAGGGCCTGCCAGCAGGGCGTAGACGCACAAAAGGCCTCCGCGTCTGCACAGGCCTCTCAATTTGTATGAAATCAAAGACCGCGCAACCGCAACCGCCAATTGCAGGTCCGGCTCGAAACCCGGCCCAGAGCCGCTGCGCCGCGGATTGCTTTCGTTGCGAGCCTTACTTAGGCTCGATCGGCGTCGAGGTCGGTGGCGCGGGCGCCACATTCTGTTGCTGCACGCTCGGCGCAGGAGGAGCGGGCTCGGTCACGCCTTTGAGGCCTTCCTTGAAGCCCTTCAATCCTTCGCCCAGTCCCTTGCCCAACTCCGGCAGCCGCTTGGCGCCGAACAGCAGGAATGCAACAACAGCAAGAACTAGCAGATGCCATGGCTGAAGCAGATCGCCCATTGTCTCACCCTCCGCGCGCCGCGCTGAACCGGCGCACTCTATCCCTGGTTATTGTCGCACAAAGCCGGAGTTCCGCGCAGGCCCGGTAATGGGATTAGCCCCACGGGCCGATTACGCACTTCTGCCGCGCAAGCGGCGTCTGCCCCACCGCAGGTGGTCAGTTCACCTGCGCCGGCTTGCCCAGCCTCTCGGTCACCATGGCGTAGAAGGCGCGCAGGTCTTCCTCTTCGCCCATGGTCAGCCGGCGATAGACCTTCAGCAGCGGAAACAGCCGCGAGCCGCGCACCTCCACGGCCGGAACCGCAACCGCGCCGCCGACCGGGGTCCCCAGGAAGCGGTCTTTGCTTCCTGGGGTGGTGCCGGGATACGGGGTCATCTCCCAGCCGCCGGCATAGCGCCGCCGCAGCACCTCGCCCAGGTAGCTGCCCCAAAGCCGCACCTCGAAGTCCAGGTCCTGTTCCGGGCTCTCGCTGACCAGAACCAGGATCTCGTCCAGCCCATCAATGGATTCAGACGTAAAGTCCAGCTTCTGCCGGAACTCGCGCTTGGCGCACGCCGCCGCCGCTTGCGCATAGCCCTCCATCATCGCTCCCAGATCGGGGTAAGCCACCGATTCCAGACGTTTGCGCAGATCGGTAGGGTTTCTCATGCGATCACCAGAGTACATGCCCCCGCGCCGTCGAGTGGACATGTACAGCGGAACCGGGCCATGGAAATGGCACGGCATCCCAGGTTTATGGCAGACTGACATCAGTTGTGGAGGGTTCCCCTTGAAGAAAGTCAAGCTCCTCGCCCTGGCCGCCGTGGTGGCCCTGGCCGCCGTGGTGGCCCTTGCCGCTCTGCTGGCCCTGGCTGCCGGCACGGCCAACTCCGCCAGCCGCGACATCTATCCCGATCCGGCGCAGGCCAAAGCCGACCTTGCCGCCGCCCTCAAGACCGCCGCCACGACCCACAAGCGCATTCTGCTTGATTTTGGCGGCAACTGGTGCGGCGACTGCCAGGTGCTGGATCTCTATCTCCACGACCCCGCCAACCGGCCCATCCTGGAGGCCAACTTCGTCCTGGTCCATGTGAACATCGGGCATATGGACGCAAATGTCGACATCGCCGAAAAATACGAGATTCCTCTCCACCGAGGCGTGCCCGCGCTGGCCGTCCTCAGCGAGAAGGGGACGCTGCTCTACAGCCAGCAGGGCGGCGAGTTTGAAGCCATGCGTAGCATGGAATCCTCGACCGTCACCAGCTTCCTGGTGCAATGGAAACCCGTCAAGCCCGGCTGCTCTGCTGTGATGGTGACCTGCTAGAGCCGGAGCTTCGCTGCCCGGCGGGGACCCGCTTCAGCTGATCGGCGCCAAATGCTTGGTCTTCGAGTAGGTATAGATAATGCGGTGGGCCACGGTGATGGTGGAGAGCACGGCCATCACCCACAGCACCGGGGCCATCACTCCCCAATGGTTGAAAAGGGCGCCCAGAAGGATGAGCACGACGCGCTCCGGCCGCTCCATGAAGCCCACCTTGCACTGGCCGATGAGGGCTTCGGCGCGGGCGCGCGTATAGCTGACCATCAGCGAGGTCACCATCACGAAGGCCACCAGCACCACGTACCTGAACCTGTTGATGCGGCCGTAGTAGACCAGCAACCCGAAGAACAGCACCACATCCGAGTAGCGGTCGATCACCGAGTCGAAGAAGGAGCCGAAGACGGTGACCTGGTTGTTGCGCCGGGCCACGCGGCCATCCACCATGTCGAAGATTCCGGCGCCGAAGATCACCATGCCCGCATAGAAAAACATGCGGCCGGAGTTGGTGGCGTTGGCATGGCCAAACAGAAACGCGGCCACGATGTTGATGACCAGGCCGATGAACGTAAGCACGTTGGGGGAGATGCGGGTCAGCGCCAGGCCGTGCACAATGCGGTCGAGAAGCCAGCCGCAGGCGCGGCCAAAAGCGCTGGTCCAGGTCATTCCAATCTTCCTTATTTCTCTATGCCGGCGGCGGCGCCGTCTTCCTTTTCGCCCGCGCCCGCTTCATCGTGAATGGTGGTCAGTTTCAGTATCTCAAGCTCGCGCTTGCCGTTAGGGGTGACGATGGTGGCGATGTCGCCCACCCGCCTGCCCACCAGGCCGCGGCCAATGGGCGAGGTCGTCGAGATCAGCCCCTTCGACACGTCGGACTCCTCGCTGGTCACAAGGCGGTAGACGATCTCCTCGTCCTTGGTCGAGTCGTAGACCACAATCGTCGAGCCAAAGCCGGCTTTGTCCCTGGGAATGTTGGTCAGGTTCACCAGGGAAAGCTCGGCCATGCGCCTCTTGAGCTGGCCCAGCCGCGCGTTGACGAAATCCTGGCGCTGCCTGGCCATGTGATACTCGGCATTCTCAGAGAGGTCTCCCATGGCCACGGCCTTCTTGATCTCGGCGGGAAGCTCGTGGCTGAGCTCGCGCTCAAGGAGAGCGATCTCTGCGAGAAGCTTCTTTTTGATGTGCTCGGGCATCGAGGGTCCATGGCGGGGAGCGGGGTTGCTCTTTCCGCGGGAGATGAAAGAACTTAACTTCTCAATTATACGCGGAGAAGAAGAAGCAGCTAGAAGCTGCCTTTCCCGTCCATAAACGACTGCAGAATGAGCGTTGCGGCCACCTGATCGACCACCCGCCGGTGCTTCTGGCGAGCGTGACCGGCCTCATACAGAATCTGGTGGGCCTCGCGGGTGGTCAGCCGCTCGTCCCACAGGTGAATGGGCAGGCCGGTCAACTCGCCCAGTTCGGCGGCAAAGGCCTGCGTTTTGGCAGTCTGCGGGCTCAGCTCGCCGGAGAGATGCACGGGATTGCCCACCACGATGCCCGCCACGCCGAACCTCCGCGCCAGCCGCGCCAGCGAGCGCAGGTCCTCCCGGCGATTGCGCCGCCGCTCCAGCGTGAGCACCGGCTGCGCCGTCAGCCCC
>CABEDF010000332.1_pt1 | contig 13992 bp, 15 predicted proteins | sample 3132921 | NCBI WGS metagenome assembly CABEDF01 (sample SAMEA5534329, study PRJEB31848) | metagenome | biome: tundra; feature: field; material: soil | place: USA | collected 2013-05 | depth 0.15 m
CTCCAAGAATCGGCGACGAAATCTACTCCCCCAGCAACGGCAAATCCGCCCGCGGCGCGGAAGACGACGGCTCGGAAGACGATTTCGACGAGTTCCCGGACGACAACGAGACTGAGCCCGCCATCCCGCCAGCCGCGAAAACCCCGAGCCGCCCGATCAGCTTCTTTGCCTGAACGCTCCGCTCCGGCCTTCCTCCCCGGATTCTTCTGGCATCTTCTCCGATCTCATGGGATTGTTCCCCATGGAAATCCGGTCGCGCCACCCAATTCACCTGCCGCCTCCCAGAGGCGCCATCCCGGTTTCGCGGATTCAAACTTCTACAATATTTGCAGCCGCCGTTCGTCTACAGGAATGGATGGATGAGACGTTGAGCATCGCCTCGATGACCGAGCAAGACCGTCGAATCTCCGAAGTCATCGCGGAAGAACGATCCCGGCTGCGCAATTTCATCCGCAAGTGGGTGCCAAACGAAGCCGACGTGGAAGATCTTATCCAGGAGGTCTTCTACGAACTGGTGGTAGCCAATCGCCTGCTGATGCCGATCGACTACGTGACCGGCTGGCTTTTTCGCGTCGCGCGCAATCGCATCACGGACCTTTTCCGCAAGAAGAGGCCGGAGAACTTCACCGACGCGGCGGTCATCGGCGAAGACGGCGATCTGCTCGAGATCGAAGATCTGTTGCCATCGCCCGATGCCGGGCCGGAAGCGCTCTGCGTCCGCAACGTGCTTCTTGATGAGCTGGAACGTGCGCTCGGCGAACTGCCCGACGAGCAGCGTGAAGTATTCGTCGCTCACGAACTGGAGGGGCGCAGCTTCAAAGAACTGTCGGCGGAAAGCGGCGTAAACGTCAACACCCTGCTCTCGCGCAAGCGCTATGCGGTGCTTCATCTCCGCCAGCGATTGCAGGACATTCACGACGAGCTTACGAGGAAATGAGGAACACAACATGGAAAACAATTGGATCAAGAGAAACAAATGGATCTTTTTTGTGGCCCCGCTGGCGCTCGCGGTTTTCATCTGGATTGGCGGCGAAGTGGTCATGCATCTGTGGAACTGGCTGCTGCCGATGCTGTTCGGATGGCGGGAGATTACCTTCTGGCAGGCTCTCGGACTGCTGGTTCTCTGCCGGATGCTCTTCGGAGGCTTTGGTGGTCACGGCCATGATCGCTCCAAATGGCGGCGGCCAATGGCCGAGCGCTGGGAACGGATGACGCCCGAGGAGCGCGAGAAGTTCCGCCAGGATATGCGCTCGCGCTGGTGCAGAGTTGGAGCGCCGGCCAGCGGCACCGACGAGCCGGCCTGATGGTGGGTTGGCGCGGGATGGATGCACGTTCATGAAGTCAAGAAGGAGAGCTCGAAATGTCGAATTCCGACATCGAACAATCACAGATCAGGTACGCACGACTTGCGGGATTCATGTATCTATTCATTATCGCGGCCTATCTGTTGGGTGCTTATGTTACCAGCCGATTTGAAGTCCCGGGAAACATCGCAGAGACTGCCCATCGAATTATGGAGTATGAACTTCTCTATCGGTTCGGGCTGGCCCTCGGATTACTCAACGCGCTGTGTGCCGTGCTCTTGGCTATGGGCCTTTATGTGGCCGTCAAAGCTATAGACAAAAACCTGGCGCTGCTGGCTTTGGCATTTGAATTGGTCTACGTTGCTGTGGGCGGTGTCTTGAACTTGATTGATTTTGTCTTCTTGAAGCTGCATATTGGCCTTGATTCCGTGAGCGCCTTGGACGCAAAGCAGTTGTCAGCTCTCGTGGATTTGCATTCGTACGCGGATTCGGTTGGATTGAACATCACTTGCATTTTTTATGGCGCGGGGTCCATTCTCTTTTTCTATCTATTTCTCAAATCGAATTACATTCCAAGAATCCTCGCGGCTTTAGGCCTGTTTGGATCTGTGCTTGTGCCGCTCACTGGCTTTGCATCTCTCATTGTTCCGCAGCCTGCCAAGATGCTGCAACTTGGCTGGCTGCCTATCTTCGTCGCCGAAATCTCAGTTGGCCTATGGCTTTTGTTCAAAGGCATTAACCTCCGGCCACAAGAGGACTGAATCGAGGAGCGCTTTATGAAAGCGATTGTCTACTACTACTACGGTTCCCCCGACGTGCTCCGATATGAAGAGATTGAGAAGCCGGCCGCCGGGAACGATGAAGTCCTCATCAAGGTTCGCGCGGCTTCCGCCAATCCTCTTGACTGGCGCATCATGGGAGGCGCGCCGCTGCCCCTTCGCCTCATCTTCAGACTGCGCAAGCCATCGGTTGCGCGGCCAGCCCGTCCCGGCGTTGATGTGGCCGGCGTGGTTGAAGCAGTGGGCAGCAACATCACGCGGCTCAAACCAGGCGACCAGGTCTTTGGGACGTGCAAAGGCGCCTTTGCCGAGTATGCGTGCGCTCGCGAGCCGGAATTGGCAATGAAGCCGGAGAATGTGAGCTTTGAACAGGCGGCATCTGTGCCGATAGCAGCGGTCACCGCACTGCAAGGGCTTCGCGACAAGGGACGGATTCAGCCGGGGCAGAAGGTCCTGATCAACGGCGCGGCGGGAGGCGTGGGCGCCTTCGCCGTGCAGATCGCCAAATCGTTCGGAGCGGAGGTCACCGGCGTATGCAGCACGAGGAATGTGGAGATGGTCCGGTCGATCGGCGCGGATCACGTGATTGATTACACGCGGGAGGATTTCGCCCGGAGCGGAAAGCGTTACGATCTGTTTCTCGACTGCCATGTGAACCATTCGTTGTGGGATTGCAGGCGCGTCCTGAATCCCCGGGGGATATACGTGCTGGCCGGGGGGCCGAACGGTGGTTTGATCGCTGCCCTGGTTGGCTTTTTCGAGGCGCTTTTCATCATGTTCGTGTTGTCGCGGTTCGTCAGCCGGAAGCTGGTCGTCTTTATGGCGAAGATGAACAAAGATGACCTGAACTGCCTGCGCGAACTCATGGAGGCCGGCACAGTGAGGCCCGTGATCGACAGGCGTTACAGCTTGCGCGAGGTTCCCGAGGCGATCCGGTATCTGAAAGAAGGGCACGCCCGAGGGAAGGTCGTCATCACTTTGGAATAACAGCAAAATGCAACAAAAAGCCCATTCTGGTAGTGTCCTAATTTGAAATCCACAGGCTTATCCTCCAATGTTGGCAAGCAGCGTGCTGCGAATCCATTCCGATGCGGTGCGGCTGCTGGCCTTCGCCGCCTTCTCAATTGCTGTCCGTTCAACTGCTGTTACGCGGACGCGCAGCATAACGGCCTTGGCGTTCCCTTTTGGGAGTGGTGGCCGTCCGGCTTTTCTAGGCTTCGGCTTCGATGTCGGCATTGGCTCTCAGCTCCTTCAACTCTTGCATGATGGCTGCTCTGACGGCGGTTATAGGCGACACTGCCGGGGGGATTTGAAGGACAGTAACGTGCCTGACAGGGATAGATCTCATTTCCCTCGCATAAATTGAACCCTCCCACTCTGGCCAGAAAGTACGACATGAAGTATATCGTCCCTCCATTTACTACTATCTGAGATATACGGAAGTATCTCTCCAAATAACATAACATCAGGTTCCATTGGATAGCTAAACATCCTCGTCCCTGCATCGAGGCCCGATGCAGTATTAAATCCATCCTTGCTGCTGACAGCATAAGACTTATTGTAGGAAAAAGACTTGTGATCTAAATATCTGTCGTAGCGAATTGTCACTCTAAAACCTGCAAGTTTCATTAGATTGTCTTCGGGTAGCATCAGAGAAGTTATAAATAGCTGCTCATTCGCGTGTGAAGGACAAAAGTCTACGGAAAATGAAAAACTCTTGTTTTGCCGAAGAAGCATATCATCGTTCGGTAGAAGTTGTTTTCCTGACACGGTAAAGTATCTTCGGAATATAACCGAGGAGTTGGGGCTACCTTTCTTTTTTTCTGCAATGAAATAGTCTATGTCAAAAAATATATTCTCAAGGTCTGTGCTTGACTTGTTGTTGGCTTTAAACATAAATTTGGGGGGTTCCACTGAGGTAGGTTCTATACTGAAATCCGGATTAAGCAGATGGGCGGCAGGAGCAGGTTGAGAAGATGGGTTTTGCTGATTCCCGGTCGTATCAGACTTGGGGGCGTTTTTGAGCCACGGAAACCTTTGTGCGAATGCATCTACAGTAGTTCGCGCATATGCATCTAGGGCAGGCAAAGAGGCGGCCCTTGGGGCGATCTTCGCCACCTCAAAGAATAAACATGCCAAGGCTAACGGAATAACAACATTGGCGGTATTTCTTCGCCACCCACGACTAAAGAACCCTACGCGAATGAAATCTATGCAAACAATCACCCATGCAGCCACTACAATCAGCCACAGGGAGATATTTGATGCAAGCGCACCAATCATAGCGCCCACTGCTGCCCAACTTGGGGTACTAGTCCAAAAATCATGGAGTTTTGATTGGTTTGATGGAGATGTAGCAGCGTATTCTGCCCTAATTGCCTCAGATGGCGGTGCACTTGGACCCTGAGTGCTCGACCGTTTAAGGGCTTCTTGTACCAGTTTTGCCATTCTTGACGCCTCTCTTCGTTGTCGTCTGTTTGGTCCCTTAGCCATGCCCACAATCCTTCCACCGGACGCTGGCCATGTCCACCACTTTTTGGGGTGCAGTTTTCCATACCGTAGAAGACGAACGGAAGGCGAAACAGATACACTAAAAAGCAAATTAGGACACTACCCCCATTCTTCTTGATGAGAAGGGATGGGAGAAATCGAAGTCGTACCCATCATCCTGGGTTGTCGCCAAATCGCCGATGCACAAACTGTGCTGAAAAGCCCGCGCAACCGTTTGGGGTCCACCAACCCGCGGACCGGTTCGGGCATTACGCCTGGATGATGGGCAAACCGGAAGCTGAACCCCCGGTTTCTGCAAACAGGCCCTCTCCGCAATGATCGCCAGACGGGAACCACCGTGAACGCCGGCTCCGCCCGAAATCGGCCAGGTAGAGCCCATACCGGATTGATTTCAAATCTCTTACAAGAATTTCAAGAGTTTTTCACACCGCGCCCTTGCAAATTCCCGCGCTTTCATTTAGTTTACTAACCAGTTAGTTAAAACATGACAGCAACCACCCCAACCCGCACTCAGACCGAACGCGCCGACCAGACCCGCGCCCGCATCCTCGAAGCTGCCGTCCGGGAGTTCAGCGCCAACGGCCTGGCCGGGGCCCGCACCGAACAGATTGCCGAAGCCGCCGGCGTGAACAAGGCCCTGCTTTACTACTACTTCCAGGGCAAGGATGCCCTCTACGCCTCAGCCCTTGAAACCGTGGCCGAACGCATGGCGGCAACCAGCATGTCGGTACTCACCCTGGAGTGCTCGGCGGGCGAGCGGCTGCTCCGTTTTGCGCTCAACCACTTTGACCGCATCTACTCCCAGCCGGTCTTCCAGAACCTGATGCAGCAGGAGATGATGCGCTTCCGCAAGGGCGAGTCGAACGCCATGAGCCCATTGGTAGAGAAGCTCTTCAGGCCGCTGGGAGACAAAATGCTTGCCGTGGCGGAGGAGGGAATTCGCTCGGGGGAGCTGATTCCGGTGGAAAGTTCGCAGGTGATCTACGCCGCGCTGGGGCCCAATGTCTTCTATTTCCTCTCCGCGCCCATGATGCGGCTGATTGCGGAAACCAATCCCTTCGAGCGGGCCGCGCTCGAGTTTCGCCGCAAAGCGGCAATCGAGTATCTGGGCCAATCCACCTTTGTTGACCGAGCGCATGGAGCGCGTGTGGCCGCGCGTGTGCTGGTGACCACGCCCATGCCCCCGGCAAGCGAGATCAAACTGAGCGCAATCGAGAACGCCGAAATCAATACCAGCGAATTCAAGACAGATGAAGTGAGGCGCAAGTGAACGCACGCAATCGAGTTTTCCTGATCCTGGGCTTGCTTACCGTGGGATCGCTGATCTGGTACCTGGCCACGGTCCGCCGCTCCGGCGACCTGCAACTGATCGGCACCGTGGACGCCAATGAAGTGCTGGTGAGCGCCAAAATCCCCGGCCGCATCCAGACCCTCACCGTCGACGAAGGCCAGGACGTCACGGCCGGCCAGCTCATCGCCGTCATCGAGAGCGACGACCTTCAGGCCGCGCGCAAGGCCGCCGAAGCCACCGCGTCCAGCCAGCAGTTCAAGCTGGGCGAAACCGTCGAGACCGAGCGCCAGACCCGCGGCGAGACCGGCAACGCCACCGGCAACGCCGAGGCTATGCTCAAGACCGCTCAGGCCTCGCTGGCTCAGGCCCAGGCGAACTACGACCACCAGCAAGCCGACACCAGCCGCACCGTGGCGCTGGCCCAACAGGGCATCATGAGCGAGCAGGCCAAAGACGACGCCGCCACCAGTCTTCAAGCCTCCAAAGCGGCTGTCGATGCGGCCAGGGAAACCGTCGCCGCCGCCGAGGCATCGCTCCGCCAGGCCCACGCCCATGAGCTGCTCACCAACGTCGCGGCCCGCACCGTGGACTCCACCCGCGACGAAGTTGAGAACGCCCGCGCCCTTGCCCAGCAGGCCAAAGTCGAGGTCGGCTACTCGCAGGTATTTGCTCCCATCAGCGGCAAGGTCAATGTCCGCGCCGCCCGCCAGGGCGAGGTCGTCGCCGCCGGCGCCACCATCGTCACCATCATGGACCTCACGCAAACCTGGGTCTACGCGCCCCTCCCGGAAACCCAGGCCGACGCCGCCCAACTCGGCGACTCGCTTCGCGTCGTCATGCCCTCGGGCGCTACCCTCCAGGGCAAGGTCATCTCCAAAGCCGCTGAAGCCGACTTCGCCACCCAGCGCGACGTTGGCTCCCGCAAGCGCGACATCAAGACCGTCCAGCTCAAGCTGCTCATCGACAATCCCGGCGAGCGCTTCGTCCCCGGCATGACCGCCGAAGTCTATATCCCAAAGAACAAGCTGGTGAAGCAGTGACCGCCCCTCCCACAAATCTCGACCAAAACGCAAAAGCGCCCACGGCGCCGGCGGCGGCCATCGCCGTCGAAAACATCGTCAAGCGCTACGGAACCTTCGAAGCCGTCAAGGGCGTCAGCTTCTCCGTCGCCGATGGCGAAATCTTCGGCCTCCTCGGCCCCAACGGCGCCGGCAAAAGCACCCTCATCCGCATGATGACCACCCTCGTCCCCATTACCAGTGGCCGCGCCATCGTCGCCGGCTACGATGTGGCCAAAGACCCTGACGCCGTCCGCCGCATGATCGGCGTCATTCCCCAGGCCCTCACCAGCGACCCCGACCTCACCGTCGAAGAGAACCTCAGCATCTACGCCAAGCTCTACTCGGTCCCCAAGGCCGAGCGCCTGAAAAACATCGCCGAAGTCCTCGAAGCCGTCGACCTCGCCAAGTGGCGCGGCGCGCAAACCAAAACCCTCTCCGGCGGAATGCGCCGCCGCCTCGAGATCGCCCGCGGCCTGGTCCACAACCCCACCATGTTCTTCCTCGACGAGCCCACCACCGGCCTCGATCCCGTCTCCCGCATCGCCGTCTGGGAGATGCTCGACAACCTGCGCCGCACCCGCAACCTCACCATGCTCATCACCACCCACTACATGGAAGAGGCCGACAAGCTCTGCGACCGCATCGCCATCGTCGATCACGGCAAACTCGTCGCCCTCGGCACGCCCATCGAGCTAAAGCACAGCGTCCCCGGCGCCAACGTCGTCGAAGTCCATTTCGACCGCGAAACCGCTGAGTGGAAGGCCCGCCTCGAAAGCCTCGACGGCGTCACCAGCGTCCAGGCCGAGAGCGCCGGTTTCTATCGCGTACTAACTTCCTCCGGCTCCAAAACCACCATGCAGTTGGTCGAGCTGGCCGCGCAACTCGGCGAGACTCTCACCTCCCTCAGCGTCCAGAACACCTCGCTCGACGATGTCTTTGTCCACTACACCGGCCGTCAACTCCGCGATGAGCAGGTCAAGCCTCCAGCCTTCACCCTGCCGCCCCGCCCCGGAGCCCAGCCATGACCAGAATGTTCGCCATTATCGAGCGCGAGATGCGCAAGTTCTTCCGCTCCCCCACCCTCATGATCATGTCCCTCATGATGCCGCTCTTGCAGTTGGTCATCATGGGCAACGCCTTCGGCGGCAAGATCGTCGGCGCCCGCGTCGGCGTGGTCGACTACGATCGCGGCCCGCAAGCCGTCAAAATCCGTGAAGCCTTCGCCGCCATCGCCGCCAACGTCAAGACCTTCACCACCGTCGATTACACCAGCGAGACACAGGCCCGCGAAGACGTCCGCACCGGCAAAATCGACGGCGCCGTCGTCATCCCCGCCCAATACTCCCGCCGCGTCTACTCTCAGGACGCGCCGCAGCTCGGCCTCGTCGTCGATAACTCCGACCAGTTCATGAGCGGCTCGATCGAGTCCGAGATGCAGGCGCTCGTCACCGCGCTGACCACCCCACTGATCCAGCAGCGGCTGGCCAACTCCATCGCCCTGGAGATCGTCGAGCTCTATCCTTACGTCAATTACATGAAGTTTCTTCTCCCCCTGACCATCTCCCTGGCCATGTATATCTCCGTCATGATCGGCGGCGGCATGTTATACATCGACGACAAGGCCCGCGGCGTCCACGAGGGCTATCTTGTAACTCCCATCACCAAGATCGAATTAGTCTTCGGCATGAATTTGGCCGGCGCAATGAAGGCCACTCTGGCCGGCATCTCGCTCACCGTCATCGGCTCCCTCATGGCCGGCCTCGGCATCATCTTCCGTCCCGAGGCGGACCTCGAACTCCTCGCCATGATCCTGGTATCCTCTATCGCCTTCAACGGAATGATGTTTCTTCTTATGGTCCGCGTCGACGATCCCCTCGTCCCCCGCGCCATGTTCGGCGTTCTCAACACCCTTCTGCTTTATCCCTCCGGGGGCATGTATCCCATCGCCGCATTTCCGCGCTGGCTCCAGGCCATCTCCATCGTTGACCCCTTCACCTACGTCGTCCACGGCTTCAAGGCCATTCTCCTGAAAGACGGCGGCTTCGAAGCCATCTGGTTCGACCTCTTCTTCCTCTTCGCCTTCGGCATCGGCACCCTCCTCATCGCCACGCCGCTCTTCAAGCGAACGCTCTGATGCTGTGCGCCCCGCCTTCGCCGATTCGCCGCAGCGACTTTTTGCCGCTTCGGGGTCCCCAACGCACTCGGGGTCCCCAGCAAGCGATTTTTGCTTGCTGGGGTGAAGGGACAGGTCTTCGTCGTTGGGGTGATCTTAGGCGGGGTGCCTATAACTACAGTCCTTTCTTGTCTTTGGGAACGATCCCCCCATCAAGCGGAAAGATTTCCACCTTAATACAGGGATTTCCGCAAAATCCACAGGATTATCTTTCGCAATGACATTGACAGTGCGAATCGACTACGCGCATAGTTACTTCATTCCGGGTTGCTAGGTAAGCCTGAGCATCTACATTCGTGTCGATTTTGAAGGCTTACCGAAAGGCCCCAGCAGGGAGCACTAAGTGTTGAGCACGGAGCAATCCGTGTCCAGCACCGGGCGCAAAGTGTCGAGCGTGGAGCAATCCGTGCGTGGCATGGAGCGTCAAGTGTCGAGCACGGAGTAATCCGTGACCGGCGCGAGCGCGAAGTGTCGAGTATGGAGCAATCCATAACCGGCGCGGCGCGCTAAGGGTTGAGCACCGAGCAATCGGTGTCCAGCACAGGGCGTACGTGTCGAGCACGGAGATATCCGTCCTCCGGCGCCGAACGCCAAGTGTCGAGCGCGGAGCAATCCGTGTCCGGTGCGAGTGCAATGTGTCGAGCGCGGAGATATCCGTGTCCGGTGCGGCGCGCTAAGTGTTGAGCACGGAGATATCCGTGCCCAGCACAGGGGATTCAGCGTAAAACACGGAGCAATCCGTGCTGAGCGCAGAGTGCCAAGTGTCGGCCACGGAGCTATCCGTGACCGGGGCGGAGTGCGAAGCGTTGGAGCCGGCAACTCGGGACGTTTTTTGCCCTGAATCTTCTCGCGTCACTGAGCGATGGTTGGTTCGGGCAGCTTATTCTGATTCTCCGCGGCTTCCCCAGAATCCGGAAGGATCTCCCCCAAAGCTGTCATCCTGAGCGAAGGTCGCCGCGGCGACCGAGTCGAAGGACCTGCTTTTCGTGATTCTGGTAGGCCAGGGTTTTGACCCTGGCATCAACCCTCACCCCTCTTCGCCATCCGCCGGGTGCCCCACCTTCGCGGCGTCGTTGTTTTTGCCGCTAAGGTGGGATACCTATAACTACAGTCCTTTATTGTCTTTTACCGTCTTCGAAATGCCGGGAGCCGGTAGGGAAACCACACCCCGCAATTCAGGATGTTTTTGTAGGCCCCGTCTTCGCCATCCGCCGCCGGATCGGATCGTTGTCCGCGTACACCCGCCACTCTGCCACTTTCCCGTCCTCGATCAGCGCCCGGAACGCCGCCGGCGTCTTCCACCGGTTCTCCGCCTTCAACTGCCCGTCAGCCGCATACGTCCCCTGCGCCACCCCCAGCATCACGACGACCTCCTGAGCGGAGCCTACAAATATGCTGTCATCCTGAGCGGAGTCCGCCGCGGCGGACGCAGTCGAAGGACCTGCGTCTCCACCCTTCGTATCGCAATAAATCTCCTCCACGGCAATCGAGTAGTCCGGAACCATGAGGAAGTACGCGGCCCACGCCGCCTGCATCTTCTCCCGGCCCTCGGCCGCATTGCCCAGCGAGTCCACAAACCGGTGCCCCTCCGTCATCAACTCCGCCAGGGCATCCACGTCCTGCAGGTTGATCGCCCGCACAAACCCCCGCGCCACAGATTCCGCCGAATCGCTCATGCCGCTATTGTACCCGCGCCGCGCAACCCACAAAGTTGTCATCCTGAGCGACGGTCGCCGCGGCGACCGCAGTCGAAGGACCTGCCCCCTAGAGCTCAGAGCCTATAATATCCTGTGTTTGCTATCTCTCGGAAACAAAGGGGAGTGAGGAAGATGGGCACGTCAATCGGAGAAAATCGGCTTTACGACACACTGTGCAGGGTACTCGATTCGCTTAGAGCCGAAGCTCCTGCCTCCAATGCAATTTACAATCCGCGGCCATGCACACCAGAAGCATTGATCCTTGCAAGATCGCGGGCCTTGCTGCACCTTTTCCTAAAGGCACGCTTCGGGATAGTTCGGTTTGCCGAACGCGAGCGCTTCGTAACCGACGGGCGATTCGACGGTGGGGTCGACGCCTACTATATCGATCAGAAGAACAAATTCATTTATATCCTACAGTCCAAGTTTCGGGCTACGGCGGCCAATTTTGTAGGCAAGAAAATGGATCCGTACGATCTCCTCAAAATGGATGTCAGCCGTATCCTAAAAGGCGAGAACTGTCACGAGAACGGCGATCCATACAACGAGAAGATTACCAAGGGTCTGCAGCGAGATATTAGGAAGCTTACAGATGTAGCCAGCTACACAAACCAGGTTGTACTGCTAGGAAATAGCAAGCATTTCACAAATGCCCAGCTCAAAAGGCTAGTCGAGGGATTTAAAGTCGAGCAGTTCCCCCACGATCGAACCTACCATGAACTATTGCTCCCTGTAATAAATGGGACCTACTTTACGGACCCCAACCTGACGATTGAGATTAACCTGGCAAACCTCAAAAGGGACACGCATCTGGAATATGAAGTGAAGGCATCAACGCTAAAGACCAATACAAAGCTTCTTTTCGTACCAACTAGAGAAATCGGTAGGATCATGCACGTTTACAAGAATACCATCCTGAAATTCAACCCTCGCAGCTTCCTTGAACTCAAGCATAATCCGGTAAACCAGGAAATCGAGACCTCTATTCGAAACACTCGAGGAAATGAATTTGCATTATTTAACAACGGTATCACGATAGTTGCGGAGAGCACATCCATCAGCACAAACACCGCAAAACAGGGAACCGCGCAGATTATCTTGCGGAATCCGCAACTGGTCAATGGCGCACAAACAGCCTACACATTGGCGCGAATATACGAGGACTGCGTTTCGTCAAAGAACTTCGAGGTGTTCCGGGGGAAAGAGGTTCTCATGAGGGTCATTAATTTCCTGGGACCCGTGAAGCCGCAAAACCAAGACGCGCGAATCAGGTTGATGGGAGAAATCTCGAAGGCCAGCAATTCGCAAACAAAAGTCGAAGAATCAGATCGTCGTTCAAATGACCCGGTTCAGATCAGAATCCAGACCGAATTTTTCGAAAAGTACGGGTTATACTACGAGCGAAAGCGCGGAGAGTTCGCCGACGGGCTCCACCACGGGTACCTCCTCCCAGACCAGCTAATCAACCGGGAACGACTCGTTCGCGTAAGCCTCGCATGCAGCTACGACGTGAGTCAGTTAAGGTCGGGCATATCCAAGTTCTTCGATGAAGCCCGACTTGCATCACTACTCAAGACCAAAGACCTATCGAAGTACGCGTACGGGTATGAGGTGCTCCAAGGCCTGGATAAGAAGAGGAAGAGCAAGCCCAGAACAAAGGGCGATCGATACTATACATCGCAGTTCGGCCAAGCCCTGCGATACGGCCAATACGCGGTAGTTGCCGTTTGCGCCAACCGAGGCCCGGCAAAAGGCAAAAAAGAGTCCCAGGCGCTCGAAGCAGCATTGAAGCAGTGGACGGCGTTCGAGGCCTGGGCGGAGGCCCAACCCTCCAACAGCGCCTACAAATCGGGCGCATCGTTTGATTACGTGGGCTACTACAAGGGCGCCACAATCAAGGGAGACTTGCAAAAATACAGCTTTATCTTTTGACAGCCCGGCGGAGCAGGAATCTCGCGAGTACGAGGAGGGGGTAGCGTAACCCATGACAAGGAACCTTCGGCTGTGGTGGCTGCGTCGGCAGCAAAAGAAATCAGACAAGAAATATGCAAAGTATGTCTCCGAAGCCGAAGGCGAGGAGAAGGAATCCCGAATCGCCCAAGCGATGGACGTCCGAGACCAAGCTCGGGAGGAGATTCTAAGCCTCAGGTCAATCCTCCTCTCGGATAAGGCGGAAAGCCTAGGCATACCAATACCTCCGCTGAGCGACAAGGAATCGTGGGAGGAAGGCCTCACGCCCAGAGCGGTTCACCTAACCCTGAATGCACAAGCGAAATTGCTCCATTCCATCCGGGAAGAGCAGCGCGAGAAATGGAGCGTAACAGCGTTTGTTCTCAGAGAAATCCTGACCCCCATAATCGGCCTAATCGGAGCGATCATGGGGCTGCTTTCCCTTATCCACGTCTTTCGCCCAAAGTAGCTCGTTCGCCCCGCCTTCCCCCTCCGCAACCCTACCGCCTACAATGAGAAGGGAAGATCACCATCGAGGAAAACCATGCCGCTCTCCGGAGAAGCCATCCGCCTGATGAACTACATTGACGACGTTGCCGTGACCCTGCGCCGGGTGCTGGCCACTATCCCCTCGCTCACCCAGGAGGAGCGCGCCCGCGTCGCCGAGCACCTGCTCAACGCCAAGCCCAGCGCCGAGGATGTCGTCGAAGCCCTGTCTGCCAGGTAAGCCTGAACTTTGTCCACTGTCGCCATCATCGGAGCCGGACCCCTGGGCCGCTGGCTGGCCCTCTCGGCAGCCCGCGCAGGCTTCCGCGTCCTCCTCGAAGACGTGATGCCCGCCAACCTCCACCACGCCCAGGAAGCCCTTCGGGCCGTACTCGGTCCGGATGCCTTTCGCAAAACCGCGGGAGCGGTGCCCAGCGTCACCTTCGTCTCCACCATCGAGGACGCCGTCCGTGAGGCCGACCTGGCCATCGACTGCGTTCCGGACGAGCTCGAATCCAAGCTCGAAATCCTCTGGCTCCTGGACCGCATGGCCCCGCCCCGGACGGTCCTGGCCACGCCCACCACGCGCCTCTCCATCGCCGACCTGGCCAGTTGCACCTACCGCCCGGCCCAGTGCATCGCCATCGCCGCCGAAGCCTCCAGCCTGGCCGGAAACACCGCCGCCCAGATCCTCCTCCGCACTACCACCAAAACGAGCCCAGAGACCGTCGCCCTCCTCG
>CABEDF010000007.1_pt1 | contig 12345 bp, 9 predicted proteins | sample 3132921 | NCBI WGS metagenome assembly CABEDF01 (sample SAMEA5534329, study PRJEB31848) | metagenome | biome: tundra; feature: field; material: soil | place: USA | collected 2013-05 | depth 0.15 m
GATCCAGATACTTGTCCAGCGAGAAACGGTTATGCACGTCTGTGAGCAGGTCGAAGTCCGAGCGGTGGCGCAGATCGGAGTAGAGGCGGCGGGTTTCGATGGCCAGGGTGGCCAGTCCAGCGCCCATGGAGAGCGCCTCCGACTCGTTGGCGCCGGGTTTGGCGAGCGGGTCGGGCGCGGCGAAGAGCGTGCCCAGGGGCTTGCCGGAACGGGCAGTAATCTCCTCGTGGACGATGCGCAAGGCAGTGAGATCCGGCGGGCAGTTTCCCAGCCGCGCTCCATCGGCGATCTGGCACCAGCAGGGCGCGCCATTCAACTTGAAGGAGACCAGTTCCGCGATTTCTTCGATGATCTCGGCGAGCGGCCGGGAGCCGTTGATGTCCTCGAGGATGCGGCTGCGCCGCTGTTCAAGGGCGGCCAATGCGGCGGTTTGGCGGCGCACCTTGTGTTCGAGGATCCAGCCCCTGGTCAGCACTGCGAAGACAACCAGGAGCAGCACGCAGACGACGAGGATAAGGTTGCGAATGTTCAGCACCGAGGGCCGGGCGACCGCCACCATATCGTCGAAGGTACGCAGCAGAATGTCGAAGGGCACTGGGCCGTTCCATGAATTGGAACTCAGTTCGACGCAAACCCCGGAGACACGAACTTTGGAGCCCAGTGGAATCATCTTCATTTCTGGAAGCGGAATCAGACTGGCCTTGTCCGAGTGGTAGTAAATCGCGGTGAACAGGTGTCCATCGGAGTTCAAAACATACTCGTCCCGCGCGGCTTCCCGGGTCTCCGTCACGACTTGTCCTTCGATGGAGACCAGATCGTAGATGTGTCCAAATTGTATGTTGTCGCTCGATGAGAGGCTCTGCCAGGTCGCCGGTTGCGGCGCGATGGGCGCTTGCACGTGGCTATCCTGGATTTCGCCGCGCACCAGGTTCAGAAAACCATTGCTGACATTGGGAAAGCCGTATGCGTCGGCAACATCGCCGATCTGCAAGGGGTCGCTTGTCTCGGTCGTGATCCACAGGCTCTTGGCGCCGTCTTGCAGCACAACGGCCACGCCGGGCTGGTAGTAGGTGATGGTTCCATGAACCCGGACTCTGGCCGTGAGATCGCGCACCCGGTAGTTGGCTAGTATTGTGTCCATGGGCGTGACCGGGAGGGTCCACGGACTGGCGCCGGCGCGCTTGAGAACCTCCACGTCGGCCATGGTGTTGGCGTGGAGCATGACTCCGGTCTGCTGCATCTTGCTGTCGAAGATTGCCGAGGCCACCCCGGTGACTTCCACTTCGGCATCCAGTAGGCCTTTGAGTCCGCTCGCGTCGCCGCTCTCCACGGTCGCATCGATGGCGCCCTCGTCGACAAGCATGTGCAGGTAGGTGCTGGGCACATTTTGTCTGAATATCAGATCGGCGGAGCGAACCACGGCATGCACGGTGACCCGCACGGCATCGTGCTGGTTATGGACCAATTCGTTGTAGGTGGCCGGCACGGATTTGGGCAGGCCGCCGTGGCGGAGCATGGTGACATCATTGCTCTCCACGAGGGGGCGGAAGCTCGCTTGCGTGGTTCCCCGCACCAGAACGCGATCACCGGGCGCCAGCTTGGTGTCCTTGGTGAGAAACACATAAATGGCCGCGTCGCCGTCCTGCACAAACAGTTCTCGTGTGTAGCCGCGGAAGTAAGTAACCGTGGCCTCGAAGGCTACAGGCAGCGCATGACTGGCCTCGGCGTTGGTGAGGGCATGGATGGCGCTCAGAGTGGTGAGCGTGGCGGGCGCCGCGGCCCAGGCAGCGGAAGCCCAGCCGAGAACGATCACGAATACGGGAATCAGTCTCTTCATCGGGAAAATCCGGTCGTATCTGGTGTTGTCTGGCCCCTGAAAGTTCTTATCGACAGGGCTGGCCAATGGAATCAACTCCGCGTGAAGCAGAAGTTTACTCTCTTTTGGGGTGCGGTGTCTGGCCGAATATCGGTTCCAGCCGTCATGGAGTGGGCAAGGAGCGCCAAGCGTGGCCGTTTCTTATGTTTGGTTTTTGGGGGTAAGTTCGGGGTTTTGGTTGCCGGCCGGGACTTGCCCGATTTGGCGTTTGGTGTTTTTTGCCACGTACATAGCGGCGTCGGCGAAGCTCAGAAGGCTATCTTTGGTGACGGCATCCTGCGGGTAGAGGGCGACGCCCACGCTCGCCGAACCGTGCAGGACAAATCCCTCTATGGCAAAGGGCTCGTCGAAGCTGCGCTCGAGCCGCTGGGCGATCTCCTCGGCGGCGGCGCGGTTTCGCACCACCGGGACCAGGACGGCAAATTCGTCGCCGCCCAGCCGGGCCAGCATGTCGACGTTGCGCAGTTGGCGCTTCACGCGCAGCGCCACTTCCTGCAGATAAAGGTCTCCGACCTGGTGGCCATAGAGGTCGTTCACCTGTTTGAACTCATCGAGGTCGATGTAGATCAGCCCGAAGATGCCGGCTTTTTGGCGGGCTTCTTCGATGAGGGCTTCCAACTGCTTGTCCAGGGAGAAGCGGTTGTGCACGTCTGTGAGCAGGTCGAAGTCCGAGCGGTGGAGTAGGTCGGAGTAGAGCCGGCGGGTCTCGATGGCCAGGGTGGCGAGGCGCGCGCCGACAGAAAGCGCCTCAGTCTCCGCGGCGGCCGGATGGGTTCCCGGCTCGAACCCGGCAAAGAGGACGCCCAGCGGCGAGCCGGCGCGAGCGGGAATCTGTTCGCTAACGACGCGCAGGGATTCCTGCGCCGGCGGGTAATTTCCCAGCCGTGCTCCATCGGTGACTTCGCACCAGCAGCAAACGCCCTCCAGGCGGAAGGAAACCAATTCCGTAATTTCTTCGAGAATCTCAGCCAGGGGCCGGGATCCGTTGATGTCCTCGAGGATGAGGCTGCGGCGCTGCTCGAGTTGGGCCATCCGCCGCACGAAGGCGGCCTCGGCTTCAATGCGGGCAGCCAGGGCGGCGGTCTGGGTGCGCACTTTCCTGTTCAGCGTTGCGCCCCATGCACCCACCGCAATCACCACCAGCAGCAGAAGGCTGACGATGAGCATCAGGTTGCGAATGTTGAGCCACGAGGGCCTGGAGACAACCGCAATATCGTCGTAGGAACGCAGCAGGATATTGAAGGGCACCGGACCGTTGAATGGATCGGAATTCTCGAGGATGCAGATGCCGGAGACACGAACCGTGGCGCCTAAAGGAATCTGCTTCATGGGCGGAAGCGGAATCAGGCTGGTCTGGTCCGAGTGGTAGTAAATCGCGGTGAACAGGTGGCCATCGGAGGACAGGACATACTCGTCCCGCGAGGCTTCCCGGGCCTCCGTCATTACTTGTCCTTCGATGGAGACCAGATCGTAGATGTGCCCAATATATGTGTTGCCGTTCAAAGTGAGGCTCTGCCAGGTAGCCGACAGCGGCACGATGGGCGCCTGCAGGCGGCTATCCTGGATTTCGCCGCGCGCCAGGTTCAGAAAGCCGTCGTGGACATCGGGAAAGCCGGTTGCGTCGGCCAGGTCGCCGATGGTGAGGGGGCTGCGGGTCTGGGTCGCGATCCACAGGCTCTTGGCGCCGTCCTGCAGCACAACGGCCACGCCGGGCTGGTAATAGGTGATGGTTCCATGAACCCGGATTCTGGCCGTGAGATCGCGCATCCGGTAGCCGGCGACTATTGTGTCCATGGGCGTGACCGGGAGGGACCAGGGACTGGAGCCGGCGGGCTTGAGAATCTTCACGTCGGCCATTGAGGAGACATGGAGCAGGACTCCGGTCTGTTGCATCTTGTTGTCGAAGTTTCCTGCGGCAGCCCCGGTGACTTCCACTTCGGCATCCAACAGGTCTTTGAGCACGCTCGCATCGCCGCTCAACACATCCGCGTCGATATAGCCGCCGTCCGTAAGCATCTGCAGGTAGATGCTGCGCGTATCCGAACTTCCCCTAAGATCGGCGGAGCGGACCACGGCATGCACAGTGACCAACATACCGTCGTGCTGGGCGCGAATCAGCTCGTTGTAGCTGGCGGGCACGGATTTGGGCAGGGCGCCATGCTGAAGCAGGGTCACGCTGTTGCTGATCACGATGGGGTGGAAGCTGTCCCGCGTCGTTCCCCGCACCAGCACGCGATCACCGGGCGTCAGTTTGGCGTCCAGGGAAACCAGCACAAAAATGGCCGCATCTCCATCCTGCACAAACAACGTCCGCGCATACCCGCGGAAGTAGGTGACGGTGGCTTCGAAGACGACGGGAATTGCCTGGTGGGCTTCGACATTTGTCAAGGCGTGGATGGCGCTCAGGGTGGTGAGTGTGGCGGGCGCCGCGGCCCAGGCAGCGGAGGCGCATCCGAGAACGATCGCGAAAGCTGGAATCAGCCTCTTCATTGAGAAAATCCGGTGGTATCTGCGTTATTTCATTCGGTTTCCGACAACTCCTGCCGACAGGACTCAACCCATCAGCCACTCCAGCATGAAAGGCCATCCGGGCGCCAGCGAGCAAGCGGAATCCGCTGGAATTCGCTGTGTACCAATTTTACTCTCATGTACATCTGGCTTAATGACCCTTTTGGGGCAGATGGCCGCATCTTGCCGGCCCCGGATTGCCGGTGGACTCCGATCCGGCCGGTTTTGCGAGGCCGCAGGTGTGTTTGCGCGGCGTGGGGTGTTGGCCAGAGTACGCCGCAGGGAGCTGTTTGGATGTCGAAACCCTCTGAAGTTTCCATTGCCGCCTCATCGTTTTCGCATAGCGGCACGCAGACGCTGCCCACGCGCCGGATACGGGTGATAGGTGTCCCGCTGGATATGGACTGGATCGACCCGGAGGATGCGCCTGGGGTGGGCACGCCGGTGCGCGGGGCGCGACGTACCAGGAGGCGCACCTGGCGATGGAGATCCTGGCGGATCACGGGCGGCTGCTCAGCTTTGAGATCGTCGAGGTGAACCCGGTGATCGACGAGCATAACCGGACGGCGGATCTGGCGGTGGAGCTGGCCTGCTCGGCGTTTGGGAAGAAGATACTGTGAGGGCGGCATTCGCCCTTCAGGCGGTCAGCTTTCAACAACCGTTCTTTCTCCAAACTACTGGCTTTCAAGCGGCAGTCGTTTAGGTTTCATTGTTTGCAGAAGAGCCGCACCGACATATACAACGGCTGCAATGAGCAACAATGCTTTCATTCCTACGATAAAGGAAAGGTTCTGCGCCAAGCCTCCAGCGACCGCGCCGAGCATGTTCGCGCCGAAGGCGCTGCTTCTTCCTGCGAAGCGGCGGAAGCTCTCGGTGAATATGATTCCAGCAAAGAAGAAGGGCACGCAGTAGGCGAAGCAGATCAGAACGCCCACCTGTGTTCCCGAACCCGGCACCCGGGTCCAGGGTATCGCGAAATTGATGACAAGCGTCGCGCAAAGAAGCGCGTAGTAGATACCCAGGTTTGCCGGGCGCCGGCGTTCTACGTAGACGTTCGACAAAAGCAGGACCGTGAGAATGCCAGTTAACGCGATGCAGTTCACCAGCCACGTTGTACCGAAATACAAGGCGAGACGACTGACCAGTTGGGTCTCCATCAGCAGAAATCCCGCCCCCAACAGAAAGAACTGCCAGGTGCTGCGTTTTTTCGGCGTGAAGAATGGCCCGACCAAGTAGAGGGCCATAATCAGTATGACGGCGGAGACCGAGTAATATGCCCGAGGGATGGAATGTCCGTGGTGATAAACGTAGGGCCAGTCATCCGTCGTTGGCGGCGGGGCATTGTCGACAGTAAGCGGAAATGCAGGCGGGTGAGAGCTCAGGAACGTCGACTCCTGTGTGCCAAGGCTCTTTTCCCATGGATAAGAAGAATCGGATTCTATGAAAACCGTCGCACTTAGCTGGGCGCTTATCTGAGGAGAGTAGTAGGTCAAAGGCGGGTGGGAGAACGTGCGACTCAACATCATATAGAACCGCTGTCCGATCCAGGTCCAGGGCTTTCGCACTCCAAATTTAAGAACCAGTATCCCGTCCTGATTCAGCAACCGCTTGGCATCGCGAAACGACTCTTCTGTGTACACATAATTATCCACTCGCATATTGCTGTAACCGGAGAACTCGGTGTGTGAGTCCAGCAACCCAAAGATGATGACGTCATACTTATCTTGGCACTGGCGCATGAAGTTTCTGGCGTCGTTGGTGATTAGATGAACCTTTGGGGAAGCATACGGTTGCTCAGGATGGAGGCGCGCACCCAAGGCAGAAATTAGCGGATCAATCTCCACCGCATCGACTTGGGAGGCCCCATGCCGCAACGCGGCGGCAACATCATTGCCGGCTCCAGAACCAACAACTAAGACACGATTTACATTCCTGGCAAACTGAAAAGGGCTGTCATAAGAGCTATCCTGATATGCGCTCGCCAGTTGTGGGTTCTTGGCCAAAAACTCGGGGCTCTCATTGGCGATCGTCATGTAGCCCTCATTGTTCACTTCAATGTTGTATACCTGATTGCCGACGCTCGCTACGGAAAGCTTCTGGTAAGGGGACCAGTAAACCGAGTTGCTGCCTGTGGGTTTCAGAGCCAGTAAAGTGATCGCCAGCAGGGCACAGGCGACGAGACCGGAGCGCCAGGAAAAGGGCTGTGCAAACAGGATGAGAACGAAGGCTACGATGAACCAATACGACGGAGGAAGCCAAAAAAAGGCGAGGATGGCGAGGAGCCAGATCCCCGCTAAGCTGCCCAGCAGATTGACCGAATATGCCGCCACTGTGTTGGGCGCCGCTTCGAGGTAGTACCCTACCCAACGACCTAGCGGGATCATAGCGATAGCTATGAGCATCAGGAATAGTGCAACTGCCAACAGCGAAGCGGCCCATAACTTGTCGTACGCGAACTGAGAGAGTTGGACTTGGGCGGTGCCCCAGAGCGCAGCGTCAGGCGTGTATGAAAGAACGGACGATATGGATTGCAGGAAGCCGTGCCAAGGCTGGAACGGCAGGTTCACGGCGGCCACCAATGCGGTTGTAGCTGCCAGAGAAGGCAATAAGCTGCCGCGCTTCCTGGAGCTGAAGCAGCCAACGCCGAAGCCCAGAAAGCACACCATAAGCGACAGGTTCTGAAAGAAGGCGAAGATTTTCACCTCTGTACCGAGCCAGCGAATCAGAACGATTTCCAAGTAAAGGGTTGCGGTGCTGATCAGCAGCAGACGCCACATGGATGATGGTTGCGCCGGCGCGTGCGCTGCCTGGGCAGGCTCCGAGGATGCTGTTAGTGTCACTACGAGTCCTCCTTGACTGGCCGAAAGCCACACGGATCGCCGGGTCGCGATTTGCGTCAACCTTCGGTATCACGGGAAGCACCTTGATACCACGCGTCACACCACACGGTCAAGGGCGATTGCGCATGAGATGCCGGAGTTTGAAGGAGTGCAAGGGGTCCATCTATGTTCGAGGCGCCCGGCCGCAATCCTTTCAAAATTGAGGCGCCTCGGCAATGGGAGGGTCGCGTTGTACCGATCCGATTTCGCCGAACCCAATACAGCATGGATAGCCAGCCGGCTCGATTCCGCAAACTACAATTAAGGAGAAATGGCGAAAAAACTTCGTGTTGGGATTTTGTTTGGCGGGCGGAGCGGCGAGCATGAGGTTTCGCTGCTTTCGGCGGCTTCGGTTTTGAAGGCGATCGACTGCACCAAGTTCGATGTGGCGCCGATTGGCATTACGAAGGACGGTCACTGGCTGGCGGCCGGAGATGCGCACAACCTGCTGGAGGGTGACCAGAGCGCCGTGGCGCGGCGGCTGCGGGCCGGCGACCCGGAGGCGACGCCGGGAGCGAAGCTGCTGCACGAGGGGATTCCCACGCTGCTTGCGCCGGAGCCGATTGAGAGTAGCGTAGCGCTGACGGCTGGGAGCGTTCGGCCTGCGGCTGCGAATCTCGATGTGGTTTTTCCGGTGCTGCACGGGACGTTTGGCGAGGATGGGACGATCCAGGGGCTGTTTGAGCTGGCGGGGATCGCCTATGTGGGTTCGGGTGTGCTGGGCTCGGCTGCGGGGATGGACAAGGACGTGATGAAGCGGCTGTTTGCCGAGGCGCGGCTGCCGATCGTGAAGCACGTTACGGTGCTGCGGGCGGAGTGGGAGAGATCGCCGCGCAAGGCTGTTGCGCAGGTGGAGGCGGCGCTCAAGTATCCGGTGTTTGTGAAGCCGGCGAATCTGGGCTCGTCGGTGGGGATCAGCAAGGCGCACGACCGGAAGGAACTCGCGGTCGCGCTGACGCTGGCCGCCAAGTACGACCGCAAGCTGATTGTGGAGCAGGGAGTGGGCGGCAAAATCCGCCGCGGCGGACAGGCGGCCAAGGCCCGCGAACTGGAGGTTGCTGTGCTGGGCAACGACTCGCCCGTGGCCAGCGTGGTGGGCGAAATCATTCCGGGCAAGGAGTTCTACGACTACGAGGCGAAATATCTCACGGAGGGGTCGGTGGCGGTGATTCCGGCCAAGCTGAGCAGGGCGGAGACGAAGCAGGTGAGGGAGATGGCGGTGGCGGCCTTCCGCGCCTGCGACCTTTCCGGGCTGGCGCGGGTGGACTTTCTGATGGAGCCGGACGGCAAGCGGCGCATCTTTGTGAACGAGGTGAACACCATGCCGGGGTTTACGCAGATCAGTATGTATCCCAAGCTGTGGGAGGCTACCGGGCTGCCCTACACGGACCTCATTACGCGGCTGATCGAACTGGCTCTGGAACGGCAGGAAGAGAAGAGAAGGACGATTTACAGCAGGGAATAGGGAGTAGCCACCCCGGTGGGGAACAGGATGCCGGCGGCCGGTGTCTAACCTTGCAGGGGAGAAATGCCGGGTCGTTGGGAATTCTCCGCGTTCCGTGAGTTGAGATTTGTGCTTTCCCACCCTTGCGCCAGAAAAAAGGCGCAAGGATGGGGCACGGTGCAGATCTGGCAGGTCCGGCTTGGCAATGCCCCGTTCTTTCTCTTGCCGTATTCTGGATTTGAGGAAACTGTGCGATGACCTTGCTCGACGCTCCTGTGTTTGATGAAGTCCGCGACCGGCGGCGCCGGGTGATTCGGTACGGCGCCGGGGGGTTGTTTCTGGTGCTGTTTGTGGGTTGGTGGCTGTTGGCCGGCAGGCCCGTGGACTGGCCCTTCAACTGGAACAACCATTTGCGGGGGCGGTCGACTATCAACAGGTTTCTTACGGCCGTGGAAAAGAACGACCTGCCCAAGGCCTATGGGATATGGACACACGACAAGGATTGGCAGCAGCATCCGGCACAGAATAGCGCTTACCCGTTTTCGCGGTTCCAGGGCGACTGGAGTTCGACCAGCCCGGACAACGAATACGGCGTTATCCAGAGCCACAAGATTGTGGCGGCGCGCATGTACGGCAATGTGCTGCTGGTGGCTGTGCTGATCAACGGGCGGAAGAGCAAGGCGCTCAATCTGGACTACGACCCCAAGGCACACACGCTGAACTTTTCGCCGCCGGGGGTGGAGCTGTACCTGGGGCCGTAGAAGGCAGGCGAGTCAGCAGGTCAGCGGGATTGTCGGTGCGATTCAGATTTGCGGGCTCCATTCTCATTGCCGAAAGGCGATGAGATGGGGCCTTTGCACTTTATCCGGACCTCTCTAGAAATCGCTCCGAATGACTCTGCTCTGCTGGTTTGCATCGAACGGGTCAGGAGAACACCATGCCTCAGAGCACACACGATCGAGCCGCGGAACTTCACAACCTGGCAGAACACGCCCACGCCGCCGCCGCTGCCGCCCACGGGAAGGCGGATCATCTAACCGCTCATGAATTGAGCAAAAAGGCTCTCGAACGGTCCCTGAACGCCTATCGGCACTCCGAACAACTCGTCGAGGAAGCGGAAAAGCCCAGCAAAGCGTGAGCAGGAAGAGGCTTGAAACGTGGGAGCCTCAACGACAAGATTCGTGCCGCAGGCATCTGGGCGAGCGCGATAGTGCTCAAGTTGAGTCTTGAAGTTTAGAACATTGAAGTTGCCTTCGCGCTATCCAAGCGCTGCCAGCGTGGCCTCCAGGCTGGCTGCGTCTTCGACATTGAGGGATTTTTGGGCGGGATCGATCTGGCGGAGCAGGCCGCAGAGAACCTTGCCGGGGCCGACCTCGATGAACAGGTTGGCGTCGGCGGCCACGAGCGAATTCATGCAGTCCACCCAGCGGACCGCGCCGGTGACCTGGCGGATGAGGGCGTCGCGGACGGCGTCGGCGGTAGTGACCAGGCTGCCGGTGACGTTGGCGGCGACGGGGATGCGGGGATCGGCCAGCGACAAGGTGGAGAGCACGCGCGCGACTTCTTCCTGCGCGGGCTGCATCAGGGCGCAGTGGAAGGGCGCGCTGACGGGGAGCATCACGGCCCGTCGCGCGCCCTTCGCCTTGGCCAGCGCGGAGGCACGTTCGACGGCCGCAACCGCGCCGGAGATGACCGTCTGGGTGGGTGAGTTGAGGTTGGCGGCGGCCACGATGAGGCCGGTCTCGGCCTCGGCTTCCCGGCAGGCTTCGGACACCTGATCGGCGGGGAGCGAAAGGATGGCGGCCATGGCGCCCTGACCGGCGGGGACGGCCAACTGCATGGCCCGGCCACGGGCTTTGACGGCGCGCACGGCATCGGCGAAGCTGAGCGTTCCGGCGGCGACGTGGGCCGACCACTCGCCGAGCGAGTGCCCGGCGGCAAGGGCAGGTTCGACGCCGTGCGCGGTGAGTATGCGCCAGGCGGCGACGCTGACGGTGAGAATGGCCGGCTGGGTGTTCTCGGTGAGGCGCAGGTCTTCTTCGGGTCCCTCGAAGATCAACTTTGAGATCGGGAAGCCCAGCGCTTCGTCGGCCTCGGCAAAGGTCTGGGCGGCGATGGGAAAGCGTTCGGCGAGGTCGCGGCCCATGCCAACGGCCTGCGAACCCTGCCCCGGAAAGAGAAAGGCGATCTTGGTGGACATTCCAGAGAGATTTTACCGGAAGAGGACCCCGTTCGAGATTCTTGGTATCCCACCCATGCGCCAGAAAGAAGGCGCATGGATGGGGCACGGGGCTATTGAGGGAGTATCCGGGACTGAGTCAGTTCCAGCGCTTTTTGTCGTCGGGGTCGTCGTCGATCTGTTTGCCGTTGCCGTCGAAGCGGATGGTGCGGCCATGGGAGCGCATGTAGACCTCGAACTTGCGGGCGGCGCGGCGGCGCTTCCAGCGGTAGTAGCGATTGCGCAGCCTGTACCATCTCTCGCTGAAGACGAAGGAGACTCCGCGGCGCGGGGCCAGGCGAATGTAGAGCAGGCCGGCCAGCGCTCCGCCCAACTGGGCGAAGGCATACATGCGCTGCTGGCCGAAGAGCATGGCGATGGAGATGAGGGCGTAGATGGCAACCAGGTAGCGGGCCTTGATGCCGATGGGCAGGGGAAAAAGCATAAACTGTAGGTCGCCGTAGAGCGCGCCGATGGCCACCAGCAGGCCGAAGATGCCGCCGAAGCAGCCGTAGAGGGAAATCTCGGCGAGCGAAAGCCCAAGCGTGCCGCTGGCGGCATAGATGGCGGTTGCGGCGGCGGCGGTGCCGAGGACGGAAACGGCGTAAAGGCTGGTGACCCAGCTTGAGGTGTGGAGGTTCTCAAGAAAGCCGGCCAGGAACCAGAGGGAGAGCAGCTCGAAGAGGGTTCCAATGAGACCGAGATGGATGAGGCTGTAGGTGAAGGGCTGCCAGAGGGCGCCGTGCAGGAAGAAACTGGGAGAGAAGGCAAAGAGGCCGGCCAACTTTCCTGCGCCAGTCGGAGACACCAACTTAGCCAGAAGCAAGGCGAAGTAGGCGAAGAGGTTGAGGAGCACCAGGCGGCGGGTGGCGCCGCGAAAGTCGGGAAAGGCAAACGGAGTGGCGCCAGTCCTGGGCATCGTAGTCAACAGGGTAAACGGTGGAGCGGGCGGGTGTCATGGGTTTGGCCGCGTGCGGGGAGGGCGCTGCGCCCGGCCATTGCGGATTCCGGAGCAGTTTCGCTACGGGACCGCCTCCAGCCTGCAAAGCCGCACAAATTGGCGGAAATTCATGGGGTATTCTCCACTATGGGGTGATCCGGTTGCGATTGCGGTTTGTGCCTCTTGACCTGAGGCCGGGTTCCCCCTAAAGATAGCGATGTTGTACTGCTAAGGTACCGTCATCCTACAAAGCGAGATGTCCTGGAAAGAGAGGAGATTGTCATGCCCAACTGCCCTGAATGCGAGAATGGACTTGACATTGAATTGGACGAAGTGGAAGAAGGCGACGTGGTCGCCTGCGATGAGTGCGGGACGGAGTACGAGGTGGTGGGCGTAGAACCTCTGGAGTTGGCGCGGGTTGACGGCGATCTGGATGTGGACGCCGAGCCGTTGGAAGAGGACGAGGAGGACGAGTGAGGC
>CABEDF010000014.1_pt1 | contig 12201 bp, 10 predicted proteins | sample 3132921 | NCBI WGS metagenome assembly CABEDF01 (sample SAMEA5534329, study PRJEB31848) | metagenome | biome: tundra; feature: field; material: soil | place: USA | collected 2013-05 | depth 0.15 m
AGAAGAACAACTGGAAAACTGGCTGCACGAGTACAACTTCCACCGCCCCCATGCTAGCCTCAAACTAAACACCCCCGCTTCCCGCGCAGGTCTGAATCGGAACAACCTCTTGACGCTCCACAGCTAGAGCATTTTTCCTATTTGTGTAGAGTGCGGCGTGGACCGGGAGGTCCACGCGACAGCCGGCCAGGAGGCCGGCGCTACCTGTTCTTGCAGCGTCCGGCAACCTGGAGCCAAGCAGGAGATCCACTCTACCAACAGGAAAAATGCTCTAATGAACGGAACCAGCGTCCCGTGCGGCGAGCCGTGCTGCTTTCTCGCGATGCTTGCGAACAAAGTGCGCGGCGATATCGGGATAGAACTCGCGAACGGCGGAGAACGCTATGTCGCGCATGGCGGAGTAGCCGAACTTGGTGGCGAGGACGCTGAAGGTGGTCGCGCTGGAGGGGTAGTAGTTCCGTGAGACCACCTGGGTGAGGACCTTGCCCCCGAGTCCGGCGATGTTGGGCGTCTGGCGGCCGCCGTAAGTGCGGGCCACGGCTTGCCGGCTGATCACGTAGAGAGAACGGATCACGATGCTGTGACCTTTGCCGAGGGCATAGTAACGGGTGTCTTCGTGGAGGAGGCTGGGCAACAGCCACGCGGAGAGATAGGTGCCGTCGGTCTTATCGAGGAAGCCGCGCCAGGTGTAGGCGTAAAAGCCGCCGATGCCCTTGCCCAGGACGGGGTGCATGTTCATGCCTTCGGCGGTGAGGGAGGTGAGACCAAGAAAGATGAAGCTGGAATAATCGGTGGCCTGGTGGGTGGCGACGGTGAAGTTGTATTTCCAGCCGGGCGGGTGGGGGACGGATCCGCCGGAGACGGAGCGGAAGTTGGGCATGAAGCCGAGGATGCGCTTCGGCTGTCGACGATCGAGGGGGATGGGATTGCCGTTAGCGTCGAGAGGAACGTTGGAGCTGGGCTTGGGACGCGCGTCGCCGTGGTTGGCGTCCTGCGCGGACTGGCCGGTCTGCGCGAGGTCCAGAGTGAAGGTCAAGCCGGATGGCTCGGTGAGGCCGGCCGAGGAAGAATACTCGCCGGAATCGGGCGCGGAGGCGCTGGCGGCCAGGAGGCTGGCCGACGGCTGCGGTGCGTCCGGAAGCTGCACCGGCTGGGCGCGGCTTGCTGTGGCGAGACCTAAGCAGATAAGAGCGACGATCAAACGCAAACACACCATCATATGAAGGCTATCACTCAGAAATAGAGGTCCACCGGCCGTTATTGATCAGATCAGGCAGATCGGACAGAAGGTTTCAGATCCCAGTCGAGATACTGAATTGCGCGCGAAAATTCACCAGGTAAAGAATCCTCACTTCCTGCTCGTTTGTAGGGACCCTGCACTCTATCGGATCACCTTCAGCGCGCCACGGAATAGTCCGTCGAAATCGGCCCGGAGCGCGGCGTCTTTGGCCACGGCCTGCTGGATGGCCTTCTCGGCGGCGGGCCGCTGGTAGCCCAGGTTGACCAGCGCCGACAACACATCTTCGGCGGCAGGGCCTTGCACGGCGGATTGCACGGGGGGAGCGGCAAAATCGTCCAGTTTGTCTTTGAGCTCCACCACCAGCCGCTCGGCCAGCTTCTTGCCCACGCCCGGAATGCGCGTCAGTTGCGCGTGGTCCTGGCCGCGAATCGCCTGTACCGTCCGCTCCGGCGAAAGACCGCTCAGCATCTTGATGGCCAGTTTGGGGCCGACACCGCTGACGGTGATCAGCCGCTCAAACAGCCGCTTCTCCTCGCGGTCCATAAAGCCGAAGAGGGCAATCTGATCCTCGCTGACCTGGGTGTGAATGTGCAGCGCCGCCTCGGCCCCCACGGAGGGCAGTGCCGTGAAGGTAGGAACCGAGATGGTGACGTCGTAGCCCACCCCGGCGGCCTCGACGATGGCCTGGCCGGGCTGTTTATGGATGAGCTTTCCGCGCAGGTGAGCGATCATGGTGCCCTATTGTAGTATCCCCAGCCGCCTGGCGACGCGTTCAAATGTTTCCAGCGCCTGGTCCAACTGCCCTTTCGTGTGTTCGCTGGTCAGCATCAGCCGTATCCGCGCCTTCCCCTCCGGCACCGTCGGGAATGCTATCCCCGTCCCCATCACGCCCTCGTCGAAGAGCGCCCGTGAGAACTCCATGGCCGCGCGGCCTTCGCCTACGATGATGGGGGTGATGGGCGTCTCGGTGGCCGGCGTGGTGACGCCGCCGATGTTGAATCCCAACCGCTTGAGTTCGCCCTGGAAATAGCGCGTATTCGCCCACAGGCGCTCGATGCGCTCCGGCTCCTGCTCAAGAATGTCGAACGCCGCAATGCACGTAGCCGCCACCGAGGGCGGATGCGAGGTGGAGAACAGGAACGGCCGCGCCCGGTGGTAGAGGTAGTCAATCAGATCGCGGCTGCCGCACACATACCCGCCCAGCGCGCCAATGGCCTTGGAGAGCGTGCCCACCTGCACATCCACCTTGCCGTGCACGCCGAAATGATCAACGGACCCGCGCCCGTTGCGCCCCAACACTCCGCTAGCGTGCGCGTCGTCCACCATCATGATGGCACCGTATTTTTCGGCCAGCGCGGCCAGCTTATCCACCGGGCCGATGTCCCCGTCCATGGAGAATACACCGTCCGTGATCACCAGCTTGCGGCCCGGCTCGTTGGCAACCTCTTGCAGCAACTCCTCGCAGTGGGCAGCGTCCTTGTGGCGGAAGACCTTGATCTTCGCTCGTGACAGGCGCGCGCCGTCGATGATGCTGGCGTGGTTCAGCTCGTCGGAGAGGATAAAGTCTTCCTTGCCCAGAATCGAGCTCACCGTCCCCGCATTAGCCGTGAACCCGCTCTGGAAGACCACGCAGGCCTCGACGTTCTTGAAGCGGGCGATCTTCTCTTCGAGGTCCATGTGGATGCGCATGGTGCCGGCGATCGTCCGCACCGCGCCCGAGCCCACGCCAAACCTCCGCGTCGCGGCCAGCGCCGCCTCAATCAGCTTGGGGTGGTTGGCCAGTCCGAGGTAGTTGTTGCTGGCCAGGTTGATCACCTGCTTGCCGTCGTAGTGGCAGACCGGCGCCTGCTGATCGTCGAGAATGCGCAGTTTGAAATAGGTGCCCTTGGCGCGCAGGTCATCGAGCGCGGCGGTCAGGTGGGCAAGCTGGGGGCGGATAGCGGCCTGGGTCATGGCGATGCACCTCAAAGAAAGAGCATAGCGCGGCCAGGGCCGGGGAACCAGGGTCCGGCCCCACCGGCTCCAGGTCCTCGATTCGGTGGCGAAAGGACGCCATTCTCCCCTCCGTTGCGTCCAAAGAATGTGCCGGCAATGGCTCCGGCGCGCCCCCGCCGGATACAATAGGGTTTTACGCTGCGGCAAATGGGCGAACCACGATCTTGAATCTTGGAGCAGGTGCGCGTGAGAGGCATAATCTGCCGCGGTTTGCGGCTTGAGTTGGTTGCAGGACTAGGTGTCGCGCTGGCGATGCCTACGTTGGCAATGGTCGCGGAGAACTCGCAGCGCCTGGCCACGCAGACCGCGGTGACCGTGGAGACCCGCGATCAGGGTGGGCGCACGCAGGCCACCATAGCCGTGACCGTGACCGGCGAGGATGGGCTTCCAGCAACCGGCGCGGTCGCCATCAGCGACTACGGCAGCCAACTGGCCGGTGCGGCGCTGAACGCTCAGGGCCAGGCCAGCATTGTGCTTGCCCTGCCAGCCGGCGATCACTCACTGACCGCGGTTTATGCCGGCGACGCCACTCACCAGGGCTCAACCTCCCAGGCATCCGGCGCGCAAGTCCAGGCTAGTTCCACGCCCACTTTTCTTGTTTCCGTCGCGCCGGCCACCCTTTCTCTCACCCCCGGCCAATCGGGAACGGTCACGGCCTCCGTCACGCCGCAGAACAGCGACGCGTTGACGGCTCCGATGTTTGTAACGCTCTCCTGCTCGGGCCTTCCCGATCAGTCTTCCTGCACCTTTACCCCAGAAAACGTTGAGATCCTGCCCAATGCCACCACCGCAATCACCAGTTTGATGGTTATTACCACGCAGGAAGCGACAGCCTCGGCGGCTCATCCCCGCTCCAATCTCGTGGCCTGGGCGTTTCTGCTGCCCGGCGCGCTGGGTTTGGGCGGACTCGCCTGGGGAGTCCGCCGCCGCCCCTGGCTCAACAGGCTCACGCTGCTTACCCTGGTCGGCCTGGTCACCATGCTGGGCACAACGGCCTGCAATCCTCGTTACAACTACTACAACCACGGCCCGCCTACGAATCCCGCCACCCCCGCGGGTACTTACACGGTGTACGTCTACGCACAGTCCAGCAACGGCGTCACCGCCATCACGAATTACACCACCATAGCGCTGACGGTCAAGTGATTCAGGCTGCATGAACCGCTGGCATTCCCCTCCGCCGGAACTGTACGCGCTGGTGGAACATGCGCCGGCGACGGTGCTGTTGGAGTGCGCAAAGCCCGGGACAACAGAGTCCCACTCGGAATCCCCACCGGAGTGCCCAGCAGACTCCTTGACCCGCCTCTTCACCGCTCCCCTGCGCGTCGTTGTGGCCAACGGATCGGCGGAACTCCCAAGCCTCTTCGCGGAAATCGAGAGCGCCGTTGCCGCCGGCCTCTTTGCCGCGGGATTCTTTACCTACGAATCCGGCAACTGCTTTGAACCCACAGCCGCCATGCGGCCCAGCCGTCCCGGCCAGCCGCAGGCCTGGTTCGGCATCTATGACCATCCCTGGCTCTTCGACCATCGGACAGGAGCCTTCCTCGACGGCGATCCTCCCGGCCTTGCCCAGCTCTCCGCCGGCGCCGCCGCCGAAGAGCCGGCAACTGAGCTGCCGCTCGATACCACCTTCGGCCTCACAGAACCGCAATACGCCGAGCGCATCGCCGCCATCCACGAGCTGATTCGCGCCGGCGATATCTATCAGCTCAACTTCACCGTTCCCTTACGCGTACATGCCGCAGGCAGCCCCGCCGCGCTCTATCGACGCCTCCGCAGCCTCCAACCGGTCCCGTACGGCGCCTTTCTCCACTGGGAGCCCAACCGCCGCATTCTTTCCTTTTCGCCCGAACTCTTCTTCCGCCTGGAAGATCACCGCTTGGAAGATCAGGGCGCCACGCGGCGCATCACCACCCGCCCCATGAAAGGAACCGCGCCCCGCGGCCGCACCACACGCGAAGACCGCGAGTTGGCGGAGTGGCTCCGCAACGACCCCAAGAATCGCAGCGAAAACGTGATGATCGTCGATCTGCTGCGCAACGACCTCGGCCGCCTCTGCACCTTCGGCAGCGTGTGCGCCGAAAACCTCTTCGCTGTCGAGCGCTACCCGACCCTCTGGCAGATGACCTCCACCGTCACCGGCGAACTCCGCCCCGAAGTCAACTTCCACCAGATCTTCCGCGCGCTCTTTCCCTGCGGCTCCATCACCGGCGCGCCCAAGGTCCGCGCCATGCAACTGCTGGCAAAGATCGAGGATCAACCCAGAGGCGTCTACACCGGCGCCATCGGCTTTTTTTCAAAAGAGCAGACCGTCTTCAACGTAGCCATTCGTACGCTTGAGTTGGACGGACAAAGCGGGGAGCTAGACGGCGAGTGCGGCACAATGGGCGTCGGCAGCGGCATCGTCATCGACTCCAACCCGGCTGAGGAATTCCGCGAATGCCTCTTGAAGGCGGAATTTCTCACCCGCAGCCCGAATAGCTTCCCAAACAGCTTCTCCCTCATCGAAACCTTGCTCTGGCACTGCGGATATCCCCTCATCGAGCTGCACCTCGACCGGCTCGAAGATTCGGCGCACTACTTCGGATTCCTCTGCGACCGCGCCGAGGCGAAGGCAGCGCTGCTGGCTTACGCGGCAACATTCGGGGATCAGCAGCCTCGCAAGGTCCGCTTCCTACTCAACCGCGAGGGCAACTTGCAAATTGCGGACGAACCCCTGTCCGCGAGCACGATCCCCACCGGCGTCCAGCCTGTGCGCGTATGCATCGCCTTCCAGCGCACCGATCCCCGGGACCCCATGCTCTTTCACAAGACCACACACAGACCCCTCTACGCGAAGGCCCTCCAAGCCGCAACCCAGGCGGGTTTTGACGATGTGCTGTTTCTCAATAGCCGCGGCGAGGTCACCGAAGGCGCCATCCACAACATCTTCGTGGAAAGAGACGGCTGCTGGTTCACGCCGCCCATCGAGTGTGGGTTGCTGGCAGGTGTCCATCGCCGCCATATTTTGGAAACGCAACCTAACGCGGAAGAACGCGTGCTCTATTTCGAGGATCTGCGTCAGGCTGACGCTGTCTATCTATCGAACGCCGTCCGCGGCCTGCGCACCGTAGCCATCGACTGGAAAGACTAGCCTTACTCCGGCCGCATGACTACCTTGATGGCCTCGCCCGTCCGCAGCAGTTCCATGGCCTGCGGAAACTCGCTGAGCTTCAGGCGGTGGGTAATCGCCGGCTCCAGATTCAGCTTGCCCGTAGCCAGCAGCGCCTCCATCTGGAACCACGTCTCGAACATCTTGCGCCCGTTGATGCCCTGCACAATGGCGCCCTTGAAGATAATGTCGCGCGCAAAGTCCAGCTCGAAGGGCCTAGACGGAATGCCCAGCAGCGATGCGCGCCCGCCGGTCCTCAACAGCGCAAAGCCCAGCCGTATGGCCTCCGGACTGCCCGACATCTCCAGCAGAACATCCACGCCGGTGCCTCCCGTAGCCTCCAGAATTTGCTTCTCCACGTTGTCCACCGCGGGGTCCAGCACAAGGTCCGCGCCCATGGCAGCGGCCGCGGACCTCCGGCGCGCATTCACCTCGATTGCAAACACCCGTGCCGCTCCGCAAGCCTTGGCCACGGCAATCGAGAACAGTCCGATCGCCCCGCAGCCGGTCACGGCCACAGTCTGCGCCGCAATCGCCCCGGCCAGCACCGTATGCACTGCATTCCCCAGCGGATCCAGCAGCGAGGCGTACTCGGGCGGAATCGACGGCGACAGCTTCCAGATGTTGCTCTCGGGAATGATGGCGTAGCTCGCGAACGCCCCGTCCGCATCCACGCCCAGAATCCGCACGTGCTGGCAGATGTGCGCCTCGCCGATGCGGCACTGCATGCACTTGCCGCAGGCCACGTGCATCTCCGCCGAAACCAGGTCGCCCTCTTTCACCGTCGTCACGCCGCGGCCCACTCCGGCCACAGCGCCCGAGAACTCGTGGCCCGGAATCAGCGGCGGATGGATGCGCCCCTGCGCCCAGGGATCCCAGTTGAAGATGTGCAGGTCGGTCCCGCAAACGCTGGCAGCCTGCACCCGCACCAGCACCTCGCCGGGGCCGGGCGCAGGAACCGGAACCTCGCGCAACTCGATGCCGGGCGCAGCGTAAGCCTTGACTACCGCTTGCATGGTGGCAGGCATACCGGGCAATCCTCCTCGAAGAAGAGACACCCCAGTTTATCAACCGGCGCACTCACGCCGTAGCGGCAACGCGGTTCCGCTTCGTCCACGGTGTAACTTACCCCACCGCGGGCAAGCCAGCCAGCGCCATCGCAATCTCTTCCGCCGGATAGTCGTAGTTCTCCAGCTTCCCCGCCTGGTAGGCAATGTACGACTGCATGTCGAAGTGCCCATGGCCGCTGAGATTGAAGAGAATCGTCCGCTGCTTTCCTTCTTCTTTGGCGCGCAGGGCTTCGGCGATGGCCTCGGCGACGGCATGGTTGGCTTCCGGCGCCGGAACGATACCTTCCGCGCGGGCAAACTGAATCCCGGCGGCAAAGGCGTCCAACTGCTGCACGGTGGTGGCTTCGGCCAATCCCAGGTCCATCACGTGCGACACCAGCGGCGCCATGCCGTGGTAGCGCAACCCGCCGGCATGAATTCCCGGAGGAATAAACGTGCTGCCCAAGGTGTGCATCTTCACCAGCGGCGTCAGATGGCTGGTATCGCCAAAGTCGTAGGTGAATCTGCCCTTGGTCAGGCTGGGGCAGGCGGCGGGTTCCACGGCAACAATGCGCGCCTTGCTTTGGCCCTTGATCTTGCGGCCCACATAGGGCATCACCAGGCCGGCAAAGTTCGATCCGCCGCCCGTGCAACCGATAATCACGTCGGGGTCATCACCGGCCAAGGCCATCTGCTCGATCGCCTCGAGGCCAATCACGGTCTGGTGCAGCAGCACGTGATTCAACACGCTGCCCAGCGCGTACTTGGTGTTGGGGTCCTTGGCGGCCACTTCCACGGCCTCTGAAATCGCAATGCCCAGCGAACCGTTCGTCCCCGGATGCTCGGCCAGAATGGCGCGGCCCGACTCCGTCTCCGTGCTCGGGCTGGCGGTGACGGAGGCTCCAAAGGCTTCCATCAGGGCGCGGCGGTAAGGCTTCTGGTCATAACTCACCCGCACCATGAAGACCTTGCAATCCAAGCCGAAGAAGGCGCAGGCCATGGCCAAAGCCGATCCCCACTGGCCGGCCCCCGTCTCCGTTGACAGGTGCTTTGTGCCTTCCTTCTTGTTGTAGTAAGCCTGCGCCACGGCGGTGTTGAGCTTGTGCGAGCCGGCCGGGCTCACGCCCTCGTATTTGTAGTAAATGTGCGCCGGCGTATCCAGAGCCTTCTCCAGACGCCGCGCCCGGTAGAGAGGCGAGGGACGCCACTGCGCGTACAACTGCCGTACTTCGCCGGGAATCTCGATCTCCCGCTCCGTGCTCACCTCTTGCATGATGAGGCTCATCGGAAACAGCGGCGCCAGGTCGTCCGGTCCGATCGGTTTCAGCGTCCCAGGGTGCAGCGGCGGCGCCATCGGCTTGGGCAGATCGGCGGCAATGTTGTACCAGGCAAGGGGGATGCGGTTTTGCGGCAGGTTGTACTGGATTGTTTCCATGCGCAACATTCTAGCAGCAGGGACGGCACACTCACCTTCAGCAATCTCGAAGTCCGCCTGCTGCCCGCCTCCTGCGGCAAGGTCGAGTTTGCCTTAGACACCGGCGCCTTTCACCTCGAACGCGCCGCGAAAGGCGAGGCCAAGAAGGACGACGGCATCTTTCCCTGGTCTGGCGCGAGGGGCCGCAAGGCTGGAAGATTATCCTCGACCACACCAATTTGGAACGGCGTGGCCCGAAATGAAACCCGCAAATCGGCGTACCACAGACGTTACGATCCAAATGTTCCCCGATGCAAAAATGCCCTTGTACACTGGTCACATTATGAGCTGCCAATGCTGCAAGATCATTGAAGCAAGCATTCCCTCCACAGCCATCTACTCGGACGGGCCTGGCTACGCCTTTGCGGACATCAACCCCCAGGCGCCGGTGCACGTGCTGATTGTGCCTCGCGAACACATCCCCCGGCTCATCGATTCCGATAAGAAGAATTTCCCGATGCTCGGTCCCCTGCTGTCGGCGGCGGCAGAGATCGCCCGGGCCAAAAAAATAACCGACGGCTACCGCATCGTTGTCAATGCCGGCGAGCAAGGCGGTCAAACCGCGGATACACTCCACCTGCACCTGCTCGGTGGCCGCCAGATAGAGGACAGCTTCCCCGCGTCGGCGCCGGCACAATTGACGATAGACATCGCTCAAGAGAGCAAGGCGGCGGAGAGCCGCGCACTTGTGGCATGAGAGAGACGCGTTGCCGGCCGCTCGACAGTATCCGCCGGTGGAACGCACGGTTTGAACTGTCGCGAGTCGAACTGGTTGCTTCCATGAGGCGACACGTTCCTGTACACTGTTTCCGCTATGAGTTGCCTCTTTTGCAAGATCGTTGATGGAAGCATTCCCTCCACCGCCGTCTACCAGGACGACCAGTGCTACGCCTTTGCGGACATTCATCCGCAGGCGCCGGTGCACGTGTTAATCGCGCCGCGCGAGCACATCGTCTCGCTGGCCGATACCAACCCCGACGATTGCGCGCTGCTCGGTCACCTCTTGTGGGCCGCGGCGGAGATTGCCCGCGCCAAGGGCTTGCCCAAGGGCTATCGCGTGGTGGTCAACACCGGCCCGGACGGCGGCCAGACCGTCGATCATCTCCATGTCCACCTGCTCGGCGGCCGCCCGCTCACCTGGCCACCGGGATAGCGTTGACAGTAGCAAGAAAAGAGGGCGTCCGCCGCGGCGGACGCCCTCTTCCGATCATCCTCATCCCGCCCGGCTCACATCGGCTGCTGGGCGTACTCTTCTTCCTCATCCAGCCCATAGCGGCGCAGCAGGTTTGGCAGACTCTGTGAAAAAGCCGACCGAGGCATCACCGTGTCGCACCCAGCCTCGATCGCCTTCATCTTCAGGTCGCCCTGCAGATGATTCAGAAAGCCGATGATCGAGGTTGCCTTCTTCAGCTTGGCCTTGAACTTGGGGATCAGCGTCATCGGCTTGGCATTCAGGTTGTTCAGGTCGAACACCAGCAGCGTAGGCCGTTCGGCGTCCGGCACATCGGTGAGCCTTGCCACGGACTCCTTGTCGCCCTTGACGAACTCCACCTTCACGCCCAGCTTCCGCGATGTCTCCTGGATCTTGGCCTGGAAAAACAGATCCTCGATGAAGCAGAAGATGCGTGTGGGGGCGTCTTCCCGCACCGGAACCGCCGGCTCCGGCACATAGGCCTCCTGGTAATGGCTGCCGCGGCCGTTGCTCGTAATTTGAATGGTGGAAGGCGGACCGTCGGATATGTTGCCATTGACGGCGCGGTAGCTGTGGTCCATCGGACCGACAAACTCCCTGGGCCCCTTTTGCCGGCCCTTGCGCTTGCCCTGCGGCGGGCCTGAAATGCTGTTGCCGGGCTGCGCCGCCGTGGCCGCACCCTTCTGGAAGAATTTCTTCTTCTTCCGCGGCTGCCCCTGGCCCTGCTGCGCCTGGTGGCTGTGGTGCGCCTGGCGCGCGGGCGCCGCCTTGGGCTGAGCCGGTTCTGCCGGGCGTTGCGCCTGAGGTTGCGCCTGCTGCGCCTGGGGCGCGCCCGCCTGGCTGGTCTTATTCTTACGCCGGCGCCGCCGGCGCCGATGCCCTTGCGACTGCCCCTGGCCATTGGCCGGAGCCGGCCCCAGTTCAGTCTGGGGCTGCGTCGATTCTGTCGTCATGAGTGTACTTCCTGGCACTTTGCAATCCGGTGCATTGCGTTTCCTGGTGTATTGCGCTTCTGCATCGCGCTTTCAGGCTCAGCCTTTTTCTGCCCAGCCGCAAGCTGGCGCCGAGCTTCCCGTTTGCCTGCCGCCTGTCCAGGTTTGGACGGGGGGAATACGACGGCTGGCGGTCTAATCGTTTGAGAGCTTCGGGCAAACTGCCGCGGAGCGGAACTCCGCGCGCAACTTACCATGATTCCCAGAAGATCTACCGCCATATACACAGGAGCCTTGCTGGAGCTCCATCCGCCGATCCATCCCATCTGCCAGGCCCATTGCCGAGCCCTTTGCCGGGATTGAAACAGCGCGGCCGGCGCTTTCCTCCGGTGATGCCCTTCCTATGGGAGCTTTCGCCGTGTGCAGCCTGGTAAGGATTGATCCGGTCGGCGAAGTTTCCTTGCTTGGCGGCGAGCTTGCTCTGCCCGCATTCGGGTGGCCCGCGTCAGCCGCTTGATAGGCAATTCCGATACTACAGCGAAGCATCCCGGCTGGCAAGTCCACTTTCGGTCAGATTGCCCGCGGAATCTTCGATCGGCTCCCGTAAATTCCCCAAAAGCAGAAAACGCCACTCCAAATGGAGTGGCGTTTCGCTGTTCTGCGCTGGTCACTGGCCTCCCAAATAGCGTGTGGACGGTGGTTGTCTCCACCGTACCTACTGCAGACTCCCCGACCGGTCCATCCCTTTTTATGAGGGCCGCTTCGTTGGCGGTTGCTCTTGCCGGGTGTCTGCTGTTCTTTGGGCTGACCGGATTTCTCTCCAGCAGCCGGAACATCACTGGCGCTTATTTAACAGCAATTGCTGTACCATTTTATACATTCTTTATTTTTCAAGGACTTGTGGATTTCGCAAGGCGGGAAATATCTGGATTATGGAACTTCTAATGCAAGAAAACTTCTAAAAACCATAGAAGTGTGCCTCACCGCTGGCATTGCGGACAGTAATGCGTCCCCCGTCCGGCCAGCACGATGCGCCGAATCGGAGTCTGGCAACGGCGGCAGGGCAGCCCGGTGCGCAGGTAGACGCGGTGTTCGAGCTGAAAGAACCCTCGCACCCCGTCGGCGTCCACATAATCGGAGACCGAGGAGCCGCCCAGCCGGATGGCGT
>CABEDF010000015.1_pt1 | contig 12200 bp, 11 predicted proteins | sample 3132921 | NCBI WGS metagenome assembly CABEDF01 (sample SAMEA5534329, study PRJEB31848) | metagenome | biome: tundra; feature: field; material: soil | place: USA | collected 2013-05 | depth 0.15 m
CCGTACAACAGCCTGATCGCCTCCGGCCGGTCACAGGCCTTCTTCCAGCAGCAGAATATTGCCTGGGAACCCCGCGTGGGCTTCTCGTATCTCCCCAGCGGGCCCGGTTCCAAGACCACGGTCCGCGGCGGGTTTGGCATGTTTGCCGATTACTTTCCCGCGCAGATCATGGGCGACCTGGTCGGAAACGTGCCCAACGAAGACCGGTTTGCCGTCCTTGGCGCGGCATACGGCAATCCCATCACAGTGGATGCAAGCCGCGCGGACAGCGGCCACGCCCAGGCAGTCACTTCGAATACCGCGCTCCAGACCCTGTTTCCCTTAGGCGGCTACTACCGGAATGCCGCCGGCACCTGCCCAGACGCGCTCAGCATCTATTGCGCAACCGGCGGAGTCTTCACCCGGCCGACCTTCATATCGGTGGCGCATAAGATTTCCTTGCCGACCTATGAAGAGTGGAGTCTTGCCATCGAGCACCAGGTTGCCAAGAACACGGCGATTGCGGTGACCTACGTTGGCAACCACACCTATCATCAGCCCGTCCAACGGATGCCTAACGCGTACTGGTCACCCAATGGCGGTCCCGGCGCGAACGCCTCGCTGCCATTGGCCCGGCCCAACGCCTCGCTGGGCTCGGTCACCGAGTTCTACAGCGGCTCAAGCTCGAACTACAATGGATTGCAAGTCACCGCAACCAGCCGCCTCAGCTGGGTCACCCTGCAGTTCAACTACGTCTATGGCCACGCGCTAGATACCAGCTCCAACGGCGGTTTTGACGCATTCGGCATCAACGGCATCGGCCAGATCAATCCCTACATCCTTGCCCAGAACTACGGCAACGCGGACTACGATACGCGGCATTACATCAGCGCCAACTACACCATCAACATCCCGCATTTTGCCGGGCCGAGGGTTCTGGTAGACAACTGGGAGTTGGCCGGCACCGTCTTCCACAACTCCGGCTATCCCTTCTCGGTGACGGATAACACCGGTCAGGTGGTCTATGGCGTTGTTCCGCTGGCCAAGCAGATCGACAACAACTTCAACCACCACTGCGGCGGCGAGGCGCATGCCACCACGCCTTGCGACTTTGCCTCCCACTTCGCCAGCTCGACCGACTACGGCCAGCAACGGCGCAACCAACTGTATGGGCCGAACTACACGGACTTCGATCTGGATCTGTCCAAGGGCTTCAAGATCCCCAGAATGGAATCGGCCAAGCTGAAGGTTGCAGTGCAGTTCTTCAATCTGTTCAACCACACGAACTTCCAGCTCCCGCTTTCCGACGTAAATGACGGACCCAGCGATGGCCTCCTTTACAGCGCGGCCAGCACGCCAACCTCGGTCCTGGGCGCGTTCCTTGGCGGCGACGCCTCGCCACGGCTGATCCAATTGAAGGGCACCTTTGTCTTCTAATTGAATCGAAGGCCACAACAAAAAGGGCGCCCCTCGGGGCGCCCTTTGTATTGCTCTGACTCCTTCAAAACCGGGCGGCTTGCCACACAGACCAGAAGCCGCGAACCGGTCAATTCTTCTTGCTTGTCTTCTTCGTGGCAACAGCCTTCTTCGCGGCAGTTTTCTTAGGCGCGGACTTTCGTGCGGGGGCCTTCTTTGCGGCGGACTTCGCCATCGCTTTCTTCGCAACAGAGGACTTGGCAGCCGCCGGCGCCTTCTTTGCGGACTTCTTCGCTGTGGATTCGACCGCAACTTTGGCGGCTGCCGGCCTGGCTTTGGCGGAGGCCTTGGTGCGGACGGCGCGGGTCCTGGCGGCGAGGGCTGCTTTCAGTTCGGCATCGAATTCGGCAGGGGTGAGCGGGCGGGCGGATTTGCGCAGCCGCTCGATGTCGTAAAAGGCGCGGCGCTCGGTGAGAAAGACGTGGACCACAAAGTCCACATAGTCGAGGAGGATCCATTCGCCCTGGCGGCGGCCCTCGACGGAGTTGGGGTATGCGCCGAATTCCTTCTTGAGCTTGTGCTCGATTTCATCGGCGATGGCGACGGCCTGGCGGTCATTGGTGGCGGAGGTAACGAGGAAGAAGTCGGACAGGCCGGCGTCGATGGGGTCGAGTTCGAGGATGCGGGTGTCTTCGCCCTTCTTGTCTTCACAGACCGCCGCGGCGGCTTGCACGAGGATGCGGGTTTGCTGCTTTGTCTCGGTCGTCATTCGTTGCGATAGTTCTCCGAGCTTCATCGTAGCCCTTCAATCAGACAGGAGCAAGTCAGCGATAGAGTCCGTGGGCGCGAATGTAAGCCGAAACGGGAGCGGGAAGCAGTTCGCGTACCGGCGCCCGGCCTCCGGCAGCCGCGCGGACCTGCTCCCGAATCTCAGAGGCGCTGATCTCGACCTCCAGCCCCGGCAGCAGGTAAAACGGCGCGCTGTCACCCGCCGGGTTGCGGAGCAGGTAGCGCCGAACCTCGATTTCGGACTCGGCTACGCCGGCTTCCACCGCTGCTTCAATCGCCAATCCCTCCGGCAGCGCGGCCTTGAGGCCGTCCAGCCGCCAACGAGACTGGGAGGGCCGTGAGGCGACGATCAAAGGCGCCACAAAAGGAATATCCGCAGCACGATGCCAGCGGCGCAGTCCGGCAAACGAGTCGGCGCCCATCAGGCAAAACAGAGCGCCATCGGGCGGGAGCCCGGCGCGCAGGCTCTGGAGGGTCTCCAGAGTATAGTTGGGCGCGCCCGAGGGCTTGGGCGCATCGGCCAGGGAGATCGCGAAACCAGGCTCGCCGGCTATGGCCAGCCGGGTCATGGCCAGGCGGTCTTCAAAGCTGGCGGTCGATCCATACAGCTTGAGCGGCTGCGCGCCGACCGGGGCGAAGAGCACGGTATCGAGGCCGAGGGCAGCGCGGGCAGCGCGCGCCACGGCCAGATGGCCCAGATGGGGCGGGTCGAAACTGCCGCCGAAGAAGGCGACGCGACGGCCGCATGGGAACTGTTCCATCTGTCTATCGTATCTTGCACACGCCGGGGTCATGCGGCGCTCTGGTAACATCGGAATCAAGACGATGCGCTATCTGATTGCAATCCTGGCCCTGGCCGGCGTGGTGGTCTCCGCGCTGGCACTGCACGTTCACTACTGCACCGATACTCAGCCCTGCTCGATCAACGAGAAGTGGGACTGCGGCATTGTGAATCACAGCCCGTTTGCGGAGATCGCGGGCATACCCGTGGCGGCGATCGGCATTGCCGGTTATCTGGCGCTGGCGGGCCTGGCGCTGACGCGGCGGCGGTTCGTGCTGTTTGTGGGCGCTCTGGTTGGGCTCGGCTTTGCCCTGCGGCTGACTTTTATCGAAGAATTCGCCTTGCAGGTGTGGTGCCTCTACTGCGTCATCTCGCAGGGAATCATCGCGCTGATTACGCTGCTGAGCCTGGGATGGCTGGCGAAGGAATATATTGCGCTGAAGCGGGCCAGCCGCTCGGCCTGAGCGCGCCGGGCGTTCCGGCTTGATACGCCGTTCATGCAGCGCTGATAAACTTGAACTACACCATGTTCAAAGAGAGATATGCGCGCTGGATGTACGAGTGGGAGACGCGGCTAACCATGCGCGACGAAAACCGCGTGGTGCGCCCGCTGGAGTGGGGCTTCGAGTGGATCGAGCCGTTTCTTGAGGCGCACGGTTTTGGCGCAGCGGCGCCGAGCCCGGAGATCGTGCGAGACGCCGCGGCGGCCGAAGCTGCCATGGTGCGGATCAACGAGCTTCTCATCCGCCACAGCGACCAGTTCTTCGGGTACCAGCGGCCAACGGATTTCCGGCTGGAAGAACGGCATCCGCAACTGTTCCCGACCAATGTGCGCCCGGAGACCCTGGCGCAAGACGCCGCGATCCGCCAACAAGCGGCAGAGGGAAAGATCCCGCCGGCGCAGTTTCTGCGCTTTACCTCGCCGGAGCGGACGCCTTTCCCGGAGAACGACCAGGTGAACGCCCGCTGGTACCCAGCTCATCACCCCAGCGACGAAGACCTGTCGCCGGGGACCCCGAAGCCTGCGCACAAGGACGCCGCACGGCCGAAGCAGGCCATTGTGGTGCTGCCGCATTGGAATTCCGATGGCTTCAGCCACAACTCCCTGTGCACGATCTTCAACCGCATGGGCATCTCGGCGCTGCGGCTCTCCATGCCCTACCACGACATTCGCCGCCCAGCAGAACTGGAACGGTCGGACTACGCGGGGAGCGCCAACATCGGGCGGACGATCATGGCCTGCAGGCAGGCGGTGGTGGATATTCGCTGTTGCGTGGACTGGCTGGAGGAGCAGGGTTACGAGCACTTCGGCGTGCTGGGAACCAGCCTCGGCTCCTGCTACGCCTTTCTGGCCAGTACGCACGACCCGCGCATCCGGGTGAACGCCTTCAACCACGCATCTACAGCTTTTGGGGACGTGACCTGGGCCGGTCAGAGCACCCGCCACGTCAAGCAGGCGCTGGAGGAAGCCGGCCTTACGCAGGACCGTCTGCGGGCCCTGTGGTCGGCCATCAGCCCGTGCAGCTATTACCCCAAAATCGCCAGCCGGGAAGCCGGCGGACCTGGGAAAAAGGTGCTGATGGTCTACGCTAATTACGACCTGACCTTCCCCAAGAAGTACTCGCTCCAGGTGGTCGAGGCGTTCCGGCGCTATGGCCTCAACTTCGAGTTGCGGGTGCTGCCCTGCGGCCACTACACCACGGGCGAAACTCCCTACAAGTTCATCGACGGCTGGTACCTTGGCTGGTTTGTCTATCGCGCGTTCAAGGCTCTGCGGAAAGAGAAGGCAGATGGATTGAGGATGGCAGCTCTCCTTCCGCGCGAGGCGGAAGAGGAAGCCGTATCCCGCTAGCGGACGGCGCTCAGATCCAGCCGCAGCAGTTTGGCGGGGTCAAGATAAGCGCCCTGCCAGCGAACGGCCCAGTGCAGGTGCGGCCCGGTGACGCGGCCGGTGGCGCCGCTGAGCCCCAGGCGGTCGCCCGTGGCCACGCGCTGACCCTCCTGCACGTCGATGCGGCTCAGGTGCATGGAGAGCGTGAACAGGCCCAGCCCGTGGTCGATGGCCACGCAGTTGCCCTCGTAGTAGAGCGGCCGGGCGAGCACCACCACTCCGCTATTGCCGGCCCGGACCGGCGTTCCCTTCGCGGCGCGAAAGTCCATCCCCTTGTGAATGCTGGCCAGCTTTCCGTTGAAGATGCGGCGGACGCCAAAGCTGTCTGTCGGCTGGGCGGTAACCGGCGCGCGAAAGCTGGCCGCCCACAGCGGCTGAGGGGCGCTCACGGCAAAGACCTTCGCTTTGAGCTCGTTTTCTGACGCAATCTGCTTGAGCGCCTTGGGGCCGGGCGAGACAAACCCGGGCGCTACGCTGAGCGATTCGGTGCGGTAATGAGCGGGATGGATCGGGATTTGCATTTGGACCAGATTCCCGGCAGTGTCTTCCTCAACTGTGATCTTTAAAATTGAAAGCCCAGTGGGAGCCTCAACGTCTACGCCCGCCAACGCGAACCACTCAACTCGACCGTGCCCGCGAAAGAACTCCAGCTTGCGGCCCATCCATTCGCCCTCGATCTTGGTGACGCCGCTTGCCTCCACGCGGATCAATTCCGGCGAACCGGCCTCGACCACGGCTGGGTTGAGCGAAACGGCAGGGGACTGAGAGCCAGCGAGGGTTGGCGTGAGCCAGAGTGCCAGCACGCAAAGAAAAGGAGCAAGCCACTGGCCCGGCGCATGGAGATTGAGAAATCGCATCAAGAGAAAGAATACCTGCCCTTGCTCTACCGCGGATGCGCGCGACAGGCCCGTCCGCGCTAAAATTCAACTATGACCGACCGCATGTCTCTCTCCCTTGCCCAGGCCGACCCCGCTGTGGCCGCCGCTCTTGACCAGGAAACCCTCCGCCAGCACGAGGGGCTGGAGATGATTGCCAGCGAAAACTTCGTCTCCGAGGCAGTGCTGGAGGCGGCCGGTTCGATCTTTACCAACAAATACGCCGAGGGCTATCCTGGGCGGCGCTATTACGGCGGCTGCGAGTTTGCCGACGTGGTTGAAAACCTGGCCCGCGACCGGGCAAAGCAGATTTTCGGCGGAGAGCACGTGAATGTGCAGCCGCACTCCGGCTCACAGGCCAACGCGTCGGCCTACGCGGCGGTTTTGCAGGCCGGCGACACGATTCTGGGCCTCGACCTCTCCCACGGCGGGCACCTGACCCACGGGCATAAATTGAGCTTCAGCGGCAAGCTTTACCGGCCCACGTTTTACCACGTGCGGCGCGACACGGAGTTGATCGACTACGACGAACTGGAGGCCATCGCCGAGCGCGAGAAGCCCAAGGCGATCATCGGCGGCGCCAGCGCCTATCCGCGCCTGTGGGATTTTGCCCGCATGAGGCAGATCGCCGACAAGGTGGGCGCGGTTTATATCTTCGACATGGCGCATATAGCCGGGCTGGTGGCAGGGGACGTGCATCCCTCGCCCGTGCCCCACGCGCACATCACTACCACCACGACCCACAAGACGCTGCGCGGGCCGCGCGCGGGGCTGATCATCTGCGGGCAGGAACTGGCCGCGGCGGTGGACAAGGCGGTCTTTCCGGGCCAGCAGGGCGGTCCGCTGGTGCATATCGTCGCCGCCAAGGCGGTGGCCCTTGGTGAGGCGCTGCGGCCGGAGTTCAAGAGCTACGCCGCACAGATTGTGGCCAACGCGAAGGTGCTGGCAACGGCCTTGCAGGAGGCTGGATTCCGCATCGTCTCGGGCGGCACGGACAATCACCTGATGCTGGTGGATGTCTTCCAGAAGGGCATCCTGGGCTCCGAGGCAGAGCTGGCGCTGGGCAAGGCGGGGATCACAGTCAACAAGAACACCATTCCGTATGACGTCAATCCACCGCTCAAAGCCTCGGGCATCCGCATCGGAACGCCGGCGCTGACCACCCGCGGCATGAAGGAGCCGGAGATGCGTCAGATTGCAGTGTGGATCACGAAGGCCCTGGAGCAGCGCAACGACGATGCGTTTTTGGAGCGGATTCGCGGCGAGGTGGCCGAACTGGCCAACCGGTTCCCGCTGTATGCCTGGCGGCGCGCGCCGGCAGCCGTGGGGATTTAGAACGGCGCTTATGGGGAGATCGGCGTAAGTCCGGCATCTGGAGCGCGACTCGAAAAATGATCGCGCGGCAGGCGGGAATATACATGCTACCGAGTAAAGCGATAGAATAGGCGGTCCGCATGAAATCGCCGCCAGCGCACGTTGAAAAGCGGCGAGGACTCCAATCCGAATTGAAATTCACGAGGCTCTGGAATGAAGCGTCTGTCTGTCCGCCTGTTTGCACACGCCAACGCACTGATCGCCCGCAGGATGGTTCTCGCCGCAATCTCTGCCGCGCCGCTTGCCGTCACCGCTGCCTGGGCTGCGCCCGCGCCCACGCCGATCATCCTCACCGGCGCCGACCGGCGACCGGCCACCTCGCTGAATGGGGACTGGGCCGCGATCGTCGATCCTTACTTCTCCGGCCTGTTCAGCTTTCATCATCATGAGAAGCAGGACGGCTGGTTCATGAACAATAAGTATACGCCGGGCGAGTCAGTCCTCCACGAGTACGACTTTTCCAGGGCTCCGAAGCTGAAGGTGCCCGGCGACTGGAATATGCAGCGCGAGTCGCTGCTTTACTACGAGGGTCCCATCTGGTACGAGCGCGACTTCACTTACCAGCCCAAGGAGCACACGCGCGTCTTTCTCCATGTGGGCGCGGCCAACTACCGCTCCTGGTTCTGGGTCAACGGGCGGAAGGTTTGCGAGCACGAAGGCGGCTTCACCGCGATCAATTGCGAGATCACCGCGGCAGTTCATCCCGGCGGCAACTTTGTGGTGGCCGCGGTGGATAATACGCGCCTCGAAGACGGCGTTCCCGGTTTGCAGACCGATTGGTGGAACTATGGCGGCCTTACCCGCGAAGTCTCGCTGATCGAGGTTTCCGAGGCCTTCATCGATCAATACGACCTGCATCTCGATCGCGGCGAAGGCTCCGTCATTGAGGGCTGGGTACACGTAAAGGACGGCCAGCCAGGCGCAATGGTTGAGGTGAATATTCCCGAGTTAGGGGCAAAGGCAACAGCGGCGGCTGGCCCGGACGGTCGCGCCGCGATCCGGCTTGAAGTAAAGGGGCTGGAGCGCTGGTCGCCGGAGACGCCGAAGCTCTATAAAGTCGTCGTAAGCGCCGGGCAGGACTCCATCGACGAGTTGATGGGCTTCCGCACCGTGGAGACGCGCGGAACCGAGATTTTATTGAATGGCCAGCCGATCTTCCTGCGCGGCATCTCCATCCATGCCGAGGCGCCCTTTCGCGGCGGCCGCGCCTACTCCGACAAGGACGCGGAGACGCTGCTGGGATGGGCCCAGGAGCTGGGCTGCAACTTTGTGCGCCTGGCGCACTATCCCCACGATGAAACCATGCTGCGCGCCGCCGACCGCATGGGATTGCTGGTGTGGTCGGAGAATCCGGTCTATTGGGCGTTGCAGTTCGACAACCCCAAGGTGCTGGCCAAGGCCGAGCAGCAGTTGGACGAGGAGATCGGAACCTCGCGCAATCACGCCGCCATCATCCTATGGTCGATGGCCAACGAGACGCCTAGCTACGAGGCGCGGACGCGCTTCATTGAAACCGAAGCCGCTCGCGCGCGGGAGCTTGACCCCACGCGGCTGATTACCGCGGCGCTGCTGGTGCGCGGAGAGGGACACACCAAGATCATTGACGATCCGCTGGGCAAGGCGCTGGACGTGATCGGCTTCAATGAATACATCGGCTGGTATGAGCAGCGCCCGGAGGACGCGGATACGACCGAGTGGCGCATCGCCTACCAAAAGCCACTGATTGTGAGCGAGTTTGGCGGCGACGCCAAGGCCGGTTTGCATGGCGGAGAAAACGAGCGCTGGACCGAGGAGTATCAGGCCAGTATCTACCGCCACCAATTCGGAATGCTCAACCGGATACCGCAACTGAGAGGCATGAGCCCGTGGATACTGATGGATTTCCATTCGCCCAACCGGCCTCTGGCAGGCATCCAGGATGAGTTCAATCGCAAGGGGCTTATCTCCGATCAGGGGCAGAAAAAGCAGGCGTTCTTCATTCTGCAGAAGGCTTATTTGGAGAAAACGGTGGGCAAGCCGGAGTGAAATACTCAAAAACTTTTTTCGCAAGCCGGAAAAATTTCAAGCCAAATCGCGCAAAAGCGGAATTCTGAGTTATGCTTGACTTATGTCTATTGATTCCATTCTTGCCCAAATCGACGCGGAGATTGCAACGCTGACGCATGCACGCTCCCTGCTTGCCAACATCGAGACCATCGCTGCCGAAGTAACTGAGAGCAAAACCAAGAAGGCGCCGGCCAAAGCGAAGGCTAAGAAGAGACGTGTTTTGAGCCCCGAGGCGCGCAAGCGGATTGCCGATGCGCAGCGCAAGCGGTGGGCCGCACAGAAAGCCAAGGCCAAGAAGGAAGCGTAAGCGACTAACCGCCTTCTTTTCTCATTGCGCTGAAGGCCGCAGGAGTTGGCCGGTCCGGTGGATGGCAATGCTCAGTGATTTCCATCCGGCCGCACTGGTGTTGTGTCGGGACCAGGCACAGCGCATGCAAGGCCGCATCCATGCGATAACCGATCTGTCGATGCGTTCGTAGATTGATGGACAGAGCAAGCCGTCCAACCGGCTGGCTTCTCAAGAAAGCTCCGCCAGGACCGGCTCCTGACCCGGGCGGCTTACTCTCAATCCGCTCTCAATGGCGCATGGCCAGCGGTAATCCAACCGGATCAGGCCGCAACCATTTCCTTGGAAAGACTCCCTGCCGAAATGGCTTGCTACCCGCCGCATTCGGGTTTAATGTGTTGCCAGCAATCGAAGCGTCTGCAATGAACGGAGGTACGCGATACACAGGTCCATTCCAATTCTTGCAGCGGCTCTGTTGCCGTTGCTCTTCGTCTTGCCGGCCGCCTCGCAAACGTCCAACAGCGCCGGTGAACAAAGTTCAGAAGCACTGACTGCTCTATATAACCAGGCCATGCAGGCAAAGGAGTGGCCTCGCGCCGCCGCCACCGCACAGCAACTGGTAGCGCTCAAAGCAACCTCTCTCAACCTGAGGTTGCTGGCGAATGCGCAGCTTTACTCCGGCTCGGCGGATGCTGCCCTGGCGACCTATGACCAGGCCCTGGCCGCGGCGGAAAAGGAAAAGGCCGCCGAAGGCCAGCCAATGAACGACTGGAAAGACAGCTTGGCACAGATCTACATCGGCAAGGGCAATGCGCTGCTCAAGCTCAAACGCACTACAGAGGCGATCGAGGCGTATAACCAATCGGCCGGGTTAGCGTCCAATGCCGGGCTGGCTTACTTCAATGTCTGCGCCGTGCTCTACAACAACGGCAACACGCATGATTCGGCGGCGGCCTGCCGCAAGTGCGTGCAAGCGGACCCCACCAGAGCGAATGCCTGGTTCATCCTCGGATCAGATCTCTTTGCCGATTCGCCTATAGACTCACAAGGCAAAGTCATAGCCTCGCCCGAGACGCGAGAGGCGCTGGAAAAGTATCTGGCGCTCGCCCCCGACGGCCCTCACGCCGCCGATGTGAAAGCCATGCTCCAGATGATCGCAAAGTAAGAAGATGCCGTCTTCGGCATTTGCTAGCTCAGTCCGGTCATCACCAACATGCGCGGCTCAGTCATCTCCTGGATGGCGGAGCGGACGCCTTCGCGGCCCAGGCCGGAGTCCTTGACGCCGCCGTACGGCATGGGGTCGAGGCGCCAGCTAGGGGTGTCGCCGACGATCAGCGCGCCCACTTCGAGTTCGCGGTAGGCGGTGAGGATGCGTCCGGCGTCGCGGGTGAGCAGGCCGGCCTGCAGGCCATATTTCGAGTGGTTCACATCGGCCAGCGCCTGCTCGAAATCGTCGTAGGGCTCGATGGCTACCACCGGGCCGAAGACCTCTTCGTCGCGCACCTTCATGCCGGGTTTGGTTCCGGTAAGAATGACCGGAGCGATCACGGAGCCGCGGCGCTCTCCGCCGGCTATCAGCTTTGCGCCTCCCTCTACCGCTTCCTTGACCCAAGCCTCCACGCGCTCAGCTTCGCTGAGCCGGATGAGCGGGCCCACCTCAGTTGCTTCATCGGACGGGTCTCCGGCGACCAGCTTGGCCGTGTGCTCGACCACCTTCCACAAAAACGTCTGGAAGACGCTGCGTTCCACAAATACTCGCTGCACGCTGACGCAAGACTGGCCGGCATAGCCGAAGGCAGCGTGCGCGGTGCGGACAGCCGCCTCGTCCAGGTCGGGCCAGTCGCTGTGGACGATGAGCGCGGCATTGCCTCCGAGTTCGAGCAGCACGCGCTTGCGTCCGGAGTGGGCCTTGAGCTCCCAACCCACTTTGGCCGAGCCGGTAAAGCTCACCAGTTTGATGCGGTCTTCCTTCTCGGCCAGCCATGCGGTATCGGCATTGCTGAGCGGGAGAACGGCCAGCGCTTCACCCGGCCAGCCGGCCTTCAAAATCACTTCGCCCAGGGCCAGCGCGGTAAAGGGAGTTTGCGGGGCGGGCTTGAGAATCAGCGGACAACCGGCGGCGAGCGCGGGAGCGACCTTATGGGCCACCAGGTTCAAGGGAAAATTGAACGGAGTGATGGCCAGGACCGGGCCGACCGGGAAGCGCTGCACCAGTCCCCAGCGGCCTTCGTTGCCCTCGGTCAGGTCCAGGGGAAGGCTTTCGCCGCCCAGCCGCGCGGCCTCTTCGGCGGCGGTCTTGAAGGTGAGGACGGCGCGATCCACCTCGGCGCGGGAAAGGCGGACGGGCTTGCCGGCCTCGGCGACGATGAGTTGGGCAAACCGCTCCTTTTGCTCGATGAGCGCGGCGGCTACATCCTCGAGGATCTCGCGGCGCTTCCATCGGGGCAGGGCGCGGGTGCGGCGCAGGCTGGCTACGGCGTGGTTCACGGCCTGGCGGGCGTCGGCGCGGGTGGCCACGGTTACCCGGCCGACGAGGCCCTGGTCCCAGGGCGAGCGGACTTCAAACGACTCGCCGTCGATCCACTCCTTGCCGCACAACAGAAATCCCGTCTGCGTTCCCGGCCGCATCTTCATGGCGTTGGCGCTCCTGTTCCGTCTCTGCCTAGATGTTACTAGGGTGCGACGAGTGTGGGCAGGTTCTCTGCCGCCTCAGGCGGCCTCTGCCGCGACCCAGTCCCGTCACGGTACACTGTTCCCCTATGA
>CABEDF010000045.1_pt1 | contig 11604 bp, 10 predicted proteins | sample 3132921 | NCBI WGS metagenome assembly CABEDF01 (sample SAMEA5534329, study PRJEB31848) | metagenome | biome: tundra; feature: field; material: soil | place: USA | collected 2013-05 | depth 0.15 m
CCAGCGAGCGCAAGTCCTCGCGTTGGTTGTGCCGCCGTTCCAGCGTGAGCGCCGGCTGCGCCGTCAGCCCCAGCTCGTCGGAGACAGCCACCCCGATGCGGCGGTTGCCGACATCGAGGCCGAGATAGCGGGGATGAGGGGCGGATTCCAGTATTTAGCTCCTGGCCTTGATCTTAAAGCTCGTTGCCGCGGAAGAAATGCCCAGCCCCGCCGTTTCACGCCCGATACAATCAAAGAGTAGAGAATCCGGGGGCGGAATTGCCGCGTCTTGTTAAGAGAAAGGTAACGAGCAGGAGAACGGTGCGCAGCAGACCGGGGAGTGGAAAAAAGAAGAGTTCTGGTGCGGCGGGAACCTTGCTGGTGCTGTTTTTCGTAGTACTTGGCGCGGCTGGGGCAGGGGCCTGGCTGCTCTTGACGCCGTTCGGGCCAAACCAGGAGACCTTTGTCGAACTGGCGCCGGGCTCTTCCACGGTCCGGATGGGCCAGGAACTCGAGTCGGCCGGCATCGTCCGCAGCCGGTTTGCCTTCGATGGGATGCGCTGGTGGAAGCGGGGAACGCTCCGGGCCGGCGAGTACCGCTTCGATCACCCGGCGCCGGTGGCCGAGGTCTATGCGCGGATTGCGCGCGGGGATGTTTTTACCAGGACGGTAACCATTCCGGAGGGCGCGAGCATCTTTGACATTGCCGCCCGCCTGGAACAGGCGGGGCTTGGCGTCCGGCAGGGTTTTCTGGATGCGGCGATGAAGCAGGTAAAGCTGGTGGCCGATATGGACCCCGGCGCCAAGAGCCTGGAGGGCTACCTGTTTCCGGACACCTATCATTTTGCCCGCAAGGCGAGCCCGGCGCAGATATGTGCAACCATGGTCCGGCGCTTCCGCGCGGTGGCCAGCCAACTGGGATTGAAGGAGAACATGCACGCAGTGGTGACCATGGCTTCGCTGGTGGAGCGGGAGACGGCGGTGGATGCGGAGCGGCCGCTGGTGGCCGGCGTCTTTCAAAACCGGCTGGCCAAAAAAATGCCGCTGATGACCGACCCCGCCGTCATCTACGGGCTGGAGCTCGAGGGCCGCTGGCGGGGCGCGATCTACCAGAGCGATTTGAGCCACGATACCTCTTACAACACCTATCTGCACACCGGTCTGCCGCCGGGCCCGGTGGCGAACCCCGGCGCAAGGTCGCTGCGCGCGGCCATGGAACCTGCGAAAACGGATTATCTCTATTTCGTGGCCGCCGGGGCCAATCCCCAGGGGCGGTCGCTCTTTGCTCGCACCATGGACGAGCATGATCGCAACGTCACCGGCTACCGTCACGCCGTGAAGAAGGCAGGTAGCCGGTGAACGCTCGCCTTCGACCCATTGCAGCCGGAGCCCTGCTTCTTCCGCTCCTGCTTTCCGGTTGTTCCCTTTTGCCTACGACTCGCAAGTTGCCCGTGCCCAAGGCGCCGTCGATTACCCAGACGGTCGCGCCGGAGGAGCTGGTTGCTCGCCTCAATCAGCGTTGGGCCGCGCTCGAAAGCCTGACAGCCACCGTCGAGATTCAGGCCAGCGAAATCAAGAGCAAGGAAGGCATAGCCAAGGGGTCGCCCACTTTTCGCGGTCATATCCTGATGCGCAAGCCCGGGATGCTGCGGGTGCTGGGATTTTATCTCGGCGTGAAAGCCTTCGACACGGCCAGCGACGGCAAGAACTTCACGCTGTATATGCCAACCAAGAACAAGGCAGTCAAGGGATCCAACGCGCTGAAGAAGAAGTCGGTCAATCCGTTCGAGAACCTGCGGCCCGGATTCTTTTTCGATGCCCTGGCCGTGCGAGGGCTGGAGCCGGACGATCTGTATTCAGTCACCGCGGATACCGTCACCGAGGAGGATGCGGCCAGGAAGCACTTCTATTCTGTGCCGGAATACATCCTGAACATCTCGCGCCGCAAACCCGGCAGCCAGGAGCTGGCGCCGGTGCGCGTGGTGACCTTCCATCGCGACGACCTCCAGCCTTACCAACAGGATTTATACGACAGCGACGGCAACCTGGAGACCCAGGTTTTCTATTCCGCGTATCAGGACTTCGGTTCCAGCAAGTATCCTTCCAAGGTCACCATCAAGCGCCCGCTTGAGGAGCTGGAAAGCATTCTCTCAGTCGAGGATGTGAAGGAGAACCAGACGCTTACGGACGACCAGTTCGTGGTGAAGCTTCCCGAAGGGACCGAGATACAGCAGTTGGAATAGCGGAGCCGGCAGCCCAGCGTGGATATCGGGACTTATCGCCTGGTGTAGATCTGAAACGGAGCCCAATAAAATGGCATGCGAAATCTGCTCTGCGAATGCAGTAAGGTGAGTTTGGCGCGGCGGAGCGCGACTGCGGGAGTCTGGCCGTCTTCAAGGCCCTGGTAGAGTGTGTCCATCAGGCGCGGCGTCGAGTCGTCGCTCACCTCCCACAATGCGCCGATGACGCTGTGCGCGCCGGCGCGCAGAAATGCCCAGGAGAGGCCCACCAATCCTTCTCCCGCATAGGAGCGCGTGCCGCTGCCATAGCAGGCAGAGATGGTGACGAGTTGGGCATCGATGGGGTGCTGCATGATGTCGCGGGCGTAGAGCTTGAAGGAGTCCTCGCCGGCCGTGGAGCTGGAGAGGATGATGGCCGAATCCAGGGGGTCGGTGCGGCTGGCAACGGCATGAGAGACAAAATGAATATAGGAATACTGTGCCGGATTGCTGGTGAGATAGGCTGCTGGACTGGCTTGTTGCCCCGCGAACACGGCCACATGGCGAGCGCCGAAGTGCCTTTCAATCCGGGTCATCTCGAACCCGAACAAGGGGAGGCTGGGATAGTCCTGGCTGGGCGAAACCGGGTCGCCGAGCAGGAGCAGATTTCGGTCGACAGCCCGAGCAGGTTTAGCCGCGGCGAGCAGGTCCAACGACGGGGCCGAGAGCAGGGTTGCGTCGTCGATCCAGTAATGCGTGTCTGGACTGCGATCTGAATTCTGGCCAGGTTCCGGACTCGGGCCGGGAGCCAGCAGTGTTTCAAAGTTCAATTCGCTAAGCGCTCCATCGGCCAGGATCATGACCGGGGTGTTGGGGCGGATGAGCTTCGCGGCCGGAGCCACAAGCAACTTATAGAGCGCCTGCCCATCCTCATTGCCGGCTTCCATAGGGTTCTGCAAGTCCAGAAGGGCCTTGCGGTAGCGCTGGACGCGGGCAACAATCTCTCCCTCCGCGGGAAGCGGAATCAGCGCAACCTTCGCCGGCGTGATGGCCCACAGGTAGGACTGCTTCTCGCCGAGCCAGTAGAAGAGCAGCGTTGCGCCGGACTCTTGAGCGATCTGGCGGGGGTTCAGAGCCGCGGGATGGAGAGAGGTTTTGCTCTCGGCCACGCCCAGGCCTTGCGCCAGCGTCCGGGCGCGGCTCCGGTCGGCCGCGGCCAGGGCCTCATCGCTCCTGCCTTGTTCGACCAGGAAGTGGATGTAGTCGTCGTAGATCGGTGCGGCATTGGCGGCGAACGGAAGTCTCGAGTCTTCGTGTTTGAGCTCCGCCCGCGCCGACTCGAAGGTGGTCAAAGTGGTTTTGTACATCCGCTCCGCGGCCTGGGTGTTCCCTTCACTCTCAAACAATCTGGCCAGTTCATGTTCGGCGCCCAGGCGAATAGAGGTTTGACTTGCAGGGTCCTTCTCGACGGCGCGGAGGAGGTCTTCGGCCTGCGGATACTGACGACGCGCCGCGGCGAGCTTTCCCTGTGCCAGCATCAAAAACGCACTCAGGCGATTGCCGCCTACGCGCTCGATCGAAGCTGCCTCATCGATATAGGCGCTTGCTTCCTCCAGATTTCCGGCATCAATTGCGGCAAAAGCAAGCTCCTCCAGACAGATGGAGATTTCTTCTTTGCTATCGATCCGCTTGGCTAGATCGAGAGCCTGGCGGTAACTCAGCGCCGCGCGTACGACATCGCCTTCATTCTGATAGACGTATCCTACGTTTTCCAGCCATTTGAGTTCATTACGGACATCGCCGAGTTGTTTAGCGCTCTCTTCCGCCTCAAGAAATAGATCCAGCGCCCGTTCTCTATCTCCGAGCTCGTAATATGCCCATCCAAGATTGCCCAGGATACCCTGAGCCAGGTCTTCTGCGCCCAACTCCTTGGCAGCCCGATATGCGGACCTCGACCAGTCCACGGCTTCGTCAAAGTGGTCAACCTGAAGTGCGGCCCATCCCAAATTCGTAAGTGCGGTTGTCTCCAACAACCGGTCGTGATGGGTCCGAGCAAAAGAAAGACTTTCATGGAAAAGCTGCCGCGCCTCGGCGAGTTGTCCTTGCTTACTGACCAGGATGCCACGCGCCCTGAGCACATCGCCGCAGGTCGCATAGGCTGTCCTTTTGCAGAGGTCCTCTGCCTGCGTAAGCCTCTGATCCGCAGCGGAAAACTGTTGCTGATGGGTAAAGATCACGCCTTCAAGCGCCAACTTCCGGACAGCGCCTTCTGGATTGTTGGAAGCGGGGTACGCTGCAAGAACGCGAAGAGCATTTTCATACATTCCGCGCCAAACCATGGCCTCAGCTTCCAGAAGTTGAAATTTCGAGGCCACTGCGGGATCGGCAATCTGGAATCGTCTCGCTCCCTGTTCGGCTTCCTGCTGACTCCTTGCCAGGTCGCCGTGCTGGAAGAGTATCCAGGCATGGTCATACTCAGCCTGCGCGCCTCCGGGGCGTGCGTCTTTGAGAGGAACCAGCAGCAACAGCACGAGCGCCCATGCACAGGGGAAAAACCGGAGCCGGAAACTGCGCCACACACTGCCAAACCGTCCCCGAATGGCCTCCGGACTCGTTGCAATCTCCATTGTCCAGCGGACATTCCGGGGAATCGTTTGCGCTATGGGAAGGTTGTTCCGTTGGGTCCGCTGAATCCGAGCGCCACCGTCCCATCGATGACGCAGCCCAGTTTGAGATCGACCATCGTCAGGTTCACGGTGGTCTTCTTGGGGACGCCCGTCTCCGGATGGTAATCCTCGTGCGTCACGGTCAGCTTGGCCAGGGTGATGGCGCCAAAGCCCGGAATCGTGATCACGTGCCCAAAGCTTTTCCCAGGGTAGCGGCCAGCCGCCTGGTTGACCAGTGAACATTCGACCGCCTCCGAACCGCCAAGAGTCGAGGAAAGTCGATTGTACCGTTCCAGCAGCTCTGCCGGCAGATCCTGGTGCCCGCGGATGCGATCGTACTGGCTGGAGACGCGGCTCGCAACGCCGGTGTCCTTGGCATAGGGCGCATCGTTTGCCGGCTTCTCGCCCAGGATATTCAGGTCCAGGTCCAGTTCGACCCGGTGCCCGGCAATGCGCAGATTTTCAAAGCGGGTGCCCAGGAAGGAGATCGAGGGCACGTAGCCCACCAGCGGATGCTCGGTGATGATCTGGCCCACGATGCGGTCGGCCGTCAGCACCTCCAGTACGTTGAGGTCTTTGATGACGGTGGTGGTGAGGGTGCTCCAGCCCTGTCCCGGCTTGGTGCTGCGGTTGCCAGCCACCTGGCTATGCCCCGCGCTGAAGGAGAGGACCCCTTCCAGCCGGTAGCCAGTCGTGTGCTCAGCCCAGTATCCGCCCCCCGCGTCCAGCAGCGCGTGCGCCTGGGTTGGAATCTTCTGAACCAGGGGCAGGCGCAGGTCGCCTTCCAGTACCCTTGCCACGGCATTGAATGTGTGTGTTCTTTGGATTGCTTCGGACATCGCTGTACCTACTCTCCTTCGCGTATTTCTGGGTTGTTTGAGACAGTGACTCAGGACCCAGCCGCAGGGGGAATTGGCCGCTCCTCTAGCAATTTTCCGGAACCGGAATCCGGCATGTTCAAATGCTCAATCATTGTAGCGGAGATGAAGGCGCGACGATCAATTTTAATAGTCTCGCCGTTCGTTGCGATGCCGGAAACCGCCAGGGCGCGCATCGCCTGCGGAGTTCCCAGGTGCTACTCCATCCGGCTTTGATGGGTCTTCAACTGGTTCAGCTTTTGTTCCAGAGCCTGCAAACGGCGGCGGCCGTCGGCCAGCCAGCGCGGGTCGCGCTCGAAGCGCAGGTACCGGTTCCAGGTCTCCACGGCGTTCATCACCTGTCCGCGATCCTCCATGGCCAGGGCCTCGTTGAACAACACCACCGGGTCGCCGGGGGCCAGCTCGTCGGCGTGGCGCAGGTATTCGAGAGCCGTCGAGCGATCGTTTTCGCTGCCCGTCGCGGCTCCGCGCTGGAAGTAAGCGGCCGCATCGTCCACCAGCAGGCTGGAAGTGGCCGGTCCGGCGGCCAACAGGCGGTCGAGAATATTGATGGCCGGATCGAATTTCTCTTCCAGCACGTCGGCCCGGGCTTCGAGTTGGAGCCAGTGCGCGTTCTCGGGCGCGTTCTCCAACTGGCGTTCAATGCGGGCGCGCGCATCCAGCAGCTTGGCCGATTCCCGGTCCGTTGCGCTGCCGCGGAGATGCGTCTCCGGGGTCACTTCAGCGAAGCCCGCACCGGGGATGCGCAACTCGAAGGTGCGGGAATGAGTGTAGGCCTCGGCCAGCAGCCGCTCAGGGGTATTTGCGTGCTGCCACCACCCGGTGAGCGCGACGCCGATGACCAGGGATGCCGCCAGGCCGGCCCCCGCCCACAGGTAAAACCGCGGCGCCCACTGGCGTGCCGGGCGGTGCTGGGCGTGGCGCGGGGTGCGGGCAAGCTCGGCGGCCAGGTTGTGTTGCCAATCGCGGGATGCCGAAGCCAGTCTGCCAACCTCGGCGGCCTCTTCCGGCGAAGCGTCCGCGGCCAGCATGCGCAGGCGCGCCGCGCAGGTGCGGCAAAGGGCCGCATGCGCCAGTAACGCATTCACTTCCGCCGGGCGTGCTTCCTCGCCGAGCAGCCGGGGCCACTCGTCCAGCTCAGGACAACAGCCCTCCGCGCCCGGCATCCGCAGGCTCGCCGGGTCCTCATGCGGAGCCTCAGCCAACGACGATCGCCCTTCCATCAACTTCTCAAATGCCTTGGCTAAGGCATCTTCAGGAAGGTCCGATGGGTGTTCCGAATTCAGGTTATTATTCATGTCGGCACTCTATCTAACGGGATTCCGCGTAACATTCCTTTCACGAGACCTTCACCGCGCTAGCCGGATTCAGCCTGTTCTCCCGGCTTTCGTCTTTCGACCTCACCGCGCAGCCACTTGGTCACGCGCCGCAACGCGCTCTCCACGCCCTTGGCCGTCAGTCCGGCGCCTGATACGCGGGCTATCTCCTCCGCCGTGAGCCCTTGCAGGTAGTAGAGCCAGAACAAGGCGCGGTCGCGTTCCCCGATCACCTCCGGCGCCGAACGCAGTTTCCGGTCAAGTTGGGCATGAAGCACCGATCGCTGCATCTCCGCCGGCTCGTTGGCGCTCGCCGCGGGCAAGGGCGCCGCATCCTCCACAAGCGCCATCGTTACCACTTTGCCACCCCTCTTCGCCGAGTACTGGCGCCGGAAGTAGTCGTTGGCCACCGAGGCGGAAACCATCCGCAGCAGGCCCAGGAAGGAATCCTCTCCGCGCGGCTCGAAATCCCGCAGGATGCGGCGCTCCTGCTCGCACAGTTTGAGGAAGATCTCCTGCACGATATCCTCCACCGTTGCCGGCGATGAGACGCTCACCCGCATCCGGGAGACGCGCAGCGCGACAAGCGAGGCAAGAGGCGTGCAGCGGCGCAGAAACTCCTCCCATTCCGCCGCATCCGCGGAGTGGGCACAGGCCTTGGCGAGATCGTTGACCGAGGTGCGAAATCCGTCCATCGCGTGGGACACCAGTTTACCGCAAGGGCGCGGCAATAGTTACTTCTTTATAAATTCAAATTGCGCTGCGGGTAACCTCCACACTGCGGCCAGTTTGCAGCCTGTGCTAGTATCCCCGCAAGCCTTCAATCCATTTTCAGAGGAACCCAGCATGGAAACCAACCTCCGTCCGCTCACTCTCGGTGAGATTCTGGACCGCACCGCCCAGCTCTACCGGACGAATTTTCTGCTCTTTGCCGGCATCTTTTCCGTGTATTCCGGCGTGGCGCTGGTGCTGGGCCTGCTGCAGACCGGCCTGGGCGCGTTGCTGAAAGCTCAGCACATGGCCGGGGCCTTGGTATGGATGACCGTGATCACAACCGGCATTAACATGCTGGTTCTGCTTCTCTTTTTTGGAGCGGCCATGGCCGCCATCAGCCGAGCCGTGGCGTGGGTTCACCTGGGCGAACCCGCGACCATCCGCGGCGCTTATTCGAGCATCCTGCCCCGCCTGAGCCGCTATCTGTGGCTGATGACCATCACCGCGCTGATCGTCTTTTCGCCGATTGTGGTGCTCTACGGGGGCTATTTCGGAACAATGGCCTACAAAGTGAAAGGCTTCGGAACAGACCCAGCCGCACAGCAGGCCGCAATGTCCAATCCGCAGACGATGATCATCTTTGGCGTGGCGACAGCGGCCTTCGTTCTGCTGCTGATTCCCGTCGCCGTTTACACCATTCTGATGGGCCTGCGTTATGCACTGGCGATCCCGGCCTGCGTGGTGGAGAACCTGAAGGCCCGCAAAGCCATCCGCCGCAGCATTGAACTGGCCAATGGGTCGTGGGGACGCATTTTTCTCTTGTGGTTGCTGATCGGCGTCATCAAGCTGGGGCTGGTCGGCATCACCCAGATCTTTGTATTCGTGGCGGCCTTCAAGCACCCCGGCCAACTGCCGGGGCCGGGCCTTTCAGCGCTTTCGCAGATTATCGCGTTTTTCACCAACACCTTCCTGGGGCCGATCTGGGCCACTGGCATCACGCTCTTCTACTACGACCAGCGCATCCGCAAGGAAGGCTTCGATATCGAGTGGATGATGCAGGCCGCCGGGTTGACCGTGCCCGCGCCCGTGGCAGAGCCGGCCGCCGTCGCCGCCGAGCCAACTCAGGCTGCGGCATCGGAAGCCGATTCGACCCTCCTGGCCAAGGCCGTGCCGGAAGTTGCTTCCACAGAGCCCGCGCCTCCGCAGTCCGGAAAGCCAGTGTGAGCCCAACTCTTTACCCCATAGCCCTCACTCTCTTCTACTATGATCAGCGCATACGGCACGAGGGGTACGACATCGAGAGGATGATGGACGACGCTGGACTGATTGCGCCTGGGGCTCCGCTTGCCGGAGACGGCTTAACCGCGTCCGGCTCGGAGGAGGCTCAGGCGTGACCGTCCGGTCTGTCTTCGCTGGCGCCGCTCTGGCCGCCGTCCTGGCCGCGGCGCAGGCCCGCGCCGACACTCCCGTTGCCGCCCCGCCCACTCAGCCTGCAAGCCGCTGGCATGAGGCCTCGCTGGAGGAGTACCGCAGCCACCTGCTGGCGCTCGCAGCGATCGTCGATGCCTGCGCCAAAGCCCGCGACACCAAAACCTGCGACACCACGCTGGTTGGGCCTGACGATCGCGTTCCCCTCGGCGAGGACGCCCATGCCGAGCGGCGGCTGGTGCGCTACGGATGGCTGCGCGTATTGCTTTCCAAAGCCCGGGACAAAGACGAGCCCGCGACGAAGCCCGTCCCCGGCGCGAAAGGCGCTCCGGCCGAGGAGAGCGTTCTGCCGCTCCAGCGCACCACCTCTGAGCTGTTGCAGGACGCCGGGACGCGCCTGGCCCACGACCTGGCCCAGGCCGGTGCTGCCGCTGCGGCCTCGCCTGTCCACAACCAGGAGCGCGACGCAATGACACAGGTGCTTGCCGGCCGCGAATTCCGCAACCTGGAGGAGCCTTCGGCGCGCGATTCAGCCCTGGAAAAGTTCGGCAACTGGCTCAACCTGCTCTTCGAAAGCGTCGCACAGTTCGGCTCCCGCTCGGCGTGGATCGGCCGCGTGATCGTGTGGGGATTCATTCTGGCCGTCTGCGTGGGGCTGGCGTGGGGGCTGTTGCAACTCGAGCGCCGCTGGCGCATCCGGCTGGTGCCGGAGAGCGGTGGCCCTGCCGCCGGAGCCGCCTCGGCCCGCGACTGGCAACGTTGGCTGGAGGACGCGCGCAAGGCCGCCGCCGCCGGCCTGTGGCGCGAAGCAATTCATTTCCTCTACTGGGCGGCGATTTCAAGGCTCGAATCCCAGCGGCTGTGGCCCGCCGACCGCGCCCGCACGCCCCGCGAGTATCTTGCGCTGGTGGCCCCGGAGGACCCGCGCAAGGCCGGCCTGGCTACGCTGACCGGCAGCTTTGAGCGCGTCTGGTACGGCGGCCGTGCGGCAGCAGAGAGTGACTATCACAAGGCTGAGCAACTCGCCACTGCGCTGATCTCAGGAAGTGGGGCGCCAGTTATTGGTATTGGGAGAGGCGGCGCGCAATGAAGTTCCTCTCCTCGCTCGACGCCAAGGACCGCCGGCTCCTGCTCTGGTGCGTGGGCATCGGATTGACGTTGGCGGCGCTGACCGGTTTCCTGACGCCCAGGGAAGAAAGTCCCGTGCCCTCGACCTACCTGTCTGGCCAGCACGGCGCTCGCGCCGCCTATGAGACGCTGCTCCGCTCCGGCTACTCTCTGGAACGCTGGGAACGGCCTCTGAGCGAACTGGCCCCAGCGGCGGGTCCCGATACGGTGGTGATCTTTGCCGAGCCGTATACCCGCGAAGGAGACGACATCAAGGCGGTGCGCGCGATTCTGGAGCGCGGGGGCCGTGTGTTGTCCACCGGCTTCTGGGGTGGGTACATTCTGCCCGGCGAGGCCGGCGACACGCCCAGGGAGTTCAATTTTGCCGCCTGCAAGCTGGAGCCCGAGGGACTGGATTCGCTCGCCGGCTCGGGCGAGGTGTGGATGGTTCCCCGAGCCACCTGGCAAGTGGGCAACCCCGCGCATCGCGTCGACTATAGTTGCGCCGGGCAGCCGGCGGTCGTCGAGTTCGACTGGGGCAAGGGCCACGCGGTGTGGTGGGCCAGCTCGACGCCGCTTGAAAACGGTTCGCTCGCCCGCGCCCACAATCTCGACCTCTTTCTCAACTCGCTCGGGCCGCGCGAGGACCATCGCTTCTACTGGGACGAGTCGCTCCACGGCGAAGTCCGCTCCACCTGGAGCTACGCCGCCGGGCCGGCGCTCACTCTTCTCCAATTCGGTTTGCCGGTTCTGGGACTGCTGGTGGTGTTCAGCTTCAGCCGGCGCAGCGGTCCGGTCCGCGATCTCCCCGCCCCGGCCCGGGCCACGCCCATCGAATTCCTTGAAGCGCTGGGCTCGCTTTATCGCAACGCCGGAGCCGCATCCACGGCGGTGTCGATTGCCTGGGAGCGCTTTCGCCGCCATACGTTGCAGTCCGCCGCGGCGGGCGGCCGGCGAGGCGCCCAGATGGGCGCGGCTGAGCTGGCTGCGGTCATTCGCCGCCGCTTTCCTGGGGCAGACGCCAGCCTGGAAACCGACCTGGCCGCCTGCGAAGAGGCCGCGTGGGGCGAGACGATCACCCCCCGCGAGGCTCTCAAGCTGATCCAGACGCTCTATGGGCATCGGGAAAAGCTCCTCGCCGCAGCCAAACCCGGCAGCCAGACCCCGAAATCCGAAGACATTCATTCCAATCAGCAGGAAAGGGCTTCATGAGCCAGGAAATGCAACAAGAACCGACGCAAGCATTAAACCAAAACGCCAAAACCGCGGAGCGGCTCTACGCAACCAGCCAACTGAT
>CABEDF010000047.1_pt1 | contig 11549 bp, 10 predicted proteins | sample 3132921 | NCBI WGS metagenome assembly CABEDF01 (sample SAMEA5534329, study PRJEB31848) | metagenome | biome: tundra; feature: field; material: soil | place: USA | collected 2013-05 | depth 0.15 m
GTGTTGATCTCGCTGATGGGCGCGCCGGAAGCCGCCAAGGTGAGCCTGCTGCTGCCGGACGTGCCGCTGCGCTCGCTGGACGCGCTGTCTTCCGGCCCCACTTCGCCCGATCACTCGACGGTGGCCGACGTGCGCGAGCTTCTGGCCAAATACGATCTCGGCCCCAAATTGCCGCCCTCCATCCGCGCCTTCTTCGAGCGCGAAGACCTGCCCGAGTCGCCCGGCAACAAGGGCTGGCTTCCGCCCTTCTCGCCCTTTTTTCCCCGCCTGCCGAAGGCCGAGGCGGTTCCCTTGCGCCGCGTTACCGCGGCAGCCACCATGTCCGGCGAGAACGAGGCCTTTCGCGATTCGGTCTTCGAGATTCTGCTCTCCAGCCACGATCTGGTGGAGAATGCGCGCGCCTTGTCGCAGAAGGCCGGCTTCCACGTGGTGGTGGATAACAGTTGCGACGACTGGGACTATGCCGACGCCGCGCGCTACCTGCTGGAGCGCTTCCACGCCCTGCGCTCCACCCATCCGCGCCTGTGCCTGATCTCCGTCGGCGAGTTGACGGTCAAGCTCGACCGCATCCCCGGCGCAGGCGGCCGCAATCAACAGTTTGTGATGGAATGCGCACTGGAACTGGAGAAGTACGCGGGCGAACGGCTGACCGTGCTTAGCGCCGGCTCCGATGGCATCGACGGCAACACCCAGTCGGCCGGGGCCATCGCCGACCCCACGACCGTGACCCGCGCCCATGCCTTTGGATTCCATCTCAAGTCATCGCTGGCGGCCTTCGATGCCTGTCCGATGTTTACCGCGCTGGGCGACGCGGTTGTGACCGGCCCCACCGGCCACAACCTGCGCGACCTGCGGTTACTGATTGCCGAAAAGGCATAGACCGGTCAACTGCGTGGGGAAAACCCCTGATTTTGAAAGGGCACGGCTTACGGGCTGCGGAAATACCCGCCGTATTCCACCCCAGCGACAAAGTGGGTGCCCTCTGGGCATCGCTGGGGATCCCGGAAAGGAAAAAGCCACTTAGCGGCCGTGGTTTCGGGGTATAGCAGTTGGAGAACCGCTGTAGCCGGACACTTGTGACGTTGCACGCTTACCTGGGCGTCCCTGTTTCGGTTTGAGGTGGAGGTGAAAGCTCGAGAGGGAGCACATCCACGCCCTTATCCTTCCGTGCGCGAAGAGCGAGATAATCGCCCAACACATTGCCCAGGAAGGTGGGAAGTTTCACGTCACTGGACGACCACGTGGCAGCCCAAGCGCTATTCTGCGTGGACACCTCCCGCTGAAACAGCAGCGCGCCGCTCTTGCCGTCATAGACTTGCGCCCGGTAGGCAATGTAGGACGTTCCTGCTATCACCCCACCCCAAAAGCGGGCTGCGGTCGATACGATCCGATAATTCAAGAGCGTGCATTTGACAACCAGGTATGGATCTTCCGGCGATTGGTTCTGCTTGCCTGCAACGGTGGTGAAAGCGTTGGTGCCGATCAGGCGGCTAATGGCTCGATTCTTAGTTGCGGTCACCAGCGGTCTGGCATCTGCCTCCCATTCAGCGGGGACCGTGAAGTCCTCGAAGAGTATGACCCGATAAGCCAGATCTTCGGCTTTGACAGCCGGGGCCGTTTCATATTCGGCTGTGACATAAGGATCTCGTGAATTGGTTGGTGCTGCCTTCGCTCTTGCGTGCGCCAGCGGCGCACAGATCAGGCTGAGTGCCAGGAGTAGAAAAATCAGATGTCGCGCGGACCCATCATTGCGTTTCATTGTGCATATCCTCCGATAGTCAAAATCGGTCTCTATTATACTTGTAAATACGGCCATTCTCTTCGCAGTCCGGCAAAAAATATTTCCTCCAATCCGATCAACTCTTTTTATCTCAATTGGATAGCTTGCACTGGGCGGAAAACGACAGGGGCTAATGCCCAGGATTTTCAGCAGCCTGTCGAGCCCGTCCCCTTCAACGCTCACAGTTCTTTGACCGATTCCGAGACAAGAACCGGGCAAGGACCCGCGTCCGGCTGAAGCGTCCTCGTCCCCGGCGCAGGTTACCCGTCCGATGCGATACCATTGCTTTCACACTCGCTTCCCGGATGAGGATCGGCTCGTGGTTCGAAAAGGCAAACGCAAGGCGGCCTCCAAAACGCCCGATATACGCACCGTTGCCGCGCTGGCGAAGGTTTCCATCGCCACGGTCTCCCGAACCATCAACGGCTCTCCGGCGGTCAGCGACCGCCTGTCCAAGCGCGTCTGGCGCGCCATCGGCCAGTTGAACTACTTTCCCAATACCCATGCGCGCAGCCTGGTCTCCGGCCGCAGCCGCATTCTGGGCATCATTGTGGAAAACATTACCAACCCCTTTTTCCCGGAGCTGATTCAGAGCTTTGAAGAGATTGCCGTAGCGCACGGATACGAGATTCTGGTGAGCTCGTCGAACGGCGATGCGGCCGTTCTGACCACCTGCGTGCGCCGCATGCTGGAGCGCAAGGTGGAGGGCGTAGCCGTGCTCACCTTCGGCGGGGAGGAGCCGGTGCTGGACCGGTTGGTGCATCGCAACATCCCCATGGTGCTTGCCGAGTTCAAGCTCGATGATCCCAAGGCCAGCACCATCCTGCTCGACTACGCCACCGGGATTCGAGCGGCCGTAAACCACCTGGCGAAGCTGGGCCATCGCAAAATCGCCTTTCTGGCCGGACCGCACAAGCTGCACTCGGCCATCACCCGCGAAAACGACTTCCGCGCGGCGATGGAAGCCGCCGGGCTGGCGATCCAGAAGAAATGGGTCATCGAATGCGACCACACGCTCAAGGGCGGCGTGGCCGGCTTCGGAAAGTTGCAGGAGCTCTCCACGCGCCCCACCGCCATTCTCTGCTCCAACGACATGACCGCCATCGGCGTGTTGCGCGCGGCTTACATGGAAGGCCTGCGCGTGCCCCAGGATGTGTCGGTCATCGGCCTGGACGACATCGCCTTCGCCGAGTACACGCTGCCGCCGCTGACCACCATCCGCCTCTCCCGCACCGAACTGGCGCGCGCCGCCTTCGAGGCCCTTCGCCAGCAGGCCGAAGACCCCATCAACCCCAGGATGCAGCGCGAGTTTCTGGTCTCCACCAGCCTGGTGGTGCGTGGCTCGACGGCTGCGCCGGCGGCGGGCGGGAAATAATCGTTCCTTCCTACGGAGGGAGCAGGGGCCTTCGTTTATGCCATGGCGGATGTCCGATTTATTCCTACGGAGGGAGCAGGGGCCTTCAGGCCCTGAACGAAAGCCTGCAATAAAAGTGGCTTTAGCCACGGACTTTTTGTCAGGGCTGAGCAGGCCCGGGCCTAAAGGCCCCATTCTTCGCTCGCTGGGGGGAAGGTCAAGGTCACCGTGGCGCTGGCCCGGTCGTCGCTCTCCCCGCAGGCCGGGGAAGAAGAAATTAATCAGAAGCGCCTGTCAGACTGGGTGACCACCGAGATCGAGATCAAGAAGCCCCATTCGAAGTGCTAGGCGGGCGCCCCATCTCTGCCTGGCCAAAGAGAATCGGGTGCCCCAGGGCCGGGGTCCCCACGGACAGGTCTTCGTCCGTGGGGTGGAGGTCTGGATTTTCAGATGGGATTGGAATGTCCAATGTGGGTCGGTCCCCGAGGTCCGATGGTTGGGCTTGTCGAATCCCATGTCTTCAAATGGAGAGACATGGGCACCCGTGCATTTGCGGATGGGCAGATGTGGGCCACCCGCCCACAGTGACCGGTTAGGATGGGTCATCAGGTTTACTCTCAACTTTATTTTGAGCTACGCCCTCACCACGCGCCCTCACCACGAATGGCCCCTCGCTCCAGATGACAAACTCGCCTTCCAGTTCTTCGACCTGAAAGTCATCGAGAATATGAGGGCGCTGGATGTCTTCATTGATGGTGATTCCACGGTTAAATCGCTCGGCTTCCATTTGCGCCCATTCCCGCGTGGGTATCTTCATCGCATCTTTGGATGATAGGGAAAACCAGTAATCGACGATCTCGTGGTTTGCCGATTCGCGTGTTTTGTAGCCGACGATATACGCCTTCATTCCCGGATCTCCTCTCCATCTGTTGACAATATCGTAAACTATATGATACCATGTACTTAGTTGATGGACTTTTAGCTCAGTGGTAGAGCGGCGGTCTGCATCAAGACCGTAGGCCAAAGAAAACCGTGCGTTGTGGGTTCGATCCCCACAGAGTCCACCATTCCTATCAGCGCCTACGGCACAAGAGCTCTCCACTGCGGAGGGCTCTTGATGTATTTGGGGAAAGGCGCAGAGTTTCAGGAGGCAACCATGATTACGAAAGTAAAGTGCGTTACAGTGGGTTGCGAGCTGAAAGATCAGGTCATCACGACGACAGCTCTCTTCATCAGCAAAGTAGCTCCGCTCGACGGTCCATTCAACTGTCCGAGATGCGGAAATCCTATGAAGGTTGTTGCTCGCGTCCCGGCGAACTATAAGGGAAATTCCGGCGCGAAAATCCCGCCGCGCAGGATTATCTCGACGCCGACTGCAAAGAAATCATTTATAGTCGGAAAAAAGAGAAAGTCAAAAGGAACGAAGATAAAAACAATGGGGACTTTGTTGGGCTACAAGAAGTCGACAAAGAAGGCAGGCACAAAAAAGCCGGGGCAGAGGAAGCGCGGACCGAGCAAGTCATAGAACTGCCGCGCGGACGGGATACCCATCGCTTTGGATCGCGATCTTGCCGAAGCTTTAGACAGTTTTTGAACGGATAAGGAACTGTAGTCCGTCATCCGTGACGGTTCCCGGTGGCACAAGCTTCAAAAACAATTTGCGTGCTGTTGGCTCATCCGGTATTGGGATTTTCTTTCGCTCCGCCCCGCGCTTGAGTATCACGTGCTCACCGGAGTTAGAAACAACACTCCACTCCTTCGCCATAGAGACCTCCATTGACAGATTGCACAACTATTATACGCTTAGAAGTAATCCCATGACATCCAAGAAGTTCTGGTCACGGCTCAGAGTATTGGGCATCATCATGCTCACCGTCCTTGAAGCCGCCGCGATCTATCTAATCCCTAAAGAATTATCATGAGCCGCCGGGTGCCCCAGGCCTCGGCGGGTGGCCCAGCCCTGACCCTCCCGAAAACTGAGGGTGCCACATCCTTCCGCGTCCGCCGCGGCGGACGGAAGGGTGGGAGACCACGCGGTATTCCCTCAGCCATCTTAGGCCTTGGACGTGTTCAGCGCCACGGCGGCGCGAATCAGAGTTTTCAGAGCCTTCTCGTTCACCTCGTCGCCTTCGCGGAAGTCGATGGCGCGCCTCACTCTACCCTCGAGACTGGAATTGAAGAGGCCTGCGGGATCATCCAGCGATGCGCCCTTGGCGAATGTGAGCTTGACCACCTTCTTGTAGGTCTCGCCGGTGCAAATGATCCCGTCGTGGGACCAAACAGGCGTCTCCCACTTCCACTCCTCGACGACTTCAGGGTCGGCTTGCCTGATCAAAGCGCGGAGGCGGGAAAGCATCTCTCCGCGCCAGTCGCCCAGTTCACGGATTCTCGCGTCGATCAAAACAGATGCAGATTCGCGAGTTGCAGATTCGACTCCCTGGGAACCGCTCTTTTTCATGATGGGTGCTTGCTTGCCCCCTGGGCTTCTCTTCCTGGCCTTCCGGGCTGCTTTCTCTGCCATACTTTATAACATAAAATAATCCAATGTAAGTTATTGCAAAGCCAGAACGCCAGCCTCGCGCATGGCGGTAATTTCGGCGTGGATCTCGTCGGCGGCGGTGCGGCGATCGGGGTACACGCGCGGCTGGCCAAAGCGCACTTCGGCGGTGAAGCCGGGCGCGCCCAGCGTCTTCAGCAAATGGGAGACAAAGGTTTCGTCGCCGAACCAGCACAAATCCCGCTCCGGAATGCCTTCCTCGAGCACATAGCGAACGGCTGCTGCCGTTACCGGGGCTCCGGCCACAATGGCTGGCTCAAAGAGGCGGGAGTGGAAGCGCAGCAACTGGCTGCCGTCAGTGCTGGTGCCCTCGGGAAAGAACAGCACCGGAACCGGAAGCTCAAGCCGTTCGGCGATGATGGCCGAAACTTGCTCGGCGCTGGCCAGGCTTGACCGGTCGATGAAGATGGTTCCTCCAGTGCGCGCGGCCTTGCCGAAGTAGGGCCAGCCGCCTATCTCGATCTTGGCGACAAAGAAGCAGCGCATGGCCGCCGAGAGGATGAGGATGTCAAGGTAGCTGAGGTGGTTGGCGACGACCAGGCCATGGGTGGGCGGCCGGCCTTCAACCCGGTAATGGATGCCCAGGCTGGCCAGGATCAGGCGGGCTGCTTGTTGGAGCCACAGGGCGCGGCGCTCCAGCGTGTAGGGGCCGCGCAGGCGCCCAAGCCAGAAACGGAGAACGCAGAGGGCCAGTGCCAATCCCAGCGCCACAGCGCGCCGGATCGCACGAAAGCTCACGTTGTAAGCGGAGCCAGGAAGCGGTTGCGCGCCGAGGCCGAAAGCAATTTGAGATCGAGCAGCGTAAGGAAATCGATAGTGCCAAACTCCCGGTCCCAGGCCGGCGGGGCGCCGATGCGCGCGCCGATGGCCAGGCAGGTCTTCAGCAGCTTGGGAACCTTGACCTGAGTGGGGGCCGGAGTTGGAGCTGGAGCCGGCAACCATCGATCGGTCTGGCAGGGCGACGGCTGTGCATGTCGGCCCTCTTGCTCGATGGGACAGGCATAAGCGGCGGTTGGCGCGGTCTCGAACTCCGGTGAAACCCGGTAGCGCTCAAGCTGGCGGTACATCTGCCAGCCCTCCGCCGGGTCCTTCGAGTTCAAAGAAGAGCAACCGATCAAATAACGCAGCCCCATGCCGGTAGCATACTGCGCGATACCTCTCCATAACAACGTCAGCACCTCTGGAGTGCGGTGTTCGCGGTCGATGGAGGCGCCGGAAATGAACGGCAGCCGCCCGCGATGGAAGGAATGACTAATACCTCGCCGCCCTCTTGAAAGTTGGACTTTTCGTTCCCCAGGAAGCGGATAGCTTCCTCTTCAGTTCGTGTACACCCGCACGTAGTCGACCAGCATCGTGGAGGGGAATACGGTGGTGGCATCGGGGGAACCGGGCCAACTGCCGCCGACGGCCAGGTTCATGATGACAAACTGCGGACCGGAATCAAAGGGCCATGTACCGGCCATTGTGCTGGAGGTATAGGTGGCGTAGACGTTGGCCGGATTGTCCACATAGTACTGGATCTGGCCCTTTGTCCAGATCATTCCGTAGGTGTGCCAGGCTGCGGCGGAAAAGGCCGCCGGATGATATTGAATGCCGCCGTTCAAATTGGTCCCATGAACCGATCCCTGCACCCAGTCGAAGCCCTCGTTCTCGGGGTTGCTGCCGTTGATGTGCTCCAGCACATCGAGTTCGCCGCAGGCCGGCCAACTGATGGTGGCGATGTTGTTGCCCAGCAGCCAGAAGGCCGGCCACATGCCCTGCGATTCTGGCAGCATCATGCGCGCCTCAATGCGGCCGTATTGGAAGCTGAACAGGCCCTCGGTCTTTAATCGTGCCGAAGTGTAGACCGCTGTCCCGGCGGTGGGCTGCTGCGCAACGATGTGCAGGTAGCCGTCGGTGCCCACATAGGCGTTCGGATTGGCGGGATTGCACGAAGACGCCGAAGAGCCCCAGGCGCAGTAGGTCTCAAGCTCGTTGTTGCCGCAGCAGTCGGTCCCCGTGTCGTAGGTCCAGACCAGCGGATTGGGCTGGGCGTTGGCGCCCGTGGAGTTCGAGAATTCGTCGCTCCATACCAGCGTTCCCGAGGGGATGTTGGGCGTAAAACTTTGGCTGGTGACGCTGCTCGCCGTGTCGCCCGAGGCCGTCGCGATGGCCTTGACGTTCAGGTTCGCGGCCACCAGGAAGGGCGCCAGGTATTGCGGAGACGAGGTGCCGGGCGTGCTGCCGTCCACGGTGTAGTAGAGGGTGGCGCCGGAGGTCGCGGAGGCCAGGCTCACGATGACGGCGCCGTTCTGCGCGGCGGTGGTGGCGATGATGGGCGCGGCCGCCTGGGTTTGCGTTGGGGTCGTGCCCCCACCGCTTCCGCCGCCGCATCCGCACAACAAAACACCCGACAAAAGAACCGCTGTCAACATCGCCGCGCCTGCCCGCATTCCGAGCCTCCTCACTTGCGGGGGACAAGCGCGAGGCCCATCCCGCCGCAACCATCAGACCATCTTCGGAATCGCTGCGTCAAACGGCGAACAATTAGCGAACATAAGGGGGATATGCGCCGTAAATTGCGGAAAAAACGAACGGCCGGGAGCGCCGCTGCTTGATGCAGTTGCGCCCCGGCCGTTCGAGGAGGTCACACATGTTCTCAAATTGCCGTAGTTCCAATGTTGCACAAACGGCGATAATTCTATGCAAAGCCGCCAACCATTACACCACAAAATACTTGGCCTGGGGGTGATGCACCACGATTGCATTCGTGCTCTGCTCGGGCTCCAGGTGAAACTGCTCGGTGAGCCGCACGCCGATGCTTTCCTCGGGCTTGAGCAGGCGGAATATCTTTGCCTGGTCTTCCAGATTCGGGCAGGCCGGATAGCCGAAGGAGTAGCGCGAACCGCGGTACTTCTGGTGGAAGAGATCGGTCACGCGCGGCGAGTCTTCGCCGGCGATGCCGAGAAACTCGCGCGCCTGCTTATGGACTAACTCGGCCAGCGCCTCGGCTGTCTCCACGGAGAGGCCATGCAGGTATAGATACTTGGTAAAGTCGCCGGCCTCAAAGAGTTTTGCCGTCTGGCGGCTGGCTTCGTCGCCGACGGTCACGATGGAGAAGCCCACCACATCGCGCTGGGCCGAGTTCAGTGGTTCAAAGAAGTCGGCGATCGAGAGACGCCTTCCCTGCGGCTGGCGCGGAAATGTGATGCGTTCCAGTTCGCGCTGCGGGTTCTCGGGATCGAAGACGACAAGGTCGTCGCGGTCGCCCGCGCAGGGATAGAAGCCGATGATCGACTTGGGCTCGAACCAGCCCGCTGCCTTTACCTCTTCTTCGAGATCCAGCAGAATGGGACGGTACTTTTCTTCCACCAGGCGCAGATAGTCGCCCTGCGCGGCGGTCTTGAGTTGCCACTGATTCTTGAACAGCGCGGTTTCGTTGAGATAGGGAAAGACTTCATCAAGCTTGTAGTTTTTGAAGATGCGCGCGCCCCAGAAGGCCGGTTTGGGAACGGCCGCAACCCGCTCCACGACCGGAGAACGGCCTTCCGCGGTCAGCTCCACCAGGGTCAGCTCGGGCGTGGCCACATTGCGTTTGGCAAAGGCCTTCACCGTCCTGCCTTCGGTCTCTCGTGCTACGCGGACCGCTGCGTCGTCTGAGGTCAGATCGGCCATTACGTGCAAGCCAGCGAACGCATCTTCGGCATAAAACACTGGGCCCGCGTACTCCCTGCGCAGATCGTCCTCAACGTATTTGCGAGTGAGCGCAGCGCCGCCGCAGATGACGGGAACAGTCATTCCAAGCCGTTGCAAATCCTGCAACACATACTTCATTTCGAGCGTGGACTTGACCAGCAGGCCGCTGAGGCCAATGGCGTTGGCGCCAATCTCGCGCGTGGCGTTGATGATGGCGTCAGAAGGCTGCTTGATGCCCAGGTTCACCACCCGATAGCCGTTGTTCGAAAGGATGATGTCGACAAGGTTCTTGCCGATGTCGTGCACATCGCCCTTGACCGTGGCAAGAACCATGGTCCCTTTGCCGCCGCCGCCGGACTTCTCCATCTTCGGTTCCAGATACGCAACAGTGGCCTTCATCACCCCGGCCGAATCGAGCACCGAAGGCAACTGCATCTTGCGCGCACCGAACAGGTCGCCCACGGTTTTCATGCCGTCCAAGAGGACAGTATTGATCAGGTCGAGAGGCGTGTAGGTGGTGAGCGCCGCTTCCAGCGCCTCTTCGAGCGATTGCTTATGCTCGCCCAGGCCGATGGTGCGCTCACCGCGGATGATCAACTGCTTGAGCTTCTCCTCCGTGGAGAGGTTCTCGACGGCAATTTCGTCTTCCTGCACCGAGCCCTTGCCCAGGCTGGTGAAGTGCGCCATGTAGGTCTGCAACGGTTCGCTTCCGGTTCCGCTGCTGTCTTGAAAGATGAGCTTGCGGGCCAGATCGACTTCGATTTCCGGAATCTTGTAGAGCGGATAAATCTTCGAGTAGTTGACGATGGCCGCGTCCAGCCCACAGTCCACGGCCTCCTTGAGAAACACACTGTTCAGCACGCGCCGCGCATAGGCGTTCAGGCCGAACGAAATGTTGGAAACGCCGAGCACGGTCCGGCAACGCGGCAGCTCGAGCTTGATGCGGCGCACCGCTTCGAGGGTCTCGATGGCCGCCGAGCGATAGTCCTCCTGGCCGGTGGAGATGGGCAGCGTGAGCGCATCGAAGATCAGGTCCTCGGAGCGCAGGCCGTACTTGTTCACGGCAAGATCGTGGATGCGATGGGCGATGGCCACCTTGCGGTCGGCGGTCAGCGCCATGCCCTCTTCGTCGATGGTGAGCGCGATGACCGCAGCTCCGTAACGCCGCGCCATGGGCAAGACAAGGCTGGTGCGCTTCTCGCCGTCCTCGAGATTAATCGAGTTAATGATGGGCTTGCCGGGAATGCGCTTGAGCGCCTCTTCAATGACGTTGGCCTCGGTCGAGTCGACGAGAATAGGGGCAGTCACGCGCGTTGCGATCTTTTCGAGCACCGCGTTCATGTAGGCCATCTCGTCCTCGCCGACGATGGCGCAACAGAGGTCGAGCATCTGCGAGCCCTCGCCCACCAGCCGCTTGGCCAGCGCGAGAATGCCGTCGTAGTCCTGGGCGCGCACCATGTTGCGGAAGTGCTCCAGGCGGGTGGTGGTGTTCATCTCCTCGGCGATGACGATGGGCTGCGCGTCGGCCTCGAGCAACAGGGCCGAAAAAGCGCTGGCCGCGACAGATTGCGGCGTGACCGCACGCGGCGCAGGCGTGACGCCGCGCAGCGCTTCCACCACCGCGCGCAGATGCTCGGGCGTGGTGCCGCAACAGCCGCCGACGATCTGCACACCGTACTCGGAGACAAAGCGGCGATGGTAAACAGCCAACTCCGCGGGCGTGAGCTTGTAGACCGCGTGGCCGCCCTCGTTCTGCGGCAGGCCGGCGTTGGGCTGTACGCTCACCGGCAGGGTTGAATTTTGGCAGAGGAAGCGGACCGCATCGTTCATCTCCGCCGGTCCGGTGGCGCAGTTGAGGCCGATCACGTCTGGCTGAAAGCTTTCGAGCACTGCCAGAGCCGCGCCGATCTCCGAACCCAACAGCATGGTCCCGGTGGCTTCGAGGGTGACCTGCACCTGGATGGCAACCCGTTGCGGCGGACGCCCGGTCGAGGGAATCCTGCCTTCCCGCGCGTCGCGAATGGCGTCCTGGCAAGCGGCGAGGGCGATCTTGGCTTGCAGCAAATCCTGGCAGGTCTCGATCAGCAGCACGTCCACGCCGCCCTCGATGAGCGCCTCGGCCTGCTCACGGTAGGCCGCGGCCATGGCGTCGTAGCCGATGTGGCCCAGCGAGGGCAGTTTGG
>CABEDF010000064.1_pt1 | contig 11305 bp, 9 predicted proteins | sample 3132921 | NCBI WGS metagenome assembly CABEDF01 (sample SAMEA5534329, study PRJEB31848) | metagenome | biome: tundra; feature: field; material: soil | place: USA | collected 2013-05 | depth 0.15 m
ATTCCACACTGTCGGGGAAGGTGGTTCCCAACCACCGCTACCCGGACTGGAAGCGGCCGGCTGGGTATCGGTTGCAAGGAGTATGCCGGCTCTTTTCCGAATACCGGAGGCCGCAGCTCGCGCCGCATCGGGGTGTTCGGTAGCGCATTCACGGAGATGTTCGGTGCGGACATTGCAGGCTCCTGACAACAAACATGCGAACTCGACTGGGCTCGGAGGCAATCGTGCAAATGGGGATCAGCGGCGAAGCGCCTGAATCGTCACCAGCGCTTCACTCGCGATGAAGCCCAAAAGGAATAGTGCGGCGCCGATACCCGCCAATGGCTTACGGGACGTGCCGGCGACGCGAATGGATGCCACCGTGTCCGATCCTTCTTTTCCCATTGCGGCCAGGCGGAAGCCACGCGTAAACACGAAGCACCCGGCAGCGGACACAAATAGATCCCGCATAAGCGGTCCGAGATCAAGAATGCGGCGAACAAAGCGGCTCATCATTGCCTGACTCTACTCCGGCCGCGTTGGAATGGATGTACAATCTTGCACGTTGAGAGCAGTTCAGGCGGATCGTGTCATGAAGCGTACGCAACGGGCGGCGGCAGTGTAGAAGGGGCGTTTCCTTCAGGGAATGTAGCCGTAGGATCCAGCATCGCTGCCGCCGCTTTTGGTGTCGGCGCCTGTATGAATAGTGCGGTTGTGACTCTATGAACGCTGTGCAATTTTGCTCAGCGGCCGTTGCACGGTGAGTGATTCCGAGGTTGGATTGTCGCCAACCCGGAGACTGAGATCTATTGATAGCGAAATCGCCTTTGCATGAAGTAGTTTCCGAGTGAGAAGTTCGGCTGGCGCCATTCCTCCTGCGGTCTTGCTGCGCGCAAACCGGAAATTGAGCCGGCACCGAAATAGCAAACCCTACTTCGCCAGCCGGAAATACCGCTTCGCCCGCGCTACATCCTTGAAAATCTGCTCCTTCAGCGCCTCTGGCGAAGGCCACTCGATCTCGCCTCGCAGCCGCAGCAGAAACTCCAGCTCGATCGGCGTCTGCTCGTTCAAGTCGACCGGCTCAAAGTCCAGAATGTGCGACTCCACGGCAAACGACGCCTCGCCAAACGTGGGCCGGTTGCCCACGTTCGTCACCGCCTTGAAGCAACGCCCGCCGGCCGTCAGCCGCGTCATATAAACCCCAAACCCCGGCAGCAATCCCTCATACGGCGCCAGGTTCACCGTCGGCGCCAGCAGACGCGTTCCGATCCCGCGCCCCCTGGCCGGCGTCGACAGCACCGCAAACGGCCGTCCCAGCATCCACCGCGCCCGCCGGACATCTCCCGCCGCCACCAGCGCCCGGATCGCCGAACTCGAAACCTCCAGTCCATGCACCCGCACCGCCTCATGCACATGCACCGCAAACCCGAACTCGGCGCCAAGCTCCTTCAACTCCTTGACCCCGGCCTCGGCGCGATGCCCAAACCGGAAATTGCCGCCCTCATGCACGGCGACGACGCCCAGAGCCTCGACCAGAATCTCGCGCACAAACTCCCGCGCCGCCAAACCCGCCAGCGCCGCGTCGAACGGCAGCACCACCACCGCATCGATGCCCGTCGCCGCCAGCAGCCGCATCCGCTCCGCAATCGGCGTAAGCAATCGCGGCGCCTCTTCCGGCCGCAGAAACTGATCCGGGTGAGGATCGAACGTAATGGCAACCGACCGCATCCCCAACCCACGCGCATCAAGCCCGCGCGCCTCCTCCACCACCGCGCGCAGAATCTCCCGGTGCCCCAGGTGCACGCCGTCGAAGTTTCCGATCACGCCCACCGATGGGCCAAACCGCAATGGTATTTCCTGTATGGACCGGTAAACGGGAGTCATGCCGCCGCCATCGCTCATGGATTCACAAGCCCAATTCCACAGGCAGACTGAGCCCGTCGTAAGCGAGCGCCATCCCCGCCGGCAGCGCGCGGTTGGTCGCTTCGTGACCCAGTTCGTGGGCGATGTGGGTAAACCAGGTCTGCCGCGCCCCAATCCGGCGCGCCCAGCCCACGGCCTGCTCCACCGTGGCGTGGCTGGGGTGAGGTTTGTAGCGCAGCGCAGAGAGCACCAGGTGGTCCAGCCCCTCCAGCAGCGCAAAGCTTCGCTCGGGAATGCCGCTCACGTCCGTCAGGTAAGCCGCGCGGCCGAACCGGAAACCCGCGATCTCCATCTGCCCATGCATCACCGGAACGCGCTGGAACTCCACCCCATGAACCGGATTTCGCTCAGCCAGCGGCTCCAGCCGGACACGCGCGCGAGTGGAATAAGTAGCCTGCGGCGAAAAGGTGTACTCGAAGATCCGCTCCAGCGCCGCGGCCGTCTCCTGCGAAGCGTATAGCGGAATCGGCCCGCCCTCGCGGAAGGCCGTGAAGCTCAGCGGCCGCAGATCGTCCAGCCCCAGAACGTGGTCGGCGTGGGAATGCGTATAAAACACCGCGTCCACCCGCGTCAGCCCGTTGCGCAAAGCCTGCTCGCGAAAGTCCGGCCCGGTATCGATCACCACCACCCGCTCGTGCCCGCCGCCCTGTAAAGTCTCCTGCCAGCGCACCAGCACCGAAGGCCGCAGCCGCCGGTCCCGCGGGTCCGTCGAGGCGCACACCGCACAGCCGCACCCCACCGTGGGAACCCCCATCGAGGTTCCCGTCCCCAGAAATGTCAGCAGGCCGTCCATTCGATATCTATCGTTTTCCCGGCGGTGGCGGCGGCGGCTGCTGCATGCCCTGCAAGCTGATCATGCTCGTCAGCTCCAGGAAGGCCATCCGCACCTCAAAAAGAACGCTCTCGAGCGTGCGATCCTCGGCTTCCGTCAGGTTGCCGCGCGTCTTCTCGGCCAGCACGCCCAGCAGGTCGATGGTGGTGCGCGCGCCCACAATGTCCACTCGCGGCCGCTGGCCCTCCTGCGCCCCCGCCCCCATCTGGATCATGGCGGAGACGTAGAACTGCTGCACCAGGTGCTCGAACGTGATGGCCGGCGGCGCCCCCATCCCCGGATTCTGCGCCCGGAGCAGGTCTTCCACCCGCTGAGCGGAGGCCTCGTAGGCCGTCCGCTGCTCGCGACTCTCCTCGGCGGTTGGCGCCGGCGGCAAGCCTCCGGCATTCTCTTCCTCCAATGCGCCCTCTTGAGCTTTCGCCGCAGCCTCCTGTTTGCTCTCGTTCACCACCAGCCGCGGCCCGCCCCTCGTCTGGCCCGGATCAACCGCTTCAACCGGCGCGGCCTCCGGCTCCGTCGCAGGCTTTTGCGTGCTCTCTTGTTCTTCCTCCGCCTTGAACTTGCGGCGGTCAATCACGGTAAATTTGGGTGCTTCGCTCATAGTTCCAGCTTTCCAATTCGTTTCGCTGACTTGCTGACCCGCCATTCAAAGCCCAGGCGGCGCAGCCAGAATCCGCGCCGTCCCCGTGGCCGTTCCGGCAGTGTACGCAAGAGGCAGGTTGCGCGCCTCGGCTTCGCCGCGAATCATGCCCAACGCAAAAACGCGGCTCCCCGTCGCCAACTTGAGTTCCGCCGCACTGGTAATCTGTCCGGCCGCCGCCCCGCCGTCCAAAGTTAATTCAGTCCTGCTTACTGGCACGGGCCCCGTGAGCTCCAGCGCCCGCAGGTGCCGGTGAACGTTCCCGCGCGAATGGATCCGCTCCACGATCTCCTGCCCCAGGTAGCAACCCTTGTTGAAGTGCAATGCCCGCATCTGGGATGTCTCCTGCGGCAAATCCCGCTCGGCGATGTCGATCCCGTACGCCGGAATCCCTTCAGCGATGCGAAACGCCTCCACCGACGCGCTGCCCGCCCGTATCGCCCCGGCCGTGCGCAGACACGACCACAGCTTCCCCAACCCAGCCGACGGCAACCAAAACTCGTAGTGCGGCGCCAGCACGCCGTAGCCGCGCAAAATCCTCAGGTCCCACCCGTTCCACTCCACGCACGTTCCCCTCATCGGGTGCACCAACACAGGCAGGCCCAGCCGCTCCAGCACCTCATCGGCCAGCGGACCCGTCAGCCCCACCGCCGTCTCCGAACCCGCCTCGCCGGCCGGCTCCCCGCTCAGCGGAACCAGCTCTACGTCGTCCATGATGATGAAGCCGTTCAGGTGCGCCATCAGCCGGTCGTACTGGTCGGCCGCAATCTCCAGTTCCAGCCCGGATTCCCCGGCAAAAGGGGTCCCCAGGAGGCGATCTTCGACGCGATCTCCGTTTCTTGGGCTGGTAGCGGCAGGTTTTCGACGCTGGGGTGAAAGCTCCTCGCCTTCCCGCCAGACCGTCAGGTCGCCCTGAATCCGCCCCTGTGCGTTCAACACCAGATTCCATGCCCCGGAGTTCGGAAACAGGTCGTTTACCGTGTTGGTCACCATGCTGCTCAGCCAGCGAAAGCGGTCTTCCCCGCGCACCGCCACGCGCCTCAACCAGCCCAGGTCGTGGATCGCGGCTCCTGAAACCAGCGCCGCTATTTCCTCTTCTGGCGCGTCCAACTCTCGCGGCGTGAGCGCGCCGCGATAGACGGCAAGCTCATGTTGCGTATGCGCGGATTCAAGCATTACAGCCAGTGCCGTAGCTTGTATCGTTTGTCCAAGATCGGTCTCTGTCATGGGGAAACTTTTCCGTTGTCCAGCGCGGAGATTTCCAGTCGAAACCTCGCGCCAAGCCGCATCTTCATTATAGCCTTGGAAGCAGATGCGAGAGTCTGGCACAGGAGCCTTGAATCATAGGGAGGCCCGCGGGGAGACCACGAGGGAGAATCGATGAACGAGCAGCACGCAGTGGCAAGATATGTCAGGCGCGGATCGGCATGGGCAGCAGCATTCTGCCTTGCGGCGGCAACCGTGGCCTCGGCGCAGCAGACGGCGCCGGCAGCCCCGCAATCCAACCCGGCCCCGGTCACAGAGAACGCCAAGGCCGGAACCCGCATCACCCCCGAACAGGCCCGCCAGCTCTTCTCGCTCGTCGATGAACTCCTCAAATTCTCCTCGCAGGAGACCGGCCTGCCCATCAAGAGCGCCGTCAAGCGCCAGATCATCAGCCGCGCCGCCGTCGAAAGCTACATGAAGGGAAAATTCGACGAAGACGAAAGCGCCAGGCGCCTCCAGCGCAGCGAAATCGTCCTCAAGAAGTTTGGCCTCCTCGACCGCGACTTCGCCCTCAAGCCCTTTCTCCTCGCGCTCCTCACAGAACAGGTCGAAGCCTTCTACGACTCCAAAACCAAGACCGTCAACATGCTCGACTGGGTAAGCATCGAAGAGCAAAAGCCCGTCCTCGCCCACGAGCTCACCCACGCCCTCCAGGACCAGCACTCCGATCTCGACAAATGGAGCGACCAGACTCCCGACGAGGTCTCCCTCAACGCCGCCGGCGACACCGATCACCTCACCAAAGACGAGATGGATACCGCCCGCGATGCCGTCGTCGAGGGCCAAGCCACCGCCGTCATGATGGACTACATCCTCAAGCCCATGGGCAAGAGCCTCGTCAAGGACCCCGAGATCATAGAATTCGTCAAACAGCGAATGTCCGCCTCGGACAGTTCGCCGATTCTCGCCCGCGCTCCCATCCTGCTCTCTGAGTCGCTCCTCTTCCCCTATCGCGAGGGCCTCAGCTTCGAGCAGGACGTATGGATGGACCAGGGCCAGGCCGCCGCCTTCGCCGGAACCATGGACCGCCCGCCCACCTCATCCTGGGAGATCATCAACCCGCGCGAGTACGAAAAGCGGCACGTGGCCGCCGTGCCCCTTCTGCCCAACATTCATCCCCTCGTCGACAAACTCTACAAGCCTTATGACATCGGCCAGGTCGGCCAACTCGATCTGCACATTCTCGCCGAGATCTTCGGTGGCGATGCTGCTGCCCGCGACCTGACCCCGGCCTGGGACGGCGGCCTCTATTGGGCCGGCCAGCGGCTCAGCGCCAAGACGCCCGCCGAGCAGACCGGCACAAATTCCATCGCCCTCTTCTATCTGTCGGCCTGGAAGAACGCCGCCTCCGCCCAGGCCTTCGCCCAGCTCTACGCCGATGAGCTGGGCCGCAAATACTCCGGCGTCAAGCCCGACCTCGACGCCCAGCGCACCACTCCGGAAGGTATCGAAGAACAGGTCTACTCCACCAGTGAAGGCCCGGTGGTCATCACCACCCGCGGCAAGCTGGTCTTCGTCGCCGAAAGCTTCCCGCTCGACCTGGCCCGCAAACTCACAGCTCTCATCCTCGACGCGCAAGGAACCGGCGAACTCAAGATGGCCAACGCCACGCAGCCAACACTGGGCATCCCATCCCAGCCCCGTGCCCCATCCTTTCCGCTTCTTTCTGCAGAAAGGGTGGGAGACCACGAAGCCGACCCGCCGGGCGCTCGGTCTCTCGATTCCGAAACCATGCAGCCGCTCACCGGAAACCTAATCCGCTTCTTCTCCAACTGCGGCGTGATGAAAGAGGTGGTAGAAGCCGAAATCAAAGCAGCGGCAAGATAGCTCACAGACTTTCGCACGAGGGGCTGCCCGATGGGCAGCCCGTTTGACAGAGCGGGCGTCCGGCGTCCCTGGCCAAGGCCAGGCCATTACTTTGCGGGGCAGTCGTCGTACTCATCTGAAAAACCAAATGTGATTTTCGGAAATCTTCTTATCAAGTCCTTCATTTTTGCATCGTTTTGAGTAATCTTGCAGTTTTCCCCGAGGGTTATGCGGGTGAGTTTTGGCATCGCATTCAAAAAATCCGGAAGATCGCGCAAGCCATCGGCATCCAGTTCGAGTGTCGTCAGTTCTCGCAGATTAGCGATGAACGCGGGGATTTCTTTCAGCTTCATGTCCCAGGCAAATCGAAATTCCCTAAGTCTCGGCAGATCCTTCACGAATATCGGAATCTCATCGAGCCCGTTTCGTCCCAGGTCCAAGTAAGTGAGGTTCTTTAGCTGTGACATGCTGCGAGGGAACGGGTGGCGTTCTATAGGCTGGGGGCCGGGATCACGGGGATCCTGGGCACCATAGAGAACCAGTTTTTCCAGCGAGCGCAAATTCCCAATCTATTCGGGCAAAACCGGATTCATCGAGCATCCGTTGCCATTGTCAATGATCAACTCTCTCAGTTTTGTGAGTTTGCCGATCGAATCAGGAAGCGATTGAATATCTTCAAGGCAGCTGATCGAAATCACTTCGAGGTCGGGATAGTCTCCAATGTGCTCCAACAAACTTGCATTCTGCTCCGAAATCTCCAGCTTCTTCTCGGATGTGGCGGAGATGTCTGGCGCAACGGACAGCAGGAAAGCCATTGCAACGGCTATCGGAAGCGGTCGGGCATTGAACATGGGGACATTCTAACAAATGCCATCTGAGACCGCGATGGCCTTCAGTCGGGCGGTGACACTGCGAACGCCGATTATTCTCAGTTGCCGGAGCTGGTTATGCAACTGTCCCGTTTCTGGACTATAATCTGAGCCAATTCCAATCCCGGAAACTGTTTGTTTCGCACGGTGCAATCCATTGGATTTCGCTTAAACCCCCTCGGAAGATGAGAGAGGGGAGGCCGGAATCGGATTCCGGACGTGTGTCCATGTGTGTTTTTAAGCGGATTTCCGGTGAGCCTGGTCTGAGGGGCGGGGTTGAGCTGCGTGTTTCCACAGCCTGGAACGGCGGACGGCGCGGCGGATGGGTGGGTCTGGCGCTGGGAACGATGGCGGTTGCGGTCTTTGTGGCCGCGTGCGCGGTGCCGGTGCGGGCGCAGAGCGCAGAGGTCGGTGGGCTGCCGACTCCTGGTGAACTCGGTTCCGGTCGAGTTTTGGGGTCTCCCACCCTTGCGACAGAAGGAAGTCGCAAGGATGGGGCACGGAGCTTTGCAGGGCAGCCGCCGCGGGTGGCCCAGGCGCAGCGGTTTCTTGCTGAGCGGGGATGGACGCCGGGCCGGAGGAAGGCATGGTCTGGTGCCGGGCACGCTGGATGGCGGACAAAAGGGGGCTGGCGCAGAAATGCGGTTGCGCCGCAGGGCGCGACGGCGGCCACCGCGACCTTGACCTGGCAGGCGCTGGGTCCGGCGGCGGTGCTGACGCCGAACTATGGGCTGGTGACAGGCCGGGTCTCCGCGCTGGCGCTGGATCCCTCGGACTCGACCGGCAATCGTATTTACCTGGGAACGACCGGTGGCGGAGTGTGGGCGGCGCAGAATGCGGGTGTGTCCAACGCGTCTTCTGTGGTCTTTACTCCGCTGACAGATACCGTGGCGGCCCTGGGCGGCGCAGTAGACGCTTCGATCAGCATTGGGGCATTGACGGTGCAGCCGGGCGGGACGGGCGTGATTCTAGCCGGCACCGGCGACCCGAACGATGCGCTCGACTCCTATTATGGGGCCGGAATCCTGCGTTCGAACGACGGGGGAAATAGCTGGAGCCTGACGCAGACAACCGCGGACCTGGAATGGAGCTTCGCCGGGGAGGGTTTTGCGGGCTTTGCCTGGAGCACGGTGAATCCGCAACTGGTGGTGGCGGCGGTTTCTCAGGCCTACGAAGGGACGCTGGTGAATGCGGACCGGCCAAACAAGAGCTATGAGGGGCTGTATTACTCCCTGGACAGCGGCGTTACGTGGAATCTGGCGACCATCAGGGACGGAGCAGGCGCGGATGTCCAGGGGCCGAACGATCCTTTCGCGGGTCCCGACGGCAATGCGGCAACATCGGTGGTGTGGAACCCGGTGCGGCAATTGTTTGTGGCGGCGGTGCGCTACCACGGCTACTATCAGTCGACGGACGGCGTGACCTGGACGCGGATGGCGGCACAACCCGGCTCGGGGTTGATCCCGCTATTCTGTCCTACCAATTCCAACACTGTCGGCTCGATCGATTGCCCGATCTTTCGCGGAACGCTGGCGGTGAATCCGCAGACCGGGGACACGTTTGCCTGGACGGTGGATGCTTACAACCAGGATCAGGGACTTTGGCAGGACCAGTGCGCGTTGAGCGGGGGCGCGTGCGTGAGCCAGACGGTCAGTTTTGCGCAGCAATGGAACACGGCGGCGCTGGAGACGAACACTCCGGATGGGGCGGCGACCATTGCCAACGGCGACTACAACCTGGCGCTGGCCGCGGTCCCCTCCGAGCAGGAAACGATGGTGCTCGCTGGCGCCAACGACCTGTGGGAGACGAGTTGCCCTCTGGCGCAAGGCTGTACATGGCGCAACACCACCAACGCGAGCACGTGCATGAGCGCACAGGTGGCCGGCTACCAGCACGCGCTGGCCTGGAGCACGGCCAATCCGCTGGAAATCTTTGTGGGCAACGACAGCGGGCTGTGGCGCTCGATGGACGCCATCGGCGAGACGGGGCAGGTGTGCGCGGCGGCCGATGCGAGCCACTTCCAGAATCTGAACGGGAGCCTGGGGTCGCTGGCGGAGGTGGTGAGCATGTCGCAGGCCGGCTCCACGCCCTACACGATGATGGCCGGGCTGGGGGTGAACGGGACAGCGGGGGTGAAGAGCGCCACCGGGCCGACGATGGACTGGCCGCAGATCCTGGGCGGCGAGGGCGGGCCGGTGGCGATCGATCCGGCCAACAGCGCGAACTGGTATGTGAACAACGAGGAGGGAGTTTCCATCTACCTGTGCGCGGATGAGAGCGCGTGCACTCCGGCCACGTTCGGCGCCAGCCCGGTGATCACCGATGCGGACGTGGGCGGCGATGGGTACACCATGACCACACCGGCGCCGTTTCTGGTGGATCCGCTGGACTCGACGCAGTTGCTGATCGGGACCTGCCGGGTTTGGCGCGGTCCGGCCGATGGCATCGGCTGGAGCGCGGGCAACGCAGTCAGCCCCATTCTAGACAGCTTGACGGCTCCGGGGCCGTGCAGCGGCGATGCTCTCATTCGGTCGATGGCCGCGGTGGCGCTCGCCGACGGCAGCGAAGTCGTTTACGTGGGCATGTACGGCTCCCTAGACGGAGGAGCGAATCTTCCCGGCCATGTTTTGAGCGCGACGATCAATCCCGCCAGCAGCTCGCCGCCAGTGTGGCAGGACCTCACGCTGAACCCGGTAACCAACGACAGCAACGCGATGAATTTGTACGGCCTGGACATTTCGAGCATCTTCATCGACCCCCACGACACGACCGGGAACACGGTCTACGTGACCGTGGAAGGAAGTGCAACCCTGCAGAAGAAGGTGCAGGTGGCGTACCGTTCGACCGACGGGGGGCACTCTGGGCGACGCTTATATCCAACCTTCCCTGGGCTCCGGCCAGCAGCCTGGTTGTGGACCCGCAGGACGCCAACACGGTCTACATAGCCACGGACGCGGGGGTGTATTTCACGACCGGGATTGCGACCTGCATGATTACGCCGTCCACCTGCTGGTCCGCATTTGGAACCGGACTGCCGGAGGCGCCGGTGGTTGGACTGAGCGCGTCTGCATCAGCGCGGGTGCTGGTGGCGGCGACCTACGGTAGAGGGGTATGGCAAACCCCGTTGTGGACCGCGGGCACGGGTTTGACAACGTCGACCGCGAGCCCGGCGTCCCTGACCTTTGCGAGCCAGGTGTTCGGGACCGCCAGCAGCGCGCAGACGGTGACCCTGGAGAACACAGGCAGCCTGGCACTGACGCCTACGGCGATTGCCACGAGCGGGGACTTCAGCGAGACGGACAACTGCCAGAATACGATCGTGGCCGCGGGCGGAAGCTGCACCATAGAGGTGAAGTTTACGCCCGCCGAGACAGGCAGCCGGACGGGCCAGATGATCATCAGCGCCAACGTCTACGGCGGGCAACTGAGCGTGGATCTGAGCGGAACCGGGACCCCGGCGGGAGCGGTGAGCCTGACGCCGGCCACGGTGAATTTCGGCGAGGTGGAGGTGGGGACGACCTCCGCCGCGTTGCAGGTGGAGGCGGCCAACAACAGCGGGACGCCGGTGCCGATCACGGGCATCAGCATCAGCTTGCCGTTCACGATCGCGAGCAACGCGTGCGGCACGAGCACGCTGGCGGCGGAAACCGATTGCCAGGTGATGGTGGCGTTTGCGCCCACACAAGCGGGAGCGGTGGCGGGAACGCTGACGTTTACCGATGGCGCCGGAACGCAGACCGTGGCGCTGACCGGGACCGGGGCAACCGCGCCCACGGATGTTCTTGGGGCCACCTCGCTGAGCTTTCCTGAAACGGTGGTGGGGCAGCTTTCGACGGCGCAGACCGTCAGTTTGACCAATACCGGCGACTTGCTGCTGACTTCGATCGCGGTGTCGGTGAGCGGAGCCTTTCAGACGTCGAACAACTGCGGGACACAGCTGATTGGGCGCGCGAGCTGCACGATTTCCGTAGTTTTTGCTCCCACCCAGGC
>CABEDF010000070.1_pt1 | contig 11126 bp, 9 predicted proteins | sample 3132921 | NCBI WGS metagenome assembly CABEDF01 (sample SAMEA5534329, study PRJEB31848) | metagenome | biome: tundra; feature: field; material: soil | place: USA | collected 2013-05 | depth 0.15 m
GAGATCGAGGTCGGCGAAAGCACGACCGACGCAATTCCCGTGGCGGAAAGCGGCGCCGTGTTGGGACTGTTGTTGGCATTGGTGCTAATGGTCAGCGTGCCGGCCGGCTGAGCTCCCACCGCGGCAGGTGTGACGGTGAGCGCGACCGTGCAACTGGCCCCTGCGAGCACCGTGGGATTCAAGCACGTTGAGGATGGATCGATGGCATACGGGGTTCCCGCCGACACCGCCAGCGAGGAGATCGTGAGGGAGACCGTCTGGTTGTTCGTGAGCGTAACGCTCTTGATCGCGCTCGTCTGGCCCACCACCACGCTGCCAAAGGCGACTGAGGTCGGCGAAAGCGTCGTCGGCCCAATTCCCGTCCCGCTCAGCGCCACCGTGTTCGGGCTGTTCGAGGCATTGGTGGCAACCGACAGCGACCCTGCCGGAACCGCTCCCAGTGCGGTCGGCGTCAGAGTCAGCGCGATGTTGCACTGGGAACTCGCGGCAACAGTCCCCGAACTCGGGCACGTCGTTCCCGTAGCCAAGGCATATCCGCCGGTTGGCAAACTGATCGAATCGATGGTGAGTGGCGTCAACTGGTAGTTGGCGAGATAAAGGGTCTTGATCGCGCTGGCCTTGCCGACGATCACGTTGCCAAAATTCTCCGACGTCACCGTGAACCCGGTCGGCGGAACCGCGTTTCCGCTCAGCGCCATCGTGGTCGTGGGGTTGCTGGCGGTGGTGCTGATGGTCAGCGTGTCTGCCGGCTGCGCGCCGAGCGCGGCAGGATGGAGGGTCAGGCCGATGGTGCAACTGGCCCCCGCGGCCAACGCGCCGGGGTTGGCGCATGTCGTCGACGGGGATCCGGCGATGGCATAGGGGCCTCCCGCGGTCACACTGAGCGAATTGATGGTGATGGAGGCCGCCCCGGTGTTCTTGAGGGTGACGGTTTTGGGCGCACTGGTCGTGTTGACCACCACGTTGACAAAGTTCTCCGATGTCGGGGAAACCGTGGTTTGCGCCACGGCGAAGGCTGAAGACAACAGGCAAAACATCGCCGTTAGCGACATTGTGACAACTTGAAATTTCCGCCGGGGATTCCATCCGCGATCAGACATCGTGCGACCTCCACACTTTCGATTCGTGCTGCCAGGGCGGGGGACCTGGCTGCATAAGAGATTGTTGGTCTTCCCCTCTTGGCGTTAAACTCAGCGAGCGTGGATCGCTAGACTTCCGGACGAAACTTCGTCATAGGTGCGATCTGGCCCGAGATGAATACGGTTCAGCAAGTCAACACCGCTGGTCGAACCGCAACGATCCGGCGGCCAGGCGGCCAGGAAAGGGAAAGCCAATTTGAAGCGGAGTCTACCCATGCGAAACCACACAATGCAAGTGATTTTTTCGTAATATTTCTAAATCTTTCTATTTCAACGAGTTCCCGTTGCTGTTTTTTTGCGTGTTGGCCATCACAATGGCACAACAAATCACCCCTCCTTCTTGCTGTTAGTTTGTGTGCTGGTCGTCACAATTGTATAAGTAATCACCCCCCTTTTGCTGTTTTTGTGTGTTGGCCGTCACAATGGCACAAAAATCACCCCCGCTCTCTCGGCCACGACCAGGATTCCGGCCGCCGAAAGGTGTTTGATGCTGCTGTCTGGCCAGGAAATCTCTGAGCAAAACGGCGTTCACAATCCATCCGCGCAAAGTGATGAGTGGAGGGCAAGGGCGATGCGGCAGTTAACGCTCCATAGTTTTTAGACAGGTTCTTAGTGAAAGTCGGCCTGTATTCAGGTTCCGAGAGTTTGGCAGTTCCAGCCTGAGGGCCAGCTTATGCAACTCCCGTTTGCGGTAGTTGTCGGTATCCGGAAAGCCCCCGACCTGGTTGGGAAAGATGAAGGCCTCCCGACTCGGATTCGGGCAACGAGCGCGCCATCCCTCCAGCCTCGGAGGCGAGGCTTCGCGGGATATGAATCGTGGAAAGGCTCTTCGGCGTCTTGCCCCAAGGACGAATTGTCCCCTTGTAGGCAGTCTCAGCAACACTCATGGTCGAGGCTGTGTGATCGAAGCACCTCCACCTGAGAGCGAATAGTTCACTGGAAGGAAACGAACGAGATGAACTGAGCTGACGCAGGTAATGGCCTACGCCAGCCCGAGTCCCTACGGAGGGCTGCTGGTTACTTCGCTGCTGCGGCCTTCTGTGCCGCCCACCGCTTCTTGACCGCCTCGGCAATGCGCTTTCGCCCTTCAGGCGAGAGGTTTCTCTTCTTCTTCTTCGCAGGTTTCGTGGCAACGGGTGCCACCGCAGCTACCTTCTTGGGTCTGCCGGCCTTCTTCTTAGCTGTCGGCACGGCGCCACCACCCAGCAGTGCGCGTGCCCGCTGCAACTGGGCGATCTCATGATCGATCGTTGCCAGAATTTCCGATACTCCCATGTATTCCTCCTGATGGTTGCCGGCAACTGGCCCAACCTTTGGGACGCCAAGTCACAACGCCACGCAGGGTCAGCCACTTGCTTTATAAGTACAATACTCGATTGATGGCTCTTTTACAAACAACAAGCCGCATCTTTTGCTCAGAGCGGGGAGCGTGTGCAAGCTGCAATTCAATAGGCTCGTGCGCGTACCCCTGCTCATGGAGGATCGTCGAGCCCAGGCCACGAAAGCCATGTCCGGTCATGCGGCTCTTGTAGTCCATGCGTTCCAATGCTTTCAGGATGGTGTTATTGCTCATGGGCTTCCTGGGGCTGCGGTCACCGAGGAAAAGCCATTCGCTGCTCCCGGTCAAGTCGCGCAACATCTCCAGCACTTCCAGAGCCTGCCTGGCTAATGGCACAATGTGCGGGGTACGCATCTTCATGCGCTCGGCAGGAATGTCCCAGCGGGCATTCTCCAGGTCGAACTCCGTCCACTTGGCCCCGATCAATTCGCTGGTGCGAACAAAGGTCATGGCCATCAACTTCATCGCCAGCCGTTTGACTTGCTTTCCCTGGTAAACCTCGATGCGTTTAAGCAGAGGGGGCCGTTCTTGGGCATCGATGCGGGCATAGTTGGTTTTGGGTATGGATTTCAGGATTTGGAAGGGTTCCTGGCGGAGAGAGGGGGATTCGAACCCCCGGTAGAGCTTTTGACCCTACAACGGTTTAGCAAACCGCCGCCTTCAGCCACTCGGCCATCTCTCCGGGCCTGCACGGATTATACCGGAAGTCGCGCTTGCGGGGCGCCGGAACCCAGTTTGCCGCAATCACTCGCGTCTGGGGGAACAGGCTCAGCGGCTACTGGCCCGCCTTCTCCGGGACGAGCCTGCCCTTGTTCTCCTCAAACTGCTGAGCGGCCACCGGCCATGCGCCGGTTCAACTATAATCGCGAATGATGAAGGCGCATGTTTATGTCACGTTGAAGACCTCGATCCTGGATCCGCAGGGCCAGACCATCCAGAACGCCCTGCGCAAGATCGGATTTGCGGAGGTAACCGCTGTGCGCCAGGGCAAGTATTTCGCGCTTTCGCTGGCCGAAGGGCTGAGCGCGGAGGCGGCGCGCGCCCAGGTGGAGCGCATCGCCCGCGAGGTGCTCACCAACCCGGTGATCGAAGAGTTCACCTACCGCATAGAGGAATAGCGCGCCGCGCAGAGAGCGATGATTCGACCTCCAGCGGTCGTCTGGAGCGATTCACGCTGCGATGGCGCCATCCCCCAAGTCGCGTGAACAGGCCCTGGAAGACGAACAATCTGTTTCCTGTTAGCCCCGCCACAACCCCGCCCGCAAGCGATCAGGCCCGCTCTCCCCAACCGTGGCTCGGAGTCGGATAAATCCGTGGACTCCAGCCGCCTCCTCGCTACCGATTTTTCTCTCCCCGCTGGAGAATTGGCGTCGACGTCGAGTGCATTGGGCTGTTCTCACAGTAGAGCACCAACGCGTATCAGATTTCTGAACACTAGCCGGCTTTGAACTCTGTCCAGAAAATTATTGCCTTCCGTGGGGAGGGGGATAATAATCGAACCTACCCTTTCCATGGAGTGTCCGATGAATCCAGTCGAATATCACTTGAAACTCACAATTCGCCTGTGGACCGGCGCCGCCCCGAGTTCTTACAGCTCAAGCAGCCAGTTGCGCGACATCTGGAGTGTGCCGGGCGAGGCATACGAACCGATTGGTATCCAAAAGTTCATGACGTTGATGTACTCTGACCCGTTGTTCAAGTCGTGCCCTGCGGCCCAGAACATCACGCCGAACCGCTTCTACACGGGCGGCGACCTGCAGACCTTCGACGACCTCTACCAGGAGCTGCTCCCTTGTGGCGCAGCCGGCCCCGCCACTTCGATCACCGCAAACATCCAGGCAGTTGCCGACCCCGCGGCTGCCACTGCAGCGGCCAAGAAGCCAGCACTGGGAAAATAGAACTCAACCTTGATGGAGTTAGTCTGGTCGGGGTCACAGAGAGGAGAGCTATGGGTACGAGGAGAATGAACTTCATTCTTGGCATTGTTGTGTTGGCCGTCAGCGGCGCTGGCGCGCAGCAGACATCGCTGCAGATCTTCCAGTCGCAGGGCACTGGCCAGGACAAGGTTTTGCAGGTGAAGATCAAGATCGGCGCGAACGACAAGTGGTTTACGCCACCCAGCCCGCCTGCCAGCAGCCTGTGCAACTATAGCTTCTACCAAGTCGATCATCCGGACGATCCGCGGATGAAGATTGAGGACGTCACCAGCACTTATCTCGCTTATCCGCCGGGCGGCTGCGGGGCTGCGCCGGTTCAGCTTCCCGCGCCGAGCGACATGGAGCAGCAATTTCAACTCTACCTCAAGGCCCCGCTTAAGTTCGGCGTGCGCTACCTGTTCATCGTTCGCGATTCCGCCAACCCGAACCCCGACACGAACTCGGTAGTAACCGTCTTCACCGGTTCGGCCTCGCTGCTTCTTGAGCCGCAACAGGGAGAGAATCCCCAGGTGATGGTCAGCTCGACGGTATGGCTGACGGCCGCCATGGGCGATGCGGTGATCTTCAAGAACAAGTCCGACAAGCCCGGCCAGGGCGACACTGATCTCCATGGGGTAGTTGAAACGGTGACAACAAGAGGCGTGATCGTGCGGCTCACTGGCTCACTGCCGGTGGACCAGACGGGGGCCTTGCAGCTCACGAGCCAAGGGCTTGCCGACAACTACCAAAACGACGTTCACGCTGCCGGCAAGGTGACGCCTGCGCTTGAAAATACAGCTTCGAGCACCGCCGGGCAACCGCCTTCAATTACTTCTGCCATGATCACCACACAGTTTTCAGCTACGGCGGCAGTTCACAGTACTCCCACAATCTCGGCTACCGGAGCGCTCGCGCCCTGGAACCAGGCCATCCACATGAAAGATGTGAGTCGCGGAAGGGCCGTCTACCTTGACCCGGTGGTGAACTTCGACGTGGGCACGAACAACTCCAAGAGCGCCAACTCGGTGATTCTGCCCTCGCCCTTGTCGCACGACTTCACGCTCAAAGGGAATCAACGGGCGGATCTGGCGATGCGAAATAACTGTATGCCGGGCTCGCTGAAGCATTGCGACGACTCCGCCCTCAGCGAGGAGAAGTCTGTCACTTACTCCTCGCTGAATACGAGCTTCGGCCCGCGCGAGGAATTCGACACCCTCTACGGCGGAACCAACCTGTTAGGCGAGCTACGCCTCGATCTTTACCCCAGCTTCTGGTACCACACGGCGGCCTCCCAAAAGGCGGCTCTCGCTGCGGGCAACCCCGCCATCCGCGACCTGCTGCAGATGCCCGACGGGGGATGGTCCATTGCGCCTTACCTGCAGTACGACGGAGGCGGTCATGTGACCGCGCAGACCATCACCAACTCTGGCAAGAATCCAGCCGCCGTCATCCCGAATTACGACATCTCGCGGCTCTTCCTCGGTCTGGTTTTTGCTGGCACCTATAAGTCCAGCTCCGTGAACATCGATGGCTCCTGGTTCGATCTCTTCACTCAGGAGACGGTGCCGACTATTATCAGCAAAGTCACTTACGCCAAGACGTTCGCCGGCTGGCAGCCGCATTTCAAGGGGACATACAGCTTTAGTCTCGACCGCACAAAACACTATCTCCTCTCCTTTTCGTGGGAGGACGGCCGTTCCGCGCCCTCGTTTGGCTACGGGAACAAGGCAACGGGAGGGTTGCAGGTTGTGTACTAGTGGACCTTGAGTCGGGTTCCTCAACTGCCGGTGTGTGGCCCACATCTCAATCAGCCATCAAGGTTGGGCGCCCCAGATTTCGTCCGCCGCGGCGGATGAAACTTGGGATAGTACAAGCCTCGTCCCTGGGGTTCTTGGACACACCATTATCAATTGGCGCCGAATCCCCGATGCGCTCAGCGAATCAGAATTGACAAGCGGCCTTCAAAGGAGCGGCCTGCAAACCCGGCGATCCCGGTTGCCGCCAAATCGCCGGGTGCCCCATCCATGACCGAAGCCTCATCGCGGTCATGGGTGGGATAGCACGAACCCCAACCCGCCCCGGAACCTCAAAAGCTGGAAGCTGGCTGCCGGCCCTTTGCATAGAATTACCCTCCCTTGGCGCACAATCGCTCTATGGTGTCCTTCAAAGCCTGATGGGACAGTTGTAAATCGAAGATTCCGGAGGGAGCAGGGGGCTTCAGCCCCCTGAAAGAGAGCGAGTTTTTGCGCGGCCTTCAGGCCCGGGCCTTTGCCGCCTCTCCAGGACTTGAAGGAAATGCAACTGTAGTATGAAGCAGGCCGAAGCGAATGTGTCCAGGGGGTAGAAGCTGGAAGCTGGAAGCTAAAAGCTCCGTCAGAACGCCCGTAACCCCTGTGCCATGAAGATTCTGCAAAGAACTCCAGCAGAATCAAGAATTTAGAGCGAAGCCTCCACTGCATCCCATTGAAAATAAATAACTTCCTTGCAGAGACGGGGTGGGGGTAGGGAGAGAACCGAAATGTGTAACGAATGTCGCCACATCATGCCTAACGGCATCAAATGCCACGCGCCCGCCCTCCGCGGTAAACCGTATTGCTACTTCCACACCCGCCTGCACGGCTTCGCCGCAAGGCCGGCCCGCACCCCGGAAGAACCCCTCAAGCTCCCTATCCTGGAGGACCGCAGCGCCATCCAGATCGCCCTCGCCCAGATTCTCGACGCCCTGGGCTCCACGCAGCTCGACCCTCGCCGTGCCGGCCTCTTTCTCTACGCCCTCCAGATCGCCTCGCAAAATGTCGAACGCAGAACGGACATCGTCCCAATCATGGCAGTGCACTCCATGACCCACACCTCCGGCGGTGATGAGCTGGGTCCGGAAACCAGCACCTGCCCGTATCCGTTCGAGTGTTCCACCTGCGACGTTCAAGACGGCTGCCCAGACTACGAGCTCGAAGAAGACGAGCCCGAAGAAGTCGACGAGGAAGACTGAGGCCGCCGCGTCGCTTAAAATCGTTGCATGTGCGGCATTGTCGGCTACGTCGGTCCCAAGAAGGTAGTTCCCGTCATCATCGAGGGGCTGCGGCGCCTCGAATACCGCGGCTACGACTCGGCGGGCATCGCCGTGGGCAGCCCTTCCCGCTCCACGCTTGAGGTCCGTCGCGCTCCGGGCAAGCTCTGCAACCTGGAAGAGGTTCTGCGCGAGCATCCGATCGAGGGCACCTTCGGCATCGGCCACACGCGCTGGGCCACGCACGGACGCCCCACGGAAGAGAACGCCCACCCCCACCGCGACTGCTCCGGCCGCATCGTCGTGGTCCACAACGGCATTGTGGAGAACTATCTCGATCTGAAGCGCGAACTCATCGCGCAGGACCACAAATTCGTCACCGAGACCGACACCGAGATCATTGCCCACCTCATCGAGCAGGTTCAGTTGGACGCGGATGCGGCCGGCGAGCCGATTGCTCTTGAAGTGGCCGTCCGCCGCGCCGTCAAGCGGCTCACCGGGGCCTTTGCTCTGGGCGTCCTGTCGGCCCTCGAACCGGACAAGATCGTTGCCGCGCGGCTCGGTCCGCCGGTGGTCATCGGTGTCGGCGAGGGCGAGTCCTTTGTGGCCTCCGATGTTCCTGGCATCCTGCACCACACGCGCAACATGTATTTCCTGGCGGACGGCGATATGGCCATCCTGACCCTGGCCGGCGTCGAGCTGACCGACTTTGACGGCAACCCCGTTGAGCGCGCCATTACGCGCATTCAATGGGATCCGATCCAGGCCGAAAAGGGCGGCTACAAGCACTTCATGCTCAAGGAGATCTGGGAGCAGCCGCGGGCCGTTGCCGACACCACGCTGGGCCGGGTTTCGCTGGATTCGGGCAAGGTCTTCCTGGAGGAGATGAAGATCGCCGACGACGAACTTGCCGCCGCCGCCAGCATCAACATCGCCGCCTGCGGCACCAGTTGGCACGCCGCCCTCACCGGCAAGTACATGATTGAGCGGCTGGCGCGCCTGCCCGTGGACGTGGACTACGCCAGCGAGTACCGGTATCGCGATCCCATCGCCGGTCCCGAAGCGCTGGGGCTGCTGATTACCCAGTCCGGCGAGACCGCCGACACCCTGGCCGCGCAGCGGGAGATGATCGCGTTGGGCTCCAGGACCGTGGCCATCTGCAACGTAGTGGATGCCATGGTGGCCCGCGAGGCCCACGGCGCCATCTATACCCACGCCGGCCCGGAGATCGGCGTGGCCTCCACCAAGGCCTTCACCGCGCAACTCACCGCGCTGTTCCTGCTGGCGCTCAAGCTGGGCCAACTGCGCGGCAAGCTCGACGCGGCCCAGTCGGTGGCGCTCATCGAGCAGTTGAGCCGCATCCCGGTCAAAATCGAGGAGGTGTTGCGCGGCCGCTCGGCTCAGTGCGAGCAACTGGCCAAAGAGTTCTCGAATGCCCGCGATTTTCTCTATCTCGGCCGCGGAATCCACTTCCCGATTGCGCTCGAGGGGGCGCTGAAGCTGAAGGAAATCTCCTACATCCACGCCGAAGGCTACCCCGCCGGCGAGATGAAGCACGGCCCCAATGCCCTCATCGATGAAACCCTGCCGGTGGTGGTGCTGGCAACCCGCGACGAATCCGATCCCGCCTCGAGACTGCGCTATGAAAAGACACTCTCCAACATTCAGGAAGTCACCGCCCGCTCCGGCCGCGTAATCGCCGTGGCCACCGAGGGCGACACCACCATCGGCAGCCTGGTGGAGCACGTCATCCACATCCCGCCGGCCATTGAGCTGCTCTCGCCGCTCATCGAAATCGTCCCGCTGCAACTTCTGGCCTATTACATCGCCGTCCGCCGCGGCTGCGACGTGGATCAGCCCAGGAATCTGGCCAAGTCGGTTACGGTGGAGTAGGGTTTTCCATCCGGCAGGGCGCTCAGGCCCGCCCCGCGAACTCCCGCGTCTCCGTATACACTTTGACCTTTTCGCCTTCCTGAATGAAGAGCGGAACCTTGATTTCGATGCCGGTCTCCAGCCGGGCCAGTTTGGTCACGTTGCCGCTCGACGTGTCGCCGCGCGCGCCGGGCTCCGTATAGGCAACCTCCATCTCCACCTGGGCCGGCAACTGCAAACCGATGGGATTGCCGTTGTACTTGTGCAACTGGATGATGGCGCCCTCCACCAGGAAGTCCAGGGCGTCCCCGACCATCTGGCCGGAAAGGGTATGGGTATCGAAGCTCTCCTGGTCCAGGAAGTACGAGCCCTCGCCGTCGCTGTAGAGGTAGGATGCCTCGACCATCTCCAGGTCCGGCTCCTTGAACTTGTCGCTGGCCTTGAAGGTCTTGTCGAAGACCGCGCGGGTGAGCAGGTTGCGCATCTTCAGGCGGACCAGGGTCTGGCCGCCCCGGGCGGTGGGGGTGGAAACCTCTACTTCCAGGCAATAGAACGGGGTGTTTTCAAACTCGAAATACATCTTGCGCTTGACGCTGATGGCTTCGATCAATGCGGCCATGGATTCCTCAAAGACAGTCTTTAGAAGCCGAAAAACCCACGAGGATCTCAACCGGCTCCCCGTCAATTATAGGGGGAAGTGCGCGTCCCGTTACCGCCGCGCCAACGGCCAACCCCACAATGGGAACTCTTGCTTGCCACTTCGCCCCTCCACTGGCGATACTGCCTATAGCCCGTTTTGCGGGCTCCATCTCTTCCCCAGCGAGAACCGCCTTGGCCCGTGAACTTTATACCGCGCGTCTTGCACGCAAGGACTGCATCTCAGAATTCGCGCAGTGCTACCACTTCGAGTTCGTCCTCGACGAGCTTGAGAGCTTCCCTTATGCCTCCGGCCAGTTCGTCTCCGCCGTGGCCGATGACGCCAATGGCAAGCAGCAGACCCGCGCCTACTCGATCGCGTCGGCGGCCAACGGCAACCGTTTCGAGCTGTGCGTGAACCGGGTGGAGGAGGGTTTCTTTTCCAATCACCTGGCCGACCTGCCCGACTTGCCCATCGGCGCGACGATCCAGATTCATGGCCCCCATGGGCACTTCATCCTCCACGAACCAATCACCGACTCGATCCTGGCGGCTACCGGCACCGGAATTGCGCCCATGCGCGCCTTCCTGCAGTGGCTGTTTCCCCCCGAGAACGGATCAGAGGCCGGTCCCGACCGCAGCCAGGGCAAGGAGATCTGGCTGGTCTACGGCACCCGCCACGAGAGCGATATCTACTATCACGAGGAGTTCGAGGCGCTCGCCCGGCGCAAGCCAAACTTCCATTACCTGACCACGCTGAGCCGCGCTCTGGAGAGCTGGAGCGGCCTGCGCGGCTACGTGCAGGACCACGTGGCCCACATCATCGAGGAGCGCGCCGCCCGCCTCAGCCTGCCGCTGCCGCAGCCCGCGCCTGACCCCACGTTATTGGCAGCCGAGTTGCAATTCGACATCTACGCCTACATCTGCGGCCTCAACGAGATGGTCTCCAGCGTCCGCGATCGTCTGGCCGCCTTTGGCTGGGAACGTAAGCAGATCGTCTTCGAGCGCTACGACTGAAACGCCTGTGAGGTTGGCCTCGGAGGAGAAAGCCTCTACAGATTGAACAGCTCCCGTAGCCGGCGGGTTTGCGCGCGGCTCACCGGAATCTCGGTCTGCCGCTTGTCGTTCATCCGCAACTGGTAGCTGGACTTGAACCACGGCACTACCTCGCGGATGTGGTTGATGTTCACCACAAAGCCGCGATGGGCGCGCCAGAA
>CABEDF010000071.1_pt1 | contig 11109 bp, 9 predicted proteins | sample 3132921 | NCBI WGS metagenome assembly CABEDF01 (sample SAMEA5534329, study PRJEB31848) | metagenome | biome: tundra; feature: field; material: soil | place: USA | collected 2013-05 | depth 0.15 m
GTTGTGGGACACTGGGACGGATTGCCCGCGTATCCCGCAGGCCCGCAGTAAACTTCCGCCTCGCCGTTGCCCCAGCCGCCTCCTCCGAGGTCAAACTTCCACGTCGTGGTGTTTGGGGAACCTGCGGCGCCGTTGAATTCGTCGCACCATGTCGGAACGTATGTCGTTGACCCGATCACAATGTTGGCAACGCCGGTGCAACCGCCAGATGGTTGCGCATAGGCAACGGCTGGCCACGAAGTTAAAGCGAAGATCAGCGGCGCCAGGAAAAGCGCGGCCATGAAGATTCGTTTCAGTCTGCTTGAATAACGTTTCACGTAGATCCTCTCTGGGGGGGGGAATAGACTCGCACTTCTGAGCCGGACCCAAACTCTATCCATCGTTTGAACGGCGCGAAACGTTACATTTGTTACCTTGGGGTTTCAGGCGTTGGAATCGGCCGCTTGTGCATCCGAATGTTGGACTTAACTGGAACGTTAACACCGGCCATGTAACCGTTGGAGTTGCTCGATTTGTGCGGAATGGACTCGTTTTCGGACAGCACTCTCAAAAAAAACGCGCACGTTAACGCAAGGCGGGCGCCGGAGGTCAGTGAGGATCGCATCCTCAGGGCGGCAGGCCGAAATGCCGCCCTGCAATGACGCGATTCCGGCCATATCGATCGGATACCACGGCGAAACCCACCCTAGCCGCGAAGAATCCCTACGGCGTCTCGTCTTCCACCTCGACCGCGTCCACAGTGGCGTAGTTCACGTCCGGCACCAGCGAGATAAGCAACTTGCCCTGCGCGTTGGGGTGAAGTCCGTGAAAGGTCTTCTTCACAGCGTGGCCGCTTCCGGCTTCCCTGGCAAGGTCTAAATTGCGGAACAGCGCTACCCCGTTGCACAGCACATCGAAGACCCGGCTGCCCGGCCCGCCGGTGTTGGAAAACGGAGTGCCCCAATAATCTTCGGCAAAATAGAGAGTCAGCGCATAGGTTCCCTGGTCCACTGGCACGGCATAGCTGAAATTCCCATAGCGCTCTCCCTCATACAGGCCCGGATCCTCGGCGCCGGCAATGGTTACTTTGGTGGTTGCGAGTTGCCCTCCAAGGACATATGAATCGGGGGACCACAGATTCCCGGATTTATCCACGACAAAGTTGTTCTGCGCAACCATTCGAATCGGGCGGAGCCGGCGCGGAAGGCCGGGAATGATTTCAATCGCATTGATCATCGGCATTCCCAGCGTTGCCGTGAAGTCGAGCCGAAGATGGCCGTCCGGCCCAGGGTGAACATCCTTGAACACCCGAACATCCGCCGTATTCGCTCCAGCGTCTGAAACAATGTCGAACAGCGCCAGGAGGGGTTTTCCATTCAATAGAACATTGAAGACCCGGCTGTTTTCCCCGCCTCCCAGTGTGCTGGACCAACCGTATGTAGTCTCGGCAAAATACAGGTGCAATTCATACGTTCCAGGATCGAGGGGAATATTGTAGGAAAACGTTCCCTGTCTCAGGCTCAGGAAGAGTTGAGGTTCCCGCGTGCGCGCAATCGGCTGATCGTTAAGCTCGACTGCATGGCCTTCCGAAAAATAACGGTCTCCGCTCCATTCCTTGCCTTCCCGGTCCTTGAACATGGTCTTGGGATAGCCGCAACGAATGCGCACCTCCGGGCCGGAAAGCAAGACGGCTGGTTGCGGCGATGCGCCGGAAAAGATATGAGCCGGGCGGGCCTGATGCGTATAACCGAGCCAGAAGAGGATCGCCATCATCAGGCAAACGATCGCCGCCAGCCCATACCGGACAAGGTGCATTCTCGTTGTCTGGGCCGGATCTCCGGCCATTGCCGCAAAGGCCGGTTCCCCGGGTTCAGGCGCGGGCTCTTCTTCCGGCAGCACATGTTCGACATGCCGCCTGTCGATAAACCCCGGCAGATAATGTCCAGTGACGACTATGATCTGGATGGTCTGGCTGCTGCCCTCATTGTCGTAAAACTCGCGCAGCTTTTTCCTCAGGCGATAGAACTCCACCCGTACGATGGAATCGGCAGCCGGGTCGAATGTATGGGGCTGGTGGAAAATATCGACGGCAATAGAATATTCCTTGATGCTTTCCGCATCTCCCTCAAAGTATTTTCGACAGATGTATTCGAGCAGGCTGGCGAGCCGCGGATGCTTCCTGAACGTCGGCGAGGCCAGCACGGCGCTCAATGCCAGGCGCTCCTGGGCCAGGCGCTCCTGAGCCAAGCGCTCGGGCTGAGAAATTGTTCCCTTCGTTGCCATAGGCCGCATTTTTCTCTGCGTGCCTTAGGGGATAGAACGCATGCACGCCCGCTTCAAAACGCATTATAGACCGTAGGGCATACACTATGACATTTCCCGAGTTGGTGTAGAGGAGGCCACAACCGCCAAGTGGATTTTTCCTTTCCGGGGTCCCAGCGACTTGGGCGGGTGCCCTTTGGGCGCGGCGAGCGATTTTTGCTCGCTGGGGTGGAAGTAAAATCCACCTTTCACTGCTCTTGGCGACTCCACGTGAACTCGGGAAATGCTCTGAAAGCTCCCGGTTACACACAAATCAGCTGCTTCAAGCTTTCCGGTTGCCCACAAACCGGTGACCTTTAAGCCGCCATTTTCTGAGATTCAACTGACGCTGACCCCTGATCTCTGTGCAGGCTGAGCAGAATTCGAGTCAGTCTGCACAGAATCTGAGCCCCATCCACCCGTTCAAGCCCCCAATTCCCGCCTTCATCGTCCGATACCTCTTCCTCCCAATGCTCCAGCTCCACAATCTCCATGGCCCTGGGTCTCGCCGGGCTCGTCGCTGTCCCCGTGCCCCATGGGGCGAGATCCCCGAAATCGTCTCTTAAGGCGCAGCGCCTGTCTTAGACTATCTTCGTATGCGTCTGTTTGTTGGGATTCCCCTGGCGGCTGCGGTCATCGGCGAGCTTGCGGCGGTCTCGGCGCGGCTCAAATCCAATCAGGACGGGCTGCGCTGGGCCACGCCCGAATCGTGGCACGTCACCCTGCAATTCCTGGGCAATACCGGCCCGGAGAAATACGAGTGCCTGGTTGCGCGGCTGCGCGAAGTGCGTTCGCCGCCCGTTCCCGTGCGGCTTGAGGCTTTGGGCTGCTTCGATCGCGCCGGGATACTCTTTGCCGGCGTTGGACTCACTCCCGAGCTGTTCTCCCTCGAACAGCGTGTCACGGCAGCGACAGGACTTTGCGGCTTCGTGCCCGAGACGCGCCCCTTCCATCCGCACATCACGCTCGCACGGAGCAAGGGCGAGGGCCGCAGCCAGCCGCTCCGCGAACTGAGAACCCGGATTCAACGCCAGCCAACCTTCACCCGGTTTGTCGCCGGAGAATTCCTTCTCTACGAAAGCCATCTCTCGCCCACCGGCTCCCGCTACGAGATTCGCGAGCGCTTCCCCCTCGACCGTCTGGACTCCCAGGCCAGCTCTGCCGTCCGCTGACCTTCTGTTCCCTGCCGTCGGCCGCGGCGGCGGAAGTCGCCGTGGCGACCTGTTCCCTGCTCCCTGACCACTGACCACTGTCTCTATATCAATCGAATACCACCGTCTTGTTGCCGTAGCAGAGGATCCGCCGGTCCAGGTGCCAGCGCACCGCGCGCGACAGAACGATCCGCTCCAGATCCCGCCCTCGGGCAACCAGATCCTCCACCTGATCGCGGTGCGAGATGCGCGCCACGTCCTGCTCGATGATCGGTCCATCGTCAAGCAAATCAGTAACATAGTGGCTGGTGGCCCCGATCAGCTTTACCCCCCGCGCGTGCGCCGCATGGTACGGTTTGGCCCCCGTAAACGCCGGCAAAAACGAGTGGTGCACGTTGATGATGGCCGCCGGATAGCGGGCAACGAAGCCGGGCGAAAGAACCTGCATGTACCGCGCCAGCACCACCAGATCAATCCCATAGGACGAAAGCAGTTCCAGTTGCCTTGCCTCGGCCTCGCCGCACGTAGCCGCCGTAGCCTCAACATATTCAAACGGAATCCCGTAAAACCCCGCAAGTTTCTCCACATCCCTATGATTCGAAACGATGATGGGAATCTCGCATACCAGTTCGCCGGTCCGCCATCGGTGCAGCAAATCGGCCATGCAGTGCAGGTACTGCGAGCAGAACAGCGCCACCCTCGGGAGGCGTGCGCTTGAGCTCAACTGCCACCTCATGCCAAGCTCCGCGGCCAGCGGCGCAAAGGCTGTCTTAAAACCTTCCAGATCAAAGCTTTCCGGCCCGGATGCCTGGCCGTGTATTTGGCCGGCTTGCGGAGTTGCCGAACTCGCCGCAGGGCCGTCCAGCGCCCACTCGACGCGCATGAAGAAGAGGCCCAGGTCGTGGTCCTGGTGCTGGTCGGCGTGGAGAATGTTGGCGCCTCGCTCGTAGAGCAATGTGGAGACGCGGGCCACCAGTCCCTTGCGGTCCGGGCAATCGATGAGCAGAACGGCCGAATCTTTCATCTTCCCTTTAGCTTAAGCCATCCGGGGCATCCTACAGCCCTCCCCCAGCCGCGCCGTCAGGCGGCGGTATTCCCGCGGATCTCGAAGGGTGCGTTCAACTGCTGGCGGAGGCTGCCGGCCAGATCGGCCACCACGCGGAGCTTGTCGGCGATGGGAGAGGCTGCTTCGCTGCCGGAGAGGGCCAACTGCGAGTGCAGAAGCAGGCCGGCGACCGTCGTTTTCAGCTCGCTTTCGATCATTGCCGCCGCCGCCCGGCGGGCCAGCGCCTGCTCCCGCTCGCGGCGGTGCAGGGCGGCGCGAATCTCCCTCGTCAGCCGGGCCGCTCCGGAGAGCGCGAAGTTGATCTGCAGGGGAATGGCCAGCCCGGCGCGGTCCCATATCGCCTCGGCGGCGGACGGATCGCACTCGGCCATGGTCTCATCCACCACCACGGCGGCAAATTCCCGGCGGCGCAGCGCCCCCAGCGCGGCCTTGCGTCCCTCCGCCACTTCAACCTCCATGCCCAGTTGCGCGCTCACCACGGCGGCGCAATTACGGGCGCCTTCGATTCCGGTCACAATCAGAATGTTCATCGCGAACTCCTCGTTGTTAGCTTCTAGCCTCTAGCTTTTAGCTTCCGGCTCCCGGCTCGTTCGTGCTCAGACCGAGACCTCGGCGCTTCACCCCGGCAAATTGAAGCTAGGAGCTAGAAGCTGTTTTTGGTTACTCTTCCCGAAGCGGGTCGGCGGTGCCGTATTCCTTCAACTTGCGGTAGAGAGTGGTCTTGCCGATCCCCAGCAATTTCGCGGCTTGCAGCTTGTCTCCGTTGAGAGCGCGAATGGCTCCCAGGATGGCCTGGCGCTCGAGATCGGCCAGCGTCTTCACATCGGGCGCGCCGCCCTCGCCGTCCGGCTCGCCGGCGGCCGCGGCAGAGCGCCGGGCCTCCAGGCCTTGTTGCTGCAATTGCGTGGGCAGGTCGCCCAGGTGCAGCACCGGCCCCGAAGAGAGCGCGCAGGCCCGCTCTACGGAGTTTTCGAGCTCGCGCACGTTGCCCGGCCAGTCGTGCCGCATCATGGCGCGCAGGGCCTCGTCGCTGAGCGTGAATTTGGTGCCGTGCTCGCGGCTGATGCGGTCCAGGAAGTGCGCCGCCAGCAGCGGGATATCCTCGCGCCGGTCGCGCAGCGACGGGAGCCGCAGGTTGACCACGTTGAGCCGGTAGAAGAGATCCTTGCGGAAGGAGCCCTTCTCCACCATCACCGCCAGGTCGCGGTTGGTGGCGGCCACGATGCGCGCCTTGATGGGGATGCGGTGGGTGGCCCCGACCGGCCGCACCTCTTTTTCCTGAAGCGCCCGCAGCAGCTTGGCCTGCAGGTCGAGGGAAAGCTCGCCGATCTCGTCCAGAAAGACCATGCCTCCTTCGGCAGAGACCAGCAGCCCGTCCTTGGAGCGGTTGGCCCCCGTGAAAGCGCCCTTGACGTAGCCGAACAGCTCGCTTTCGATCAGCGTGGGCACCAGCGAGCCGCAGTCCACCGGCAGGAAGGGTTTCTGAGAATTTGGCCCGTAGGCGTGGATGGTCCTGGCCACCAGTTCCTTGCCCGTGCCGCTCTCGCCCAGGATCAGCACCGGATGGCTGCTCTGGGCGACTTTCGAAAGGATGCGGTAGAGCTTCTCCATCTCACCGGAGCGGCCGATCATGGCTCCCAGCCCCTGCGAGAGCCGCAGCCGCTCCCGCAACTGGCGGGTCGCGGTGTCGGTCAGGTGGCTCGCCGCCGCGCGGTCCAGCACGGTCGAAAGCTCGTCCATGGCGAAGGGCTTGGTCAGGTAGTCGGAGGCTCCGCAGCGCATCGCCTCCACGGCCGCGTTCACCGATCCCGAGGCGGTCATGGCGATCACCGAGGTTTCGGGGTAGAGCAGCTTGACCTCGGAGACCAACTCCAGGCCCTGGTTGCTTCCCGGAGGCAGGTTGACCAGCAGAATGTCGGCCGCGCGGCCGCGCAGTTGGCTCCGCGCCTGGCCCAGGTCGCCGGTGCTCTCCACCGCATAGCCCAGGCTGGCGGCGATCTCGGCGCAGGCCGAGCGAACCGCCGCGTCCGCGTCCACTACCAGCAGGTGCAGCCGCACCGCCGGCTCCGCAAGTTGAGGGATAAACTCCATGGCCCTGATGTTGAGAACTGTCTCGAGCATTGTATTCGCCTCACGCGTGATTGGGTACATTGGATGTGCGATGGCCGGTCTTTTGCCGTTTCCGGACCTCTAGTCTCAGCGCCGTCCCTACGCCTGCAGTGCCGGATTCAGCGGGTACGGACGGGCAGTTCGATCTCCAAGCGCGCTCCGGGAGCGGCGCGGCTGGCGGCGTGAATCCGGCCGCCCGCTGCCTCCACGATCGAACGGGTGATCGAGAGACCCAGCCCGCGATGGGCCCCCGCCCAGCCTCCGTTGGCTGAGGACCCGTTCGACCGCGTGGTGTAGCCGGCCGCGAAGATCTGATCCAGCGCCTTCCGGGGGATGCCCTGCCCGGTGTCTTCCACCGCCAGCACCAACCAGGGCGCGGCTTCCGCTTGGGCATGAAACTCGTGCAGGCCCAGCGCGATTCGCCCTCCCGCGGGCATGGCTTCCGCGGCGTTCTTGACCAGGTTGACCAGCACCCTGGTCAGATCCTCTCCCGTCAGCCTTACCGGCAGCGCGCCACCCTCGATGTCCAGGGTCAGGGCAACCGAAGGCCCGGCCAGCGCGGCCAGCAGATTCCGGTTGGCCGCGAGCTCTCCGGCCAGGTTGTCGATGGGCGTGGCTGGCATCAAGTCCCAGCTCCCGGAACGTTCAGGCCGGGCCCGCTCAAGCCGGTCTCCGCCAGTGGATTCCCCAGGCAATCTTCCCAGGCTGCGCAGGGTTTCATGGGAAGAACCGGCTCCCGGAGCCTCGCGGGTGTCGAGAGCCACCAGCTTTTCCACCAGCCGGCGGCTGGCCGCGGCCACCAGCCTCAACTCGCTTCCATAGTGAAGAAACGGGGTCGCCAGCACCCCCGGCTCTTCCAGGAGATCGCAGTAAAGCCCCAGCGCCGTGACCATGTTTCTGGCGTCATGCGCCACCTCCGCCAGGGTCTCGCCCCGGTTGTGCAGAGTGGCCAGCGTTTCCACCACCGCTTCCACCCGCTTGCGCTCCGCTCCGCCCAATCCTGCCGGCTGTTCCATCTGCTGCATGGCTTGCTCCCTTTCCTGTCTGCGCTTAGCGGTTTCCCCTATTCCCTGTTCCCTGTTCCCGCTTCCCGTTCCTGCCCTGGCAACGGGTTTTGTCCTCTTCTAATACACGTAGCGTGCCAAACTAGGACACTTTCGCTAAGTTCCTGATAAGGAACGGGATTGCTGTCCAATTCCTGGACACTCCCGCAGGGCCGCTGCGAGAGATTATGTCCCAAAATGGAACTCCCTCGCCGGGAAGAGTCTACCTAATCTATTTAGTTTCACTGGGTTAGATCGTTATTCCTATTCCGGGCCACGCAAGCCTGGGTTTTCCCGTCTTGAAACTGGCCCTTCCCGGTCCTTTCCGGCACCGGGACCCGGCTCCCGTACAATCGCCCTATGCACGCGCCCGGCCCATTCTTCCGTCCCGGCGGCAGGACCCCTGCCCAGCTTCGCCCGCTCTCTCTCACTCCCGGCTTTGTCCAGACCGCCGAAGGCTCGGTGCTGGTCTCGCTGGGCAATACCCGCGTGCTGACCAACGCCACCATCGAACAGGGAGTTCCCGGCTGGCTCAGGAACTCGGGCCGCGGCTGGGTGACGGCGGAGTACTCGATGCTCCCCCGCTCCACCGTCACCCGCACTCCGCGGGAGAGCGAACGGGGCAGGATCGGCGGCCGGACCCACGAGATTCAGCGGCTGATCGGCCGGAGCTTACGCTCTGTCGTGGACATGCAGGCCCTGGGCGAGCGGACGGTGATTCTCGACTGCGACGTGATCCAGGCCGACGGCGGCACGCGCACCGCTGCGATAACTGGCGCGGCGGTGGCCCTGGCTCTGGCGCTGAACGCGCTGGTCGCGGCCGGAACGCTCAAAGCATCGCCACTCAGGCAACTGGTGGCCGCGACGTCAGTCGGCATCGTCGGCGGTACCGCGCTGCTCGATCTCTGCTACGAGGAGGACTCGGCGGCCGAGGTGGACATGAACGTGGTGATGACCGCCGACGGCGGCCTGATCGAGACCCAGGCTACGGCGGAGAAAGGAAGTTTCTCGCGGAGGCAGCTCAATGAACTGGTCGATCTGGCCGAATCGGGCTTGAAAGAAGTTTTCGCCGCACAGCGGGCGGTGCTGGGGCTGTAGGACCTACAGCTATACGATTCACTGATTATTTCTGCTAAGCTACTCCACAATGATCAGGCTATGGCGGTTCATCGCGCGAATCGGTCGGCAAGTTGAGTGGGCGACTGTGGCCGCATTCTTTCGGAGTTTGGCGGGCGTCGCCCTCCTTGCGGCCGTGCTCGCCGGTCTCCTGGTGGCCGTGCAACTCGTTCCAGAGTGGCAGGTCAAGAGGGCGAGCGTCCGCTCTGCGGTGGCGAATCCCGAAGCGAAGACGACGCCGGCGGAGGTCGCGGCCTTACAAAATGAGATGCGGAAGACCTTTATCCAGGTGGTGGCCGGAGCCTTCGCGCTCTTCGCGCTGTATCTCACCTATCGCAGGGTGAAGGTAGCCGAGCAGGGACACATTACGGACCGGTATACGAAGGCCATCGAACAACTGGGGGCGTTGACCGCGGCGGTCAAACCGAATGTGGAGGTGAGGCTGGGCGCGATCTATGCGCTGGAACGGATTGCCCAAGACTCGCCCCGCGACCACTGGACGATCATGGAAGTACTCACGGCGTATGTGCGGCAGAATGCTCCGAAACCTGAGTGGGCTCCGACGAAGACAGAGAATAGTATTGCGAATACGGAGGAGCCAGCCACAGAGATCCAGGCCATCTTGACGGTCCTAGGGCGGCGGCGGCGGGACCGCGGGCGTGAGCATGAGGGGCTGCAACTCGATTTGCGGTCTATCGATTTGCGCAGGGCAAATTTCGACGGGGCGCATCTGGAGGGAGCGAATTTTATCTTGGCGAATTTGGATAGAGCGAGTTTCTATAAGGCGCATTTGGAAGGAGCGACTTTCAATGCAACGCATCTGAAAGGAGCAAGTTTCTACGGAGCGCATTTGCAGGAAGCGAGCTTTGACTTGGCGCGTTTGGAATGGGCGAGTTTTGAACGGGCGCATTTTTCTGGAGCTCATGTGGAATGGCCGACTTTCTTCGGTGCGCAATTAAACGGGGCGCGTTTTGTAGGTGCGGTTGGTCTTTCCGTGGAGCAGTTTGTTTCCGAAGAGGGTTGGGAACAGGCTAAATTTGATGAAGCGTTCTTGCGGGTGTTGCGTTCGGTCAAGGGAAAGAACGACAGTCCGGGGGACGCTCTTCCTCAGCCTGAGACGCAAGAGAGCGAGCAGCATCAGGGCGGGGACGAGGCGGATGGGCACATGGAAGTTCCGGATCATCCCGAGAAGAGGCCATAAAGCGAAGAAATCCCCGCGCATCATTTCACTTGTTGCTAAATTGCCTTCCCGCTCATATTTTGGGCCTTGCGCTCCCTGTCTCTAGTGGAGCACCGCCGCAAGCAGCAGCGTGGTTCCCAGCCCTGCCACGGAGAGCACCGTCTCCAGCACCGTCCAGGTGGAGAGGGTTTCCTTCAGGTCCAGCTTGAAGAAGGACTGGATCAGCCAGAAGCCGGGATCGTTTACGTGCGAAAGGATGACCGAGCCGGTGCCGGTGGCCAGCACCAGCAGCTCGGGCCGCACGCCAATATGCCCGGCCATGGGCGCCAGCATTGCCGAGGCCACGGCCATGGCCACAGTGGACGAGCCCATGGAGATGCGCACCACGGCGGCCAGCAGCCAGGCCAGCACCAGCGGCGGCATGTGCGCGCCCAGCGCCAGGCTGACCGTGGCCTGCGCGGCTCCCGAATCGCGCAGAATGCCGCTCAGTCCCCCGGCCGCGGCCAGGATCACCAGCACGTTGGCGATGGGTTCAAAGGATTCCGCGGTCAACTTCCGCAACAGCTCCCGGCCGTGATGCTGGCCGGTCTGGATGCGCCCGCCCAGCGTGACCAGAGCTACCAGCACGGCGATCAGCAGCGCGATATCCGGGCTGCCCACAAAGTGCAGAATCCGGTTCGGGACGCTTCCCGGCGCGGACAGCGCGTCGGCCCAACTGCCCAGGAAGATCAGCGCCACGGGCAGCAGAATGGCCGCCGCGGCCCGCGCAGGGCCAGCCGGAGCGGGAATCCGTTCCGCCTTCGGACTGGTCATCGGTCCCTGGGGAAGAGCGTCCGATGCATCCACCCGCGCTTCCATCTCGCGATCTTCTGCGAGCGTCGGCGCGAACAGGGTCAACCCCTCATCGGCGGGCTCCGCCGCGCGCTTTGCCCCTCGCCTCTCCCAGCGGCGGATCAGCAACCATCCCAGCCCCGGCCCGGCCAGCGCGGCAGCGGGCAACCCGGCCGTCAGCCCCCACAAAATGGTGCGGCCCAGGTCTGCGTGATACTGCGTGGCCGCCAGCATCGCGGCCGGATGCGGCGGCAGCATGCCATGCACCATCGAGAGCCCAGCCAGCACCGGCAAGCCCACCAGGATGGGCGGACGCCCGCTGCGCCGCGCGGC
>CABEDF010000072.1_pt1 | contig 11105 bp, 11 predicted proteins | sample 3132921 | NCBI WGS metagenome assembly CABEDF01 (sample SAMEA5534329, study PRJEB31848) | metagenome | biome: tundra; feature: field; material: soil | place: USA | collected 2013-05 | depth 0.15 m
AGTACCGAGGCCGCGTGATTGTGTAATGCAAGGAATGTAGCGCCGGTCTCCAGACCGGCTGTCGTGCGGGCGTCCGCGCCCGCACTTGTCCAGGAGCAATTACCAAATTACACAGCCAAAGCGCTGGAAGCCGCCTTGGAGGGCGCCGCGCTACCGCTTCTTCTTGAACTTGTACTCCACCCCGACCGAGATGCCGAAGTTCCAGTAGGGATAGGTGGCCTTGTTCCCGTAGTTGATGCCGTAGCGGGTATACAGAGCATCGGGTGTGATGCGGAAGACCCAGCGCGGCGAGCGGTTCAGGTCGATGTGGCCGCCGATGATGGCCGCCGGGGCCAGCTGATTGTTGAAGAAGCCGACTGCCTGGACGTCTGGTGCACTCAGGTGCGTATCAAAGTATGCTCCGCCAATGAGCGCGTGGGCGAATAATGCGCCGTGCTTGTTGTGCGGCCCCAGCCATTCCGGACCGGCAGCAAACATGTATTGGCTGACAAATGGTCCCTTCAGGTCCCCGCCCCCACTCCCCGCATGGTTAACCAGGGCGCCGCTGGAGCCCAGATACGCGCGCCCCGTGCCTTCCACGGCAAAGTGCTTGCTGAACCAGTAGGAGGCGGTCAGATCGAGCCCGCCCAGATTGGAGCCTTCGAGCAGAGGGGGTGGGCCAGCCTTCTGGTGGCCGTAGGCCGCGCCCAGCGAGGCGTCGAAGCGGTTGTCATAGCGCACATTGGCCAGTGGATCGACGACAATGTAGGTGCCGTTGCCGGCGGTCGGGGCGGCGGTGCTCTGGGCTTGGGCGCAGGTTCCGGCACAGAGAGCCAGGGCGGCAAAGGCTGCTAAAGAAGCGGAAAATCTTACTTGGAGACGCATCACCATCCAGCTTACAGGACCACGCCGATGAGGGACAACGCAAACCGGGCGGAATTTGTTGCGGCTACGGCTCGCAACGCTCAGCCCAGCGCGCCCATATCAGGTAGCGCATAGTTTTCAAGGTTTCGACGGATGTGGCGGCGCTAAAGTTAGTCGCTGATTCCGGCTCGAGCGGGGGAGCGGCGTGCGTGCGCCACTCCAGCGGCAGGCGGCTGAAGATGAGCCCTGCGCGGGGCAGGTGGCTGGCGCTGGAAACCACCTCCGCCGAACGCCAGCCGTGGGCTCTCATGATCCGCTCAGCGTAGCAGGCGTTCTGGATGGTATCCCTGGCCTCGGGTTCCACAAAGATGGCGGACTTCGGAATCCCCTGCGCATGTGCGGCTTGCGCCATCACGCGGGCTTCCACAAAACGATTGAAGACTGCTCCTCCCGTGAGAATGAGCCGCGGGGCCACGCCACGCTCGTACTCATGCACCCCCTCGGTGACGCTGGCCAATTGGAGCGGGGTCGGATTGCCGTCGGCGTCCGCCGGATAGCCCAGCACGATGATGGCGTCAAAGCGGGTGAGCGAGGTGTTGAAGGCAGGCGCAAGCTGACGAGCGATAGCCGCCCAGGCCAGCATTGCCCCGGCCAGTCCAACTGCGGCTAACACGCCACGCCTCCACCAGTTACGCGGGCGGGTGCGGATGGGCCGGTGACGGGATCTGCGAGCTGCAGATGGACGGCGAAGCGGTCGCCGGGGCGGCGGGGTGCGGGTCAAAGGGAATTCCCTCCAGCCTTTACTTTAGCGCGGGGGCTGGAGGCATGGTTCAAGAAGCCGTTTGCTCTTGACGTCGATGAAAATCAGCCCAGGTCCGCGGGTTCGCCCCAGGCGGAGAAGACGAAATCCTTCAATGGTTTGCGCTGGCGGGGAGCGGTCTCCTGAGCGAGCATTTGCTCGTTGCTCAGAGCCGCGGGTTCGCCTTGATAGCCCAGGGCGATGACGGCGCCCAGGGCGTAATCCTCTGGAATTGCAAAGGCTTGGCGGGCGGCATCCTGGTCGTAGCCGGCCATCTGGTGGGTTGAGAGGCCAAGCGCGGCGGCCTGCAGGGTGAGATAGGAGCTGGCGGCGCCTAAGTCATAGAGGGCATGGCGATTGTCTGTGCCGTTGTGGGCGAATTTGGTGCTCGCCGCGCCCAGAATCAGCACCGGCGCGGACCCAGCCCAGCCTTGGTTGAAGGGTAAGAGAGCGTCGAATATCTTCTTATAGGTCATGGAGTTACGTGAGCCGGCGAGAAAGCGCCAGGGCTGCTCGTTGTAAGAGGAGGCGGCCCAGCGGGCGGCTTCAAAGAGCTTGACCAGGTCGGCGGGGGCTACATCGCGGCCGGAAAAGGAACGCGGGCTCCAGCGCTGGTGGAAGGCCGGCAACACGCCATCGACGGCGGGAGCCTGCTTCAAGTGATTGACTTCAATGGCGGATAGAGTCATGGAGAGAACTCCGTGAAGAAGAATGAACTTCACACTCTTTGATTCGAGGCGCGGGGTGAAGGATTCCAGTTTCAAACTAGAGCGGTCGGAGCAGGTGGCCATGGTCCTGGGCTGCAAAGTGGTGTACGGCATGATTCCGTGGCAGCTAACGTTCGTGGATCAACACGTGCTCCATCTCAAGCTGATCGAGGTTCTTTGAACACAGCCGTAATCACAACTCCACCGGAGGACTCTGCTGGATCAATCCTCACAGATGCGTCCCCAAAGCGGCGCTCCTCGCCAAAGGGGAAAGCGAGCTGCTGTGCCGGCGCAGGGACCGGCTTCGGCGCGTACTCCTCCGGTACAATCCTGTAGCCCGCAACGGTGAAGGAGTCGACCTTGAGCGCCCGGGCGATCTCAGTCAATATATTTACCGGGATTCCCGAAATCCCTTTTTCATAATTGCCTAGCTGGACTCTGCCGACAGAAAGCTGGCTCGCAAGTTCCTCCAGGGTCAAGCCCGCGCGGTCTCGTTCGTCCTTGATTCGGCCGCCAAGTTCGGATTTCCAATCCAAATCCATGTAAACATATTGACATTATTCCTAGGAACATGTAAATATATTTACGTTTAGCGGCGTTTCCGGTAGGCGCCGGGCGCTGGGCAACCACTAGGAATTTTTCCGGAAGTATGCAATGCGGTTGCCACACAGCGCGAGTGAGCTCGACGGGCCTATAATGCGTCGGTGGTTTTGAGGCACAGAATTCTCGGCCGTTGCGGTGCCGGCCGATGAAATATCGAGGGCACCGGTGGGTCTCGGAGGTGTGTATGCTCACGGCCGCCGTATCCGGCAGTTTCCATCGCCACATGGACGCTATCAGCAGGGCTGTCTATGAGTTGGCGGCGCTCTCAGTGCGCGTGCTTTCGCCTGCCGATCCCCGTGTGGTGGCAATGCAGGGAGAGTTCCTGTTCGTTGCCAGCGATCCCGTTCGGTCTGTCCGGCTAGTCCAGGACCGACACCTGGAGTCAATCCGCGCTGCCAACTTCCTTTGGTTGGTTTGCCCGGATGGATACGTCGGCCAGTCAGCATCCATGGAAATCGGTTTCGCGGCGGGAGCGGGAGTGCCAATCTTCGCTACCCGTTCGCCTATCGATCTGACTCTGCGCGAGTACGTAGGCATTGTGCCTACACTCGCTGAGGCTGTTCGAATGGCGACGGCCCGCCCGTTGCCTCGGCGTGCGGAGGGCGTGCTGATCAATCCGCATGCGTCGATCGAAGAGGTTCATCAAGTCCTGGAGCAAATCGAGGCTGCGCTCACTCGGCCAGGCAGCGTAGAGGAGCCGGCCCTTCTCGTTCATCAGGGGATGATGGATATTCAGACGAAGCTCATGCTGCCGACTACCCACCAAAATTGAGGACGAGGCTCTGTCATGGGACCAATGTTCGAGAAGCTGGAAGCCCTCCGCCTTCTGTCGAAGGAAATCCTTGCATCCCAGATCAGTTCCCTGAACCGATTCACCTTGGGGGGCGGTTTCGGCCACACCCTCAGTAGCAAAGGACCTGACCCCTCTGTAACCAGCAGTGCAACCTGCGTTCTGTCTTTGGTTGCTACCAATTCTTGGGCGGCTTGCCGGGATCGTGAGCAAACCACGAACCTGTTGACGTACTTGATTTCACGAGACGAGAGCGCGGGCCTGAGGCGGGGCAACCCTTTTACGAACGCGTGGATATTGGAAGCTGTGGCCGCATTAGAGGGGAAATTCGCAAACCGCCTCGACATACCAGACCTCGACCGTATTGAAAAGAAAGAACTCAAGCTTCAGTCGCGGTTGACGAAAAACGGGGTAAGCATTAAACCGTACCCAGGCTCGGCGTACCTTACCCAGCTTGTTTTGCGCGTATTGAAGAGTCGGGGCAAGCTCAAGAAGGAAACGGCGATCGCGATATCTAAATGGGCTTGGGCAGAGCTGACCAAGCAGCTTGCCCTGATTCAAGCCGATAGCAAATCCAAGGACGCGTTTGCGGTGGCGTATCTCCTGATTACGGCCACTATGCTAACACCGCGGACGGAGATAAGCCCGGAACAGGCCAGTATACAGCGGCTCGCTCTGAAAACATTCTTCGATTGCCAGCTCGAAGATGGTACATGGCCGCTAAGCCGACCCCTTTTTGTCTACCCGAAGATTGGAAACGCACATTGCTTCGAATACGAGATGCTCGTTCAGCTCTTTCAAACAGAGGATCTCGCAGATTTACTGCTTGATTATCTTGAGAAGATTGCGCTAACTGCGGAGTCAGCCTCCAACAGTGCTTACCGGCTGGGACCGGGTATCCTAGCGTGGTCGTCAGGGCACCATCCCCAGCTTGGCAAGCCTGAATCCTGGGCGACCGCTTCGGTGTACCACTTCTTTTACGCGCTTGACCGACTATTAGTCAGGTGGGTCCGGCGCGAGTTGTTTCGTTACTTGGAGCTTCCTCCGCCGGCGCCGGGTACGCGCAAGAGTGAGGAGTCAGATTTCGCGCCCGACATAATAGACAGCTCGTTGGTTGTGAAAGAAAAGGTCCGACCCCTCAAGAAGTTCTTGTGGGAAGCGTTCGTGAAGCCAATTGCAGACGAGGTTCAAGTAGTCGAAAAAGGAGGCTCGTTCAGCCCTGGTACACCACGTTCCGCGATCCTCTTTGGCCCGCCTGGAACATCGAAAACGGACCTCTCGATAAAGATAGCGTCCTTTCTCGGATGGTCGTACCTGTCCATTGATCCATCTATGCTACTTCGTCATGGAATGGAGGGGATTCAAGCGGAAGCGAACATGATTTTTCGAATGCTCAACCAGACCGATTCTGTGGTAGTTCTGTTTGACGAATTCGACGAACTCGTGCGAGAGCGTGAGTCAGCAAAGGCTGAACAGCCATTTTCCCGACTTCTCACCACGGCGATGCTCCCCAAGCTTGCCGCAATCCATAGACGAGGCGCTTTGGTATTTATTATCGCCACGAACGACATTTCCGGATTCGATTTGGCCATAAGCCGCGAGGGTCGGATTGATCGGGTTGTGCAGGTTATGCCGCCTACGTATGAGGCCAAGATGGAATTTAAGAAGTGGGGACCGGGGAAAGACTTGGACTTGCAAGCGCGCTTCAAAGAACTCAACCTCGACACAGATTCAAATATACAAAGTCATCTAGCGGACCTAACCTTCGGGGAGTGCCAGAGTTTCGCATCCGACCTTATGCAAGCGAAAGACAGCAAAGAAGCAATTAGCAAGCTGAATACGCGATGGAAAGACTGCACCCTTCAACGCCATGTACTTAAGGGGCACATCAACAGCGAAGACCAAACGACTTGGAAAGCCCGTTGCGAAATAGAGAAGAGCCACAATCGGTAGTTTGTCCACCAGCGCCTGCACAAATCTTGTCGGCCCGAGACCCCGTCTTGGCGCGGGTCATCGATTCTCAGGTTGATCGATGGCCTTCTGAGCCAACCGAGGACCCAATCTGGGGACTTATTCGAATCGTCATGGCGCAACAGGTCTCAACCCATGTGGCCTGCCAACTCGCCGCACGAGTAATTGCCGCTCATCCCCAACTCATCGTCCCGTCGTCCGCCGCGGCACTCGATCCTTCCGACCTGCGTGCACTCGGCCTTTCCGAACGTCGGGCAAATTGTTGTTCGAACCTCGTGCAGCGTTCAGACGAGATTCGTAGCAAAGTGAAGCAAGGGCAAACATGGAGTGAGGCTCTCGCCGGTATCAAGGGGATCGGGCCTTGGACAATCGCCGTCTTTCGGATCATGGTTCTTCGTGAACCCGACGTGCTCCCGTTAGGGGATATCGGGCTCGAACGCGCCATCTCAAACGTCTACGGAGAGGCACTTGACGTCGAGAAACTTGCCGAGAATTGGCGGCCTTACCGATCCGTCGCTTGCTGGTACCTCTGGAGGACCCTGGGCAACAAACAGCTAGGGTGAGCTTTCGCTGGAGTTGAAACCCCGGCCTACCAGTCCATACCCTCCGAGGCCCGCTCCCGCGCCGCAGTTCGCATCGCCTTATTGCTCCTGATCCCTGACCCCTGACCTCTACGCCCAAAAGCAAACAAAAGAGCCCTCATTTTGCGCCAAAAACGGCCCAAAATCGCGCAAAAACGCGCCATTTTGCATCAGTTTTCAACAAAAAGGTCCGCCCCGGCGCGGGCGTTTCGCGAAAATATATCCGCCCATACCCCGACGTTCTTTCACCGCCAACCTCGCCCCTCCAATCCGTCGCCTTGGAGGTAGACAAAACGGCCCGTTCTGTAGGCTTATAACACTACACAGTTTCTGTGAAAGCCGAACTCCCGCATTCCATTCCCTGTCCGCTGACCACTGACCACTATCCACTACCCACTGCCTCACGGATATATCCGGTGCAGCGTCCGCGCAAACGGAATCGTTTCCCGGACGTGGTCCAGGCCGCATATCCAGGCTACGGCGCGCTCGATGCCCATACCGAAACCGCTGTGGGGGACGCTGCCGTAGCGGCGCAGGTCGAGATACCACTCGAAGGCTTCCTTGGGCAGGTTGTGGTGCTCGATGCGGGCGTTGAGCAACTCGTAGCTGGAGACGCGCTGCGAGCCTCCGATGATTTCGCCGTAGCCTTCGGGGGCCAGGACATCGACGCAGAGGGCATAGCGGGCGTCGGCAGGATCGGGCTCCATGTAAAAGGCTTTGACATCGGCCGGGTAGCGGTGGACCATGACGGGGCGGTCGAACTGGCTGCTGAGCCAGGTTTCGTCGGGGGAGCCGAAGTCGTTGCCGTAGGTGAAGGGGGCTTCAAGGTGGCCGTCCTTGTGGGCCTGGTTGAGCATCTCGCAGGCTTCGTCGTAGCGCAGGCGCGGGAAGGGCGGGCAGATGGCTTCTAACTTGGCGGGGTCGCGGCCGATCACCTGTAACTCCGAAGCACGGTTCTTGAGGACGCTCTGGACTATGTGGGAGAGGAAGTTCTCCGCCAGTTCCAGCAGGCCGTCGAGGTCCATGAAGGCGACTTCCGGCTCGATCATCCAGAACTCGGTGAGGTGACGGCGGGTTTTGGATTTTTCAGCGCGGAAGGTGGGGCCGAAGCTGTAGACCTTGCCGAGGGCCAGGGCGGTGGCCTCGACGTAGAGCTGGCCGGATTGGGTGAGGAAGGCGGGGTCGCCGAAGTAGTCGACGGGGAAGAGGGTCGAGGTGCCTTCACACGCTGCCGGGGTGAGGATGGGCGGGTCGGTGCGGATGAAGCCGTTGGAGTCAAAATATTCCGCCGCCGCGCGCATGATTTCAGCCCTGATGCGGAGGATGGCGGACTGGCGCGGGCTGCGGACCCAGAGATGGCGGTGCTCCATCAGGAAGTCGACGCCGTGCTCCTTCAAAGTGATCGGGTATGGGTCGGATTCCGGGACTCGTTGGACGACCTGGAGGTCTTCAATGTCCAACTCGAAGCCGCCGTGGGCGCGCTTGTCGGCGCGGACCTTACCCGTGACGATCACCGAAGATTCTTGAGTCAGGCCCTTGAGAGCCTCGAATACGACAGACGGGACGCTTTTGACGTGCGCTACGCCCTGAATTGTGCCGGTGCCGTCGCGAAAAATCGGAAACAGCAACTTCCCGCTCTCGCGCAGGTTGTAGAGCCAGCCGCGCAGGGTGACGGACTGGCCTTCATGCTGGGCGAGTGTGGCAATGGTGGCCACCTGCGGTGCGGCAGACGCCGCTTGCGCGGCAGGGGCGGTTGGGGTGGTGAGATCTTCGGACATGGGTTTCCTTGGTGGCCGGTGGGATGATGGCGCGGCCGGACTACATAGGATAACGCGGGGGCTAGGATAACGCGGGGTTGGCGGGCAAGGGGCGGTGCGGGCGGTATTGACGGGATGGATATTCTTTTCATCCTGGTGAATACAATGCTGGCGGCGGGGCAGGTTGATTTAGTGGGACGGAAATATTTTTTGATCTGGACAAAGTTTTTTCCGGAAAGCATTCTATGTGCAGGAGGGGCCGATGGGCAAGCTGGCAGCGGTGAAGAGCGAGGAGACGCAAAAGACCCAGGTGGATCCGGAGACCGCGGAGCAAGTGATTGAGGAGAAGCGGATTGGGGAACGGATCAAGCGGCTGCGGCTCAAAAAATCGATGGGTCTGGTGGAGCTGGGCAAGCATTCGGGGCTCTCGGCGAGTTTTCTGTCGCAACTGGAGACGGGGCGGGTGGTGCCGACGCTGAGGAACCTGGCGCGGATTGCGTTGGTGTTTTCGAAGGACCTTTCGTACTTCTTTGACACGGATCCGAGCGCGCGGTTCCGGATTCACCGGCGCAAGGACCGGGTGAGGCTGCCGCAGACCGGGGTGGAACCGCCGGCAACCTTCATCGAGAGCCTGGGAACCATGGCGCCGGACCGGGAGATGGACCCTTACTTTGCGGAGTTTCAGCCGCTCACAAAGGAGATGGAGCCGAAGGCGCACATGCACGCAGGGAGTGAGTTTTTGTATGTGCTGGAGGGGGAGCTGGAGCTGCGCCACGGGGACCAGGCATGCACGCTGGAGGCGGGCGACGCGGTGTATTTCGACTCGAGCACGCCGCACTCCTACCAGTGCGCGGGGAAGAAGCCGGCGGGGGCGATTATCGTGACCATGCGACAGTGAATAGTGGTCAGGGATCAGGTGGAAGTTGAAAAGTCTGCCTGGAAGTCTACAAATTTGTTGACCTATAGGCCCCCAAACAGCAGGTTTGAAGAGCAATATGCGAAAAAGTCGCGTTCCAGGCAGGCAGAAAAACGTGAAAGTCGGCCTGGAACCCTCCATAAAAACGTAAAACTACTCAAAATTAGTCGTTTTTGGCCCATTTTTGCCCCCTTTTTGCGCGCATTTCCGGCCCAATATGTACATTTTTTGTGTACATATTGCCGTTCTGTCCAGGGCTCCGGTTCCCGGGCGGGATGCTCCGGAGCGTCATCGAATCGGTCCATGGAGGGACGTTTCGGGGGATCTATACGGCAGTGCGTAAATTCCCCCACGCTTTCACTTGCGATATGCCGACTTCAGGGGACTAATCCTTAGATGAAAGCTGTAAACAATAGATTTAAATGCGAAGCTGCACACCGGCCAACCGGGATCACGCCATTTGCTGTGTAGATAGCCAGTTTCGTTTAGGTCCAGCCCCAGCAGCGCGTTACAAAGCCTGCCTGGTGGTCTCACTCAATGGGAAAGCAAACGGACAAGTCCGATCTACCGGGATATAAGTTCGATTTTGATCATCCTTTGGGAGGCTTGCGGCTTGATGATCCCAATTGTGAAGAGCCCAACGGTTCGGTAGCATCTGTCGAAAATAACAGTACAAGCCGACATGCAAATGTCTCAGAGCCCATGCTCTTGCTTCCATCGAGGAAAACAATGACCCCTGTCCCACTTGAAGCGGTGAGGTCGGAAACTCGGCCCCGGGCCGCCGTTGTCGTCGCTCACCCGGACGACGAGACACTCTGGTGCGGCGGCTACATACTGGCCCATCCGGAGTTTCTTTGGCGTGTCGTCACCTTATGCAGAGCACTGGATCCGGACCGAGCGCCAAAATTCCGCCAAGTCTTGCAGCAATTGGGGGCGGAGGGTGAGATGGCGGATATGGATGATGGACCCGATCAGGTACCGCTACCGATCGTGCAGGTTGAGGAAACCATCGTACGAGTATTGTCTGGGGGCAGCTACAGACTGATTTTGACCCACGGCCCGATGGGCGAGTACACACGTCACCGCCGGCATGAGGAGTGCTGCCAAAGCGTGGTTGAACTTTGGCGTTCGGGCGTTATCGACACCGGGCGATTATGGATGTTCGCCTACGAAGATGGCGGGCGGGCGTACTTGCCTCGGGTTCGCGACGATGCAGATCGACGGGAACTATTGACAGACGATATCTGGCTCGAAAAGCGCAGATTGATTACAGATTTGTACGGGTATGGGCACGACAGTTGGGAAGCGCAGAGCACACCAAGAGAAGAAGGTTTCTGGTGTTTTGATTCAGTACAAGCAGCGGTAAAACGCACAGCATTCTGGGAGCAACAATCGTGAAAGTACTTGTGCTGACCGAATATCCGGCACCGGCGGCCGGCTTGGCGCTGCAGGGCGAACTGTTGTGCAGGGGCCTGCGTGAGATGGGCGTGGATGTCTACCCGGTGCATTTGGAATCGTCCCTGGAAAAGGAATGGTACTATCGCTGGTTCCAGCCGGACGTGGTGGTCGGCGTGGGGTTCTGGGGCCATATTCCGAACCTGGTCCTGCACCCGCAAAAGTTTGGAATGAAGGCCGTTCCATGGCTCGTGGCTGATGGTTATATTGCGGAACACCGTGATGTTCTGAACGCTCTCCCGCTGATCATGGTTACCTCCAACTGGGTGAAAGAGGTGTATGTCAGGGATGGCATCAGGGGAGACAACATCGTGGTGCTTCCTGTGGGTTGTGACACGGACCGCTACGCGCCGCACAGCCGCGATGACTTGAAGGTCCAGGCGATCCGCGAGGCTCTGGGAATAGCGGATGACCAGGTCATGATCCTGACAGCTGGCGGGGATGGGGCGTCAAAAGGCGCGCAGGAGGTGATGCAGGCGCTGGCGTTGATCGATGCCGAGGCACCCGACTGGAGATATGTCTGCAAGGTCTGGCCTCAACCCCGCACTGTCCAACAGAACCTGATCGACCTCAAACTGGCGGCGGACCTGGGCATCGACAAAAAGGTCATCTACTCGACCAATATGGTCTCGCAAAATTTCATGCCCTACTTAATAGCCGCCTGCGATATCTACGCGGCGCCG
>CABEDF010000074.1_pt1 | contig 10963 bp, 9 predicted proteins | sample 3132921 | NCBI WGS metagenome assembly CABEDF01 (sample SAMEA5534329, study PRJEB31848) | metagenome | biome: tundra; feature: field; material: soil | place: USA | collected 2013-05 | depth 0.15 m
GGCCCAAGCCGACGCGGCCGCGAACCAAACGGCATCGGCAGCGGCAATCAGCGCGGCCCAGGCAGATGCAGACCGGTCTCGCCTGGCTGCACAACAGGCGAACAGCGACAAGGCCACAATGCGCGCACAATTGTCCGAGCAACTGAACCGGATTCTTGCAACTCGCGATAGCGCACGTGGACTGATTGTAAGCATGTCCGATGTATTGTTCGACACCGGGCAATACTCGTTGAAGCCCGGAGCGCGGGAGAAACTGGCCAAGGTTGCCGGAATTCTGATCGCCTACCCTGGGCTCAACATTGAGGTTGACGGATACACCGACAATGTCGGCGGCGACGACATGAATCAGAAGCTGTCGGAGAACCGCGCAGGCGCCGTGCGCGATTACCTGGTGAATCAAGGCGTAGGGGCAAACTCGGTAAGCGCAAAGGGCTTCGGCAATTCTTTGCCGGTAGCCTCCAACGATAACTCCGCCGGGAGGCAGGAAAACCGGAGAGTGGAACTAGTCGTATCGGGAGACGCAATAGGGAACCCCGCTATTGTGCCGACGGGGAGCCTGCGCTAACGCAACCGTGTACGCGCTGCGGCCCAGATAGACGCCGCAGCGCGTATTGGATGAGCCCGGCTGCAGACGTGCCGGGGGTGTTGGAAGAACGCAAGAGACTGCGACCCATCATGCGCTGGTTCACACCCTCAATAAAGTGATGCGTTGCGCCGATACGAGTGAAAGCAGGGCAATATGTCATTCGTTGATTTAGTTCATCCTGAAGATCTGGCCGGGGACCATCTTCCAGCGGCTTCCTTGCCCGTCGAGTTGAAGGCGTGCAGCCTGCCATTGCCTACGCGCATTGCGTTTGTAGGGAACTATCTTCCGCGCCAGTGCGGCATCGCCACATTCACGACGGACCTGTGCACTGCGCTTGCAACCGAATACGGCACGGAACGCCTCTTTGCCATTCCCGTCAACGATCCTGAGTCAAGCTATCAATATCCGGAGCGGGTGCGCCTCGAGCTTGCGCAGGAGGATATCGGCTCCTACGAGCGAGCCGCGGAGTTCCTCAACTTCAACGGCAACGATCTTGTCTGCCTGCAACATGAGTACGGCATCTACGGCGGGGTTGCCGGCCGCCATATTCTAACGCTGCTGCGCAAATTGAAGATGCCGCTGGTCACAACGCTCCACACAGTTTTGCGCGATCCGGATCCGTATCAGCGCGCTGTCCTCGACGAGATTGCGCAGCTTTCCGACCGCCTCGTTGTCATGAGCGAGCAAGCGGCCCGCTTTCTGCGCGAAGTGTACGCGGTCCCCGACGGAAAGATCGATGTTATCCCGCACGGCGTGCCCGATCTTCCGTTCATGGATCCCAACTATTTCAAGGACAGGTTTGGCGCAGAAGGCAAATCCGTCCTGCTGACGTTTGGGTTGCTGTCTCCAAACAAGGGCATCGAGAACGTGATTCGGGCACTGCCTGCGATCCTGGCACAGCATCCGGACGTGATGTATATCGTCTCCGGTGTGACGCACCCGCATATCCGGCGGCGGGAGGGCGAGCGTTACCGCGAACAACTGCAAGCGCTGGCGGAACAGCTTGGCGTTGCCGATCACCTGATCCTCAACAATCGGTTTGTGAGCGCCGAGGAACTGGTCGAACATGTAGGCGCTGCGGATATCTACATTACGCCTTATCAGCAGGAGGCGCAGGTTGTTTCCGGCACGCTGGCCATTGCTTTTGGCGCGGGGAAAGCCATCATCTCCACGCCCTACTGGCACGCGAAAGAGCTGCTCGCGGATAACAGAGGCGTGCTTGTACCGTTCGAGAATCCGGATGCGATTGCCGAGGCAGTTGTGAAGTTGCTGGAGAACGACGGCGAGCGTCACGCCATGCGGAAGAGGGCCTATCTCTACTCAAGGGCAACCACATGGCCCAAGACGGCTCGGGCGTATATGGCGAGCTTTCAGCGGGCGCGTTTCGAGCGCACTTTGCAGCCCAGGGCGGCCCAGAAGGACGATGTAGCGGTGAACGCTACCGATAGCCTGCCTGTGGTGAACACCGCTCACATGTTGAGGATGACCGACGATACGGGCATGTTGCAGCATGCAATCTTTTCCGTGCCCAATACCCGCGAGGGGTATACAACCGACGACAACGCGCGCGCGCTCATCGTGTCGACCCTTCTGGATGAGTTCCCGGCGCATGCGGGCAGACTCGAGTATCCAAACCTCTCCCATCGCTACCTGGCCTTCCTGTGGTATGCCTTTCACGCCGACACGGGAAGGTTCAGAAACTTTCTCGGCTACGACCGGAAGTGGCTGGAAGACGTTGGGTCGGATGACAGCCATGGCCGCGCCTTGTGGTCCCTTGGGAGGGTACTCGGCCATTCGCGGGATGCGGGATTGAGAGCAGCGGCCGGGAGGCTGTTTGAAGCAGCGGTCCCCGCGACACTCTCGTTCACCAGCCCGCGCGCGTGGGCGTTTTGCATTCTGGGCATGCAAGCCTATCTGGACTGGTTCCCAGGAGACAGAGCGATACAAGGCGCTCGCAATACGCTTGCGAACCGGCTCCTCGATATCTATGAGCGCAGCCGGGCAGAGAATTGGCATTGGTTCGAGAAGAGTCTTTCCTACTCGAATGCCAGGCTGCCGCAGGCGCTGATTCTCGTGGGGTGGCGCAGCGACGACCAGAGGATGATCCAGGCGGGGATGGAGTCGCTCAAATGGCTCGTTGGAGAGCAGCACCGCGGCAGTGAAGAGGTTTTTGTTCCGATCGGATCGAGTGGATTCTTCGCAGAGGGCGGGGAGAAGGCGCGCTTCGACCAACAGCCGGTGGAGGCTTGTGCTACGATCTCAGCTTGCCTCGAAGTTTACAGGCTGACGCACAGAAGGTATTGGCTTGAGGAAGCCCAGAGTGTCTTTCGCTGGTTTCTTGGCAAGAACGACTTGCAGGCGCCGCTTTACGACGCAACTACTGGCGGCTGCAGAGACGGACTTCATCCCGACCGCGTGAATGAAAATCAGGGCGCGGAATCGACGCTTTCGTTTTTGATGGCTCTCCTCGAAATGAATGAGGCGAAGGTGGCAAACGCAGAAGAACTGCACATGGAAATGAGTAACTCCTCTTGACTACTACTGTCCCTCTTATAGCATCGACAGATCCTATTGCTCCCGAGCAACTGCATGTAGAGACACATACCGGGCTTCCTCTGTTCACCCGCTATGCCGGCAACCCGATCCTCACCCAGGACAACTGGCCCTATCCGATCAACAGTGTCTTCAACGCGGGGGCCGTGCGGCTGGCCGACGGAGAGACTTTGCTGCTTTGCCGGGTGGAAGACCGGCGCGGCTTGTCTCATCTTTGCGCCGCACGATCCGCGAATGGGCTCGATGGATGGCGCATCGACGCGCAACCCACGCTGCCGGCAGATCCGACCGGGCATCCGGAGGAGATATGGGGCATCGAAGATCCGCGCATTACCTACGTCCCCGAACTGGAACAGTATGCGGTGGCGTATACCTCGTTTGCGCGAGGCGGTCCGGGAGTTTCGCTGGCAACAACCCAAGACTTCAAGAACTTTCTGCGATACGGCGTGATTATGCCGCCGGAGGACAAGGATGCCGCGTTACTGCCGCGCAGGATCGGCGGCAACTGGGCATTGATTCACCGGCCGGTGACGACGCTGGGCGCGCATATGTGGATCTCCTACTCGCCCGATCTGCGGAATTGGGGAGGCCACAAGATCATCCTCGCTGCGCGTCGCGGCGGATGGTGGGATGCAAACAAGATCGGTCTATGCTCGCCTCCGATAGAGACGGCAAAGGGTTGGCTGACAATCTATCACGGAGTGCGCCAAACAGCATCGGGAAGCATTTATCGCCTGGGCCTTGCACTGTTCGACCTGGAGAAGCCGGAAATCTGCCTGCAGCGCGGAGACTCCTGGGTGTTCGGGCCGGAAGCCAGTTATGAGCGAGGCGGAGATGTGAAAGACGTCGTGTTTCCCTGCGGGCAGACGATCGGCGCGGACGGAGATACCATTCACCTGTATTACGGAGCCGGAGATTCCTGCATTGCCTTGGCCACCGGCAGCATACGTTCTCTGCTCGCATGGCTGGACACAAACTCGAGCCCTGAAGAAGTAAGCGCACTTTAACGCGTACCGTTCGCGGATAGTGAAGAGCAACCAAGATGCATGCTGAAAGCCGGCGCTGGCCGGATTGGTTACCGCAGTTGCTTTGGATTCGGCGAGAATGCCCTCGCTGCAATTCGCTCCAATTCAAACCAGCTGAGTTGCGTTCATACGACGGACTGCTGAGCATGTTTGCGCTGCGGCCCGTTCGTTGCATGTTTTGCTGGCGGCGATATTACTGGTTTGCATTGCGCGGCGCGAATGCCGGATAAGTCCACCTCTTTGGGCCCCGTACACCTCTTGGACCGTGCAAGCCGCCTGGGCCGGGCCTTCTGAATGGCGCAGAGGGTTATAATTTGCCCATGGCGGCGAGTGCGCACACGAATCCATCGAAAGCCGAAGACACGCGGAGTGAGCCGGACCGCGCCTTTACCGGCGAGCCGGGCACGGCCTCCAAACTGCTCACCCTTGAAGCGCGGCTTCGGCAGTTGGGAAGCCTGATGGTGGCTTACTCCGGCGGCGTGGACTCCGCGTTCCTGGCGGCTACGGCGCATCGTGTCCTCGGCCCCCGTATGCTGGCCGTACTGGCCGACTCGCCCAGCCTGGCCCGGCGCGACCTGGAGCAGGCCCGCGCCTTTGCCCACGGGCTTGAGATGCCGCTGCACGTGGTTGCGACCGAAGAATTGGAGCGGCCCGAGTATGCCCGCAATGAGGCCGACCGCTGTTTCCACTGCAAGGACGAGCTCTTTGCCGCGATGGAAACTCTGGGCGCCAAGCTGGGATTCGACCGCATCGCCTATGGCATGAACGCCGACGACACCCGCGATTTTCGTCCCGGCCAGCGCGCCGCCGAGGACCACGCTGTGCTGGCGCCGCTGGCGGAGGCCGGCCTGACAAAAATCGAGATTCGCTCGCTGGCCAAGGCCGCCGGCTATTCCTTGTGGGATCGCCCGGCGGCACCCTGCCTGTCCTCGCGCGTCGAATATGGCCGCACCGTGACCCGCGAGGTGCTTGAACAGGTGGAGCGGGCTGAGGAGAGCCTGCGCCAGTTGGGTTTTCGCGAACTGCGCGTCCGCCATCACGGCGAGTTGGCCCGCGTGGAGATCGCGCGCGCAGAACTGCCGCGAGCCCTTTCGATGGAGATGCTCGACGCCATCTCCGCGGCTCTCAAGCAGGCCGGTTTCCAATACGTGACCCTGGATTGCGCCGGCTTTCGCTCCGGCTCAATGAATGTAATTCTCCCCGCCGATGTCCTTGCCCGGCGCGGAGCATAGCCGGCAGTTTAAAATCACAACGCGATGCGAATTGGATATTTGGAGTGTTTTTCCGGCATAAGCGGAGACATGCTGCTGGGCGCGCTGGTGGATGCGGGCGTTCCCTTCGCCTGTCTTGAAGAAACGGCGGTCGCGCTCGGTGTGGGCGCACGCCTTGAGATGCGCAAGGTAAGCCGCGGCGGCCTGGCTGCAACCAAAGTGGACGTGATTGCGCCGGACCAACCGGCAACCGAGGCGGAGCACTCTCATTCCCATTTCAATGCCGCGAACACCCATGAAGCTCACTCCCACGGCGAGCATTCGCACGAAGAGCATTCTCATGGGGCGCCTTCGCATGAGCCGCACTCGAATCCGCCGAACACGCACGCGCCTCATCGTTCCTTGTCGGCCATTCTCGCCATCATTCGCTCCGCCCCGCTCACTGAAACGGTGAAAGCCCGCTCCATCCGCGCCTTCCAACTGCTGGGCGAGGCTGAAGCCGCCATTCATTCCATCCCCATTGAAAAGGTCCATTTCCATGAAGTTGGCGCGGTGGACACTATCGTCGATATCGTATGCGCTGCCGCGGGCGTTGAGGCGCTCGGTGTGGATCGCTGGCTTTCTTCGCCATTGAACGTAGGCAGCGGAACCGTCGTCTGCCGGCACGGCACGCTCCCCGTTCCGGCGCCGGCCACGCTGGCCCTGCTCGGCGATGCGCCCATCTATGCCGCCGGTTCTCCCATGGAGCGTGTAACCCCGACCGGCGCGGCGGTGTTACGAATGTTCGACGTGTGCTACGCGCCGCTCCCGGCCATGCGCATCAAGGCTTCCGGTTACGGAGCCGGTGGCCGCGATACGCCGGGAGAGCCCAACCTGCTGCGTCTGCTGGTGGGCGAGGAAGAGGCTGCACAGGCGGACGAAGCGGAATCCGTTGCGGTGATCGAAACCGTAATTGACGATTCCAGCCCGCAGTTGCTCGCCTATGTCAGCGAGTTGCTGCTGGCGTCCGGCGCCTGGGATGTTTATCGCGCCGCGGTGCAGATGAAGAAGGGGCGCGCCGGCGTACAAATGACCGTGCTCTGCCGTCCCGATCTCGTGCCTGCACTGCGCGATCTTTTGTTCCGCGAAACCACCACTATCGGCCTGCGCTGGAGGCTCGAAAAAAAGGTGGGGCTGGCGCGCGAGTTTCGTAAGGTGCAAACCGCATGGGGCGAAGTGACCATCAAAATCGCGCGCTGGCCCAACGGCAAGATCGCCAACGCCGCGCCGGAATATGAGGATTGCCGCCTGCTCGCCACCGGGCACTCGATCCCCCTCAAACAGGTGATGCAGGAGGCCATGCGGATTTACGCGGAAACCGCGGGAACGGCCACGAGCACGAGAAAGGAAGGTCTCTGATGGATCGCGCAAGCATCGAAGCTCTGCTCAACGAAGTACGCGAGGGCCGCACCGCCGTGAACGAAGCGCTGGACCGCCTCCGCGACCTGCCCTTCGAGGACCTTGGTTTCGCCAAGCTCGATCATCACCGCGCTCTCCGCACCGGCATGCCCGAAGTGATCTTTGCCACGGGCAAGACCGCCGCGCAGGTGGCTCAGATCTTTGCTCGCATGGCCCAGGCGGGTGGCAACGTGCTGGCTACCCGTGCCTCTCGCGAAATGTTTGAGGCGGTCCGCGCTCTGGAACCACGAGCGGAGTTCCATGAGACGGCCCGCGCCATCACGCTCACCCAGGCCCCCACCGTACTGGGCGTTGGAACCATCGCCGTGGTCTGTGCCGGCACCAGCGATCTGCCGGTGGCCGAAGAGGCTGTGGTTACCGCGCGCCTGATGGGCAATACGGTCGAGTTGATTGCCGACGTCGGCGTGGCCGGCATTCACCGCCTGCTGGCGCAAAAGCACGGGCTGCAATCGGCGCGCGTGCTTATCGTCTGCGCCGGCATGGAGGGCGCTCTGCCCACCGTGGTCGGCGGACTGGTGAACGCGCCGGTGGTGGCCGTGCCCACCAGTATTGGTTATGGCGCCTCGTTTGGCGGCGTGGCTGCGCTGCTGGGCATGTTGAACACCTGCTCGCCCAACGTCTCGGTCGTCAATATCGACAACGGCTTTGGCGCCGCCTGCATCGCCTCGCTCATCAATCACCTGTGAAAACCTGCCTGGGAAGATCGAGAGGGATTGTTTTCAGGAACAAATTCGCCTGTATCAGGCGCAAGTTATCACGAATTCCATTTTGCAGGGACTTCGGCTCTCAGTCCAATCAAAGCCCCGTTTGCGCCAATTGAGACTCAACTTCCACTTGCCCTGATGCGCTCCGGAACCGGAAGACGTCCACGTGTGCTGCAATCGATCACGATGCCCGCAGACCGGGACGCAGTCGACCGGCATTGGCGACTACGGATTCGCGAGCGGAACCCGCACCAGGATCGCATTGTCCACGCGCACAATCAGGCGGGAGTATTTCTCCTTGCCCGCGTTTTGCATGGCCTGGTAGCGCGGGTTGAGCGAGTCCACGTCGACGCGCAGAGGAGCCTTGGGGTCGCGGGGCACGTCGAAGCTGACGCGGATATCGGGCTGGCCGTCGCCGTCGATGTCCACCGTGTCGGATACGCGCTGGGGCAAGGCGCTCACGGGGCTCCAGTCGAGCTGGACGAAGGGCTTTTCGCTCTGCAGCAGGTGAGGGTAGACAGGCCGGTGAACGTCGATGGAGTATGCGCCCATCGGAATGGTGCGCACCTTCGGGCCGCCGGTGTAGACCTCATCCACGTGCATGCCGAGGGCGATAAACCCTTTGCTGAAGAGTCCCATGAGCAGAAATGGAGTCAGCAGCGCCGCCATCACCGTTGCGCCTGCCGCCGTGTAGCCGAGTATAGCGCGGAGTTTCATCAGCTCCTCCTAAACAATGAAGTGCAGGATGGTGGCAACGCCCTGAGCGATGATGGTGCCGCCGAACATGATGGCCATGGCCCAGGCCGCGTACAGAAACATGAGCCGAGCGCGCTCCGGCTTCCATGCGATCTGAGTCCCCTTGATGTGCCAGACAATTGCCTGCCGTGGGCAGACATCCACGCATGCGTCGCACTTCATGCAGGAGAGCAAGGTCTCGCCGCGAGCGACGGATTCCTTCGAGAGGGAGAGATTGGGGCAAGCGTTCTGGCAGAGCAGGCAGGGCTTGCAGCGGGTTTGATCGATCTTTACTTCAAAAACACTGATCTTGTTGAAGATGGACTGGAATGCGCCGAAGGGGCAGAACCAGGCACACTGCGTTCGCTTTTTTGTCAGGAAGGGCAACACGACGACCAGCCCGGCAAAGAGCAGGACAAAGATTACGTTTTGGATCAAGCCGATGGTGCTGCGAGCGGCGACGTATTCCGAGACGGCTTTGAAGGGGCAGAGCCACATGCAGTAAGCCGGCTCAAAGAGGGCCAGTGAGAGCAGCACCATGGCCAGCAGCACTGCCCACGGGAGGTAGCGCCAGCGCGGATCGAGCTTGCGGATTCTGGCGCGGGCGGGAATGGCGGCGACACCCTCTTCAATTCCGCCGAAGAAGCAGGCGTAACTGCACCAGCCTTTTCCCATAACCAGCGTCAGGGCCAGCCAGATGCCCACCATGGCGGCAATGCCGCCTGCGATGGAACCGGGAAAGACCAGCGTACGGGTCAGCGCCGCTGGCAGAATGAGAAGCGGAATGGGCATGAAGCAGAATGGCGTACGACCGGCAATCATCTCTTCAATGGGGATACCCATGGAGCCGCGCATGACGTAGAGATTATGGATAAAGCCAATGGGAAAGAGGATTCCCAGGCTCACGAAGAAGATGCGACGCCAGCGATAGGTGCTATGGGTCCGCATCATCATGAAGAAGAGCGCCGTCATGAAGAGCGCAGTGATGGCGCTGGAGATCAGCCAAACCGGTTTGGTGCTCGAACCGGGGCTAAACAATAACATGAGCGGCGACCAGATGAGGATGGGCAGAGTGAGCAGCAGAGAGCGAAGGATGCCGCGCGGCGCCGGGCGGGCGAGCGGCAGAATGCGAGCGTCAGTAGCCATAGGCTTTTTTCCCCAAGAGCATGGCGATTCCCATAGAGAGGTAATAGAGGGCAGTGAGCGCCATCGCCATGCGTGCGACGGTGAGGACGGCCTGGTTGCGAACAATGCAGCCCAAACTTAAGAACGGAATAAACCAGATAGAAGTTCCAATAAAAAAAGCCGCAAAGAAGAGCATGGCGGCGGCGAGGCTGCCGGTTTGAGCGGCGCGGATGCCGGCAACAACAAAGGGAGGACAGAGATTGAGGCCGGTAAGCAGGCCCAGAGCCGCTGCGCCGGCGAGGCCGCGAGTTTTGTTATCAGTGATTTGGACGAGTTTTGATTCGGCGCATGGCTGGGCGCACATGCGATGGGCCGCGAAGGGGTAGCAGAGCAGCACGACGGCAAGAAGCACGTAGACCGCGCCCATCATCAGCAGACGCGGGGTTGGCAGCAGGGAGGCCAGCAGGCCGAGCTCCCAGGCCACGACGGCAAAGAGCAGGTAGCCCAGGAGGCGCGCGCCGAGAAAGGCGGAGAGATAACGGAAATGGGGCCGGAAGCCTTTGTGCTCGGTGAGCAAAGAGGGAACCAGCACGGGCCCGCAAGCTGCTATGCAGGCTGGTCCGGACGCCAGCCCCAGGGCCAGCGCCTCGCCGAATACGACTGACGCGGCCATAATCGGAGCATAAGAGTCATTTGGTTTCCCAATCGGTGATGCAGATCACAGTCCGGTGCTTGCCGGAGCGCCAATCATGGATCATGTACGGTTAGCGTCCGCGCGTGTGGAGGCGATTCGTGATCCGGTCCAGATGGCCGCTGTGGCGCAGGATTTCGCAGATATTTTTTCTGCTGCTCTTCCTTGCGCTGCTGCTCTTTACCTCGCTGAGCCTCTTTCCCGGCGGCGCGACCGAGATTCATCTGCGCGCGCCGGTGCGGCTGTTCTTCGAGTGGGACCCGCTGGTGGCCGTGGTCAACGCCCTGGCCAGCCACGCGCTCTATCGCGGCCTCGTCTGGAGCCTCGTCATTCTCGTGCCCACGCTCTTTCTGGGCCGCTTCTTCTGCGGCTGGATCTGCCCCCTGGGCACGCTGCAACACTTTGTTGGCAATATGCCCTCGGAGTCCAAGCGCGGCAAGCAACGCATCGAGGCAAATCGATATAAGCGCTGGCAGACCGGCAAGTATGTAATCTTGCTCGCCGGCCTGGTGGCTGCCTGCTTCGGTTCGGCGGCTATCGGATGGCTTGATCCTTTCAGCCTGTTGGTCCGCTCCTTTGGCCTGTCGCTGCTGCCGGCGTTCAACGCTGCCGCGCGCGCAGTGCTGGCGCCGCTCGAACACAGCCACATCGCGGCCATCAAGGCGACCGGCGAAACGCTGCATACGATTCTGCAAATCACGGTGCTCGATCTTCGTCAGCCGCACTACTACCAAGGCCTCGTGTTGGGCATTCTGTTCATTGCCATTCTCGCGGCCAGCCTGCGCGTGACGCGGCTGTGGTGCCGCGCGATCTGCCCGCTCGGCGCATTGCTGGGCGCGGTCTCCCGCTGGAGTGTGCTGGGGCTGCACAAGGAC
>CABEDF010000083.1_pt1 | contig 10684 bp, 7 predicted proteins | sample 3132921 | NCBI WGS metagenome assembly CABEDF01 (sample SAMEA5534329, study PRJEB31848) | metagenome | biome: tundra; feature: field; material: soil | place: USA | collected 2013-05 | depth 0.15 m
ATCCCAAATTCGGCCCCGGACAACTGTGGGAACACGCGGCCGATCTGGTTTGCAAGGGCGGCGGCGAAATCCACTTCGGAATCCACATCGACCGCATCCATGTGGAGGCCAACAAGGTGGTTGCGGTTGAAGGCGTCAACGATGCCGGAGAACGCGTCACTTATGCGGGCGATTACTTCTTTTCGACCATGCCTGTCCGCGATCTTATTCGAGCCATCTCTCCGCAGGTCCCCGCCGAGGTGGCTGCGGTGAGCGAAGGCCTCATGTATCGCGACTTCATCACCGTCGGCCTGCTCGCCGGCAAGCTCACTGTGACGGAGAAGGACGGCACTCCACTCAAGGATAACTGGATCTACATCCAAGAGCCGGACGTGGTTGTCGGCCGCCTGCAAATCTTCAATAACTGGAGCCCCTGGCTGGTGAGCAGCCAGGACAAGGCATGGATCGGCCTCGAGTATTTCTGCAACGACACCGACCCCTTGTGGAAGCTCTCCGATGAGGAGATGGCCCGGTTCGCAATCGCCGAAGTGGCGAAGATCGGAATTCTCAAGGCAGAGGATGTGGAAGACTTCCACGTGGTTCACGTTCCCAAGACTTATCCGGCGTACTTTGGCAGTTATGACCGCTTCGACGTCATCCGCGACTATACCGACCGCTTTGAGAACCTCTTCCTGGTTGGTCGCAACGGCATGCACAAATACAACAACCAGGACCACTCCATGCTGACCGCTATGACCGCCGTAGAGAACATCGTCAACGGCGTCGTCACCAAGGACAACATCTGGGCCATCAATACCGAGATGGAGTATCACGAGAAGAAGGGGACGAAGTGAGCCTCAGGGCTTGATGCGTCTCCACGGCAGGACGCCGGAAACCGCAAGCACAACGACGGCCGGCTCGATTGCCTGGCGATAATCCATAATCGGCTTGGTCAGATAGTAGGTCAGCGGAAAGATGCAGATGAGCACCAGATAGGGCCAGAGAGCGGCGCGGTTCTGGCGCCAGAAGCAGCGGATGCCGCGCAGCATCAGCAGCGTAATGCAACTGACGTAAAAACAATTTTCTAGGGTGAATGGCTGTGCCTGCAATTCTTCGGCAGAGAAGCTCCAGTACCCCGTCCAGTAATAGACAATGCGGCGCAGCGTTTTAATCACCAAAAACGCAGAGTGGGGATGATGGCGGAAATCATCAAGGGAGAGGGCGTGCTTCTCGGCCAGATAGGCCGTCTCTCCCATGGCGAGATACTTGCTCAACTCCACCGGACTGCTGGCCGGGTAGGGCCGTCCGTCCGCGCTCGGCGGCGAGGATGTATCCATGGGCGCATTGCCGAAGTCGTCAGCATAAAACTCCAGCCAGATGTTGTCGCGGATCGGGCAGAGGACGCCGAGAGCCCGATAGTTGCGCACGGTCCACGGGGTGAGAACGGCGATGAGAGCAACCATGGCGAGCGCGCCGTTCAGCAGCCAGCGCCCGCCCGCCTTGCGCACCTTGTAGAGCGCCAGCAGGAGCAGAAACGGAACCGAGGAAAGCACCGCGGGATTGGAGTGCGCGGTGACGCCGCAGAGCGCGCCCCAGCCGAGCCAGGCAAAGAGATTCGAGGTGTGATGAAGGCGCTGCGCGATGCAGAAGCAGGTGGTGAAGAGCAATCCGGTCAGGGCATACTCCCAGACGCGGCCGGCGGAGAAGTAGATGGCAAAGGGATAAAAGGCCCAGGCCCAGGCTGCTATCTTTGCGCCGCGCGCGCCGAGAGAATATTTGGCGCTGAAGTAGACCGGGATGCAGGTGAGGGCGCTGAACAGGCTGTTGATGGAGAGGATGATGAATCCCGAGGTGAGCGAGTAGATGCCGAAGAGCTTGAAGACAACAGCGAGAAGGCCTGGATAGAGCGGCGACTCGATGGCGGTGGGCCCGCTTATGGGGTAGTACGGCGAACTGAATCCATGGCCGCTGGCCAGCGCGCGCGCAATCCAGCCCATCTCCCAGCCGAACTGCTCGTAGTATTTATCCGCGTCGGGCAGGCCGCGATAGGTGAAGCAGACCACAACCATGCGGATGGCAAACGCCGCTAGAATGATGACGGGAAGCAGCCAGCGGGAGTCTTTCTTTTGTTCCGGTTGTGCATTTGGAGCAGTGAGAATCGCCAAGTTTTCGTCTCAAGTGAGAAAATGTGGGGCTTCTTCGATTGGAACACATTGATTCGGGGTGGTGGGCAGAAGCGGGTTGATCTCCGGTGAGCAACTGCATGACGGCTGACTCGTGAGGCCATGGCAGGCGCCTGATTCAGAAATGAAAACGCCGGACGGCTGGGAGGCTGTCCGGCGTTTGTTGATTGAGGCGGACTTACCGGTTCTTTGCGACTTCTTCGACGGTGACGGGGTCGAGGAAGGGCATGGCGGCGCGGAGTTGTTTGCCTACGATTTCGACCGGGTGTTTGGCTTCGGCTTCGCGGAAGGCTAAGAACTCCTTGCGGCCGGAGTTCTGGTCGGCGAGGAAACGCTTGGCAAAAGAACCGTCCTGGATTTCCTTGAGGATCTGCTTCATGGCCTTGCGGCTCTCGTCGTTGATGACGCGGGGGCCGGAGACGTAGTCGCCCCATTCGGCGGTGTCGGAGATGGAGTAGCGCATGTAGGCCAGGCCCCCGCGGTAGATGAGGTCCACGATCAGCTTGAGCTCGTGCATGCACTCGAAGAAGGCGCTCTCAGGCTGATAGCCGGCCTCGACGAGGGTCTCAAAGCCGGCCTTGATGAGCGCGCTGACGCCGCCGCAGAGGACGGCTTGCTCGCCGAAGAGGTCGGTTTCGGTTTCCTCCTTGAATGTCGTTTCGAGGACTCCGGCGCGCGTTCCGCCGATGCCTTTTAGGTAACTGAGGCAGAGGGCGTGGGCTTTGCCGGTGGCGTCCTGGTGGACGGCGATGAGGCAGGGGACGCCGCCGCCTTCAATGAAGACTTCGCGGACGCGATGGCCGGGAGCTTTGGGAGCGGCCATGCCCACGTCGATGCCCGCCGCCGGGACGATGGTCTTGAAATGAATGTTGAAGCCGTGGGCGAACATGAGCAGTTTGCCGGCGGTGAGGTTGGGGCCGATCTCCTCGGCATACAACTTAGCCGCAGTCTGATCGGGAACCAGGACCATGACCACGTCGGCCCATTTTGTGGCTTCGGCGACAGTGGTTACTTCAAGGCCGGCCTTCTGGGCCTTGGCGATGGATTTGGAGTTGGGCGCGAGGCCGACTTTTACCTGGACCCCAGAATCCTTCAGGTTAAGAGCATGGGCATGCCCCTGGGAACCGTAGCCGATGATGGCCACTTTTTTGGATTGGATGAGGGAGAGGTCGGCGTCGTGATCGTAATAAGTCTTGGCCATGATTTTCTCGATTTTCCTTTTTCCGGTTGAGATTCAGTGGAGTGGGCCGGTTTTTGCTGTGCACGCAAACTTGTGCGGGTCCATATTGGACCGAAAAGCAATCGCGGGTTCTTCGCTCCCAATGAACGGTTGAACCCGGTTGAGGCTGCGATTTATTACAAAGGCAGCAAGTTAGCCCCCGCTTCGCGGGGATCGCGGGTTAGCGAGTTAGCGGGTTTCTGCGGCACGCCCGATCCCTGCCTGAGTTCATTGCCTTTGCAACTCGCCGACCCGAGTCAAGCTGCTCAGGATGACAACATCGATGTATCACTCCGGCTCGCCGGCGGCGCCTTCTTCAAGAGCTTCCAGAGGCGGTTCGGCAGGCATGTCGGGACCGGCGCCCATGGCATTGAGGACGCTGCTGATGTGGTGGCCGCGGCGCATGGTCATCTTGCCGCTGCGGCAGATTTCGAGGATGCGGCCCTCGTCTTCACGGAGCACTTCGATCAGCCCTTCGATCTTGCTTTCGACGCCGGTCATTTCGATCATGAGCGACTCCGAGGTCAGGTCGACGATGCGGGCGCGAAAGACCTCGACCAGATCGAAGATCTGAGCGCGGTTGCGGGGCGTGGCGGCGATTTTAATGAGCGCCAGCTCGCGGGTGACGGCCGGATCCTTAGCGATGTCGTCCACATCGACCACATTCTCCAGTTTAAACAGACTGGCGCGGATGCGATCGCCGGCTTCAGCAGAGGCCTCGCAGACCAGGGTCAGGCGGGAGAGGCCGGGGCGCTCGCTGCGGCCCACGGTGAGCGAGTTGATGTTGATGTTGAGGCGGCGGAAGAGCGAGGCGACGCGGGTGAGCACGCCGGGCAGGTCTTCAACGTAAGCGACGAATGTGTGCAGCATAAAAGCCTCTAGCTTCTAGCTCCTAGCTTCTAGCTCTTTGCTCCCGGCTTCCGCGCGCCGCCAAGACTGTTTGACTGACGGCGGAAAAGTTAGGAGCTAGAAGCTAGCAGCTAGAAGCTGTCTTATTTGTCGTCCGGCGATTCCACTAAGGGGTCGTTGCCGGGCCGGCGGATCATCTCGTGAAGTGCGGAGCCGGCGGAAACCATCGGATAGACCGAGTCTTCCTTCTCGACCTTGAAGTTGATCAGAAACGCGCCGGGCGCGGAACGGGCTTCGTTGACGGCCTCAGCCACCTCGGCGCGGGTGCGAACGGTGAGGCCCTGGATGCCGTGGGCGCCGGCCAGCTTGACGAAGTCGGGGCTGACCATCGGCGTGGCTTCGTAGTTGCGCTCGTAGAAGAACTCCTGCCACTGGCGGACCATGCCGAGATAGCCGTTGTTGATGACGGCGATGTTGATCTTGATCTTTTCCTGGACGATGGTCGCCAGCTCGGCCGAGGTCATCTGGAAGCCGCCGTCGCCGGCAATGACCCAGACCTCTTTATCCGGGCAAGCGAACTTGGCGCCGATGGCGGCTGGCAGAGCGAATCCCATGGTGCCGAGGCCGCCTGAGGTGATGAGCGTACGCGGGTGCTCGTGGTGGTAGTACTGCGCCTCCCACATCTGATGCTGGCCGACGTCGGTGACGACGATGGCGTTGCCGCCGGTGATGCGCCAGAGGTCGTGCATGACGTGGGCGGCGTAGAGGTGGCCGGAGTCGGGGAGGTTCTTGATGTCGCGGACGGCGGCAGCGCCCTTGATGCCGTCGATGGTCTTGAGCCATGCGGAGCCGTCGCGGCCGGGTATGCGGGGAAGCAACTGCTCGAGCACTTCGCGGAGATCGCCGACCAGTGCGACGTCGACCTTGATGTTCTTGTTGATCTCCGCCGGATCCACCTCGATGTGGATCTTCTTGGCCTTGGTGGCGTAGGTGGCGAGGCTGCCGGTGACGCGATCGTCAAACCTCATGCCGCAGGCGATGAGCAGGTCGGCTTCCTGGATGGCGTGGTTGACCCAGGCCTCGCCGTGCATGCCCATCATGCCGAGGTTGAGGGGGTGCGAGGCAGGGAATGCGCCCAGGCCGAGAAGGGTGAGGGCGACGGGAATCTGGGCGCGCTCGGCCAGGGTGCGCACCTGTTCCATGGCGCTGGATTCGATGATGCCGTGGCCGGCGAGGATGACGGGGCGTTTGGCGTTGCGGATGAGTTCGGCGGCTTGCGCGAGACCGGAGTCCTCGACGTGGAGCATGGGGTGGGGGCGGTAGGGGCGCGGTTTGGCGGCGGCAAAGTCAAAGAGGGCCGTGGCCTGCTGCGCGTCCTTGGTGATGTCAACCAGCACCGGGCCGGGACGGCCGGAGCGGGCAATCTGGAAGGCGTGACGGAGCGCGGGCGCCACGTCCTCTGTGCGGCTGATGAGAAAGTTGTGCTTGGTGACGGGCAAGGTGATGCCGGTGATGTCGACTTCCTGAAAGGCGTCGGTGCCGAGAACCTTGCTGGAGACATTGCCGGTGATGCAGACGATGGGGATGGAGTCCAGCATGGCGGTGGCGATGCCGGTGACGAGGTTGGTGGCGCCGGGGCCGCTGGTGGCGATGGCGACGCCCACCTTGCCCGATGCGCGGGCATAGCCGTCGGCCATGTGCGCGGCCCCCTGCTCGTGGCGGACGAGGACATGGTGAATGGGAAACTTGCGCAGCGCGTCATAGACCGGCAGGATGGCGCCGCCGGGATAGCCGAAGACGGTGGTGACGCCTTCGCCCACCAGCGTGGCCCACACGATCTCCGCGCCGGTGAGGCGGGCGGGAGTGGTGAGATGAGCGTTTGCGGCTTGCGTGGTTGCGTTGGTTCCCATGGTGGACTCCTTTTTAGCTGTTAGCTGCTAGAAGCTGTTTTACGTCGTTGCTCCCTCGGAGGCGCTGGTTACGCGGTCGACATATTTGCGGAAGACGCCGCGTGGCCAACGAAGGGCTGGCGGCGTGAAGCTTTTGAGCCGGGCCGCGATTTCTTCCTGGCTGACTTCGAGAGTCAGCTTGCGGTTGGGAATGTCGAAGTGAATGATGTCGCCCTCGCGGACGGCGGCGATGGGTCCGCCGACGAAGGCTTCGGGGGCGACGTGGCCGGCGGTGAAGCCGCGCGTTGCGCCGGAGAAACGGCCGTCGGTCAACAGGGCCACAGTGGCGCTGAGTTCCGCATTCGAGCTTATGGCGGCGGTGACTTGCAGCATCTCTCTCATGCCGGGACCGCCCTTGGGGCCTTCATAACGGATGACGAGCACGTCGCCGGGCTTGATCTGAGTGGATTGAACGGCGGCGAAGCAGGCTTCTTCGGTGTCGAAGACGCGGGCGGGGCCGCGATGCTCGACGCGGTTGGCGGCGGCGACTTTCATCACGCAGCCTTCGGGGGCGAGGTTGCCTTTGAGGATGACGAGGCCGCCGGTGGGCTTGATGGGTTTGTCAAAGGTGTGAATGACGACCTGACCGGGAGTTTCCACGGCGAGGGCGGCTTCTTCGGCGAGGGTGCGGCCGCTGATGGTGAGCGTGCTGCCGTCGGCGTGGCCTGCTTCGATGAGGCGTTTGGCAAGGAGGCGCGAGCCGCCGGCGGCCTGATAGTCGGAGGCGACGAATTTACCGGCGGGAGTGAGGTCGCAGATGTAGGGCGTGCGCTTGGAGATGATGTCGAAGTCGTCGATGGAGAGGGGAATGCCGATCTCGCGGGCGATGGCGATGAGGTGAAGAACGGCGTTGGTGGAACCGCCGCTGGCGGCCACGCTGGCGATGGTGTTCTCGATGGATTTGCGAGTGATGATTTGCGAGGGGCGGCGATTGGCGCGGACGGCGTCCATGAGAATGCGGCCGGCTTCGCGGGTGGCTTCGTGCTTGTCTTTGGAAGTGGCGGGGACGCCGGAGAGATAGATGGGTGCGATGCCCAGAATCTCCGCCGACATGGCCATGGTGTTGGCGGTGAACTGGCCGCCACATGCGCCCGCGCCGGGACAGGCGTTGGCTTCAAGGGCTTCGAGGCCGGCGTCGTCGATGCGGCCTGCGGCGTGGGAGCCGATGCCCTCGAAGACATCCTGAATGGTGATGTCCACGCCGTTCAGTTTGCCGGGAGCGATGGATCCGCCGTAGAGCATGAGGCCGGGAATGTCCAGGCGGCACAGCGCCATGATGATGCCGGGCATGTTCTTGTCGCAGCCGCCGATGCCGGCGAGGCCGTCAAAGAGGTTGCCGCGGGCGACTAACTCGATGGAGTCGGCGATGATTTCGCGCGAGACCAGCGAGGCTTTCATTCCCTGCGTGCCCATGGTGATGCCGTCGGAGATGGTGACGGTGTTGAACTCCATGGGCGTGCCGCCGGCCTCGCGAATGCCTTCCTTGAGGGCCTCGGCGATTTCGCGCAGGTGGACGTTGCAGGTGCCGATCTCGGTCCATGTGTTGGCGATGCCGATGATGGGCTTGTGCAGATCGTCTTTGCTGTAACCGACGCCGCGCAGATAAGAGCGGGCCGCGGCCCGGCTGGGGCCTTCGGTCATCGGGATGCTTTGGCGCTTGCCTTCGATGGTCATTGTGTTACGGAAACCTTTCCTTGCTGTGAGCTTCTAGCTGGCTTTTGCTTTCAGCCAGCCGGCTTGGTCGTGTTTGGCTTCGAATGTGTCGAGCGCCGCTTCGTGGCGCAGGGTGAGGCCGATGTCGTCGAGGCCTTCGAGGAGGCAGAACTTGCGGAAGGGGTCTACCTCGAAGGTTGCGGAGAAGCCCTGGTTGTCAGTGACCGTCTGGGCTTCAAGCGAGACGGTGAGTTGATAGTTGGGGATGGTCTTCGCGTTGTGGAGAAGGTGGGCTACCTCGTCCTCGGTGAGACGCGCCAGCACAATGCCGTTTTTTCCGGCATTGGAGAAGAAGATGTCGGCGAACGTCGGAGCGATGACGGCGCGGAAGCCGAAGTCGTTCAGCGCCCAGGCGGCGTGCTCGCGGCTTGATCCGCAGGCGAAGTTCTTGCCCGCGATCAAAATCTGCGCGCCCTTGTAGCGCGGGTCGTTGAGGACGAAGGCCGAGTCCGGATCGCCGGCCGCATTGCGCCGCCAGTCAAAGAAGAGAAACTCGCCGTAGCCGGTGCGCTCAATGCGCTTGAGGAACTGCTTAGGAATGATCTGGTCGGTGTCGACGTTGGCGCGGTCGAGGGGCGCAGCCAGTGCGGTGAGTGTGAGAAAGGGTTCCATCAGGCTTTTACCTCCCAGTTGCGAATGTCGACGAAGTGGCCGGCAATAGCGGCTGCTGCTGCCATCTCGGGCGAGACCAGGTGGGTGCGTCCGCCGCGGCCCTGGCGGCCTTCAAAGTTGCGGTTGCTGGTGGAGGCGCAACGCTCGCCCGGCGCAAGAATGTCGGGATTCATGCCCAGGCACATGGAGCAGCCTGGTTCCCTCCAGTCGAATCCAGCCTCGCGGAAGACGCGGTCGAGGCCTTCGGATTCGGCTTGCGCCTTGACGGCTTGCGAGCCGGGAACGACCATGGCGCTGACATGCGTGGAGACCTTGTAACCGGAGGCGATGCGGGCGGCGGCGCGGAGGTCTTCCAGTCGGCCATTGGTGCAGGAGCCGATGAAGACGCGGTCGATAGACACATCTTCTAGAGGCGTGCCGGCCGTGAGTCCCATGTATTCGAGGGCGCGCTCGAGGCCCTTGCGCTCCTGCTCGTTGGGAGCGGCGGCGGGGTCGGGCACGGATGAGGTGATGGGCGCGACCATGCCGGGACTGGTACCCCAACTGACGTAGGGAACCAGCGTGGCGGCGTCGATGATGAGTTCGCGATCGAACTTTGCGCCGGGGTCGGTGGGGAGTTTGCTCCACTCGGTCACGGCCTGGTCCCATGCATCGCCTGCGGGTGAGAAGCGGCGGCCTTTGAGGTAGGCGAAGGTGATTGCATCGGGAGCGATCATTCCCGCGCGGGCTCCGGCTTCGATGCTCATGTTGCAGACGGTCATGCGGCCTTCCATGGAGAGGGCGCGGATGGCCGAGCCGGCGTATTCTACGACGCAGCCGGTTGCGCCATCGGTGCCGATCTGCCCGATGATAGCGAGGATAATGTCCTTCGCCGTGACGCCGCGCGGCAGCTCGCCTTCGACGGCGATGCGGAAGGTCTTGGGCTTTGACTGGGGCAGCGTCTGCGTGGCGAGGACGTGCTCGACTTCGCTGGTGCCGATGCCGAACGCGAGCGCGCCAAGTGCGCCGTGGGTGCTGGTGTGCGAGTCGCCGCAGACGATGGTCATGCCGGGCTTCGTGATGCCAAGTTCGGGGCCGATGACGTGAACGATGCCTTGCTCGTGCGAGTTCACGTCGTAAAACTCGACGCCGAATTCAGCGCAGTTTTGGCGCAGCGTGGCGATCTGCGTGGCGGCGATCTGGTCGATGATATGGAGGCGGCCTGCGATGGTGGTGGGCACGTTGTGGTCCACGGTGGCGATACAACGGTCGGAGCGGCGGACCTTGCGGCCGGCCACGCGCAGGCCTTCAAAGGCTTGCGGCGAGGTGACCTCGTGCAGCAGTTGCAGGTCGATGTAGAGCAGGGTTGGCTCGCCTTGCGGCTCGACCACCACGTGCTGCTGCCAGACCTTTTCGAATAGTGTCTTTGATTCGGTGCTCATGGAACTCCCTGTGTTCAAAAGCTTGAGTGCTTGTATATCCCACCCTAGCCGCAAAAGAAAAAACGCGGCGAGGGTGGGGCACCCGGTTGGTTTGGAAAGCCTACGCGGTCACGAGCAGTTCTTTCACGGTTTCGCGCACCTTTGCGCCCATCTCGCGGGTTCCGAGCACGGTCAATCCCTCGGGATTGGTGCGCGCCAGGTCTTGCGTGCGGAAGCCCCGTTCCAGCACCTTGCGGACAGCCTTGACGATCACGTCGGCCTCCGCATCGAGCCCGAACGTGTAGCGCAGAAGCATGGCTCCGGTCAGGATGGTGGCCAGCGGATTGGCGATGTTCTTGCCCGCATGTTTAGGCGCGGAGCCGTGGGCCGGCTCATACAGATTGATCTTGCCGCCGGCGGTCCCCGAGGGCAACATGCCCAGCGAGCCGGTGATCACAGAAGACTCGTCTGTGAGGATGTCGCCGAAGGTGTTCTCTGTGACCACCACGTCGAAGTCGCGCGGCCGCTTCATCAGGTGCATCGACATGGCGTCGACGAACTGGTGCTCCAACGTCACATCGGGAAACTCTTTGGCCACCTCGATCACCGTGTCGCGCCAAAGCTGCGAGACTTCAAGCACATTGGCCTTGTCGACGCTGGTGACCAGTTTGCGGCGCTTTTGGGCCAACTGGAAGGCGACGCGGGCGACGCGGGCCACTTCATCGCGCGTGTAGATCATGGTGTTGAAGGCTACGCCCTTTTCCTTGTCCCACCCGCGGG
>CABEDF010000085.1_pt1 | contig 10561 bp, 3 predicted proteins | sample 3132921 | NCBI WGS metagenome assembly CABEDF01 (sample SAMEA5534329, study PRJEB31848) | metagenome | biome: tundra; feature: field; material: soil | place: USA | collected 2013-05 | depth 0.15 m
TCATGATCTACCAGCTCATGTTCGCCATCATCACCCCGGCGCTCATCTGCGGCGCCTTTGCCGAGCGCATGAAGTTCAGTTCCATGGCTATCTTCCTCTCGCTCTGGTCGCTGTTCGTCTATTGCCCCATGGCCCATATGGTCTGGGGCGTCGGCGGATTGCTCAACTCCGCCAACATCCACGCCGCTTTCCCCAGCTTCGATTTCGCCGGCGGCACCGTCGTCCACATCACCAGCGGCGTCTCGGCGCTGGTGACGTGCCTCTACCTGGGCAAGCGCATCGGCTACCCGCAGACCAAGATGCAGCCCCACTCGATGGTGCTCAGCTTCATCGGGGCCTGTCTGCTGTGGGTGGGCTGGTTCGGCTTCAACGCCGGCAGCGCGCTCGCGGCCGGCCCCCTGGCCACCAGCGCCTTCGTCAATACCCACTTTGCCACCGCCGCGGCGGCCATCGGCTGGTCCATTGCCGAGTGGATCCGCAACGGCAAGCCCACCGCCCTGGGCGCCATCTCCGGCGCGGTTGCCGGACTGGTCGCCATCACCCCCGCCTCCGGCTTTGTCCAGCCCATGAGCGCCCTGGCCATCGGCCTCATCGCCGGCGTCGTCTGCTTCACCATGGTCTTCATCGTCAAGAGCCTCTTCGGTTACGACGACTCCCTGGACGCCTTCGGAGTCCACGGAGCCGGCGGAACCATCGGCGCCCTGCTCACCGGCATCTTCGCCGCCAGCGTCATCAACCCGGTCTTCAAGGACGCGGCCGGCAACCCGCTCCCCTCCGGCGCCATCGACGGCCACTGGGGTCAGTTGCTCAACCAGCTCGCCGGCGTCGGCATTGCCTGGGGCATCTCCATCGTCGGCACATTGGTGCTGCTCTTCGTCGTTGACAAGCTCTTCGGTCTGCGCGTTTCGCCGGAAGACGAAGCCGCCGGCCTCGACCTCTCGCAGCACAATGAGGAAGGCTACGACCTCGCCTCGTAATTATTTGGTTTGTCATCCTGAGCGAAGCAGGCCGCGGAACCGGGATCCCCAGCGATTCGGGGTCCCCGGTGAGCGATCTTTGCTCGCTGGGGTGTAGGGACAGGTCTTCGTCGCTGGGGTGGTTGGGCGGCCTGCGCAGTCGAAGGACCTGCGGTTGCTCTCCTCCGATTCAACTCAATCGAATCGGTTCGACAAAAAGATTCGGCGGGGACTGGCCCAACCAGACCCCCCGCCTGTTACGCTGTCAAACGAGGCATTTTTCGTATGCTCAAAATTGAAGCCATTCTCCAGCCCTCCAAGCTGGATGCAGTCAAGGATGCCCTGCTTGAGGCAGGCATCGAAGGCATGACCATTCTCGAGGCTCGCGGCCATGGCCGCCAGAAGGGCCACACCGAGTTCTATCGCGGCCGCGAATACACCGTCGATCTCCTCCCCAAGGTCAAGATCGAGCTGGTCGTCACCGACGAGTTGAAGGAGAAGGCCGTCCAGGCCATCATCGCCGCCGCCCGCACCGGCCGCATCGGCGACGGAAAAATCTTCGTCAGCCCCGTCCTGGAAGCCATCCGCATCCGCAACGACGAGCGCGGCGAAACGGCCCTCTAGGAACCCTCCGTGGAAATCGGGGGCCGTCCTGCTTTGGCGCTTTGGTATGGCGCGGTTTCGGCCGCGCCAGGCTAAGCATAGGCAATCTTTTTCCCGCCAATCGCACCACCCGCCCGTCCCGTTTTTCGAGACACGGCAACCAAAAATCCCCCATCCGCTCCAACTTCGCTTATGCTGTTAACAATTCCTTACTTGCTTCGGCGAGCCACACACAACACTCATGAATCCAGTCGCTTTCGCGGTTGACGATCTTCGGGAGCAGTATACGCGGGAGATGGCGCTTGTCCGCCAGACCTGTGAGCGCACCGGCGACGGCACCGCCGCCATCCGACGCCGCTCCGCCGTCGTCGACCGTATCCTCATTGAAATGTGGCGCCGCGCCTTCGCCGGCTTGCCCGCCCAGAACATCTCCCTTCTCGCCCTGGGCGGCTACGGCCGCAAAGATCTCTTCCCCTACTCCGACATCGACGTCCTCTTCGCCTTTGCCGATGAAAAAATTGAGGCCCAATCCAAGGACGCCGTACGCCTCATCATCCAGGGCATGTGGGACATCGGCCTGCGCGCCAGCCCCAGCTCCCGCACCGTCAAGGAAGCCGGCCGCTTCGACCCCGACAACCTCGAGTTCACCCTCGCCACCCTTGACCGCCGCTTCCTCGCCGGCCAGTTTCCCCTCTACCAGCAGCTCCACCAGGTCACCTTCCCCGGCCTCGTGCTCAGCGAGTGGAACACCATCACCCAGAAGCTCGGCGAGATCGCCCGCTCGCGCCACGCCAAGTTCGGCAACACCATCTTTCATCTCGAGCCCAACCTCAAGGACTGTCCCGGCGGCCTGCGCGACTACCACCTCGCCGTCTGGTTCGCCCTGCTCTTCCACCTCAAGGAGACCAAGGAATGGCCCCGCCAGCGCGGCGGCGTCTTCCAGAGCGCGCGCGGCGACGCCGAGGCCGCCTTCGACTTCCTCGCCGCCGCCCGCTGTTTTCTCCACTTCCGCCACGGCCGCGACGACAATATCCTCGACTGGCAGTCCCAGGACGAGGCCGCCGCCAACTCCATCGGACTTGAAACCCGCGGCACCGCCGACCCGGCCTACTGGATGCGGACCTACTATCGCCACGCCCGCATCGTCTACCGCCGCGCCGCTTTGCTCATGGAGCACCTGCCCGCCCCGGTCAGCTTCTATCGCCAGTTCCGCCGCCGCCGCACCCCCATCGCCGGCACCGACTTCCTCCTCGACCAGGGCCGCATCGACATCGTCCCCGGCGCCCAGTTCAACGACACCAGCGCCATCCTGCGCATCTTCTCGCTCATGGCCACTCACGGCTACACCCTCTCCCAGGCCGCCGAAGACCGCATCACCGACGCTCTGCCCGCCCTCGCCATCCACATCCCCGAAGGCCCCTATCTGTGGAACGCCCTGCGCGAAGTCCTGCTAGGACCCCACGCCGCCCACGCCCTGCGCACCATGCACGCCCTCGGCGTCCTTGAAATGCTCATCCCCGAGTTCCATGGGATCGACGCCCTGGTTATCCGGGATTCTTATCACCGCTACACCGTCGACGAGCACACCTTCCTCACCATCGACAACGTCCACGGCCTCCGCCAGCCGGTCAACGAACACGAGCAGCGCCTGGCCCAGTTGCTCCCCGAAATCGACCGCCTCGACCTGTTTCTTCTCGCCCTGCTGCTTCACGACACCGGCAAGGCCCGCCGCACCGGCGAACATGCCGTCCAGAGCGTCGAACTGGCCGACGCATTCCTCGCCCGCCTCGACCTCGACTCCGAGGAGCGCGAGTCCATCCTCAAGCTCATCCGCCTCCATCTGGAAATGTCGGCCGCCCTGCGCCGCGACATCTTCGATCTCGAAAACGTCCGCGGCTTCTCTGAGAAAATCGGCAGCCCCCAGCTCCTCAAGATGCTCACCATCATGACCTTCGCTGACATCAAGGCCGTCAACCCCGAAGCCCTCACCCCATGGAAGGCCGAGAACCTCTGGCAGTTCTACATGTCCACCGCCAACTTCATGGACCGTTCCGTCGACGAGGTCCGCTACCACGCCGCCATCGACCCCACCCTGCTCAACCGCCTCCGCGCCATGGTCCCCGCAGCCCGGTACGACGCCCTGGGGCAGTTCCTTGAAGGCCTCCCGCAGCGCTACCTGCAAACCCGCCTCCCCGAGCAGATCCGCAATCACTTCCTGATGGCCCTCAACCTCGACCAGGACCCTGTCCAGCTCGACCTCCGCCCCAACCGCCAACTCTTCGACCTCACCGTCATCACCCGCGACCGCACCCGCCTCTTTGCCGACGTGGCCGGAGCCCTCGCCGCCTGGGGCATGAACATCGTCAAGGCCGGCGCCTACTCCAACGAGGCCGGCGTCATCGTCGACAGCTTCCACTTCACCGACGTCTTTCACACCCTCGAGCTCAACCCCAGCGAGAAGGACCGCTTCCTCGCCAATCTCCACGACGTCGTCGCGCAAAAGGTCTCGGTCCGCCAACTCCTTGAAGCCCGCAGCCACATGAACCGCCCCGCCAACCTCAAGGTCGAAGTGGCCACCCGCCTCGAGTTCGACTCCGAGTCCTCCACCCACTCCACCATCCTGCAGGTCGTCGCCCAGGATGTCCCCGGCCTGCTCCGCCAGATCGCCCTAACTCTGAGCACTCATCAATGCAACATCAAGGTAGCCCTCATCGACACCGAAGGCGAAACCGCCATCGACGTCTTCTATCTCACCAGCCAGGGCGTCAAGCTCCCCGAAGAAGCCCAGCAATCCCTCGCCAAAGACCTCATCGCCGCCCTCGACTCGATGCGCGCAACCGCCGGCATGTGACACCCGTCACGCATGATGAATCTTCATTTGACAAACTATGTGAGTGGACATTTACTGTTGTGCAACGGTGTCCCCTGCGCAACAAATCCTCCACTGCCATTTGCGCAGAGATTTTGTGTGAGAGCACACATTCGCTTCGCTGGAAGCAATTGCTGATTTTTGCCCCTGCTCATTGAATCAAACAGGCAGTGTTGAGAATTGCGGAGTAAGTATGAAAGTCCCTGTCTCAATTGCCAGCTTTTCTGCCTCTAATCCCTCGTCAACTGCATCCAGGCCGCTCTTCCGGGCCGCCTTGGTTGTGCTCACTTCGCTCACGATCCTGCTGACCGGCACTGCGGGATCGGCACAGACGGCTGCGGAGAGAATAGCTGTCGGACCAATCGCAAGCGTCCCAAGTCTGGGGCAAGTGCAGGCTATGAAGCTGCTGGCACCCGGCGTGGGCTGGGTTCTGCAACAAAATCGTCTGTACTTGACTCGGAACAATGGTCAGGACTGGGTGGACATTACGCCCTACACATCGACGCAACGGATTAAAAACGTGTTCTTTCTTAACAGTTCTTCTGGGTGGGTGATTGCGCTAGACCCCCACCCCGCAGGGCGGAGTGGTCCTGCTCTTAAAATTGCCTCAACTAGTGACGCTGGCCGCAACTGGACATTCACTCTGATCGACACCCCTGGAACGACCGACCTGCAGAATTTCGCGAGTATACGTTCCATGTTCTTTCTCGACTCGAAGCACGGTTGGATCATCTTGCGACTGCAATCGAGTTCGAACTTTAGCCTCGGGGTGCTGCTATCTACCGATGATGGCGGGCTTACTTGGAAGGAGCGTCCATCGCCTCCTGTTGCCGGCTCCATTCGTTTCTTGACATCAGAGGAAGGTTGGCTTGCAGAAGGTCCGTCAGCCGACGCTCTTTGGTCCACCAGTGATGGAGGAACGAGCTGGGAAAGAAAGACAGTTTCCGTTCCTATCGATTGTGGAGGTTGCAGGGTTGAGTACAGCTTGCCAACCTTCGAAGATCGGAAGAATGGATTCCTGTCTTTGATTGTCCACGCTGCAGATCATCCTTACTCGATTACTTACAGTACCCATGACGCGGGCAAATCATGGCAGGCTGCTGATCTTCTTGAATATGACTCACCTGAGGCTCAGTCAAGTGTCGGCTCGCATATGGTCAGGGCATTCTCTTCGAACGATCGTACCCTCATCGTTCAATATGACAAGGATTCCGTAAGAACTACGATTCCCCAGACACTTTCATCCGGCAGTCCCGTCTGGGTTGAATTTGCAGACAGTCAAAATGGATGGATAGTGTGGTCGACCAAGAGCTGCCTAGATCCATCGTCTCCTTGTTCGCAACAGCAAGAGTTACTTTCAACGACAGACGGAGGGATAACACTCACAATTATTACGCCGCGAACTGCTTCCGGAACGGCAGGAATCTCGAAGAATATCGACTCCCTCACTCCGCGCTCCACATCTCCTGCTGGCCTCGTTTCTGAGCAACTGGGTTCCGGCACTTCGGTTGCCAACGGTCCGGGGATACACGACCGTGCGCTTAGCCAATCTACTGGTTCGGTCTTAGGAGTGATGCAGAAGGGATTCGATATGTATAGCTGTATCGACCCGACCCTCATGCAGAGCGTGTGGTCCAACTCGGCTAATCCCTATCGCAATATTGGCGTCTATATCGGGGGATGCGACGTTCATTGCGTGCCGCCGACAGGAATTGATTCGTGTGGATCGAATGTACCAGTGTGTACTATTTCAAACGATGGGACACAATGCACTTACGCCAGTGGTAATGTTAAACCGGTCAGCACACACCTAAATCCGTCCGATCTGAACACAGTGTTAGTGCACTGGGGCATGATTCCGATCTGGGTTGGTGCACAGGCCCCATCTCCATGCGGATACCCAAACTCCTACTGGTTGATTGGCAACAGTCCCCTCTCGGAGGGCGCCGCAGAAGCAGACCAAGCTATGGCTCGGGACAATTCCCTTGGGATTCCAGGAATTATCTACTATGACATGGAATATTATGTGCCGGGGTACACAGCTTGCTCCGCGGCAGTAGCTTCGTTTTTGCAGGGATGGGTCAACGAGCTGCAAAACCATGGCTATAAAGCTGGAATATATATCAACACCTCAAACAGAGCAGATTTCAGCAGTATGTCTCCCATGCCCGACTCAATATGGGTGGCGGCGTGGGGTTCAAGTGCAACGACGCCTCCTACCACCCTCAGCGCACACTGGATCAATCAATATTGCGACGATGGGACCGTCATCAGTGGAAATTCTTGTCCAGACGCAATACAACAGGGGTCGAATTGGATCGACCCAGTCGTCGGAGTTGGTGTTGATGAAGATATGGTCAATGGTTATGTAGTCGCAGTCGGAACGGGACAGACCCTTTCCGTGAATTTGACGGCAAATCCGGCTACCGGGTCGGCCCCGCTGACAACCAATCTTACGGCAACCATAAGCGGCACCGCCTCCGGCACCATAAACTACTCATTTTGGTGGAATTGCACTGATTCAGGGACCTCGGTCTCTACTGTTGAGGCGACGTGTGGTTCACTCTCATCCTCCTGCACAAGCACCACAACCGGCTTCAAGTGTGATAGCCAAGCGCAGACTTCGTACTCTGTCAGCAATACATATTCTTTTCCGCAACCCTATACTGCGAAAGTCATCGTTGAACGTGGCAGTGCCCCGCCAGCCGAAAGCAGGGTAACGATCACAGCGAGGCCGGTGCCGACAGTTACGGTGCAACCTCTCTCAAACTTTATCACGACAGCGCAGCAATTGGCCATATCGGTTACTGTCTCCCCAATCGTACCTTATGCTACGCCCACTGGCACTGTGACCGTCACCATCGGCGGCTTTACCTCTGCGGCTGCGAACCTCAACAGTGGAAGCGCTACAGTTTACATTCAGGCCGGTACACTGGCAGTCGGGACGTACACCCCGACAGCCAACTACTCCGGCAACAGCACCTATGACAGCGTGTCGGGATCAGCAACAAGCCCGGTGACCGTAACAACCGCTGGGAAGACCACTCCGACGGTTACGGTCTCGCCTAGCCAGTCGAGCATCCCCTCAGGGCAGTCGCTGAGCGTGACGGTAACTGTCGCTGGCAGTCCGACTCCGACTGGCTCAGTCATTTTGCTAGCTGGCACAGGCTCCTTAAGCGGATCTCTGGTCAATGGAGTTGCAACAATCTCCGTTCCAGCGTCAGCACTGTCCGTTGGAAGCAACTCCCTGTATGCAACTTATCAAGGCGACAGCAATTACAACACCGCATCAGGATCGAGTTCGGTCACGGTGACCGCCGCTGCAAAGACCACGCCGACGGTGACGGTCTCGCCTAGCCAGTCGAGCATCTCCACAGGCCAGTCGCTGAGCGTGACAGTAACTGTCGCTGGCAGCCCGACACCGACTGGTTTAGTCATCCTGCTGGCTGGCACTGGCTCCTTTGACGGATCACTGGTCAATGGGGTCACAACGATCACTGTGCCTGCAGTGGCGTTGTCCGTTGGAGCCAATTCCCTGTACGCCACCTACCAGGGCGACAGCAACTACAACGTTGCATCAGGATCTAGTTCAGTCACGGTGACCGCCAGTCAGGTTAGTTGCAATTCCTACTCAACGACAAGCCAGATCACCGGAATTACGCAGCCCATTCGCCTCGGCTTTGGAAACGGCGAACTCATCGCCAGTAGCCTTGGCCAAGCGTATGTTGTTGATCCAGTCTCCAAGAGTGTGACTGCCGTCCCATTCTCTGCATATTCCGGGGGATACGGAGGCAGGGTGTCCATACTGAATTCGCAGGCGTTCATCCCAATCACAAATCTGAACCAGGGAGAGGTTGCAGTCCTGAATTTGAGCAACAACACTATCTCTGGATACTATCAAATCGGTTACGAGCCATACTCCAGCTTAATCATTGGAAGGCAGCTCTATATAGGAGACACAGTCCAGTGGAACAATGGGAATCCATCTGAGGTTTATAGCGTTAATCCATCGAGCGGCCAAGTGTCCGCGAGCATTAATGCCGGTCACATCATCCAGGCGCTTGCCTACGATTCGACGCATAACAGGGTCTATGCCCTGAACTATTATGATTCAACAGCGAGCGCGATTGATCTCACGTCAAATATCGTAACCGCTACGATCTCGCTCGGCGTTATGCCTACGGCAGGAGTCGTTGCTAACGGAACGCTCTTCGTTGTGGGTGACGTTCCAACCACTCAGCAAGGAAAGATTGTTGAGGTTGATACTTCAAGCAATGCGGCCGGAACTACGATTTCCATAGGACGCGATCCCACTGACATTGTCACCGTGAACGGGTGTGCATTTGTCCCTAATCAGAGTGATTACACAGTCTCTGTACTTGACCTAACAGCAAATACAATTGTAAAGACAATCTCGTCCGGAATTGGTCAGTCTCCGACTGGCGCTGTGGTTGATCCCTCAACGGGATACGTCTACATCGCGAATCAGAGCAGCAACTCGATCTCAATCCTGACATCGGTGCCAGCGACGACGCCAACGGTGACCGTGACGCCGTCCTCGCTCAGCATCACAACGGCGCAAGGGTTGACGGTGACAGTTGCCGTCAGCGGCGGAGCAGGCAACCCGACGCCCACCGGCTCAGTAACACTATCCGGCGGCGGCTACACCTCTTCGGCTACAACACTCACGAGCGGCAGCGCATCGATCAACATTCCTGCCGGATCGCTGGCCACGGGCAGCGACACGCTGACGGCCAGCTACACGCCCGACTCCAACAGTTCCTCAACCTACAACAGCGCCACGGGCACATCTGCGCCGGTCACGGTCACGGCTGCGGTGACTCCCAGCTTCACGGTCAGCGGCACAGCGGTCTCTGTCGCACCCGGCGCAACCACAGGCAACACCTCGACGATCACCGTAACTCCATCGAACGGATTTACCGGAACGGTCAGCCTGCACTGCGCCATTACCCCTGAGGCCGCCAGCGACCCGGCGACTTGCAGCATCCCGGCTTCAGTTACGATCAGCGGCGCGACGGCGCAAACGGCCACGCTGACCGTGTACACCACGGCGGCCACCAGCAGCGCCCTGGTCTATCCCAAGCGCCCCGGAGTTCCCTGGTACGCGGCCAGCGGCGCGACCCTGGCCTGCATCCTGCTCTTCGGCATCCCGGCGCGGCGCCGTAGCTGGCGCACCATGCTCGGAATGGTGGCGCTCCTCGTGACCCTTGCTGGCGGTATGCTTGCTTGCGGCACAAGCAGCGGCGGTGGTAATTCCGGCACCACGGCAGGCAACTACACCATCACCGTAACCGGCACGTCAGGCGCCACCACGGCAACGAGCACGGTCGCCCTCACCGTGCAGTAGCCAACACACCTGCAACTCGCGGTCGCACCCCTACCGAGAGGTGCGGCCGCGACGATCCCTGTTCTCTGACCCCTGATTCTGCCAAATCAACCGGACCTTAACAATCCCCGCCCCGTCCGCCCACTATCATGAACACAGGACGTTCCGCGAGAGCGTCCGGGAAAGCCTTCGCTTCAAACCGGCAATGCACTCATTCCAAATGACTTCACTTCAGGTAGGCGCGCACCAGGTCGATCAGGTCCTCGGCCAGCTCCGGTATGGTATTTAGCTAGGGGGTATAGTTGCGCGTCCACTCCAGACTCACTCGCGAACTCGTCCGCGCACTCGCCGGCCTGACCCTTGCGCTGGCCCTGGCCGCCGGCCTCGCAGACGCTCAGGCAACCGACTCTCTTCCCCCCGCTCCCCAGCCGCAACCTCAACCCGTGCAACAACTTGCCCCGGACGCACCCATCGTCGCCATGTTCCCGCACCCTGAGGACAGCCGCTACTGGCTCTCCGGCCAGGCCAACATCATCTTCCAGGGCCGTTTGCCCTTCCATTCCCTCTACCAGGGCTCCAACAGCTTCCGCAACTCGGCCGAATACAAGACCTCCCTGCTGGGCACGATCTACACCGCCCTCCGGCCCACCCGCTCGATCCGCTACAACACCGACCTGATCCTGGACTTGGAGAGCGCCGGCGGCCGCGGCCTGAGCCAGGCATTGGGACTGGCCGGCTTCACCAACCTGGACGTGGTGCGCAACCCCAACCTGGGCCCCACCCCCT
>CABEDF010000091.1_pt1 | contig 10418 bp, 7 predicted proteins | sample 3132921 | NCBI WGS metagenome assembly CABEDF01 (sample SAMEA5534329, study PRJEB31848) | metagenome | biome: tundra; feature: field; material: soil | place: USA | collected 2013-05 | depth 0.15 m
GTACGGGTGGGTTAGCCGGGATGCTGGACAGGGAGTGGCCGCCGAGGCGCAAGGTCACAGGGGCGTCCGAGGCGCGATAGTTACGCAGGTCGCGCAGTATCTCCTGCTTCTCGCGGGCATACTGGCCTGCCAGCCGGGTGAGGGCATAGGTGATGATGTCACTGTGGTGCAGGTCCGGCACGGAAGGATCGCGGCGCATGTTGAGCCACAACCGGTGAACCAACTGGACGTCATCGGGGCTCAGAGTGGGAGCGTGGGGCCCGATGTAAAAGACCTTGACCTCGCCGCTGGTATCGATGATATAGAGGTTGAACTGGCGCTTGGGTTCCGGCAGCGCCTCCCAGGCCTGTCCCATGTGGAAGGCCTGGTCCTCGGCGGTCATCCTGGTGGAAACTCCGGAAACGACCGAGTCCACTTCCAGCGAGTTTGCGCCCTGCGCCAGCGCGGCGAAGAGGTCTCCGGCGGGAACCAGGAGCAGAGAAACCTTTTTTCCAAAGCTCTCAGCGACGGAGATGGCCTTGGTAAAGATCATCTGCTCATGCTCGCTGAAACTCTGTTGCTCCGCGCTTAGATACTCCGGTCCGCCTACGCCCATCATGCGGACGCTGATCACCACCACGTCCTGCTCCTCGGTGCTGGTGTGGGAGAGGGCCCACTTGAGGGCGAAGGGATTGCCGGCGTCGCGCATGGTGACCATGACGCCGCCGGGACGGATGGCCGCCGACTCTCGGCTCACCGTGTCCTGGTGCTCCAGTTGGAAGTAATCTTTCATCTGCCGGGCAGCCAGGGCATGTTTCCGCAGGTTCCTGCGCTCGGAGATGGTGAATACGATGAAGAACGCAGCGGCAAACGTCAGGCCGCTCATCGTGGCCACCGACTTGGTGAACAGGTTGACGACGGCGGTGGAAAGCAGTACCAGGAAGACTGAGAGCAGACCTATGGGGATCTCTAATTTTCCGATGCGCAGATTGGGGGGTACTTTCCAGCCGCGCTCGCCATGATACTTCCAGCGCAGCACCAGCATTGCCAGGTTGTTGAAAGTGAACGACCAGATGACGCCGAAGGCGTAGGCCTCGCCCAGGACGATGACGTTGCCCCGGCTGGCGATGATGGTGAACATCTGGAGGAAGAAGACCAGGTTGACGATGCGATGGCTGGTGCCGTACTTGGAGTGCGGCTTGCGGAACCAGTCGGTGAGCACACCGTCCTCGGCCACCCTCATCAGTACACCGGTCGATCCGATCATGGAGGTGTTGATGGCGCCGGAGAGAATCAGGAAGCCGATGAGGACCACGAAGATGCGGAAGGCGATGCGCCAGAACAATGGCCCCACCATGTACATGGCCAGGCCGGCGATCAGGTTGTCCTGGTAGATGTGGGTTCGCTGCCACGTGGGGATCAGCATGGAGGCCAGCAGCGTGGCTCCGCCGGTGAAGATCAGGCTATAGATGGCAATGACAATCGCCGCGCGCTTGAGATTCTTGAGCTTGGGATGCTCGATCTCGCGATTGACCTGGGCCAGGCTCTCCTCGCCGCTCATGGCCAGAATGGAGTGGCCGAAGGCCATGAGAATTCCGAACAGGCCCATCAGGGGAAGCAGTTGCGGCGATCCTTTCAGGAAACCCAAGGCATCGCTACTGAACTTGAGATGGGAGGGTATGGGCGGCGGAGGCAGGTGAGCGCCGCGCATGAACACCGAGTAAGTGCCCCAAAGCAGAAGAATCACCACCATCACTGTGGTGATCTGTATAACGCGCAGAGCCTTGCCGCTGGAATTCTCGATACCCTTGATGTTCTGCCACCAGTAATAGATGGTGACCGCGGCCGCGAACACCGCCGCGGTGGAGTTCATATTGAACTGGAAGGGGTGGTTCTGCGCGTCCATCAGAGCCGGAGGGAGCCAGTGGCTTTGGGCTGCAACCGTCATCAGCTCGTTCATCAATCCGGTGATATATTGCCCGGCGGAAACGCCTGAGATTGGTCCGGTGAGGATGTAATCGAACATCAGGGCGGAGACGCTCAGCTTGGCAAAGGTGCCGCCCAGGGCCTCCTTCACCACGCGGTAGACGCCGCCGCGGGTGAACATCGAACAGCTTTCGACGTAGACCGCGCGCACCGCGAAGCTGAACAGCATGATGCCGAGGATGAACCACGGGGCGGCCGCGCCGACCGCGTGCTCGGCAATGCCCCCGGCATAAAAGGCCGAGGAACCCAAATCGTTGAGAACGATAGCTGCCGCGCGCCAAAAGGAGATAAAGGTCAGCATCACGGAGGATGCGACAATGAGCCGGACGCGATCAGAGAGTGGGGCTGCGGTCGTTCGAGTGGTTGCCATCGCGAGGGTGCCGGAGGATGAGCCGGCTTTCTAGAATTCGGGGAGCCTACATCATCGCCCGCCCTGCGGCGAGTTTATGTCCGAATCAACACAGAGTCAACAAAAATGGAAAACGCCGCCCCCGAGGGCCAGGACAAGTCCGTTCTAGTCCTTTCCGAACAGCTCTTTCCCGTCCTCGACGAAGCTGATGAGGACGACCACGGTCGACCCCGCCAGCCCGACAAAAAACATGACTTCAAGCAGCCGCATTGCAAAGATAGCCAGTTGCATAAGCACGATTGTAGCGTATTTTGGACCTGTCCGGCGGCGGTTTACGTGCTGAAGCGCGGAAGAGCGCGGCGGTTCGGGTGGGAAAGCAACCTCAAAATCGTCCGGAACGGCGACAACTCCCGCCCCAGGTTGCTTCCCGATGAAAAGCCGTCAGGCATCCGGGTTCACCCCTGCGCCCGAGGGCAAAATGCGATAGACTCGGCCCTGTATGCAGCGTCCATCCTGGAATTTGGGGGCCTGGAAGTTGTGGGCCGCCGCCGGACTTTCCGCCGGCTTGCTCGAGTTGCCGTTTCCGCTGGCGGGGCCGCTGCCCGTCTGGCGTAGTGTCTTCGCATGGTTTGGGCTGGTCCCGCTGTTATGGGCGGTCCTTTCACCAACCTGCGCGGATGGGCCACGCCCGCTGCGCCGCGGCTTTCTGCTCGCCTATCTCTGTGGGGTGCTGTGGTACATGGGCAACTGCTACTGGGTCCGCGACACGATGCTCCGGTACGGCGATATGCCGCCGCTGGCCCCGACGCTGCTGCTGGTGGGATACAGCCTGGTGCTGGGGCTTTACTTTGGCCTCTTCGGCCTGGGTGTGGCGCTGGTGCGGAGGGCGACCGGCAGCACGCGGCTGGCGCTGGCCGCCGCGCCCATCCTATGGGCTGGGCTGGAACTGGCCGCCGCGCGCATCACCAGCGTTCCGTGGGACCAACTGGGTTACTCGCAGGTGGACAACGCCCTGGTGAACCAGCTTGCGCCGTGGACTGGGGTCTACGGGATCAGCTTCGTGCTGGTGGCCGTCAATGCGCTGATTGCGGGCGGGTTGGTGCTGGGCCGCTCTTCCGGCAGGCGGCTGTGGGGGATTGCCGGTTTGGTTTTGTTGGTGGGTGGGACGGCGGGGATTTTCGTGGCGCCCCCACGGCCCGCGGCTACGGCAACCGCCGTCCTGATCCAGCCCAATCTCGATGTAGCTGGGGACAACAGATGGGCGGGGCCGGAATGGGACCAGCACATTGCCGAGTTTGCCAAACTGGCCGGTGAACAGTGTAAGAGCTATATCGCCGGGATCCCGCAAACCGGCGCGCAAAATGGTGAGATTGTCTGTCCGCCTTATCCCACGCACCCCGATCTGGTGGCGTGGCCTGAATCGCCGGCGCCGTTCTTCGAGGCGGACGCGCGGTTTCAGCAGGCGCTGGCGGGAATCGCCAGACAAACGCAGGCGCCGCTGGTGGTGGGCAATCTTGGAATGGATTTCTCGACCGATGAGCAGGCCTGGCACGACTACAACTCTGCGCTGGTTGTGGATGCCGACGGGGCGCGCGTGGGCCGCTACGACAAGATCCACCTGGTTCCCTTCGGCGAGTACGTTCCCTTCCAGCATTTCCTCACCTTTGCCCGCAAGCTCACCGGCCGGGTCTCTTCGTTCACCCGAGGCGAGGATCACAAGGTCTTCAGGCTCAACGGCCATCGCTATGGCGTCTTCATCTGCTACGAGGCGGTATTTGCTGACGAGGTGCGGGAGTTTTCGCGGTTGGGCGCCGAGGTGCTGGTCAACATCAGCGACGACGGCTGGTACGGCGACACCAGCGCGCCCTGGCAGCACCTGAATATGGCGAGGATGAGAGCCATCGAAAACCGCCGCTGGATTCTGCGCGACACCAACACAGGCGTCACCGCGGTCATCGATCCCTATGGCCGCGTCCGCCAGAGCATTCCCCGCCACCAGATGGATGCGCTGCCCGCTGGCTACGCCTTCCGTGATGATGTGACCTTCTACACCGCGCACGGCGACCTTTTCGGCTGGCTCTGTGTCCTGCTGAGTTTGGGGCTGGTTGGCTGGGCGGGAAGAAAACTCCTGCGCCAGGCCGTTTCCTTCAAGAAGCATGAATAAAGCGCGGTCACGACAACTTCACAACACTCCCTACGGAGAAATCTTATGAGTAAAGCGATCGACAATTTGAATCAGGCCCAGAAACTGGCCATGGCTATTCGGCCTAAGGTCGGTGGATTTCCCTATCTGGCCGAAGCCTTAAGGCTCGCCGGTGTCACTCGAAACATCTGGTCCCTTCCTTCGTGTCAAAGCCTGTTCCTGACCGAAGACGGGCCGGTCATGATCCAGGGCACCCCGTTGGCATCCGGTGCAATGGACGTACCGCCATTCAACCAGGATGCACTTATTGTGGCGTTGAGAATAGATCAGGCCGGTGAAAGCTCGTTCCCGGAGTTTCTCCAAGCCGCATGGCGCGCCGGAGTTGTGCGCTACGACGTCGATTTTGCGGCACGTACGGTCGCCTACTACGGCTGCAACAGAGAGGAATACGTCGAATCATATCCGGCTGTCGAAATCGATGAGCCCCGGTAACCTACACAACCAGCAACTCGGAAAATGAAATGTCCGGTTTGCGGAGCGGCGGAGTTGATCGCGATACCCGTGACTTGCCGTATACCTACAAAGGCGAGACCACCACGATTCTTGCGATGACGGGCGACTTCTGTCCCGCCTGCGCAGAGTCCATCCTCAACGGCGCGGAATCGGAGCGCGTCATGCGCGAGAAGCGCCAAGCAGCACAGTGATATTCTAAGGATCGGTACAGTCCAACCCAAAGTCAGGTCTTAAGAGCCAAGCCATGTCGTTGAACGATCTCGAATTCGCTTACGCTCCCGTGCGCGATCAAGTCCGCGACCTGCGGGAGTATCTTTGACCCGGCCCGCATCCGCCGGGAACTCGCACAAATAGAGACCAAACTGGCCGATCCGGCCCTCTGGTCCAATCCCAACGCGACTAAGCCGTTGATGCGCGAGAAGAAGCGCCTGGAAGTGATGGTCGCCGACGATGAGGAGCTCGTGCGCCGCACCGGCGAGATCGAGACCTACATCGAGCTGGCGCGCGAGGGCGAGGATGTGCTGGCCGACCTGGAGAGCGGCATCAAGGCGCTGGCCGCCTTCAACGAGGAGCTGGAGGCCCGCACCATGCTCAATGGCGAGGCCGACCCGCTCAACGCCATCGTCACAGTGCACCCCGGCGCCGGCGGGACGGAAAGCCAGGACTGGGCCGAGATGCTGATGCGCATGTATCTGCGCTGGGCCGAGCAGCAGGGCTTTAAGACCGAGATGAACGACTACCAGGACGGCGAAGAGGCGGGCATCAAGTCCGCCACCTTCACCATCCTCGGCGAGTACGCCTTCGGGCAATTGGCCGGCGAGAGCGGCGTTCACCGGCTGGTGCGCATCTCACCCTTCGACCAGGCCAAGCGGCGCCACACGTCCTTCGCCTCGGTCTACGTTTCGCCGGAGATCGACGAATCCATCCACGTGGACCTGAAGGTGGAAGACCTGCGCATCGACACCTACCGCTCCGGCGGCAAGGGCGGCCAGCACGTGAACACCACCGACTCCGCCGTGCGCATGACCCACTTGCCCACGGGCATCGTGGTGCAATGCCAGAACGAGCGCTCCCAGCACAAGAACCGCGACAAGGCGATGAAGATGTTGCGCTCGCGCCTCTATGAATATGAGCTTGAAAAGAAGAAGGCCGTGAGCAAGAAGCTGGAGGACTCGAAGCTGGAGATCAACTTTGGCTCGCAGATCCGCTCCTACGTCTTGCAGCCCTATCGCATTGCCAAGGATCACCGCACCAAGGTGGAGGTGGGCGACGTGGACAAGGTGCTGGATGGCTACCTGGAGCCGTTTTTACGCGGCTATCTGCTGGCCAAGCGCCGCGGCACCGCCATTACTGCCGAGCCTGACGACGACCTGGAAGAATAGAGCATGAATCGTCCGCTACACTGAAGAGTCGAAGGATAAGGAGACCGTCTTTGTCCACCATGCGAAGTTTCCGATTGATTATCGCGGTATCGTTATTGCTTGCCGTCGCCCTGCCCGCACGCGCAGCGTCGAACTCCGCCGACGCGCCCCACGTGCATGTGCAGCTGGTGATTCCGGAAAAACAGCTCTCAACTGCTGTAGAAAATGAAGCGGGCCTTTACTTCAAGTTGGAGCCGGGCTGGCACATCTACTGGAAAAATCCGGGCGATGCTGGCGAGCCGCCTCACATTCATTGGACGCTTCCCAGCGGCATTAGTGCGACTCCTATGCAGTTTCCCGCGCCCAAGCGCTTACCACTCGGTCCGCTCATGGATTTCGGCTACGAGAACCAGGCGGTATTCCTGTTCGACTTTGTCATCGGGCCGTCAGCGAAGGCCGGCCCGTCTGTGCTCCATGCCAAGGTCGATTGGCTCGTTTGCCGTGAGGTCTGCATCCCTGGCAAAGTCGACCTAGAGGAGAACGTCCGGATCGTTCTCGGCAAGCCAGTACCTGGGCAGATCTTGTATGAGGACCAAGCATTGATGAATTGGTCCATACGGCAGATTCCTCTGTCTCAGCCGTCTGAGTACAGAGCCGTTTTTCAGCCTACGGCGAGCGGCTTCCGGTTGGAGGTGGATACCGGGCACCACGAAATACAGGCCGCATTCTTTCCGGAAGATCAGGACATCCTCGACAATCCCGCTCCACAAAAATTCACACCTATCGCGACGGGCTTGATTCTCGACCTCAAGAAGGACGCGAATCTTGTCGCGAATCCGGCTCAGTTGAAGGGTGTACTCGAACTTTCCTACGGAAACTACGAGATCGCCGCGACACCCGGGATGGTCGCCGTGCCCGCTCCAGCACTCGCATTCTCGCTCGCAGCGCTCGCTCGCACCTCCGGCCTCGCATTTCTCGGCGGCTTGCTGCTGAACCTCATGCCCTGCGTCTTTCCGGTGCTGTTCTTGAAGGGCCTGGCGCTGGTTCACACCGGCCACAGGGAGCTGCACAGGCTGCGCGCGCATGGGGTGGTTTATGCCGCGGGCATTCTGGTCTCCTTCTGGGCGCTGGTGGCGGTGCTGCTGGGATTGCGCGCGGCGGGAGCCACGCTGGGGTGGGGATTCCAGTTCCAGTCGCCGGTGTTTCTAGCGCTGATGGCTGGGCTGCTCTTCTTTCTGGGGCTTTCGCTGGCGGGGCAGTTCGAGATTGGGCTTACGCTGACCAGCGCGGGCGGTTCGCTGGCTGCGAAGCAAGGATACACGGGGAGTTTCTTCACCGGAGTGCTGGCCGTGGTGGTGGCCACGCCCTGCACCGCGCCGTTTATGGGGGCGGCCATCGGGTATGCGCTGGCGCAGCCCGCTGCGGTGACCTTTGCCGTCTTCACGGCGCTGGCGCTGGGTCTGGCTGCGCCGTATGTGGCGCTGACGCTGCAACCGGCCTGGACGCGGTTGCTGCCGAAGCCCGGCGCGTGGATGGAGGTGCTGCGGCAGGCGGTCTCGGTGCCCATCTTCGTCACCGTCATTTGGCTGGCGTGGGTGCTGGCGCAGGCTTATGGGGCCGGCATTTTGGCTGTGCTGCTGATTAGCTTTCTGTTGCTGGCCATTGCAGGCTGGTTTCTGGGCCGGTGGCCGGCCAAGCGGTGGGCTACTGCGGTTGCTGCTCTGATTTTGGTGGGGGTGGTCGCCCTGGCGGTGTTCGGTGAAAGGCTGGTTGGAGAAACTGCGGGACCAGCGGCCCAGGCTGGAAAGGCGAATCTGGATTCCGCTGCGGCCAGTGGCTGGGAGCCGTGGTCGGCCGAGGCTGTGAGCCGCTATCAGGCGCAGGGGAGGCCTGTGTTTGTGGACTTCACCGCAAGCTGGTGCCTGAGCTGCCAGGTGAACGAGCGAGTTGTGCTGAGCCAGCCCTCAGTTCAAAAGGCCTTTCAGGACGGCAATGTGGCTCTGCTGCGCGCTGACTGGACCCGTCACGACGAGGCCATCACGCAAGCCCTGACGGCCCTGGGCCGCAGCGGCGTTCCGGCTTACGCGCTCTACGCCCCGGGTGAAATGAGCCCCCGGCTCCTGCCGGAGGTGCTGACGCCGGGGATTGTGCTGGATGCGCTGGGAAAGTTGCCGAAGACAACTGCCTTCTACGCGCGTTGACCAGGACGGTTGCGGACAAGCCAGAGCTTCAAAGAATCAGCCTCCGCCGCGCTTGCCGGCGCGGATACGCCGAATCTCTTCCATGCGCTGGGCGAGGAGTTTTTCGCGGCCCTCCTGCGTGGGGTGGTAGTAGCTGCGGCCCTTGAGTGAATCGGGCAGGCAGTCCATGTCGGCTACGCGGCCTTCTTCGTTGTGGGCGTAGCGGTAGCCCTTGCCGTAATCGAGTTCCTTCATCAGCTTTGTGGGCGCGTTGCGCAGGTGCAGAGGCACCGGCTCCTGGCGGGTCTCTTCGACCTCACGTTGGACGGCTCCGTAGGCTGTGTAAACCGAGTTCGACTTGGGGGCCAGCGAGAGATAGACGACCGCCTCGGCCAGCGCCAGATCGCCCTCGGGCGAGCCGAGAAAGTCGATGGCTTCCTTGGCCGAAAGAGTCAGATTCAGCGCCTCGGGAGCGGCCAGGCCGATGTCTTCGACGGCCATGCGGACCACGCGGCGAGCCAGGTAGAGAGGGTCCTCGCCGGCGGCGAACATGCGGGCCAGCCAGTAGAGCGCCGCGTCGGGATCGCTGTTGCGGACGCTCTTGTGGAGCGCGGAGATCAGGTTGTAGTGCTCCTCGCCGGACTTGTCGTACATGAGCACGCGCTGCTGCACGGCCACGCCAGCCAACGCCTTGTCGATGTGTTTGGCCGCGGCCCGATCCGGTTCCAGGGCCAGTTGCGCGGCGACCTCAAGCGTGTTGTAGGCGTTGCGGCAGTCGCCGCTGGAGTAGCCGGCGATCAACTGGAGCGCATCGTCGTCGGCGGTCAGCTCCAGCGCGCCGAGGCCGCGCTCGCGGTCTTCGAGGGCGCGCCGCAAGAGAGCCGCGATCTGCTTCTCGCTCAGCGGCTCCAGCACGTAGACGCGGCAGCGCGAGAGGAGGGCGGAGATGATCTCGAAGGAGGGATTCTCGGTGGTGGCGCCGATGAGGCGGATGACGCCGCGCTCGACGTAGGGCAGGAAGGCGTCCTGCTGGGCCTTGTTGAAGCGGTGAATCTCATCGATGAAGAGGATGGTGCGGGAGTGCATCTGGGAGGCCTGCGCGGCAGCGGCCATCACCTGCTTGATCTCCTTGATGCCGCTCATGACGGCGGAGAACTCGATGAAAGTAGCCTGGGTGGTTTCGGCGACGATCTTGGCCAGGGTGGTTTTGCCTACGCCGGGCGGACCCCAGAGGATCATGGAGCCGGAGTCGTCGCGCTCGATCTGGACGCGCAGAGGCTTGCCAGGGCCGACCAGATGCTCCTGGCCGCTCAACTCCTCCAGGCTGCGCGGCCTCATGCGCTCGGCCAGGGGCGCGGTGCGGAGCGTGCCTTTGGGGCCTTCGGGCTCGCCGTCAAAGAGACTCATTGCTAACCTCCTTACGAACAAGGGCGGAATAAATTGGTGGATATTAGTCAGAAGCAGCAAGTTAGCCCCCGCTTCGCGGGGATAGCGAGTTAGCGAGTTAGCGGTTTGCCGCAATGGACCTGGGTTGTATTGCCAGCCCGCTGCCGCGAAGCCTCGTAGAGCAGCACGCTGATCGCTATTGCCGCGTTCAGGCTCTCGACCGGGCCGGGGCAGGGAATGGTGATGGCTGCGTCGGCCTGGGCGGCCAGATCGTCCGGCACGCCGTTGCCTTCATTGCCGATGAGGAGCGCTACCGGGCCGACCAGGTTGACAAGATCGGCAGGTTCGGCCGCGCGCACGGTGGTGGCGAAAATCTTCACGCCGGATTCGCGCAGGCGCATGAAGCAGTCTTCGGCGCTTACGGTGAGCAATGGAATCCGGAAGACGCTGCCGGCGGAGGCGCGAACCGTCTTGGGATTCCAGGTGCTGACGGTTCCAGGGAGGCTGATGACGCCATGGGC